>TARA_B110000037_G_scaffold146860_1_pt1 | contig 123033 bp, 120 predicted proteins | sample TARA_B110000037 | Tara Oceans TARA_B110000037 (sample SAMEA4397196) | marine metagenome | biome: Polar Biome; feature: [MIX] marine epipelagic wind mixed layer (ENVO:01000061); material: water (ENVO:00002006), including particulate matter (ENVO:01000060) such as... | depth... | reverse complement strand
AACAAAGGCACCCAATCAGTCCTCGGCAAGGACTTTATGAACTCTCGTTACGAATTTTCGAAAAACACCAAGATAAACTAGGTGTATCAACGCCATTCCATCACTCTTGATGACGAGTGATCTGTGGGAACTTCCCCATTTCCACTCTTACAGAGTTGCGAGATTCCTCGGGGTCCATTTCAGCGAGATCCCATTTGAGGAGGCGGGTGTTTTGGAAGGTGACGCGGAGGGCTTGGCGTTCGTTCTTTGGAGCGGGAAGGCGTAGTTCGCTGCGGGAGAGAAAGTGAAGGGCCTCGTCATCGCTTTTCGGCTGGTCGGGTGCAAAGCCCCAGTAGACCCAGGTCCAAGTGCGCGAACTCCAGTCATAGGGCAGGGTATAGTTCGGCGATCCGAGGGCGATGTAGACTGCTTTGTTTGTATCGTTGAGCTGAATTGTCGCCGCGCCGAGGCGTGTTTGTGCCACAGGATCGATCGTTTTCCATTCGGATGAGAACTGCCGGGCGCGGTGTTCCTGCACCGTTCCGCAGGCGACGAGAAATGCCAGAGTGCCACTTCCAACGAGTAGCCTTAGGAATGTTCTCATGAACGGTTCTCGGCTTCGTCCGGAGTCTCGCCTTCGAAGCCGTGCAGCTTGTCTGTCTCGCCGGGAGTCGTCAGCCCCTTGTAAATACACCACAGGAGGAGCGAGGTGACGCCGCCAACTGATAAAAGCATAATGATCCATCCGCCTGTGCTCATGAGTTTTCCTCCAATTCAATGTTCTCGATTCCTTTAAAGCGTCGGGATGCTGAGACCACGACGATTCCAAATCCCCAGACGAGTGCGATCACCGCGATACTCATCCATGCAACTGGATTCGGTTCAATAAAGAGATCCTTGATATAGCTAGTCGTCTGCGCTTCTCCGCCTTGGAGACTGAGCCCGAAGACATTTTGCAAGACCCAGAGGACGAAGATGACCAACAGAAAAAACGGGCTGATCCAGACCATCGTAAATGAGGTCCAGCGAGGGATGCGAATGAGGGCTCCTTCGTGTGCCCAAGAGAGCCCCTTTTTAATCCCCACGACCCAAGAGAAAATGATGATCTCGATTGTCGCCAAAATAAAGATGAGGAAAGTTCCAGCCCAGAAGTCGATCGTGTCGAGGGCCTTGGCATCGGCGCTGAAGTAAACGACGAAGAGGGCGCCGAAAGCAGTGATGAGGCCTAGGATCGCGACGGATTGCTTGCGCCCGATATCGAGTGCTTCTTCGATGAAGGCGATGCCAGGCTGAAGCATCGAGAGCGAACTCGTGACGGCCGCGAGGAAAAGGAGGAAGAAGAAGAGGAAGCCAAAGAAGTTCCCCGCAGGCATGCTCGCAAAAACCATCGGGAGGACTTTGAAGCCGAGGTCAAAGGTGCCGAGACCTGCCCCCACTAGTCCCGCTGAACCGAGGAACATGAAAGCAGCAGGCAGCGTGATGAGACCACCGAGGCCGACTTCGGCAAACTCATTGGCCGAGGTCGCACTCAGTCCACTTAGGACGATGTCGTCCTTTGGTTTCAAGTAGCTCGCGTACGTAATAATGATGCCAAAGCCTACTGAGAGGCTGAAGAAAATCTGCCCGACGGCGGCGAGCCAGAGGTCGGGGCGAAGAAGCTGTGCGACAAAAGACACCTTCACGAGTCGCTTCTCTCCACCCGAGGCGGCGACGAGGGCTTCGTTCGTCTTGAGGTTACCCTTGCCGAGGATTTCAGCTGAGCCGCGGTCCCATTCCCCTGTGCCGGCATCGCGCGTCTCGAGGAAGGTCTTGTTCGGGTTCCACATGAAGCCGAGCCCGTTCTCAACGTTGCGATCAGGAAACGCGGTGTCAGGGGTGCCTAGAGTCAGGACGCGAACGAGAATGACACACGCGAGGACAAGTAACGCCGGCATGGCGTATTTACAGAAGAACTCGATCCCTTTTGAAATCCCGCGATAGATAAGAAAGAAATTCAGCACGAAACAGATCAGAAGAAAGAAGCCGACGCTCTTCAGTCCGAAGCCGATCGCGCTGCCATCTTTTGCTGCCCCGATAAAATCGACCCAGAAGTTTGTTGATTCGCCGACATTAGCGAAGTCCATCGAGCCGGTTGCAAAGTTGACCGCATACCCTAGGCACCACGCCTCGATGTAGACGTAATACATGTAGATACAGACCGGTATGACCATGCCGATGACGCCCAGCCATTTCATCCAAGCCTTGCCCGAGAGAGCGCTGAGGATAGCTGGGCTAGAGTTGAAGCCGAGCTGTCCGCCGCGTCGCCCCATCGTCCACTCAGCCCAACAGATTGGTAGCCCGAGGAGGATGAAGCCGATAAAGTAGGCGAGCATGAAGGCTCCGCCACCGTACTCCGCTACGTTTCCAGGGAAGCGCAAAAAGTTACCGAGTCCGACCGCGCTGCCTGAGACAGCGAGGATGACACCGAGGCGGGAGTTCCATGATTCCGTTGGTCGATCAGCCATGTAGGGCAAAAATGTAGGTGAGGCGCGAATCCTTGCCTAGGAAAAAGTTTAGCTACGCATGCGCTTGGGTGAATTCACGAAAGGTATTGGAAATTTTGTATCTTGCGCTGGAGGGACTGGCTCACGTCGGTCCAACGCATGGAAGAGCTCGTAAAACCGTCCGCGGACCGGCAGGAGCCGGTCCCTCGATTCAAAACCACGGGTAATCCTTGGGCTCACCGCGATGCCACCCAAAGTGCTGCTCTGGCCTACCTCTATTTTACTAGCCAAAGAAGGTAGGGGCCCGGTCGCATTGTCCCAGTATTCTGATACGCTTCGAGTTTGTAGAGATTGGCTGCTTTCTGCTTTTCTGCCCAGGCGCTTACGGCGGCAGCTTCTGCGGCTCCCTCGGGGTGCCCGGGGTAGCAGACGATTGAGAGAATACCGCCGGGGGCCAATAGGGTGCTCGTTGCTTCGAGCGCGCGGAGGGTGTTTGACTGTGTTGTTGTGATCGTCTTGTCCCCGCCAGGGAGATACCCGAGGTTAAAAATGCACGCTGCAACCTTCCCTTGGTGCGTTTTGCAAAGCTGCTCTAGCACCGCTCCATGATTGCCTAGATGGTAGTGGGTATGAGGTGTTGAGCTTTGATCGTTCATTCTCTCTCGTGTTGCTCGAAGGGCACTTTCTTGGCAGTCGATGAGGTGCAGTTGTCCGTCCGCTCCGAGTGTTTGAGAAATGAATACAGCGTCATGACCGTTCCCGGCAGTCGCATCGATAGCGCAACTCGCGGGCGCTAATGAGCTCTGGAGTTTTTCGTGGACGAGAGCAGTGATGTTGAGGTGGGAGGTCATGCGCGAAATATTTTAAAAAATGGCCGTCGCTTTCAGTTGCGTCAGTGGGCTCTGGACTGACAAGTTTTTAGGATGTGGTTAAACAAGCAAAGGCGAATCTCTCAAAGGCACCGTTTATCCTCGGGCCTCGCTGTTTTGTTTGCGCTATTATTTCTCGTTGGCTGCCCCCAGCGAACGCAAGAACTCCTGCCGGAGATACAGGAGCGCGCCTACCGTCGTGGACAGGGTCTCCAGCGTGAAGGTAATCACCGGGAGGCCTTGATTGCTTTCGAAGAAGTCATCGCTGGTCGCGCCAAGGCCCCAGAGAGTCATCTCGAGGTTGGTTTGATTTATCTCAACAAGATCAAAGATCCCGTCTCTGCCTATTACCATTTTAACCGGTATCTCACGATCAATCCGAACGGAGAACATGCGAATCGGGTAAAAGAGCAGGTCACGACGGCGGTGAAAGACTTTATGCGCAGTCTCCCTGGTGAGCCTTTGATGGATGAAGTCGAGCGCCTCGATGTCTACACCCGGCTGCAATCCGCTGAGGAGCACAACACCACGCTCCGGGCTGAACTTTCTCGCCTACGGAGGGAGCTGGCACAATGGCAGGAGCGCTCTGGTGTGCTCGAGCAACAGGTGGCTGCTGTTCGTAATCAGCCGACCCGACAAGCTCCGCTCGCTCCGATCGTGGTCGAGCAGCGCACTATTCTTCCTAATTCACCCGCTGCTCAAAGTGGACGCACCTACGCCGTTCAGGCTGGCGATACGCTCTCGAAGATCAGTCGCGAGATATATGGAAATGCCGGAAAATGGCAGGAAATCTTCGAAGCGAACCGAAATTTGCTCCCATCACAGAATGCGCTCCGCCCAGGGCAGGTTCTGAGAATTCCTTGAACTGCAGTTTAAGTTCTCCCGCGCTTGTGTAAAAACTTGCGGATTTGGCCCAGGAAAATCCCCTAGATGCTTCATCGGATTGCTGCTCATCCGATAACACTCTTAAGGGGAATTTGTGACTGATCTCAGTCCGTTCCCTGGATGGACCTTTTTCGCATGAAAATCGACGAACTGATTAACTGAGCTAGCTAGATGGAAGTGAGTGAAAGCCTTTCACACTACGGCTCAAGTGTGACCAGTGAACTCAAGAATGTGGGCGAGCGTGTGGGACGATTTGAAATCGTCGATCAGCTCGCTGTCACCTTGCTTGGGCCTCTTTATCGCGTACGCGTGAATCGTGGGGTTGGGGTGCGGCTTTTGCAGGTTATTCCATCCGGTCTGGGCAAGGACACACAGATGCGCAAGCAGCTGGTGAAGCGAGTCGAGCAGCTTTCGAAGGTCGAGAGCGATCTCCTCCTGCAGCCCGAAGAGGTCGTCGATTTCGAAGATACGATCGCAATCCAATATCCGGATTGGTCGGGCCGGACGCTTTCTACTCGTCGCAAAGCTGAACGTGCTGAAGACGAGGAGGCGATGACGTCGCCTGAGATTAAGGGCCTCATCCAGCGGACGATTCTTTCAATCGAAAGCGCCTCCGTAGTGAAGGTTCATCACTATGGCATCACCCCCGATTTTATTCTAATCGAGGACTCTGGGGCGATCAAGGTGTGGGGCTTCGGTGTCCTCCAGAGCGTCTCTCGGCGGAAATTCGAGATTTTTGTCAGTTCAGCTATCGTTCCGCTTCAAAGAGAAACGAGTGACGGCCCAAACTACACCGTCCTCGACGCCCTCAGCCCGGAATGGCGAAACGAAGAGCCTGCCGACGTTCGTTCCGACCTTTTTTCACTGGGAGTCCTCAGCCATAACCTTCTCGCTGGCCATATTCGCGAAGTCACTGGTGGTGAAGATGCCTCCGTCGACACTGAGATACATCCTGGCTGGGCGCTCTATTTGGGACGGCTTTTAGAAAACGATCCCGCCGCGCGCTATCAGACGACGATCGCTGTCGCGACTGACCTTGAGCGAGTGGAGCACCTCCACCTCGGTCCTGAACGGGTGCATAAGCTTGATCGGGTTCCCCTGCCGAAGTCGGTCGAGAATCGGGTGAACAAGGAGGTTGGGCGCTATATTCGGATCGGTGTTCTGGTGATTTTTGGCCTTTGCGCCGTTGCGACTGCTTTCCTCCTCTATAGCGTGCTGGAGATTGATAGTGGCTCAGCATCAGGTCCGCAGATTTTTGCCGCGGGCGAAAAATCGCCCCAAGTCATCTTCAAGATCAGTCCAGCATACGCACAGGTGAAGTTCTTTGGCGAAGGCGTCGCAAGTTTCATTACCGCCAACGGTGAAGTCGCGCTCGTAGGGAAGAGACGCGAATATATCGGAATCGTTCAGGCGCCACAGCACATCGCCGAGCGCATCGCGATTACGCTCACGGACGAATTACAGACAAAGGAGATCAACCTTCCGCTTGCGTGGGCTAACTTACGACTCGTCGCTCCGAGCGGTAGTCGTCTCGACATCCGGCAACCATCCGGCGAAAATATTTTTCTCGATTACGTGCCGGAGGGAGACGTCCTCGTGGTTGAGTCACGGCTCTTTGCCGAAACCTATACCATCGTTGTCAGCCGGCCGGGGCATGAGACGGTTGAGTTTCCCGACACCGTCTTAGGCGAGGGAGAATGGACCGAGCTTATAGCCGAGCCTGTTCCCCTTCCCGCGAGCCTCAAAGTGGTCTCAAATCCTGCCGGTTTGCCTGTTCGCATCGATGGAAGCCTCCTCGGAAAAACGCCACTGATACTCGACGATCTTCTCTGGCCGGATCCGGTGAAAGTCGTCGTCGGGGGCGGAAACTTACGCACCCGCGAGAAGGAAGTGATCCTCTTCCCAGGGCGGGAAAATGTCTTGGATTTTGGCAACGTTGAGGCTGCTCAAGGAGACCTTAAACTCACCGTAACCCTCCGCGGGCGCGCAGTCGACGAAACCGTCCTCGCCGGTCTCCGTATCATCGTCGAAGACCGCATTTACCAATCCATAGCCGATCTGCAGATAAGTCTACTAGCCGGCTCGCACACCGTCCGTGTCGAGCATCCTGACTACCTGCCGCGCGGTGGACCGATCTCGATCGTCGACGAAACGCTCAAACGCCTAGCGGTCGACCTTAGGCCACGGCCTGCCACGGTTAGTGTTCAGCTGCCTGAGGCGGCCTCGGACTACTGGGTTGAATGGAATGGCGCGCGGAAACCTCTCGTTGACGGCCAATTTCAGGCCTCTGCAGGCGAGCCCCTTCGCATCATCGTTGGATCGCCTGACCACTACTCGGTTGGAAAAGACTTTCTCCTCCCAGCCAATGGAAGCGCTAAGTGGGATCCCGCCCTCCGAAGTTTGCCTGGGCCAAACATCGGTGAGTCCTGGACCGCGCCGAACCTTCCCCTCAATATGATTTGGATTTCCAGTGGTACAGGGCGATTTGGTAGCCCGGTCCGCGAAGCCCACCGTCGCCCAAATGAAGATGAGCTCACGCGCGCCAGTTTCAGCTCTGGGCTTTGGGTTGCGTCAACTGAGGTCACGCAGGCGACTTACGAAGCCATCATGGGCTCAAATCCGTCACGCTATCACGGCTCGCAGTTCCCCGTTGATAGCGTCAGTTGGCACGCCGCCATAGAGTTTTTCCGGCGTTTGACAGAGAAGGAAAACGCCTTTGGGCGCTTGCCAAAAGGGTATGTCTATCGGCTGCCAACCGAGGCGGAGTGGGAGTATGCCGCCCGCGCTGGTTCGACGACTCCGTTTTACTTTGGTAAAGAAGCTGATGGGAAAGACAGTAATTTTGTTGGTGAGTATCCCCGCGACTACAATCAGACAGTGAGTAATCGAGGAAATGTCGGTAGCCTCGCTGTCGCTAGTTTTGCCCCGAACGCATGGGGCCTTTATGATATTGCGGGCAATGTTTCCGAATGGGCCCTTGATGCTTACAACGAAAGGCTTCCGGGGGTAGCGTAGAAGACTTTTGGCGCGATGGAGTGGGGCGCGGGCGCCCGATTCGAGGCGGTTCTTGGACAGATCCTGCCGACCGCTGCCGATCTGCCTCTCGTGATGCACGAGACCCCGAACACGTCTCGCCTTCGATTGGCTTCCGCGTCGTTCTAGCTCGATCCCTCGACTAGAAATCAGCTTTCGAAATTCGAAAAAAGGAAAGAAACTTTCGCCCAAGGTGAAAAACGACTTGGCAAGACGCTCAACCATCCTTTCTTTCCTCTGCTTTTTCCCACGGTGGGATATGCAAGTGGCTAAAGCACGGAGACTGTAAATCTTCTCGGGTAACCGTTCGCTGGTTCGAATCCGGCTCCCACCACCACTTTATGAAAGCCCTGACTCCGGTCAGGGCTTTTTGCATTCTGAAATACGACGACAGTGCGTTGTCCGCAGGCGCTTCGCGCTTCTTCCTGATATCCTTGCAGAGGAAGAGGAGCGGGCTAACTCTGATCGGTGATGCAATCTTTGACGTGGCCGGTAGTGGTTGAGAATCTAGCGGAGCGCTTGGCGGCTTCGCAGAGTGGGGTGGTGCACCCGGTTCAATTGCTGCCTTACGTGCCAGTGAGCCTGTGGATGGTTGAGCAGGTGCTCGATAAGCTAGCGACGAGTGACTTTGTTGAGAAAGACCGGGTGGGGGATTTTGTTAGCTACCATTTTCCACAGTTTGTTGATCGCCCACAAACCGCCTTTAAACCTGAGCGCTGTGTCTTCTCAAATGCGCCTTTACCGGAGGACTCAGCACAAGTCTTGAGTGAGGATGTGATCCGTGAGGTGGAAAATGAGCTGCGCACCTTGGCTGAAAGTGATCCGTGGCCAGCGAATGCAAATTGGCAACATGAGCTCGTCTACTTGATGCAAAACCTCTCTGGCTCAGTGCGAATCAGTGATCTAGCGGGGCACTCGCGGATGGCCTTTCGTCAAGTAGAGGAGAAAGTGAAGCAGCTCGCGAAGCTCGGCGCAGTGAGTCTGGACCCGAATACGGGCACCGTGGAGTTGCCGCCGCTCGCGTATCCACAGAGTCAATACGAACGACAAGCGGCTTTTATCCGGCTTTTCCCTGGGGCCTTGAAAGAGGAATACGAAGTGCGACTCGTGAGGGCACTTCTTTACGTCATCGGTATTATGGTTCTTTGCTTCCTCGCGGCGTTTTTTGTGCGCGTTCCGTTTTTCATCTTACTCATTTTCGGAGTAGTGACTTCGGGTGTGACATTTCTACGCATCCTTAGGGCAGCACCACAGCCTTTGCCTAAGACTTGAGCACTCAGGCTCGATCCCTATTCGTTCGAGGAGCTGTATCAGTTTTCCTGCAGGCTGAATAACTTATTGTTTTCAAGGTATGCTTTTAGGTCTGCTAGCGAGGAAGGATAGGAGTGTCTCGTAGCCAACTGCTGATAGAGAGCTCTACACTCGTCGTGGTGGCCGGCATGGTAATACATCATGCACTGTGTGGCGTCGACTTGGTGGTGATGAGCCTCCGGAATAACGCTACGGCTCCAGTCAAAAGCGTCGTTGATGAGCTCAACCGTTAATTCTTCGTTGTTCGCCAAAAATTCCAACTTTTCGGGGTTGGGACTTTGGGTCGCTTCAAAAATCACGGTATCACCTTCTGGTAGTGCACTACGAAACTTAAAGCAGTCTTGCATTTGATACATACTCAAGGTGATCCAACCCTCATAGAAATGGAGGTAGTCTTGGTGGAAAACAAGCGAACCGGCGCGGAGCGAAGGAAAAAACTCACGCAGTATGTTTGTCACCAAAGCCGGATATTTCATGACATCTATGACGAGGAATTCGATCGGCTCGCCCGAGTAATCGCGGCGCGTCAAGTCCGCCTGAGTGACCTCTACTCGATCAAGGACGTGTGCGTTGTAGTCTTTATAATATTGGATGTACCACGTGCCTTCCGTCGGAGCATCTTTGATCTCATAATAGTCAGCGAACTCAACCATCATAGAGTTCCACCTGAAAAGGTCATAGACGCGGATTTTGTGGGCGGCTGCTGTTTTAGAAGGGTTAACCCTGAGCCCGCGGACGCCTGGAACCGTTAGCGAGCCGAGAAAGGAGCCTAGTTCAACCCACTCTCCCCAGCCTTTAAAGGCATGTGCTCCATACCACTGACAAAAGGCCTGCTCGGACGGCTCCGTCATTCCTAATTCTAGCGAGAAGGGCTCAGCTCCCTCAATTAAATCAGGTTTTTCCAGAAGTAGGGTGCAGTCGCTTATTCTGTTGAGAGGATTGGGTGCTCCGTCTTTCAGCCAGTTTTCGTAGTCTGCTAGGCGGGTTGAGGTGTATTTTTTTGACATTCGGGCGCTTGATTAAGGTTTTAGGTGCCTCTAAAGATCAAGCACATTTCATCGCAATTGACCGGGGATGCTTCACCCTAAGGGTAAGTTAGGAGCCCGTTTTGTAGGCATCCGGTTCCTGCGTTATATTACCTAGCAGGCCATCTGGACGTCATTTTAGATCTAACTGAGCTCCAGAATGACATGAGGTCAGAGCGAAAGACTTATTCTCAATACTTCATCCTCGCCTTTGTTGAGCACATGTTTCTTCTACGCTCAGAGAACTCATTTTATTCATCACACTAGTGCCATTTCATAGTGCTGACCAATCCTTCATCAAAGTCCGGAGTTTAATGGACCGTCACCTCAGTAAGCCATGTCGAATAAATCTACGATAAATTTCAACCGCCCGGGGGCGAATGCGCTGCAGAATTTCAGCGGCCCCCTCATTCTCTTTCTTGTCGCGATCATAGCGACGATACTCTTCTTGCTTGTCACCGTCCGCGTTCAGCGCGTCGAGGGCACGGAGGTCGGTGTTAAGATCAATAACCTGACGGGTGTTGTGAATGTTGTTACCGAATCAGGGACAACGATCTACAATGGAGTTTTTAATTCGTTCCATATTTTGGATACGACGACGCAGCGTCTGGAGATGTCGGCCGACGTCTCCCGCGGTGATCGTCGCAACAAGGATGATCTGCGGATCAAGACGATCGACGGCAGCGATGTATTCCTCGACCTCACAATCAACTACCGTCTACGCCTCGATATGATCGAGGAAGCAGTGGCGAGCTCTGGTCTAGGTGATGCTTACAAGATCAAGTGGCTGCGCGACTATTCACGTTCGGTTTGCCGCTCAGTGTTCGGCGAGATGACGACAGAGGAATTTTACGACTCGAGTGTGCGCGATGACAAAGCACGCAAGGCGATGGACGAGCTCAACGCTTCCCTACGTTTCTCTGGTTTGCAGGTGGAACGCGTCGTAGCCGAGAAGTTCCGCTTTCACCCAGAGTATGAGGAACGCATCCGTGAAAAGAAATTAGCCGACCAAGAAGTCGAGGAGCAGATTTCAAAGGCGAAAGCTGCCGAGCAGAACCAAATCTTCCGCGTCGTTGAAGCGACGAAGAAGAAGGAAGTCATCCTTGCCTCCTTCGATGGAGAGATGCGTAAACTCATCGTTGGTGCTGATGCTGAAGCCGAGCGTCTTGTGCGTGGAGCTGAGGCCTATGTCATTGAGACAGAGCTGGGTGCCGATGCGCGTTTCTATGAGCGCGAAAAGAATGCTCAGGCGATCCTTGCTCAAGCAAAGGCTGAGGGTGAAGCGCTCACTGAACTCGCAAACGCCTACACTGGGGAAGGGGGCCGCACGCTGGTTAAGAGAGCCTACGCTAAGAAGCTCCAAGAGCTGAGTGTGAGCGGGCAACCTTTTACTCTCGAGAGCTCCACTGAGCGTTTTTCTCACACCCAGGAAGCCGCTAGTCGTCGTCGTTCCAACACAGAATAGTTCTCAAAGAGATCCACTATGAATTTTATCAAATACCTTTCTATTTTAGTTATCCTCGGGATCGTCGGCATCTTTTTGGCGGCCCAGTTTTTATTCATCCGCATCGAACTCGGTGAAGTCGGAGTCCGCACTCAGCAGTATGCCTTTCTCGGTGAGAAGGGTGTAGTGAAGAAGGACTTTGCTCCCGGTTGGCATCGCAATCTGCCCCTTTTCGACTCATGGAATATCTTTGATTCGACCGTTCAAACAACGGAGTTTACCACCGCTGAGGAGCGCAAGATCCAGCGCGATCGTTATAAATTCCTCTCGACAGCTCTCCGTTCAAGTAGTCCTGCGATCAGTGGACCAGATCAGATCGAATTGAAGTCAAAAGATGGATACACGGTCAAACTTGACGTCACTGTTAAGTATCGCATTTCTCCAGGTGAGACTCATTCGCTGTATCGACAATTCAATACAGAGGCTCGCTACAAAGGTATTGTAGGAGACCAAGTGCAGGAAACGATTCGTGGCGTCTTCGGCCTTATGCTCACAGAGGAGTTCTACGATCCCAATGTGCGTCGCGTGAAGACGGATATTGTCACTGAGGGGCTCTCCGTAGAGTTGAAGAAAAACCACATCGAACTCGTCGGTGTGCTCATTCGTGATATCGCTTTCGACCCCTCCTATGAGCGGAAGATTCTCGACAAGAAACTGGCTGACCAAGATGTGGAGTTGAATAAGTCCCGTGCCCTTGCTGAAGAAAAGAAGGGTAAAACAAATCGCATCGCAGCTGAGACTGAAGCGAAGGTTCGCGTCATCGAAGAAGAGATGCGGGCTGCGAAGCTGACCCTGCAAGCCACGACTGATAAGCAGATGTCGCAGATTCGAGCCGATTCAAGATTTGCCTCCGCAAAACTCCAGGCCGATGCCGATCTCTACGCCGCCGAATTCTCCGCCAAAGGCCAGCTCCTCGAAAAGCAAGCCAGTGCAGAAGGTGAACGCCTCAAGGCAGGCGCGTTGAACACTGCAGGGGGAAATAATCTCGTCGCTTTCGAACTCGTCCAAGGCCTTCAGCTCAAAGACATCACCGTTTCAACCCTCGAAATCGATTTCCTCGATGTCGATGCGATGGTGGATAAGTTTGGTGCGGAGTAGGAAATCCAATACAGAGAGGATCCCCGGATTGAGCGCTCTCAGTTCTTCAGGCTCCGAAGGATTTAGCTACCTTTGCTAACCGTTTATCTAAGGTCCATAGAGGGACAGATGCGATTAATGATGAGCAGAGTAGGTGGAGGTCAACATAGCCGATGCCTTTACTCCACATTCGGTTCTTTTCGATAAATGCGATGACTTCGTCATGGCTTGCTTCCTCGGCTGTCGGAAGGTTTCGAATGAGCTCAAGGAAGGTTTCTCGCTTCGAGATATTTCCTAGAGCTAGTTCGCCTAAAACGAGTGGGTGAGTCACGACGCGGTTTTGATTGAGCAAATCCGATAGGAGCTCGTTTCCTTGCCGTAGGTGATCAATCCAAACGGACGTATCGACTAAGATCATCTCCTCGGGATGTCTTGGATTTTCGGAGAGGTTGCACCTAGTTTTGCTAATCGTCTAGAGCTCTCCGCGGCAATGAGAGCTTTCAATCCCTCATGTAAAAGCGACGTCTTCTCTTTGATGCCGGTGAGTTTTACCGCTCTCTGATAAATTTCATCGTCTATATTCAAGGTCGTTCTCATGCATACACGTATGCATATAATCGCGCATCTAGCAATGCCTAGTTACTCTTATTCAGCCTTACCCACGCAACCGCTCCGGTTGCGAGGCCGAGGCCGAGTAGAATCTTTACGAGGATAGGTGGGCCGAAAGCGGTGAAGTGGATGAGGACGGCAAGGTTGATGATGGCGAAGGTCGCGATGCCTAGGCCAAGGGCAAGGCGGTCGACGGGCTTTGCTGGCTGCTCATTGATACAAAAGGATGCAATGGATCCGCTGACCCAAGACAACTGTTCCTTTGCAGGCTTTGAATGCCTGCGAGGATTCTAGCGTCTAGCCCTGCTCTCGGAAGGTAATCAGTGAATGCTGAGATTGCACGAGGGTATCGGTTGCTGCTGCGAGGCGCGTCGGGAGCTCTTGAAGGAGTTTCTTCACGAGTCGTGGATTCTCTGCAATGAGCTCATCGATGGTTTGATCGAGCTTTAGGATGTCGCATTCGCCGGAGGCTGTAACGGTGCAGTTCCGCTTTTCTCCTAAGATAGCTGAGATTTTACCGATGAAAGTCCCTTTTTCGCTGATACGTGCGACCTCTGTTCCATCTTTGGAGATGACGACGGTTCCGGTTTGGAGAATGAGAAGATGCTCATCCACAATGCCTTCACTGATGACAACAGCGCCGTCGGAATAGTTCAGTAGATCAAACACGGTCTGATTTAATCGCAAACAAGACCGTAAAGACAAGGCTAAGGAGCGCATTGGGAGCAGTTAGATGTGCTCTTTACTTTGCCTAAGGCCTGCACCCGAGGCGGCTCTAAAGGGTTTCCTTGATTTCTCACAGATGACCGAAATCTTCAAATCCGGTCATTTTGGGCTTGTTTGCCTGTGCCGAAAGCCATCTTCTTTGAGCTTCCTTTTTAAGGGGGCGATTAGCTCAGTTGGTTAGAGCGGCTGCTTTACACGCAGCGGGTCGGCGGTTCGAGTCCGTCATCGCCTACCATTTTTCAATGCGTTGGAAATGGTGGCAGCCCCCCGCAAGTTTGAGCTTCTTAGCTCTGCACCCGCACGAGGCCCTTGGCATGCAAGGCTTCGGCAATCTGCACCGCGTTGAGAGCAGCTCCCTTAAGGATTTGATCTCCGACGACCCAGAAGCACAGCCCGTTGTCGAAGGCGAGGTCTTCGCGTAATCGCCCGACTGCACAGTCGTTAAGGCCTGCTTGGTTGAGGGGCAGCGGGTAGCTGTTCTCATCGGGATTGTCGATGAGCTGAACGCCGGGGAAGGCTTCGATCGCGGCACGGGCAGCGTCGAGATCAACCGCCTTTTCAAATTCGGCACTGATTGCAACAGAGTGGGCGCGCATGACGGGAACGCGGACACAGGTCGTCGAGACGCGGAGATCCGGTGTGCCCATGATCTTGCGGCTCTCATCTGTCATCTTGTGTTCTTCCTTGGTGTAGCCATCAGGATAGAAGACGTCGACGTGAGGGAGGACATTGAAAGCGATTGGGTGTGGGTAGGTCTCGGGCGCGGAGGTTTCGTCGGCAGCCCATGCGCGGGTTTGCTTTTCGAGCTCCTGCATGCCTGCGACTCCGCTGCCTGATACTGCTTGATAGGTGGAGGCAAAGAAGCGCTTCACGCCGAAGACTTGGTGGAGCGGGTAAAGGCCCATCAAGGTGATTGCAGTCGAGCAGTTCGGATTCGCGATGATGCCCTTGTGTGCATCGAGCGCATCGAGGTTCACCTCTGGTACGACGAGGGGCACCTCTGGATCCATACGGAAGGCGCTGGAGTTATCTACGACGACACAGCCAGCTTCGACAGCCTTTGGCCCCATCTCCTTCGAGAAGCCACCACTGACGGAGAAGAGCGCGAGGTCGAGCTCGCTGAACGCACCGGCGTTGGCTTCTTCGATCGTCCATGTTTTGTCGCCAACGGAAGCGGTTTTGCCGGCTGAGCGAGCAGAGGCAAAGAGCCGGATCGATTCTGCGGGAAACGATCGGTTGACGAGAAGTTGGAGGAGCTCTTGACCAACTGCGCCAGTGGCTCCAAAGATTCCGATACGGTATGACATGGTCTTGGAAATCAGTATGTGAGCCTTTCGAAAACGCAATTCAGCGCCTCCGAAAGGAAGTCACGGACGATGTTTTGCTCGCCTTCCTTGGCGAGAAAAAACTTGAGCACTGGCGGCGCAGTAAAGGCGATGCAGGGTGGACCTTGTCAGCTACCCACACGTTTAGCTCAGGCAAAAGACCGCCCTCTTGTGCTGAGAACTCAGGCGGGTCTCCACGGGGCCTGCACCATGTCGCGGAGAAATATGGCGATGGAGCCGAGCCCGGTATGGTCTTCATCAGTCGTGAATCGACGAACCAGCGCTTCGATGAGCGCGAAGATTACGGCCCTGATCAGAGGATGTTCGTCACGACACGCATATTGCGCCTTGGCGGATTGGAGCCGGGCCTGAATGCAGGGGAGGGCGTCGATACCTTTGACCGCTACATCTATATCCACGGGACGACTCGACCGGAGGAATTCCCTGAGAATCAGAGTGGTGGCTGCCTCGTCTTGATGGATGAGCCTTTAGTGAAGCTCTATGACGAGGTGCCAGCGGGTTCACTCGTCTGGATTGAGCAGTGAACCGGTAGAGTCTAGTCTGGAAGGGTTAGATCATGCCCTTGAGCGTCATAGGGAGTCGGTTCAAACTATGCTTGAGCGATGCCATGACGATGGCGTGATTGTTTTCATTACGACCGAAAAGAATTCTCCAGCCTGGAAGCTCTTCAGGGCTATTAGCCTCCGGCTCTTCAATCGATTCGAGGCCATCGATATCTGCCGTGTGCAATAAGTATTGGGCGATTTGAATCGCGCCCGCCATCGGAGCATGGCGTTCAGCCTGATCTGGCATACACTGCCAGCGGACAGCGGCGATGAGCGGCTTATCGAGTTTGTTGCGCTCGAGGTAGTAGGCTCCCATCTGAGTGTAGTCCCAGCCAATAAGCTCTCGCTCGCGCATGCGCAGATCGAGGTCAGTTCGGTAGGTCTCAGCGTGGATGTTTGAAAATTCTTCTGGGAAGGCCGAAGCCATCGCGATTTTACCGACCTTATGAAGCAGCCCGACGAGATAGTCAGTGTCATCTTCGTAAGCGGTGTCGGTGTTGTTTAGAATCTCGCGAGTGAGTAGGGCGGCCCCGATCGATTGCTTCCAGAGGAGGCTCCAATCGAATTGCGTTTTGGTCGCCCCCATCGCTTCAAAGTCTTCGATCACAGGGGTAGCGAGAGCGAGCTCCCTGATCTGGCGAACACCTAGGTAGAGAACGGCTTCTTCGATGCTCGCCACCTTTTGCTTGGCGCCAAAGAAGACCGAGTTCACCAAGCGCAGTAAGCGCGAGGTGAGCGAGGGGTCACGCCGGATGATTTCGGCGATTTGGGCGGTTAGGCTATACTCCGCGTTGAGCAGCTCGGTGAGGGCCTTGCTGATCGAACGCAAGGAAGCGAGCCGAGGGATCGCATTGATCCGGGCCTCGATTTCCTCGTCGGTGTAGGGCGTTGTTACGGCCGTTTCGCTCATTCGCCCTGGCGCCGAATGGCTCTGGAAAGGAGTTCTGCAACCTTGTTGACCACTTCGGCCGGCGGATACTTAGGGTCGTTCACTAGTTTACGACCAAGCTCGACCATGCTCTCACGAATTTCCGGCTGAGAGATCAGTTGGTCGACCATGTTGTGGATCTGCGCCAAGGCGATTTGATCCTCTACATTCGGTCCGTCCTGCGAACCCGTAGAACTGGTTGCAGGTTTGCGCTTCGCCGCACTGACGTCGCGGACATTGTTGCGTTGATTGGGGGGATCAATTCTCACGGTTATATGTTTTTTGGTAGGGTTAAAGCGATCGACTCCACTAAGTGGTAATAGAAATACCTCGGACTGATTGTAGCTAAATCGAGGTTACTTTTGCGGGAGTCTTCAAAGAGGGTGAAAATCTGACTCAGCTTCCTTGGGCGGGCTTCGATACGGCCGTTCGGGCGTTGGCTCCAGACGCCGTCGACTCCCCAGAGGAAATCACCCCCATGCCATTCGAAAAGCTTTGCCCGTAGGCCGATTTCGAGTGGCTGGTAGGATTCCATGCGGGTGAGGTCACAGAGCATGACCGCGTCCGGCTGGTAACGCTCTTCGATGCGTTTGCGCAAGCGATCAGGTAGAACATCCGTCGACGACCACTGAGACCGCCCTGTCCATTCAGCGATCTGTTCGCGACTGAGTAAAATGATTTCAAAGCGGTTCTGACGCTGGAGCGCTTGGGCCCAGAGCTCGTCTAGGTAGGAATGAACGTCCTCCTGGAAGGCCGGATAGTGCACCGGCAGAACAACGACGCGGATGATCGCAGGGTCGATCGGGGCCGATGCGTAGAGATTTTGAACCTCTGCATTGGGTTTCGTCGCAGGCTGTGTTGTGCTGACCTCCGAGACTTCAGTCTTGGCTACACTGCTGGTCTGACAGCCTGTGAGAAGGCCGAGGCCCAATATGAGCCCAGCAAGAAGACCGCGAAATTTGATCGCAGTCGAATGGCACCCAGAACGGGGGCAAAATTTTAGGCGAATGGTGATTGGGTAAAACTCGGCATAAATGTCCGGTTTTTGACCCTTTTTTACAGAAAAAACCAATCCAACTGCCGCACGACCACGCGATTTGTTCGGGGCGCGGCCTAGAAGTAACGAATGTAAGCCTTTTTCCGCAGGCGCGGCCTAGAAGTAACGAATGTAAGCCTTTTTCCGCAGGCGCTCCAACCATTGCTCCTGAGTCTGACGTCCGAGCTGGGAGGACAAGATTTCCTCAATATTGTCCCGAACCTCGACAAGGTCCTGAATCCCTTCCTCACGGTAGTCCTCAACGAAGAGGATCATCGTTTGGTTATCGACGTCAATCGGCTCGCTATGTTCGCCCACGACGAGGGCAAAAGCTGGCACAGCGAGCTCTTCTTTGAGGTCTCCCCGTTGGATCCAGCCCCAGTCACCACCGCGTTCACGGCGAGAATCTTGGCTGTGCTCCTTCGCGACATCTTCAAAGGGCGTTCCGCTGTCGATTTCGGCGAGGACCTTCTCGATATTTTGGCGCATCAGGTCGATGCTTTCACCGGCGATAGGGCGCATCGTGATGATGCGTAGCTTGACTGCTTCGTCTTCGTAGAAGTGAAGTTTGTTCTCGTTGTAGAAATTCTCGATCCGCTCTGGGCTGATCTGCGATGCAGTGCGCTGCTTCTGGCTGCGCATGATTGAGACGATAATTTGCTCGTAGAGCTCTCGGCGGAATTCTCGGACGTTCTTGCCCTGAGACTTTAGAAACTCGTGGAACTTACCGCGGTCGTTGTCGAAATCCTCGAAAAGCACTTTATCGAATTCATTCTCAATCAAGGACGGGGGAAGGTTGAACTCCTTTTCTTTGAAATCCTTCATGATCAGCACGCGATCGACGAGCGACTGTAGGACTTCGAAGTAGAGCTCCGACATCTGTGTGTCGAATTCGGCCTTGTTTTGTGTGCCTTCGCGAACGCGTGGAACGAGCGGCAGGAGCTCTCGGCGTAGCTCTTCAAATGTGATGATCGAGTCTTCGACGGCTGCTGCGATACCGTGGCTGTAAGGTGGCTCCCAGATCTTGTGAGCCTCTTGAGCCTGCAGGACGGATGTAAGTGAAAGAAGAGCGGTGAGGCTCGTTAGGATAGAAAGTCGCTTCATTACTGTCTTTTGGGACGATTCCGGAGCAGGAATTGTTCAATCTCACGCAACCTACGGAGGGGATTTTTTGCGGTCAAGCGGGGAAACCGAGATCCGTTTTTAACGTAGTCGTCTCGCTTGCCGCTTGCTCTCCGAATCTTCAGGCGATTCCCCTCCGATTCCAAATGCCCGTAGCCGCATTCCTGAGCGAGGGTGCGGATGCGGGTGACGAGGAGGAGGATTTCGACGGGTCGCACTGGCTTGCCAAATCGGTCGGTCAGCTCGTCTGCGATTTTGTCGACTTGAACGGTCGATTCGGCGAGTGCGAGCCGGCGGTAAATGTCGATCCTGAGTTGTGTCTCAGAAAGGTAGGCCTGAGGAATCGATGCGGAGATCGTTTTGACATGCGTCTGATCGAGCTCAGCGGCCTTGAGCGCGGCAAACCCCGAGTCGACGGATCGCCCTTTGGGCGTGCTCGCCGTCCCATCGCCAGCACTGACAAAGTCAATTTGCACCACCGCTCGAATATAGGATGCGCTCTCTTCGCCCTTCAGCCGAGCGACGCTCTGGCGTAAGAGTTGGCAGTAGAGCTCGAAGCCCACTCCGGCGATGTGGCCGCTCTGCTGTGGACCGAGAAGGTTGCCCGCGCCGCGAAGCTCGAGATCGCGCATTGCAATCTGGAAGCCAGCCCCGAGCTGGTTGTGCTGCCGCATCGCGGTCAGCCGCTCTTGCGCAACCTGGCGAATACTCGTGCGGTTGTGAAGTAAGAGATAGGCGTAAGCCTGTCGGTTGAAGCGTCCCACGCGCCCCCGCAGCTGGTAGAGCTGGGCGAGGCCAAAGCGATCCGCACCCTCGATGATAAGGGTGTTACAATTGGGAATATCGAGGCCGTTTTCAATGATCGTCGTGCAGACGAGGACGTCGTGCCGTGCTGCGACAAAATCAGTCATTACCTGCTCAAGACGGGCTTCATCCATCTGCCCGTGACCAACCGCGATACTCGCTTCTGGATGCCATTGGCGGAGTCGTTCCGCAACCGCCTCGATCGTTTGCACGCGGTTGTGCAGGTAGAACACCTGCCCGCCACGATCGATTTCGGACTGAATAGCCTTACGAATGAGGTCCTCGTCATAACCGCGGACAAAAGTCTCGATCGGTCGACGGTTGGAGGGCGGCGTTTCGATCGTGCTCAGATCACGAGCGCCCATGAGTGCGAGGTAGAGTGTGCGAGGAATCGGTGTCGCACTCATTGTCATTATATCGACGTGGGTGCGGAGGCGTTTGAGGCGCTCCTTATGACGAACACCAAAGCGGTGTTCTTCATCCACGACGATGAGTCCAAGGTCAGCGAAATGGACGTCCTTGCTAAGCAGGCGATGTGTCCCGATGACGATATCGATGCCCCCGTTGGCCATCTGTTCGAGGATGACCTTCGACTCCTTGGCCGAGCGGAAACGGTTGAGCATTTCGACGACGACAGGGAACTCCGCCATCCGGTTGCGAAAGGTGTTGTAGTGCTGCTGCGCAAGAACCGTCGTCGGGACGAGGATGGCCACTTGTTTCCCGTCCATCACCGCTTTGAAGGCCGCACGAATCGCGACCTCTGTTTTTCCAAATCCGACATCACCGCAAATCAGGCGATCCATCGGCCGCGGTGCCTGCATGTCGAGTTTGGTCTCTTCCACCGCGATGGCTTGATCGGGTGTGAGGTCATAGGGAAATGCTCCCTCGAACTGTTCCTGCCACTGCTGATCCTCTCCAAACGGAATGCCTTCGACGGCTTGGCGAACGGCCTGCATGCGGAGCATCTCAGCTGCAAAGTCGAGGGTCGCCTTTTCTGCTTCGCCACGGGTTTTCTCCCAGCTGCCCGTGCCGAGTCTCCCGAGCTTGGGTGAGGACTTAGCTAATCCGACATAGCGGGTAAGAAGGTGGCTGTCGTGCAGCGGGACGTGTAGAGTGATGTTACCTGCGAATTCGAGCGAGATGACCTCGTCTTCGCTATCGCCCAGTTCCATGCGTGAAATACCGCGAAAGAGGCAGACGCCGTGGGCGAGGTGGACGAGTGGGTCACCTTCGGCGAGCTCGGCAAAATCGAGCAAATGGTCGACCTGGGAGCGCTGCGGCAGCTTGCGCTTCGGGCCCCGGCCGCGAGCAAGTGCCGAGCGCCCGAGGAGATCGTTCTCGGACAGAACGTTGACTGCCTTGGCACCTTTCGGAAACCAGTCGATCGGCGCATCCGGTGTCTGCACGAGACGAAAACCGTGCTCAAAGAGTCCAATCCGAAACTCGATTTTAAGGCGTGGTTTGCCGGCTTCCTCCTTGATGAGTGTTTCGAGGCGCGAAGCTTCAGCTTCATTGTGCGCGATGAGAATGAGCGCTTCGTCAGCTTTTTGGCGCAGGCGGAGTTCGGCGTAGATGCCTTCGCGCACGGCGAGCTCTTTGGCGCTTCGATCAAGACCAAGCCCCAGCGATAGATCGCGCCAGAGATGGTCGAACCCTCCCGCATCCCATTCGAGTAATGGTGTCGCCTCGGGGAAGAATTGTGGTTTCAGGGCTAAAGAGTCGAGAGCACTGAAGTGGTCTTTTAGGCCTCGAGAGCGATCGAGGATCTTCCCGAGATGCGGGCGCTTGTCGGCGATGTTCTCAAATTGCTGAAAGAGTTCCGGGGCTTCGCGCGCCTGCCTCTCGCCCTCGAGCCAGACCCAGTGAATGGGGCCATCGAGGTAGTCGAGCATCGTCGCATGATTGCCCGTGTTCTCTGTCTCAGGAGGCGAGTTGGGGGCGATCGTGGCGATCGCAACGAGGTCCTCGGAGCGCTGACTTGTTGGATCAAAGGTGCGGATCGAATCGATCTCATCGCCGAAGAAGTCGATCCGTAGCGGAGCAGAGAGGTTGGGCGGATAGACATCGATCAGTCCGCCGCGCACGGCATATTGCCCCGGGTATTCGCAGACCGCTTCGGCGTCGTAGCCCAACTCGCCGTCGAGGAGTTGCCGAAGCGAGTCGAAGCCAAAATTGTCACCGCTCGATAGGCGGATCGACTGCGCGTCTAGAGTTTCAGGGTGAGGCGCGCAACCGAGCACAGCCGTCAGCTCTGTAAGAATAATCAACGGAGAGGAAGTATCCTCCCGCGCACGTTCTCTTAGTTGAGAAAAGATCGGAGCACGGTCTAGGACGCGGTCACTTGGGCTCTGTCCGCTGTGGTCCTCTTCAGGATCTGGTGGTTTTGGGAGCGTCGCGACACAGAGTGGATGAGTGCGCCCCGCGAGCACCTTTGTCGCCGATTCAAGCTCGTCGCTCAGCGCTTCGACTCCGCGCAAGTGAGGGAGCAATACAATCGTGGCAAAGCCTTTAAACTCTGCCGCTAGTTGCTCCAGTGCAACCGCCCGAATACTCGGGATGATGCCACTGATGACCTGCGCTGGGCGGTCCGCAGCTAGCTGAACATTACGCATCTTCGAATCGAGCGGCGATGACTTCGCCTAAAATTGTTTCAGGGCTTGGAAGGCAGCGTTTTCCTCTGCCTCTTTCTTCGAGCTTCCGCTCCCAGAGCCATAGGATTTTCCTTCGATGATAACCTCTACTTTGAAGACGCGGGCGTGGTCGGGTCCGTCGGCTTCGATGATTTGGTATTCGATCGCGGTGTTGCCTAGCGTAGGTTGAATAATTTCCTGCAGCTGGCCCTTGGGATTGTGGACCTGAAGGAGTTTGCGAAGGCGTTTATCGATGTCTCCGATCCATTTATTCACTACGCCTTTAGTCGTCTCTAAATCACTGTCGAGGTAGATTGCGCCGATGACGGCCTCGAGCGTGTCCTCTAAGATGGAATCTCGCTCGCGGCCATCGTTCCGCTCTTCAGCAGCACTCATGCGAATCCACTCCTTAAGTCCAAGTTCATGGGCTAGGGCGCAGAGTTGCTTGCCTTTGGCGAGTGCCGAACGGCTACGCGTTAGCTCGCCTTCGCGTTCGTTCGGGAGGTGTCTGAAGAGTTCGTCAGCGAGGATAAATCCAAGGATGGCGTCCCCCAAAAACTCTAGCCGTTGATTATGCTCAATCGGCGTTTTTTGATCGTGGCAATAGGATGGGTGGGTGAGTGAGCGAACGAGAAGCTCGCGATTCCCAAAAGTATGCCCAAGTTGCTCTTCGAGCGTAGTGTAGTTGGTTTTTTGTGACGAAGTAGACATCAGAGCTAGGTAGATTGCTAGAGCTTGAAGCGTTTACGGACTTCTTTGCCCAACGCTCGGTAAGCGGCGGCGCCGGCAGAGCCCTTGTCATACTCAAAGATGGTTTGACCAAAGCTGGGAGCCTCGCTCAAGCGCACCGTGCGCGGGATGGAGGTTTTGAAGATCTCATTCTTGAAATGCTCCTTCACTTGGGAAACGACTTCACGGCTGAGGTTTGTCCGCACATCAAACATCGTCATGATGATGCCACCGAGCTCGAGATCACTGTTCACTCCTGTATCGCGCAGCTGATCCTTCACTTTGAGAATTTGGCCCAAGCCTTCGAGCGCGAGGTATTCGCACTGGAGAGCGATGAGGAGGTAGTCTGCCGCCGCGAGGGCATTCATCGAGATGAGTCCAAGGGCCGGCGGGCAGTCGATGACAATGGCTTTGAACTGACCACTTTCTCGTAGCTCAGCAATGACGCCCCTGAGGACGTGGAGATAGCCATCGCGCTGGCTGAGTCTGATTTCAAGGGTCGCAAGGTCGACTTCTGCCGGAATCAAGAAGAGGTTCTTGCGCCCCGTATCGACGATGAAGTCACTCGCATTTCCCTCGCCTTCGAGCGGGCCGAGGAGGCTGGCTCCTTCATGTTTCTCAACGCCCAGAGCGCTTGTGGCATTAGCCTGCGGGTCGAGGTCGATCACAAGCGTAGGCACCTTGAGGTCGGCCAAGGCCGCTGCCATGTTGATAGCAGTGGTGGTTTTGCCAACGCCTCCTTTTTGATTAGCGATCGTGAATACTGTGGCCGTCATTCAAAGGATCATCGAGAGCCCTTGAGGTGAGTCTAGACCGAAATTACAGTGAATAGCCGTCAGACCATGCCTGATGTCGCCGCTTTCGGGTTGACGACAGGGTTCGCTTGGCTGAATTTCCCGCTTCTTCAAAAGGCGCGGTAGCCAAGTGGTAAGGCCGGGGACTGCAAATCCTCTATTCGTCGGTTCGATTCCGACCCGCGCCTCCAGATTTTTCTTAACAAAAAGCCGATTCATTCACGAGTCGGCTTTTTTGTGGATCGGAAAGATTGAGTTTGGACGGTCCATGCCAGCGCTGACGTCTTCCTCAGTGGAGATTCCTAAAAACAGGGAATTTCAATGTTAAACAAGATCGCTTATTAAACCCAGCATAAGGGGTGGAAGCTAAATCGAACGCAGCGGACAGCTGAGACAGCTGTCCCTACCATTGATCACTTTCTAAGAGGTAGGGCCGCCTGTCTCAGGGGGCCGAGCAGTGGCGCGAACGGGCACTGAGGATTGAGTCCTTAGCTTCGATAACTTCGTTTCCTTCGTGTTGAGTAAGTAGTCTGCGTGCTCAGTTTTTAAAACGCAATTGGGTAGAAGACAGCTGTCCCTACCATTGATCACTTTCTAAGAGGTAGGGCCGCCTGTCTCAGGGGGCCGAGCAGTGACGCGAACGGGCACTGAGGATTGAGTCCTTAGCTTCGATAACTTCGTGTCCTTCGTGTTGAGTGAATAGGCTTCGTGTTCAGCTTTAAAACGCAATTTGGTTTCAGAAATGATCTCTCTGCTGCTCAAGTGAGTAGCTTTGCGCGGATCTCCGCGACCCGCGAAGTGTTCTCTTCGTCGTTGAGGAAGAATTTTGCGTCCGCATTTCGGCTGAAGTGAAAGATTACCGCACGCTTGAAGGTTATTTAGAGCGGCTGAACAACGGGGAGTTTCTCAATCGGTTCTACGAGAAGTTTATTCACTTCCCTGGCACCGTCGCTGAAGCTGACTCGAAGCGGATACTCTCCGCCTACGATGTGGGTGACAATGAGACGATTAACCAGATTCTCGACCGTCAGCGTATCGAGAGCCTGCGCGGTTTTCCCGCATCGCAGAGCTTGTTCACTTATCTTAGAGGGCTGAGGAAGGAAGGTACACTCGAAAATATCCGCGAGGTAGAATCTCTCGTCGCACAATATCCCGGTGTGATCGATTTCCGCGTATCGCTAGCGTTGAACTATTTCCAGGAGGGCTACCTCAGGGAAGCGAGTGAAGTGCTCAACTGTGTTGTTGGCAAAGGTCTCGGACAGGTGCCAGGGATGCTTGCAGTTTACGAAAACCTTAAGTGGACGACAAGCAGTCGCTTTGGTGAAGAAAATCTCGAACTCGATCAGTTTAGTGAGTTGCCGATGCTTGAAATTGAGCGGGAGTTTTTGGAAAGCCTGAAAGCCCTTAGGGGATACTAGCGGGCGACTCTTAAGACTGAATGGTCGCCAAGCTGAGTATTTCTATACGGCGGCTAGTTCCAGTCCTCTTTGTCGCCAAGCCCAAGCCGTTTCTTGTATTCGGGAACTTGCTCAAGCGCGTCCTTAAATTCGTCGACACTGAAGTCGGCTACGACGAATTCATCCCACTCAAATGTAGGGGTTAGGCTCTGGCCACTGATCTCAATCATCCGGTGCATGTCCGCTTTCGAAGACAAAACGTCGCGAATATCGAGGGCGACGCCGTGCTGAGAAAAGAAAGAAGTTGCCTCTCGGCACCATGGGCAGCCCGACTTTATGTAGAGTGTAGGTGATTCGCTCATAATTCAATTATAGTGATATCCCCCGCGCCATTGGAATGCAAACAAAAAACTCTAGACTGAGTACCTATTCAGCGCTCTTTTGCGCTAGTTTCGTTGCTTTTGGGTGAAGGGTGGGGATTCTTGCTTCCGAGAACGAGTGATGACGGCATCGATACACATAAAAGGGGCAAGAACTCACAATTTGAGAGGCATCGAGCTTCGGATTCCTCGTGATGCATTGACCGTCATTTGTGGAGTGAGCGGTAGTGGAAAGTCGTCGCTCGCTTTTGATACGTTATACGCCGAAGGCTACCGTAAATACATCGAAAGCTTGAGCACGAGTGCCCGCCAGCTGCTTGAGCAGCTGCCTCGGCCAGAAGTCGACTTTATCCACGGCTTGAGCCCAGTCATAGCTGTCGAGCAAGACAACTCAGTGGGCAACAACCCTCGGAGTACTGTTGGCACAATCACGGAAATAGCAGACTATGCACGCCTGCTATGGAGTCTGCTCGCAGAACAACGCTGCCCGCTAGATGGTGGACGGATTTTAAAGCGAACGCTTGATGATTGGGTTTCGTCGATCCTTTCGGAACACGGCCAGCATAGTCGCCGATGTATGCTCATCGCTCCGTGGTTAATTGCGAGACCGAGTATAATTCGAGGAGAATTAGAACACCTTCAACAAAGAGGTTGGGAGCGACTTAGAATCGATGGGGAAATCGCTCGTATTGATGAAGTGGATACGATTCTAAAAGGTCGTGATGCTGTCGACGCAGAGATCGTTGTCGACCGTATCGTCCTTCGTGAAGACCAGCGTTCGCGTCTCACCGATTCGCTTGAAATGACATTTCGAGAGGGGGGTAAACAAGCGAAGCTTTTGGTAGACGACGGGAATGGTGGGTGGTCCGAAACTCTCATCACGCAAGATCTTGGCTGTGAGGTTTGTGGGACAGTCTACGCCCCGCTTACCCAGAAGTCGTTTTCGTGGAATCATCCTTCGGGTGCTTGTGAAACATGCGGTGGAGTGGGCCTCACGATGCAGTTTGCACCTGAGCTAGTTGTTCCGAATCCAGTCCTTTCGCTCAAAAGGGGTGCGATTAAGCCGTGGCGTTTGGGTTCCAAGCGCATGATAATCCAGCGCAATGCGATTCTAAAGCAGCTCGCTGAACAAGTTCCTTATGATCCAACCGTTTCTTGGGAAGACTTAGAGGAAGATGTCCGCGATCTAGTCCTTCACGGTTCCGAAGGCCGGGAGTTCCTCTTCAAGTTGAAAGCCGGTCGAGCAAAACCAGTTCCTGTCCTGTTCGATGGTGTCCTGGCGGACTTGGATAATACGCGCCGAGAAACAAGCAGTGATGGCTTAAGGGCGCGCTTAATGGCGTATCAGGTAAGCCAAACATGCGTGGGTTGTGACGGCAGGCGACTCAATGCGCCTAGCCGAGCTGCTCTTTTAAATAGCGAAGCATTTGACGCTTTTATGTCTCGCCCGCTGGCCTCTGCACTAGAGTGGATCCAAAATCTGGATACGACAAAATTGGATTCAAAGCTCGGTGATCATGCTCGCGAGATTCTCGATGGTTTGCGCATGCGTCTACACTTTCTCGTCGAAGTGGGCTTAGGTTATTTAACCCTTGATCGCAGTGCGCATACCTTGAGTGGTGGCGAAAGCCAACGGGTCCGGCTTGCGTCACAGCTAGGAATGGGGCTCGTAGGCGTCACCTACATTCTAGACGAACCCACCGTGGGCCTTCATGGCTGCGATGCTGAGCGATTGCTGAAGACGCTGATCGATCTTAAGTCGCGAGGTAACACCGTCGTCGTGGTTGAGCATGAGGAACAGATCATTATGGCAGCCGATCATCTCATTGAGATTGGCCCCGGTGCAGGTAATAGAGGTGGCGAAGTGGTCTTTTCTGGATGTCCTAAAACCGCTGCGAAGGGCCTCGAGTCGCCTACCGGAATCTATCTTTCAGGGAAAGCGAAGCTGACCAAAAATGTAGATACAAAAGTGCCGGATAGGTGGCTCAATGTTATCGGAGCCTCAGAGAATAATCTCAGAACAATAGATGCGGCATTTCCTGTCGGGCTCTTTGTCGCAGTGTCAGGAGTGAGTGGATCGGGTAAGAGCACACTTGTGAATGATGTTTTGGGACAGGCTGCAGCTTTTAAGCTTCAGCGCGCAAAGGCAATTCCTGGACGACATAAGGCAATCAAAGGACTTGAGTACTTTGAGCGAGTGATACGGGTGAACCAGGAACCGATCGGGCGTAGCCCTCGATCTAATCCAGCCACTTACACAAAGCTTTTCGACGAACTTAGAAAGCTCTACGCGCAATGCTCCCTCGCCAAGGTGCGGGGGTACAAGCCGAGTCGATTCTCTTTTAATATGAGAGGCGGTCGGTGTGAACGTTGTCAGGGAGATGGGCAAATCCGGCTCGATATGCAGTTTTTGAGTGACGTCTACGCGGAGTGCCCGAGCTGCCAGGGAGCACGCTACAACCGAGAGACGCTCGAAGTTCGATTCAAAGGACTGAATATCGCCGATGTCCTCGCTTTAACGATCGAGGAGGCAGCCGACTTTTTTGCGAATAACCCAAAGGTTCATCCTCGGCTGGAGACGCTCGTGTCGGTTGGACTTGGCTACTTAAAGCTTGGGCAAGCAGCCAACACTCTGAGTGGAGGTGAAGCTCAGCGCCTGAAGCTTTCGCTAGAGCTCGGAAAGCGGGTGGGCACCTCAACTCTCTACATTCTCGATGAGCCAACGACGGGCCTGCATTGGGCCGACATCCAAAAGTTGCTAGATCTACTCTTCAGACTGCGCGATGCAGGTAACACGATCATCGTGATTGAGCACCACCTAGATATCATACGTTTGGCCGACTGGGTGCTGGATCTCGGGCCAGGGGGAGGGGACGCTGGCGGCGAACTGGTTTACGCTGGTGAACCAGCTGGAATGCTTGAGTGCAAACAGAGTGTAACAGGTCGATGTTTGCGTAGCTGAGTGGTTGAATAAGTATCAACACTTGCTCCTAGGCGGATGCTGTTTCTGAACTTGCTTCAAGCTCTTCTTGCCACTGCTTCAAGTGGGTTTCGAGTTCTTCCAGTTGCTGTGCCTTTATGATCAGGGCTTCTTCGCTGGCTTCGATGTAGGCTTCCCGTTCTTTACTGATCGAAGCGGGTTCTTCATCACTGAAATCCTGACTCTCACTCTGCGGATCAGGCGCAAGGGCTTTCTGCGCTTCCTCGATTTCGACTTGGTCGGCACGCAACTCTTTGATTTGGAGCGCTATTTCAGCTTCGTGCCGCTTTATGAGCGCCTCACGTTGCTCAAGAGTGATTTCGACATCGGTCTCGTTAAGCGACGCTTCAATCTCAGCGACTCGCTGGCTTGCTTGCCCCGCGTTGGATAGCTTGAAATCCCGTCGGTCAGTCGATGCTTCTGAAAGCTCAATTCCTGCAGGTGGAGGCTTGGTTATCTGACGTCTCCTTAGACTGACCTTCATAGCCTAGCCTCCGAAAAGGCGATTCAAGAAACTCTTCTTCTTGGTGGCGGTGGCTAGATCTACGAGTTCGAGCGACTCCCGCACGAGCCAGATCGAAGCTTTCTCTTTTTGCACGTCTTCTAGGGGGACTAATTTTCGCTCGAAATTGGAGGGCCCTTAGGCATGAGCGTTTGCGAATTCGTCCCGACTGCCAGCAAACCAGTTGAAGATAACTTCCATATGGTGGCGCACCTTAGCGATTACAGCAGATTGTTGTTCGTTGCTAAGGAGAAGTGTTTCGCGTCGATCTCGTGCTTCTATCGGCGCTCCCGAGCGCTCGAAGAGGAAGAGGCGCTCGGATGGATCGAGCAGGCAAAGTGTTTGAGCGATCGCTTCGGCAAGTTGAAGACCTTTGTGGCCCGGGCGGTAGGGAAGGAACTTTACGATCGTGTTCTCTTCTGGGTGCGCTAGCGCATTCAGAAACGCGCGGAAGTCGCCACCAACAATAATTGATTGAGCCATGCTTTGAGAGAACTCGATGAACTCACCCAGTGTGTGTATCGACTCTGCACGGATGAATTCGCGCGTCTCTTTGCTCAATGCACAGAGTTGGATCGGAAAGTCTATCGGTACACCGAATTTCTTTAAGGCCTTTTGCGTGCCGTCATCTTTCTTCGAAGACGAATCCACGTACTCTGCCATGTCACTAAAGGGGTCATCAAAGGCGAGCGTCTCGCTGAGAATTTCGACGAGAAGTTGAATGCGCTCCGGTGCCTTCGCAATTCCTGGCATGAGCACAACTTCGTCGAGTGTGAGGGGTAGGTATTTGAGTGGAACCTCTTCGCGACCGCGTAGTGGCCATGAAAGATCGAGGTTTTGGGCAAGTTTGCTGATTTCGGTCTGAGCCATCATCGACGCTTTAAACCGTTCACGGACAGAGTTCCAGGATTCGGCCGAAACGGGAGAGGATGTTGTGCTAGTGCTCATGTTTTTTGCTGAGTAAATTGACGGCGTTCAGGTGGTATTAGACTCCAGCGGCTGCCGTAATGGTTGCCGGGTCGTGTTTGATGATTTGCCGAGTGATGTTTCGGTAGTCATCGAGGATGCCTTCGGTTCCAGCCGTGTGGCCGAGACTACAGACGGGTAAGCCGAGCGTGACGGCGCGGCGAACGACGACGGCGTCTCGAATTGAGTTACTGAAAATTTTGGCGTTGGGATCGACCTTATGCTTCTTCCGGAACTGGTTTAGACGGAATTGCATGCGCATTTTAGGCACTTCGATATCGACGTTTGCCTTGATCGCGTTGAAGAGGATTCCAGTAATGGCGGCGGGTCTTCCCATGCCTCCCTTTCGGAAACTCGCAGAACGCTCATTGAACTGAAGAAGCTTACCTGTGAGGAGCGTAAAGCCGATCAGGCTCAAAGCATCCGGGTTCGCTGGGACAATAACTTCATTACTACAGAAGATTCCACACTGCGAAGCCCGCATGACGTTCGGTGGACAGTCGAAGAGAATGTAGTCATAGTTGTCTTCTATCTCAGCTAGCTGTTCTTGGAAGATTGCGTAGGCGGGACGCCCATCCGGTGACTGGTATTCATGCTCGACGTCGACGAGGTTAAAGGTCGTCGGGATTATATCCAGACCTGGCAATATCTGTTTGCCTTGGCGGTCCCGGACGACATCCTTCACGATGATATCACGCAGACGCACCCCATTGTTTTCAAAGATTGAGTAGACCGCTCCCTGCCCGTTGACATTGAGTTGGTTCCAATGCTCCAGCTTCATGAGCCAGATACTGGAGTTGCTTTGCGTGTCTAGGTCGATGAGGAGAACGCGATTGCCGGCCTCAGCCAGGCATGCCGCCACGTTCACGATGCAGGATGTTTTCCCGACACCTCCCTTGTAATTTACGAAACTGAGCTTTCTTGCCATTTTGAGAATTCTACTGCCGAGAAGAACTCTCAGCGGCTATCCTCTTTATCGGTCGTGGTCTTGTGCTCTTATATAAGGGACTAAGATTTGAAGAAAAAAATCACAAATGGTAGGGTCTTTCCTTCTTCGGCTCTAGTAAGACTTTTCGATTTGCTCCTAGAATAGGCCCCGCGCAGAGTCGTACTTGTGAATTCGCATTCAAAATTCGCTGTTCCGTCCAGTGATGAAATCAAGGCAATGGTGGCGAAGATTGAGCCGGAGGTGCGAGCTTTTCGACGAGATCTACACCGGTATCCAGAATTGGGATACAAGGAGTTTCGTACCGCCGAAAAAATCTCCGCTGAGCTCTCATCCCTTGCTGGATGGGAGGTGAAAACGGGTTTGGCCGAAACAGGTGTGATCGCGACGCTTGGGGGCGAGAAGCCAGGCCCTGTAGTTGCACTGCGTGCAGATATTGATGCCTTGCCCATTCATGAAATTAGCGGCGTCGCGTACGCCTCTGAAAACCCCGGCGTGATGCACGCCTGTGGGCACGATGGGCATACCGCGATGCTCCTAGGTGTAGCAAATGTGCTTTCTGGAATCCGCGCATCGCTGGAGGCCCCGATTCGCTTGATCTTTCAGCCTGCAGAAGAAGGCGGCGCGGGTGGCAAGCGAATGGTTGATGAGGGAGCGTTAGAGGCCCCTTTAGTTGATGCCGTATTCGGCCTTCACAATATGCCGATGGCTTCCACCCAGGTTGGTCAGATTTGTCTCTGTCCTGGAGCAGCGATGGCGGCTACGACCAGTTTTGATATCACCGTGAGAGGCAAGGGTGGTCATGCCGCGATGCCACATGTGACGATTGATCCGATTGTCATTGGCAGTCAGATCGTTGCGTCCCTGCAAACAATTGTCTCAAGGCAGGTTGACCCCATCGCCTCGGCCGTAGTGAGTTTTACGCAGTTTCATGCTGGAACGGCCTACAATGTTATTCCAGAGACAGCCCATATCACCGGCACTATTCGAACCTTGGATGATTCAGTCATGGCAAGTGTCTGTGCCTTGCTCGAAGGGGAGGCTTCTCGTCTTGCCGCGACGTTTGGGGCCGAAGCGGAAGTGCGTATTCAGGGTGGCTATCCTGTCGTGCGCAATCACCCCAAGACGGATGCACTCTTTCGCACTGTGCTCAGTGAGGTCGGACGCTCCGGTGATTACGTCGAAGTGCCTCCGATGATGGGCGGTGAGGATTTCGCATTCTATCAAAAGCAAGTCCCGGGTACATTTTGGTTTCTTGCCTCGCGCCCCGTGGATCAGGCCGAAGTTCCGTTTTGTCATCATCCCGCGTACGATTTCAATGATGACATCTTGAGCGACGGCATTGCACTGCATGTTGAAGTCGCGCGCCGATTTGCGCACCTTTGGGGCCAGGCTTAAACGGCCGCTTTTACTAGCTTCAGTGGCGTCTTGATCCCGCCCAACTTACACACTTCGAGGAAGTGATTTTTATCCACCGGCTGGATCGATAAGCGCATCCCGCGCTGTACGACCTTCATCTCGCTCAGGCTTTCCGTGGCCTTCAGTCTCGGGAGATCGATCTGCTGAGGAAAGTGCGCCACATAGCCGACCCGTGCGGCCACCCAGCGCGGATCTTCCGGCTTCGACTTCGGGTCGTGGTATTTAGACTTTTTGTCGAACTGGGTTTGGTCAGGCTCCGCCTCGCTACTAGCGATGTAGGCAAGCCCTACGACACCGGGAGGAGTGCAGTTCGAATGGTAGTAAAGGACTCCGTCGCCGACGCTCATTTCGTCGCGCATAAAGTTGCGTGCTTGATAATTACGAACGCCGTCCCACAGCTCAGATTTCGGCGAAATCGCCTTCAGGTCGTCGAGTGAAAAGGCGTCGGGTTCCGACTTCATTAACCAAAATCTTTGGACCTTAGGCATCAGTTTTGTCGAGAAAATGAGAAATCAGACCTAGGCGTTTGGAGCCATCGGCAAGGTAATGAGAAAGAGCGTACCTTCGCCCATCACGCTTTCAAATGAGATCGTGCCTCCATGTGCCGAGATGATCGATTTCGCAATTGCCGAGCCCAATCCGGTGCCACCGGACTTTCCATGAGTCACAAAGGGTTCAAAGAAGCGTTCTCTGATCGATTCAGGGATGCCGTCAGCATTGTCTCGGACTCTGATCTGAACTTGCTCCTTCAGTTGGTTACTCTCGACCGAGATTTCGATCCGGCCCTTTTCTGCTTCCTCGAGTGCTTCGACAGCGTTGCCAATCAGATTTTGAAAAACACGAATGAGCTTAGAGCGCTCGCCGAGGACAGACACCTGAGGAATCTTCAGGTCGATCTCGATGTTATCCATATCGAAGAAAGGATAGTTAAGACTGCGAAATTCGTCGAAGAGTCCGGGCAGATCGATCGTGATTGGGTCTAGTTGATACTCGCCCTTCGAATAGTCTGCGAGGTCAGCCGCCATCGCGAGCATGCGGTCGACCTGCTGTTCGACATTTGCGCAGAGGCGCACGGTCTGGTCGTCATCATGTTTCTGCCGGAGGAGCTGGGCACTCATGCTGATGACGCAGAACGGGTTTTTGAAGTCGTGGATGATCGTGTTCATCATCGAACCAACGACGGCCATTTTCTCTTGGTGCACCATGTCATCGACATAGTGTCGCGTCGTCTGGTGAAGGTGGCGAATCACGCTTTGTAGCAGTGATTCAGCTGGCCCCGGCATATCCTCGATGAATTTGAGCAATGCCCCTCGAGGGATACGGACGATTTCTGCAGTGCCGTGAGACTCCACTCGCAGGGCGCGGGCATCATGCGTCAGCACTCCAATTTCTCCAAAGAATCCTCCCGCTTCGCCTAGACTGACAGTGAGAAGGTGTTTGGTCGGGAGCCGTTTTCGGAAGGCGACTTTGCCCGCCAAGATTAGAAAAATTGCGTCCGACGGACTGCCTTCTTCGCAGATCACTGCCTCGTGCTGAAAGGTTCGAATCGTGCTCGATTCGATCAGAACTTTGAGCTGATCCTTTTCGACCTTCTTAAAAAACGGGTGTTTTTCTGGCTGCATCGATCTGTATCCCACCAGAAGGCATGCGACCGGACAAGCTGCATTTCAGCACCGCCCGCAGCAGTGCTATTAAAACATAAAAAAGCCGACTCCCACGCGAAGCGGAAGCCGGTATGCTCTTGGTGTCTCTCTCCTCCTAACTAAAGTTGTCCCTTAAGAATCAAACCTACGCTCCCAGGAATACTTGGGGGAGGTGACGACGCTTTCAACTTGGCGTGTCCGGCGTTCAAGGGCTTCGAACTTCTCCTTTAGGCGTCGTAGGGCGATGCCGCGGTTCGAGGTGTAGGTCTGATAAAACTCCCAATCTTCGGTGTTCTCCGGCTCGATGATCGGCTCCGGTTTGATGAAGATCGCTGCCACGATGTAGATTAAGACTAATCCAGCCGGTCATAAAGAGAGCTATGAGCGCTGCCACGCGAATCCAGAAGGTGCTGAAGTTTGTATAGTTTGCGATGCCTTTGCAGACTCCGAAAATCATCCCATTGCGAGAGCGGTATAGTGTTCTGAAAGTATTCGTTGATCGGTGATTTTGCATGATGCGTAAAGTTTAGTGAGTTAGCGTTTGCGTTCGTTTTGTAGGACGATCGTTTCGAGGGATCCGAGGCGTGAGAGGCTTTGATGCATTTCTTGAATCAAGCGTGTCTCTTCATCGAGGTCGGCCTTGCTCTTGTTTCTGGCGCGAAGTCCTCTTCCGCTCCCGTCATCTCCTATGAGGAGTTTGGCCAACTTAAGTAGGGTGCCGCATATAATTGGGATGCCTACGACGATAAATACAATGAGGACGGGTATGAGTTCTCCGGGCATAAGTGTGATTTCTAGTTAATTAGTATACACTGAGTGAGATGCTTAGGTTACAGATTTCTTAAGAAATAATCTCATCTGGTTTTTGAACCTTTTGCTTTAAGGAGGCTAGTTCCTTTTCAATCCCTTCATCGCGTTCTAGGGCCTCGAAGTCAGATCTCTTCAAGGGGCATTGGCGAAAGCGCAGTTCCGTCAGACGGAGGCCGCAAATCTCCTTGGACTGACTTATCATCAGTTTAGAGCCCTATACCGGAAACATAAAGCGACCCTGAAAATTGAGAGCTAAGGAGAGCGAGCTCAGATCCAGTATCGCCCTTGAATTTTTATTAGGGGTAGAGCAGGGGGGGGGCGTTTTGTTGATTTCCAATTTGCAGCGAGTGGGCTCGAAGTGACGGTGAGCTAGCCTCGGTGTCACTCCTGGCGATCGAATTTTATTAGAAAGGAGGCCAGGCGTTTTTGCCCGTGCTCCCTTGGTGAGACTATTCGGTGGGCGTTTCGGTGGGCGTTTCGGAATAGAGCACTAGCGCCTTGCCCGTTAACCCGATGAACTCGGCTCCGAGCTCTTTGGCGACGGTTTGTGCGAAAGCTTGGCGTTCTTTGCGGTCGTTCTGCTCTATGCGCACCTTGATCAGCTTATGTTGTTTGAGAAGCTTGGTCAGCTCGAGGACAACGGTTTCGCTGAGGCCGTTTTTGCCGATTTTAAGGATCGGTTTAAGGCGCATGGCTTCGCCGCGAAGGCGGACGGTTTCTTTGACGGTGAGTGACATTAAAGGGAGTCCTTCCATGTGGCGAGGGCGGTCGCAAGCTTATCTGGTTCGGTGCCGCCGCCCATCGCGAAGTCGGGTTTGCCTCCGCCCTTGCCGCCGAGTTCAGCGGTGAGGCTGTGGATGATGTCGCCGGCTTTGTGGCCAGCCTTGATCGCTTCATCAGACGCGAGGGCCATGACGGTGACTTTAGTTCCAAAGGTGCCACCAAAGACAGCGAGGCCGTTCTTGAGTTCCTTGTGGATAGCAACGGCTTGAGCGCGAAGGTCGTTCGGGTTGTCCGCTTCAAGGACCTTAGCGACGACTTCGATTTCGCCGACGGTTTTGACTTCGCTGCCGATGTCGCTGGCCGCTGCTTGCGCGAGTTGGGCTTTGGCTTGCTTGAGAGCGGTCTCGGCTTCGGTGAGACGGGCTTGCATGGTGGCGAAACGCTCAGTGACGAGTTCGGGCTTGGTTCCGAGTTCTTTCGCAAGCGTATCGAGAGCGGTGAAGCGATCAGCGACGAGGCCAACTGCAGCTTCACCGGCAACGGCTTCGATCCGGCGAGTGCCGGCGGCGATGGCGGACTCAGAAACGATTTTGAAAAGCCCGATTTCACCAGCGGCTTTAACGTGCGTGCCGCCGCAGAGCTCTTTGCTCCAGCCACCAATGTCGACGACGCGGACGACGTTGCCGTATTTCTCGCCGAAGAAGGCGATGACGTCTTCGTCCTTTTTATCGAAGGGGACTTCGAACCACTTAACACCATCGTTGAGGAGGATCTTGTCGTTACAGAGGCTTTCGATTTCTTCGATCCGCTCGGCAGTGACGGCTTCAAAATGTGCGAAGTCGAAACGGAGACGGTCAGGCCCAACATAAGAACCCGCTTGGCGGACGTGGGTGCCAAGAACCTTACGCAGTGCCCAATGGAGCACGTGAGTGACGGTGTGGTGGCGCTGAATCTGGCGACGCCGCATGACGTCGATCGAAACGACGACAGGACTGTCGGCCTTGAGCTCGGCGGAGTCGAAGCCCTCGGGTAGTTCTAAGAGATGAAGGAAGCGTCCGGCGCTGTCTTTTGACGTGTCGGAGATAAAGACTTCTGTATCGGAGAAACGGATACGGCCGCAGTCACCGACTTGTCCGCCCATTTCAGCATAGAAAGGGGAGGCGGCGAGGATGGCGTAAACCTCGTCCTCGTTTTCAATGACTTCGAGAAGCGTTGTTTCAAAGGATTCCCAGCGATTGTCCTCAAAACCAACAAACTCGGTCGCGCTGGCGGAGTCGTCACCTTCGCTGACGCGAACGGCTTCTTTTTTCTGTGAGGCGCGTGCACGTGTGCGCTGTGCTTCCATTGCAGCTTCGAATCCAGCAGTGTCTACCTTGAGGCCGCGTTCTCGTGCGAGCAGCTCAGTGAGATCGAGTGGGAAGCCGTAGGTATCGTAGAGGGTGAAGGCAGTTTCGCCGGAGAGGTCGGCATTGGATACTTTTTCAAACTCGGCCAGCCCTCGATCAAGGGTGCGTTCGAAAGAGGCCTCTTCGCTCGCGATAACTTTGCGCACGAGGGCTTGGTTGCTTTCGAGCTCGGGGAAGACGGGGCCTAAAGTTTCGAGAACGGGGTCGACGAGCTGGACAAAGAAGCCGGGCTTGAGGTCAAGGCGGCGGCCCCAGAGGACGGCTCGTCGTAGGATGCGACGGAGGACGTAGTTGCGCCCCTCGTTTCCAGGAAGGATGCCGTCGGCGATGGCGCAGGAGAGGCAGCGGGCGTGATCGGCGAGAACTCGGAAGGCGATGTCTTTGAGTTCGACTTCGGTTGGTTTGGCTGGATCGACGGGAAGGGTGCGACCGTAGGTGTGGTCGCACATTGAAGAGAGCTTCGTGAAGAAGGGAGCAAAGCCGTCGGCGTCGTAGTTGCTCGGCGGGCGGCTGAAGTCGGTAAAGCCATTCGTAGTGGCAAAAGCTCCGGCGATGCGCTCGAAGCCCATCCCGGTGTCGACATGCTTGTTCTTCAGTGGACCGAAGCTGCCGTCTTCCTGAGCGTTGAATTGAATGAAAACATTGTTCCAAAGTTCAATACACCACGGGCTGTCGGCGTTGACGAGGTCACCTTTGTTTTCGGGCGTGAGGTCGATGTGGACTTCGGAGCAGGGACCACAGGGGCCGGTATCACTCATCATCCAGAAGTTGTCCTTCTTGTTGCCGTTGATGATGTGTTTGGCTGGGTCGAGGCCGGCTTTTTCGAAGATGTCTTTCCAGATGCCGTGGGCTTCGTCATCGAAGTCTGCAGGTTCGCCATCGCCTGGCATGTAGACGGTGGCATAGAGACGCTCGGCGGGCATTTTCCAGACTTCAGTGAGGAGCTCCCAAGACCATTCGAGGGCTTCCTTTTTGAAGTAGTCGCCGAAGGACCAGTTGCCGAGCATCTCGAACATTGTCTGGTGGTAGGCGTCGAACCCGACGTCCTCGAGGTCGTTGTGCTTACCGCCCGCACGGATACACTTCTGGGTGTCGGCAGCGCGCGGGTAGGGCGCATCGCGGTCACCTAGGAAGTAGGGAACGAACTGATTCATCCCCGCATTCGTGAAAAGCAGGTTTGGAGCCGTCGGCATAAGGGAAGCCGAGGACACAATGGTGTGCTGCTTAGAAGCGAAGAAATCGAGGAAGGACTGGCGGACTTCGGCAGAGGTCATGATGGAGGTCGGGAAAAGTATTTCTTACCGCGAATGGACGCGAATAGACACGAATTTGAGTGGCTTGTTAATTGGGGAATAGGTGCGAATAGTTTAGGTGGTAGTGAGGATGATATGTTCCCATTCTAAGCGAGGGCCTTTGAAGTTGATGAGGAGGCCGATTTGCAGGCCTGAGATACGAAGGTAGTTGAGAACTTGGCCACGTTCAATGTCGGTGATGCGCTCGATTGTTTTGGCGTCTATGATGATGGTGTCGTGGACAATTAGGTCAGGAACAAATTCGCCGATGTGTTCACCTTTGTAATGAACTTTGAATATCTTTTGCTGTTCGAAAAGGATGTCCCCAAATCCAAAATCAACACATAACGCGTTTTCGTAGAGCTTTTCTTTAAGGCCATGACCGAGAGTGTTGTGCACCTCAAAGGCACACCCGATAATCTCATAAACCTCTTTCCCGAGGATTCCTGAAAATTCGCGGTTATTCGCGTCCATTCGTGGTGAAATATCCGTGTCTCCGTGGTGAATGCTTTTCCTTAAAGGCGGCTGATGATGGCTTTAGTCATTTCCGCCGTTCCGACGGTTGTGCCGCCAAAGGCGATGTCGCCTGTGCGGGTTCCACTTTCGACAGTGGAGCGAACGGCGATTTCAATTTTAGTGGCGATGTCTTCGAGTCCGAAGCTGTAGCGAAGCATCATCGCGGCGCTGAGGATCTGGGCACAAGGGTTTGCAACGCCTTGGCCGGCGATGTCGGGGGCAGTGCCTCCGGCTGGCTCGTAGAGACCATATTTGAAGTCATGGCGATTGTTGTCGAGACCTAGGCTGGCGGAGCAGAGCATCCCGAGGCTGCCACAGACGATGCCCATCTCATCGGAGAGGATGTCGCCGAACATGTTTTCGGTAAAGAGGACATCGAACTGATTCGGATCGCGGGCGAGCTGCATGGCAGCGTTATCGACATACATGTGGCTGAGTGTGATCTCTGGGTATTTCTCGGCGAAGAACTTAGTCACAGTTTCGCGCCAGAGGACGGAAGTGGTGAGGACGTTGGCTTTGTCGACGGAGCAGACCGTTTTACCGCGACCGAGGGCGGTTTGGGCAGCGACTTCAGCGATGCGCTCAATCTCAGAGGTCTTGTAGACCATCGTGTCGATAGCTTCTTCTTCACCGTTTTCGAGCGTACGGCGGGTTTTTGGCTGCCCGAAATAGATGCCACCGGTGAGCTCGCGAATGCAGACGATGTCGATGCCATCAGGGATGCGGTTGGTCTTGAGCGGTGAGGCATCAGTCAACTCTTGGTAGAGGAGGCCGGGGCGGATGTTAGCAAAAAGGGAGAATTTCTTCCGGATGGGTAGGAGCGATGCGCGCTCAGGTTGCTCGGCGGGTGGAAGACTTTCCCACTTTGGTCCACCAACAGAGCCAAAGAGAATAGCGTCGGCGGCTTCACAACCCGCGACGGTTTCTTCTGGAAGGGCTTTGCCCGTGGTGTCTATCGCGGCTCCACCGACGTGGAACTCGCTGTATTCGGTCTTATAGTCAGTGCCTTTGAGGGCAGCTTCGAGCACATCGAGTGCTGCGGTCATGACTTCGGGGCCGATGTAGTCGCCGGGGAGAACGGCAAATTTCAAGGTATTATCCTGCATAAGCGCTCGAAAACAGGCTCGGCTAAGGGTCTTGGCAATTTTCTTTTCTGCCAACGGGTTGATTAGCCCCAGTTATACATCGAAGTTTGCGGTTCCAGCTTGTTTGAGTAGATACCCTCTATGCGTCGCGTTGTTCTGCCTGAAAAACTGGACTCTCTTCCAGAAGATGATCCGGGGGCGGTGGCAAATCGACGGGATTTGCGGAAGATCAATTTCTTGATGGGAAACTACCGCTGGTTGCGAAAAGTTCTCAATCGGCGCCTGATCCGTAGTGACAGCGTCTCTGAGTGGGCTGCCGGCGACGGAGCTTTTGGTGCTTCTCTGGCGAGGGCTGGCAAGGGTGTGGTCCTGAAAGGGGTCGATCTATGCCGGCGTCCAGATGAGTGGCCGTCGGATGGGCGCTGGCAGCAGGCAAATCTTTTAGATCTTCAATTAGATGATATTGGAGATGTTGTTATAGGGAACTTTATCCTCCACCAGTTCGAGGATGAACAACTTTTCAAACTCGGTGAATTACTGAACGCTCGTGCTCGCTTAGTGGTTTTTAATGAGACGGCACGAAGCCAGACAGCGATTATTCTATCACGACTGACGGAGTTTCTATTCGCGATGCACGCGGTGACGAAACATGATGCTGAAGTGAGTGTGCGAGCTGGCTTTCGAGGGAATGAATTGCCGGTGTTGCTTGGATTGTCGTCGACGACGTGGCGCTGGGAAATCACAACGACGCTGCGAGGGAGCTACCGGATGGTGGCTGAGAGGGTCCAGTCTTGAACCCAATTAGGATCGTCGGAGGTGGCTTGGCGGGGTTGAGCTTGGGGTGGGCTCTTGCTCATAGGGATATTCCTGTGACAGTGTATGAGAAAAGTCACTACCCGCGCCATAAGGTGTGCGGAGAATTTATCACAGGATTGGCTACTGCAACGAGAGAGAAGCTCAATTTGAATCCAATCTTTGAGGGAGCCCTAGAGCATCGAAGCTCGGCGTGGTATTTTCGCGATAAGCGTCTCTTCACTCGGGAGCTTCCGCAGCCCGGCGTGGGTATATCACGCTGGCTGCTGGATCAGCGATTGTCAGACGCAGCGAAGAGCGAAGGGGTTGAGCTCATTGAAGGCGTTGGCGTCCAAAGATTTACTCAATGGGAAGCCGAAGAAGGCTGGATCGATACGGCAGGAGTTTCTCGTGGAACGCTTGCAAAAGGAAATGAAACTGGGTGGCTCGGCCTGAAAGTCCATTGCCGTGGTTTTGAGATGATTGCCGACCTTGAGCTTCACTTAGGTCATCGCGCCTATGCCGGGATGAGCAAAGTGGAAGATGGCCGAACTAATGTATGTATGCTCTTGAATGCATCTGCCTGTGCACCGGCAGATCGAAGGACGATCGAAAGCGCCCTCGAGGCAGTGGGCTTGTCTCATTTGAGGCGACGATTGATGAGTGCGGATGTGATCGATGCCTCACGGACTGCGACGGCAGGTATTGCAATGAGCCGGTCGCGTCACTCAGGACAGGCGCTTGTACTGGGTGACGGTGCTGGAATGATCCCCCCCTTTACTGGACATGGGATGGCGATGGCGTTTGAGTCTGCAGCGATTGCGCTTGAGCCCTTGATAGGCTATAGTCGGAACGCGTTGAGTTGGTGCGAAGCGCGTGCGGAGATCGAATCTTTGCAGGCGACGGCGCGCTCGCGAAAGCTACGCTGGGCAGGTCTTCTGCATCCTTTTCTTCTGCATCCTTTTCTTCAGCGAGCAAGCGCCGCTGGGAGCCGTTTACCGGTTTTTCCCTGGAAACTTCTCTACAACCTTACCCACTAGTCGAATTTCTATTCTATGAATCTCATTTCTCTCGCCTGTGTTGTCCCAGTAACTCGATACAAACAGTCAGACTTGTGGCCTATCTATGCGCGACAGCCGTTGAGTAAAACGCTGCGTGATGGCTCAAATCAGATGATGAAGAAACTTCTTTTGCGCGAGAATGGCGTGAACTATCGACACTTCGCGCTCGATGACATCGATGCATTACTCAAGCTCGATGCGGAGGGACTGAATCATGCCTTTGAAAAAGCTGCACCTGAACTTGCGAGCGAGGCTGTCGCAAAGGCGTTGGAAGAGAGTGGCCTTGATGTGGACAGCGTTGATGCCCTTTTCGTCTGCACGTGCACAGGGTATCTATGCCCAGGGCTGAGCAGTCATGTCAGCGAGCAGCTTGGACTGCGGAGAGATGCTTATCTGCAAGACTTGGTTGGTATGGGCTGCGGAGCGGCCATACCGACGCTTCGCTCTGCGGCTGCTTTCTGTGCGATGAACCCAAAAGCGCGAGTTGCGGTAGTAGCCGTCGAAATATGTAGCGCCGCTTTCTATTTAGAGGATCAAGGTGATGTGATCATCAGCGCCTGTCTTTTCGGTGATGGTGCTGCAGCGGTCATTTTAGCTGGGGACGATGTCAGCTCGAGTGAAGACAGCTGGCAATTCAGTGATTTTGACACAATCCACGTGCCGGAAGAACGAGAAGCCCTTCGCTTTGTTAACGATGGCGGAAAGCTAAAGAATCGACTGGCTCGTAGTGTTCCCGAGGTTGCGGGCAAAGCGGTCTCCAAGCTCTGGTCCCGCCACGAAGAAGAGAATGGTAGCGCCTATGAGATTCTACCACATGCGGGTGGTCGACAGATTTTGGCGGCACTTGCCGAGGAACTTCCTCAAAAAGATTTCGTGGAGAGTGCTTGGGCTTTAGAAAACGGCGGGAATATGAGCAGTCCGTCGGTTTTGTTTGCCCTGGGTGCGTATCTAAAAAACCACGACAAGGATGTACCGGTAAGCCTTCCCAGTGACTGGGGGAAGGCGCCCGCCCGTGCCGCGGTCAATCCTTCGCAGTTGTGGCTGACGAGCTTTGGGGCTGGATTCACTGCCCATTCCTGTACGCTTTCAAAGTAAAGAGGGCCGTGCGAATGAACGCACGACCCTTTGCTAGAAAAGACGGGGTGATTACGTTCTATTCACGCGTTGTATATATCCACACTCCAGGGTCGCTTGGCGCCAGTTCTTTTGAGATGTAAAAGATATTGTCGAGGTTCAGCGAGTAGGCCCAAGTGGCACCACCGTTCGTATCAAAGAGGGCCAGCCAACCTAACCAAGAACCGGTGTCGATCCAAACGTCATCGACAATATCATATCCACCCCACGTCGCTGAGACTGTTGCTGGATTGATCGTGAGCGACTCAAGGTAAACATTGTCTCCGGCTTGATTCGCACCATTGCCGTTGGCGGCGTTTGCTGCTACAAAAAAGGTAATGGGTCCTACATCTGACAAGGGTGCGGTCCAGCTAAGCCCAAAGGTGTAGATATCATCTGCGAAAGGGGCGTCTTGATGTCCGACGTGGTCGCCGCCGTTATAGACTTGAGAATCGTTTCCTGCTGTCCACGTCCCGGTAGAGATGGTTGGGTTGCTATCTGTTCTAGCAACCATGGAAAAGCCAAAGCGCTTCTGACCAGCGTCATCAATATTGGCATCAATCATGTATGTTTCACCGGGCTCATACGTGAGGGTAGTGTTTGAGAAATCAAGGTCTAGTGTGCCTGAGCCAACACTGGTGTGGCATGTTGCACAGGTGCCTGCGCTACCAGGCGCCCCTGTTCGGCCTGTTGGCGGAGTTCCAGAAAACGCATCAAGATTTAGAGGCAGAAGGGCGGCTGCGAGGAGCGCGGCGCAAGTGCCTTGTAGTAAGACGGAAGCGCAGGGGTGGCGTAGGTTTTGATTTCGAGCTGTTTTCATGTCAGGAGTTGTAGCAGGATGAAGGGAAAGCTTATGGCAACTAGAGCTTTAGGTTGAAAGCTAATCGGAAATTTAAGAGTGCGTCGTTTTGTTGTTCGGCACCTTGTGAGCGTCGCACGTCGAGCGGGACGTATGCCATGATCAAGGAGGTCGACAGGTTTTTAGTCAGTTGGGTTTCAAAACCTGTGCTGACAGATGTAATGTAGCCATCGGTTACTTGATGGCGATTTTCGTGGAAGCCGCCGAAGTAGACGGCATCGATTTCAAAATCTAGGTCAGCATAGCTGCGGGCCAAACTGAGGGACCAATATGTAGGGTTCTTGATCGGTAGTCGCAAAAAGAAACTCGCTTCAAAAGTATATGTCCAGCTGGTGAAGGTGTCGTTAGATGGTTCCGCGAGGCCGAATGGGTTAATGTTGGGATCGGTGCTCCCAGCAATATCTTCACTTGCGGTGAAGTCGCCTTTAGCTTGTGTCCACTGTCCGTAGGCTCGGAGCCGGACGATGAAATTCTCATTTTGATAGGCGATGTAATTAATGGATACGCCCGCCATATGAGTGCGCAAACGATCGAAGACCTCAATGGGGGGCACGTAGGTCGCGGTGACGGATAAGTCTTTGAGGATGCCATAGTGCACCATCGGACGCAGAATGATAGGTGACTTGTTAAGGTTTTCGTCTTTGGTTCCATAGAAACCGACGGCGCGATTTTCTTTCGAGATGTAGGGCAGATTGCTGATTTCGGTGCCGAGTGATAATTGACCTTTTTCTAGTCCGATGGGGGCAGCGTTCCCTTGCATCAGGGCAGCACCTGCAAAGTAGCGCATTGCCCATGCTTCGGGACGATCGAACTCGAGAACTTCATCCGGAGTGTTTTGAGCGTATGCGTAATGGCAACCAACTACGAGGAACAGAGAGAGGGAGCGGATGAAGAGATGTCGTATCAACATTTCAGGGAATTAGGGAGTTCTTGATTGTTGTGGTGCGAGAGTGGCGACCAAAAATTTAATCTGCACCGACTTTCCTGTCTTTACGGCGCCAGCGAGGGCAGAAACAGGTTTAATACCAAAGTCCGCCAGTTCCAAGGTAGTCTCGCCCTTCACGGATACGCCGCCATTGGGCAATTCGTAGATGTCTGCATCGAACTTAATCTCGGCTTTTTGGCCGGCGACAATGAGGGTGCCTCGCACGCTAATTCGCGTATCGGTCGATGCTTTTACTGATGAAGAGGTAAAGGAGATGGTTCCAAATGATTCCGCGTTAAGAACGTCAATTGCGTGCATGTGCTCGGTTACGGTGGCGCGATCATCTGCGCCTAGGCTTGGATCCAGAACGGTGAGTGAAGTCACCGGAATCGAGAACGAGACCCTGTTTTGTGCCGGTTGATCAGCGTTCAGGTTTAATCTACCGGAAACAGAATCCGTGCGAATGGAGTGCTCATGCCCTACGAAACTCAAAAGCCCGGCCTTGGGGACGAGAACCTCAACCGTAGACTGGGCTGGATCGAAGGGATAAACCTCTCCGTAGCATAGACTGACGGTTAGCGCGGCTAGAAGGGGTATGAGGAAGTGACGATACCGCATTGGCAGCATTAATGTAGAATGTCGGTCAGAATGGGAATTCTTTTTTACGTCCACCTAGTGTGACCCTGATCCGTCGTGTTTATTCCATTTTTGGTGCGATTTGGGGTCATGAACAGCATGACGGTTTCAATTTGTCTTCATCTCAACCATGCTCAACCTCGCTGTCGTGTTAACTTTTGAAGCATTAGAACTCCCGCCGATTGGGACAAACGCTTACCTGATTCAGAACCCTGAGACATCTGAAGCTGTCTTGGTCGACGCTCCGCTGGATGCTTATGATGAGGTGACGAAGGTTTTGGCGAAAAAAGGGGTGCGACTGGTTGCTCTGCTCATGACCCATGGACACTGGGACCACCTTCTTGATGGCTGGCGTTTTATGGCTGATGAAATACCCATTTATGGGAATAGCGAAGATCAGCACTTTTTTGAAGACCCTGCAAAGATGGCATCCTTTGCGATGCCAGGGATCGATCTCAAGCCGATGGAGATTACTCATTGGATCAATGGGGGTGATACGATCGATCTCCTCGGAACGTCATTTGAGGTGAGGCATGTGCCTGGTCACTGCCCCGGAAGCCTTCTTTTTTGGTTGAAAGATCAAGGGATTGCTCTTGTCGGAGATGCTATTTTCGCCGGCAGTATCGGTAGAACGGATTTGCCTTTAGGAGATTTTAGTGTGCTCGAAAAGTCAATACAGGAGCAGATCTACACGCTTCCAGAATCAACCGTCCTCTGTCCCGGTCATGGTCCAGCAACGACGGTTGAAAGAGAAATGGCCTCAAATCCTCATGTCCGCCCAGCGAAATGAGTGAAGCCGAGCAGTGGATGCAGGTTGCGCTGGAAGCGGCGCGCAAGGCGTTTGGTGCCTGTCACCCGAACCCTGCCGTGGGTGCGATTGTCGTTCATGATGGTCGCTTGGTTGCGAGCGGACACACCCAGCGCCCTGGATTGGCCCACGCAGAAGTGATGGTGTTAGAGGCTTGGCGGGCAGTCGGGGCTCCTCTCGATGAGGGCACGACTCTCTATGTTACGCTTGAGCCTTGCTGCACGCACGGCCGCACACCGCCTTGCACGGAAGCGATTCTTTCCAGTGGGATCCGGCGCGTCGTGATTGCGGCCACGGATCCAAATCCAGCCCATGGGGGTAGAGGCTTTGAAATACTGCGTGAAGCGGGTATCGACGTTCAAGTGGGAGTGCTGGAGAACGAGGCTGCTGACCTGAACCTTGTCTTTAACTTCTGGATACAGAATGAGCGCCCGTTGGTTGCGGCCAAAATGGCGATGACTCTGGATGGATTTACGGCGACCCGGACGGGGCATTCGAAGTGGATTACGGGTGAAGAGGCCCGCCAGAATGTTGCCCAATGGCGACGTGCCTTTCCCGCGATTGGTGTTGGTGCGGGCACGGTGATTGCGGATGATCCGCAATTGACGTCCCGTGTGGATGGTTTGGATCCATGGTGTCCGGCACGTTTTATTTTTGATCGGAGGGGTCTCTGTTTGAAGACGCCGGAGCGGCAGGTGTTTACAGATAAATGGGCGACGAACACGTTTTATCTTACCTCTGAGAAATTCATTGAGGCTGCCTCGAAGGTCTGGTCTGGGAAAGGTGTCGGAATTCGAGCAATCAATTCTCCGGATGCGACTATTGAGCTTTTGAAAGAGCGTGGGTTGAGTGGGCTCTACCTCGAAGGTGGACGAGGTCTCTGGGGTGATTTCTTTGAAGCGAAATCAGTCGATTACTTATTTTCTTACCAAGCCCCTAAGATTCTAGCGGATGGGCAGGGAAGGAAGGGTTGTGAAACACTTCAGGTCTCGGAGATGTCAAATGCACTCCACCTCACTTCCTTGCGGCGCGAGACCTTTGGCGCTGATCTTTTGACACGTGGCTTCATTCAATACCCACAATGAGACAGCTTTATCTCGCGAGCGGGAACGCGCATAAACTCGAAGAACTCCAAGCGATGGCGACGGCTGCAAAAGCCGACTTTGCGCTCCACTCCGCAAATGCGGTTGGAGGTATGCCAGATGTGGTTGAAGATGCTGAAACTTTTATCGGCAATGCACGAAAGAAGGCAGTCGCTCTCGCTGAACTCCTACCGCCAGGAGACTGGGCTTTGGCCGACGATAGTGGTTTGTGTGTCGATGCCCTTGATGGAGCGCCCGGTATCTACTCAGCGCGATTTGCCGGAGAGGGTGCGAGCGATGCGGAGAACAATACTAAGCTTCTATCCCTTCTCGAGGGGAAGACAGCTGATGAGCGGAGGGCAAAGTTTGTCTGCGTCCTCGTCGTTCGGAATGCAGAGGGCGAAGAATTCGTTTTTGAAGGGGCGTCGAAAGGTAGGCTTTCCGAGGTTTTATCAGGCGTAGGTGGATTTGGCTATGACCCGATGTTTTGCCCAGATGGCTTCGAGCAGTCATTTGCCGAACTCGGAGCCAAAGTGAAAGCACGCCTCTCACACCGCGCGGTGGCGTTTCAAAGGCTACTTGGGGCGTTTTGAGGGCAACTCGATCTTTCAACGATATCTGGGCCGGGGTTTGGCTATCGCCTCGACGAAATCAACCGTTCGCTTCCGACGCCGGATGCCGTCTACGGTGCTTAGAGCCGATTGAGGGCGATTACGCCGCTTCTCGCCTAATGGCCTGAAGGAGCATTTCCGTTGACCCTTCGAGGCCGTTCCTTCCCTTTCAATCGCTTTACTTTTACCTATGAAGAAGACCTTCTACATCACTACCGCGATCGATTACGCCAATGGGCGTCCGCATCTAGGCCACGCCTACGAAAAAGTGCTGACTGACGTTGTTGCACGTTCTCGTCGGCTGATGGGGGACGAGGTGCACTTTCTCACTGGGATCGATGAGCATGGTCAAAAGGTGGTGCAGACGGCTGAGAAGCAGGGTAAGACCGCTGAGGATCTGACTAATGAACTGGCCCCGTTTTTTGTGCAGCTATGTGAGACGCTCAATATTTCTAACGACGACTTCATCCGCACGACTGAAGAGCGCCACAAGAAGGTCGTAAGCTCAATCTTACAGGATTTATTTGATCGCGGAGAGATCTACAAAGACGCCTACAAGGGCTACTATTCGACGCGCCAAGAACAGTTCGTTCTGGAGAAGGAACGCAATGAAGATGACTCATGGCCGGAGATCTACGGCAAAGTAGAAGAGATCGAAGAAACAAACTACTTCTTTCGGCTTTCAAAGTATCAGGATTGGTTGATCGATTTCCTTAAGAACAACGAATTCGTTTTTCCTTACTACCGGCAAAAGCAAGTCCTCGAGTTTCTTAAGGACCCAATCAACGACCTCTGCATCTCGCGCCCAGTGGAGCGTCTTGACTGGGGCATTCGTCTACCCTTCGACGAAGGATATGTGACTTACGTTTGGTTCGACGCCTTGATCAACTACATCACGGGTGCTGGCTATGGGACCGACGATTTCGAGAAGAAATGGCCCTGTGATTTTCATGTCATCGGTAAGGATATTCTCGTCCCAGCTCATGCTGTATACTGGCCAATCATACTCAAAGCGATCGGGGTTGAACCGCCGAAATCGCTCCTCGTTCACGGCTGGTGGCACATCGGTGGTTCGAAAATGTCGAAGAGCAGTGGAATGACGATCGATCCGCTTGAGTTTGCGGACAAGTATGGTTCTGATGCTCTGCGTTACTATCTGATTCGAGAAATGAGCGTGGGGCAGGACAGTGATTTCACTGAAGAATCCTTTCTGATGCGCTACAATGGGGACCTGAGTAAGAATCTTGGGAACCTTGTCAGCCGCCTCCTGAATATGGCTAGCAAGAGCGCGCCGGAGGGTCTCGCTGCAGCCACGATCAACGAGTCTCCTGAGCAGACTTTAACCCAGGCTTGGGGCAAAGCCTCTGGTGAGATACTCGACGCTTACAAAGGCTTCCAGTTTCACAAGTCGATGGATCTCCTCTTTGAGTTCTGTAACGAGATGAACCGTTACCTAGAGGCGCGTCAGCCTTGGATGCTGGCTAAATCCGAAGAGGCGAAGGATCAAGAAACACTCCAGACCTCGCTCACGCTCGTGGCCGAAGGCCTGCGCCTGACGGGCGTATATCTCAAGCCTGTCATGCCAGGTATGTCAGATCGTATTTTGGAGCTTCTTGGGCAGGGGCCTGTGACGCGCTGGGAAGGCGAGCTCGACTGGAGCACTCGTCTTGAGGGCACGGTCCTTGGCGAGAAAACGATTCTCTTTCCTCGGCCAGAGAAAGCCTGATCGTTTCGGTATTGGGCCCGATGGGGTGGACTTTATGTATTACGCTCGACGCTTTTCTTAGCCGGGTTAGGGAGTAGTGCGTCGAGGCGGACGGCTGAGCGGTAGTTGCCGCCAACTAAATCGGCCGAACTATTTTGCGTGTTGCTTGCACAAGAAGGCGGGAGGCATTTGTGTAGGTTATGGATTGGCAGATCGTATCAAAGTTTAGCTTCGAAGATATCGTATACGAGAAGGCGGCTGGCGTCGCTCGCGTCACGATCAACCGTCCGCACCGCCGGAATGCTTTCACTCCCGATACGGTGAGTGAGATGATAGCAGCTTTTACCGATGCGAAGGATGATACTTCGGTAGGTGTCGTCCTGCTAAGAGGCGCAAATCCGCAAACGGACGGGAAATTTGCCTTCTGTAGTGGAGGTGACCAAAAAATCCGCGGTGAGCAGGAGGGTGGATACATCGGTAAAGACGGTGTGCCTCGTCTCAATGTGCTGGATCTACAGAAACTGATCCGCGGAATGCCCAAGGTGGTGATCGCATTGGTTGCTGGCTACGCAATCGGAGGCGGGAACGTCCTGCAAGTTGTCTGCGATCTCACCATAGCAGCGGATAACGCAATTTTTGGTCAAACCGGACCGAAAGTCGGAAGCTTTGATGGTGGCTTTGGCTCTAGCTATCTTGCTCGTATCGTTGGGCAAAAGAAAGCCCGCGAGATTTGGTATTTATGTCGTCAATACGACGCGGATGAAGCGGAAAAAATGGGCCTTGTGAATAAGGTTGTTCCCCTCGCCGAGCTCGATGCCGAAGGTGAGCAATGGGCGAGTGAGATTCTCCAGCACAGCCCACTTGCGATCCGCTGCCTAAAGAGTGCTTTTAACGCCGACGTCGATGGACAGTCTGGCATTCAAGAGCTGGCGGGCAACGCGACCTTGCTCTACTACCTCACTGAACAGGGAGAAGAAGGGCATAAAGCCTATCTTGAAAAACGGAAGCCCGACTTCGGCCAGTATCCTTGGCTCCCGTAGATCAGGGCTTATTCGTCGCTGGGAACTGCTCGGAAACCTTTGATCCATCTAGGTCTACGGGGCCCAAACCATAGTTTCGACAGAAATCAAGCATGTCTTCGAAATGTTTTGGCAGGAAGCCATAGCTCAAGAAATAGTCGTATCGCTCACGTGCCTCTTTGAATTCACCTTTGTGCACGCGTGCTACGAGATCCTTTGCTTGAGAGAGGTCGGTGATTTCTGTGACTGTGGTTGTATTCATGAAATGATTAGTTAAATGCGACGGCGTTATTTAGGTTTTTTGGAAGCGTCTATTCAAGGCTAAAGGGAAATGTCTAGGTAGGCTCGATATGGGCACTCTGTGATATAATCTACCACATTCTGAATGTGGAAATCATCGGATGATCTGGCCAAGAATGCAGGGAAAATGATCAATTTGCGTTTCTCGGGTCGACTAACTAGTTCGCTACAAAAACACGGGAATCCGTATCCATGCCATTTCACAGGCATCAGCGGCTTCGATGCCGAGCTCGCTGCCTTCCAGAACGCAGCAAGTGGACGGAGCGACTCCGAGGTCTTTAGCCGCTTTCAAAAAGAGATCTGGAGCGGGCTTACCATTCTTTACATCATCGGCAGTGACGACAGTTTGAAAGAGGGTGCTAACGCCGATGATTTCGAGGGTCTGCTTGACGTCATCGCATGTGCTGCCCGAAGCAACGGCGATCGGGATACCCGCCGCGTGGAGCTCTCAAGCATAGGCCACGGTGGGCTCAAGGGGCACGATTTCGATCACCGTATCTGGGTCGATCTGAAGCTGATGGGTTTGATTCCAGTGTTCGACGGTTTGGCGAAGCGCCATCCCAGCGACACTCATAAAGCTGTCCTTTTCGAGGCGGAAAGGGGCGCCATTTGCTAGGCCCGCGTTCCAAACTCTAAGATGGAGCGGCATGGAGTGTGCCAGTGTGCCGTCAAAATCAAATATGTAGGCGGCGTGGCTTTTTTCGGGACGATCGGGAACAAACATGGCGGCTAGGTGAGAGGATTCTTGTCTGAGCAAAAAAGACGCCGACCCTTGCGGGTCGGCGTCAATAAAAACAAATCAAACTGGAAGGTGAGACTGTCCTAGACCGTGCCGAAGATCGTCTTGCCGTTGGAGCAGAGATCTTCGCAAGCCTTGACGAGGCGGGCGGCCATATTCATCTCAGCTTTCTTCAGGTAGCCGCGCGGATCGTAGCTCTTTTTGTTACCAACTTCGCCGTCGATCTTGAGGACGCCTTCGATGTTTTCGCAGATGTGGCTCACGATCGGGCGGGTGAAGGCATACTGGGTGTCGGTGTCGATGTTCATCTTAACGACGCCGTAGCCGAGGGTTTCGCGGATGTCGCTGAGCTCGGAACCGGAACCACCGTGGAAAACGAGGTCCATGAAGGCTTTGTCACCATGCTTATCCGTCACAGCCTTTTGGCCGTCGCGGAGGATCTTTGGCTGGAGCTTCACGGAGCCGGGTTTGTAGGCGCCGTGCACGTTGCCGAAAGTCGCTGCGAAGATGAAGCGGCCCAGTGGCTGGAGGGCTTCGTAAACTTCGACCATGTCATCCGGTGTGGTGTAGAGCTTCTCGATCGGTAGGCCAGAAGTGTCGTGTCCGTCTTCTTCACCGCCAACGCAGCCAGCTTCGACTTCGAGGATGATGTCGAGCTCGGCACACTCTTTAAGGAGCTCTTTGGAGATCTTAAGATTCTCGTCGAGTTCGACGACCGAACCGTCGAACATGTGTGATTGAAAGAGAGGACCTTTGCCTTCGGCGATGCGCTTGCGGGAAGCCTCGAGGAGAGGCTTGAGGAAGCCGTCGACCTTGGCGGGGTGGCAGTGGTCGGTGTGGAGGGCCACGAGCACGTCGTGTTTTTCCGCGAGGAGGTGTGTCGCTTCAGCGAGAACGATGGCACCGAAAGCGGCGTCGGCCACATTGACGCCGGAGGCGAATTGACCACCACCGGTGGAGACCTGGATGATCCCGTCGGACTTGGCGTCAGCAAATGCCTTCAGGGCAGCGTTGATCGTGGTGATAGAGGTGATGTTAACGGCCGGGTAGGCATAGTCGCCCTTCTGGGCGGCGTCGATCATCGCTTCGTATTGCTTGGGTGTTGCGATTGGCATGGTCGGGTCTGGTAAGTGTTAATGGTTTCTAAATAGCGCACATTTGGCTCGGGGTAATGATTCTTCAAGGTCTATTTCGTCATTAATATTCGGCCTGAAGCACCCACAGATTCGCACTCACTCCTCTGCTTTCAGCGAAGCGCAATTTTCATGTCCGTTAGCCGGTGCCCGTTGAGCTGGAGTTCTATCCGATGCACGCCTGCGTAGAGCTGGCGAATCGTCGTGAGTTTAAAGGGGTGTTTTTTGTGAACGGTCCGCTTGCCACCAGGTGCTAGGGTGAGCTGAGTCCATTTAAATGTCTTTGCTCCGGTCGATCCGTTTTTTCGGACGAAGTGAACGATATAGTCGAGCAGAAGGCTTTGTTCGACGGCTGAGTGTGATGAGAGTGAAGCGGTCAGTTGGATCGAGTCACCTATCTTTGCCTTCGACTGATCAGTTGTGAGATCGACACTGATGTCGCAGGGGGGCTCGAAACCAATCAGGGCGAGGGCGTCAGGTTGTCCGTCTTTTATCAGGCTGCGCAGGGCGTGTTTGATGAGGCGTGAGCGCTCGGGAGTCTTCTTTCTGTTCCACTTTTTACAGCGGGCGATGACGAGCTCAGGGTGATCCTTTGCGATGTCGTTTAGGTTGTTCGCAACGGAGCGTCGGACATACCGTTCGGGATCATCCTTGAGTGCTTCTAAAATTGTCCAAAGCGGAGTGGGGTCATTGACAAGTGAGTTTAACCGTTTGCCCCATGGCAATCGTGGTCGAACGCCTTCACTGCACCACCGGCGCACATGCGGATTCTCGTACTCGAGTAGGCTGTAAAGGTAATCGAAGGTTCTTGTCGGTTGAGCCTCAGCAAATGCTCGGATCGCAAATTCAGCGCTGAAGCGCTGGGTGTATTCTGTTAAGAAGGCTAGAGATAGATCGAAATGGTCGAGCCCATGGGTCGCGACGAAATTGGCGATGGGCCATTGTATCCAGCCGACAGAGAGTTCTTCACAGTCAGTCAGTGCAGGCGGTAGGCTACGCTCAAGGATGGCAAGGGCTTCGGGAATGTCGTCGGGAAGGCAGGCCTTGAGCGCCGCTGCGAAATGATCGACGCGGGCGAGAAGCTCTAAAGAAAGCAGGCCCTTGGTTGCCAACGCGACGAATCGCTTCTGATCAAAGTCAGTGCAAACGTTTGCGACTTGAGCCGCGAGTGCTTTTGCCGTCCGGAGATCAAAGTGATCTTTGAAGAGCTTTGGTTCGTCGCTCATGTAGCGAGTTTACCAGACATTGACGTCGTCTGTCTTTAGACTGCGGGTAAAGGCTTCTAAGAGCTGGACGGTGCGTTCGATGTCTTCGAGGTCGACGATTTCGGAAGCGGTGTGCATGTAGCGTAGTGGAATACTGACTACGCCGGTCGCGACGCCTCCTCCGCCCATCTGAAGCTCACGTCCATCCGTGCCGGTCGGGCGAGGGTCGGCCTCAATTTGATAGGGGATTCCTTGGTCTTTAGCGCAGTTCACGAGACGATCGAAAACGAGCGGAGAAATGTTAGCACCACGCGTGATGATAGGGCCTCCGCCTAGCGTGAACTCACCAAATTTCTTGTTATCGCATTCTGGGTGATCCGTCGCGTGTCCGACATCAACGGCAATGGCGAAATCAGGCTGGATGCGATTCGCAACCGTGCGCGCGCCTCGGCAACCGATTTCTTCCTGGGTGGTTGCGACAGAGATGAGTTGAGCTTCAAGACCATCGCGTTTGGCGGCAATTCGTCGAAGCGTTTCCATGATTGCATAGCAACCGCTCTTGTCGTCAAACGCTCGGGCGACGCCGATAGATCCACGGATAAAATGAAATGCATCGGTGTAAACCGCGACATCGCCAATACCAACGAGAGAGAGCGCATCCGCTTTGTTCTTCGCGCCGATATCAATCCAGAGATTTTCCTTCTCCGGCACTTTTTTGCGTTCGGCTGGCGTGAGGAGGTGGATGGCGCGTTTTCCAGTCACGCCCGTGACGACACCCTCTTTTGTTAGAATTGAAACGCGTCGACCAGCGATCGTGTTGAGGTCGATTCCTCCGACGGTGTCGAAGTAGAGAAAGCCTTTGTCATCGACAAACGTGATGATGAATCCGAGCTCATCCATATGTCCGGCGAGGAGTAGGCTGGGCTGCCCCTCGGGGTTGATCGTCGCGATGCGCTGGCCCATCGGGTCGCGCTCGTAGACATCAGCCACATCTGAGATATAGCGATCGACAACGGCTTGTGCTTCCGCCTCGTAGCCTGATGGCGAACGTGCTTCGAGGAGGTCGACGAGAAATTCAGGGGCTTTGTAGGTATCAGACATCTATGCTTTGTAGTTGAAAATGGTTACGTTTGGCTGAGGAGGCCTTTCAGGTTGTCTTCGCTAAGAATAGAGACGTTGAGTTTTTCTGCTTTGGCAAGTTTACTCCCAGCGGCTTCTCCAGCAACAAGGTAGTGTGTCTTACTGCTTACGCTGCTGGTGACTTTTCCGCCTACGCTTTCGATTGCTGCTTTAGCTTCATCGCGTGTCCACGTCGGGAGGGTGCCGGTGAGAACGAAGGTTTTGCCCACAAGTGGAGCTTCGCTCATGTCGGGTTTGTCTTCGCCTTTGAAGTTGAGTCCTGAATCGCGGAGTTTTTCGATGAGGCTCTGGTTTGATTCGCTCTTGAACCAGCTTTCGATGGCTTGAGCCATAATCTCACCAATGCCATGCAGATCTGCAAGTGAAGCGGCGTCCGCTCCCGCAAGTTTGTCGAGGTCGTCGTAGTTTGCAGCGAGGAGTTTTGCGGCTTCCGCGCCGACATGCGTGATGCCGAGCCCGTGAAGCAATCGCCAGAGTGGATTGCTTTTTGAGGCTCCGAGTGCGACAACGAGGTTGGCGGCGCTTTTCTCTGCGAAACGTTCCAAGGATGAAAGCTGCTCAACCGTGAGTTGATAGAGATCGGCGCAATTATGGATAAGCTCTTTCTCAACAAGCTGAGCGATGATTTCTTTGCCGAGGCCATCGATATCCATCGCGGTGCGTCCACCGAAGTGAACAAGCTGCCGGTGAAGGAGTTCGCGACTGCTGCCTGCTTTTAGGCGCCATGCGGCTTGACCCGGGATCTGTTCGGCATCGTGCCCAAGCTCGCGGAGGCGAGCGGGGAAGTCGAATGGATCACTTTGGCTCGGGCGCTGGTCAATGAGCACGCGAATGACGGCGGGAATGATTTCGCCAGCCTTCTCGACCACGACGGTATCGCCTTCGCGGATGTCTTTGCGGGCGATTTCTCCGGCATTGTGAAGGGTTGCGCGCTTCACGGTCGTTCCTGCAAGAAGGACGGGTTCGAGTTCGGCGACGGGTGTAAGCGCTCCGGTGCGACCGATTTGGATACTGATTTTATTGAGTCGAGTTTCGGCCTGCTCGGCTGCAAATTTGTAAGAAATCGCCCAGCGCGGGGCCTTTGAAGTAGCTCCCGCTCGGCGTTGGCCTTTACGGCTGTTCAATTTGAGGACTGCGCCGTCGGTTGGAAAAGGGAGCTGGGCTCGCTCGGCGTCGATTTTTTCGATGGCATGCCAAGCGGCATCGATATCAGGAACTGCTGCGATGGTCGCAGGGGTAGGCAGGCCCCAAGCATTTATAGCTTCAAGGATTTCGCTCTGACTTGTTGGTTCCCAGCCATCGCAAGCGCCCAGACCGTAGAGGAGGATCTCGAGGTTACGCTCTCGCACGATTTCTGGGTCGAGCTGCTTGACGGTGCCCGACGCGAGGTTTCGCGGGTTCATGTAGAGGGGGTCGCCAGCTGCCTCTCGAGCAGCATTGATCCGCTTGAACTCATCAAAGCCGAGATAGATTTCGCCTCGAATCTCTACTGCGCTAGGAAACGGGTAGGTCTCGGTGGCTTTCAGCGACTGAGGTAGTCCAGCAATCGTTCGGATGTTGGCTGTAACATCGTCACCTTCGATCCCGTTCCCGCGCGTCACGGCACGAACCAGCAGGCCATTTTCGTAAGTGAGGCTGATTGCAAGGCCGTCGATCTTGGGCTCGACAATGAGTTCGAGGGAAGCGCTTGAGGTCGGTGCAGCGGAGAAGAGATCAACTTGCTCGGTACTGGTGCTTGGAAGGGTGGGGACTAGCTTTTTAAGCCGATCATACCAGTCGATCAGCTCGGCTTGATCGTAGGTATTGTCCAAGCTCATCATCCGCTCTCGATGCTCGTAAGTTTGAAAACCACTTTGGCGATCGTCGCCGACCTTTTTGGTAGGACTCTTGTTCGTCCCTAGTCCGAGGGATGTCTCGAGCTCTGAGAGCTCGCGGAGGAGGCGATCAAAGGCTTGGTCAGAAATCTCGGGAGCGTTCTCGACGCGATAGAGGTGCTCGTGCCGTGCAATTTCGGCGCGAAGGAATTCGATGCGTTTTGAGTTAGCGGAGTCCACTGAGTGCTGAGCTTGTATGGTGGCTTGGAGAAATCAAGCGAGCGGCGAGTTCATCTTACGGCCCCACAGGCGCCACTCCAAAACGCGCCGATAGAGCGGCCACAAGAGATAGGTAGAAGTGCAACGCTCGTGCCCGCAGCATCAGCCACGAGGTCGGCGAGGGAGAAGTCGCGGACTGGGTTCATCGATTGGATGGTTTCATCGACCATCCCGAAGCCGACCGTTGAGGCCCAAGCAATGCCGAAGATAGACGGGCACTTCAACTCGCCGGTCAGTGCTCGGGCGATCAGGGTTGCGAGCAGCCCGTAAACGGGAAAATGCGCGAGCTTATCAAATTCGAACAGATCCCAGCCAGGCATTGCCGGTGCTACGTGCCAATGCGAAGCAAAGCTTAAGGTCCCCATGAGCAGGAATGCCCAGATTAGGCGCATGCGCTGTATACCAATGCTCATCCTATCGGAGCCAATGCGCTGGGGAGAGAAGGGCGAGGAAAAGATATGAGTTTTTCCGAGACCTCTCAAAAAGTCTCTGAGTCGGTCTAATGTTCCCGGTCTAGCTGACTTATTGAGATGAATATGAGTGCTTTATTACGTCTATAAATAGGGATTTACACTGATCAATACATCTACATTCTAAAAGGCTTCTTATAATTATAAGTAACTCTGTGTTGCTTGAATTTCAAACTCTTAGCTAATGCCCGCCTCCGAAGATACTCAGCAGATTGAAGAAGAAATTCGCGATACGATGAAGCGTTGTTCCGATGTGTCGGTCAAAGCGGCTATCCAATACTCCCAGAAAAAGGATGCTGATCTTGTTCCGGTCATCGTCATAGGGATAATAGAGCGCTTTGTTGAGCCAGGCTTACGCGGGCAAGTGAAGGAACTCGGTAAGCAGGCGCGCCTCACTGAGGACCTGGGAGTCGATTCCCTCCTCATGGTGGAGATCGTTATGACGGTTGAAGCCGTTCTCGATATTGCGATCGAGAATGATGAGCTGAAGGGATTGCGCACACTCGGCGATATTGAATCCTTTGTTGCTGCGAAATTGAAGGGTGAACCTTCGCCGCATGTGAATAAGGTCTTTGGTCCGGAGCAGATTGCTGCGACAATGCCGCATAAGCCACCCTTCCTATTTCTACACGAAGTCCGTGTGAACGGTTCGAGCGCAGAGGGCACCTATACGATTCCACACGATGATCTCTTTATGGAAGCACACTTTCCTGGAGATCCGATTTTCCCGGCCTCGTTGATGATTGAGGCCTTGGGACAACTAGCGGTGTTCAGCATTCTACGCAGCGATCGGCCGGAGTTTGCGGCAGGCTCTCCTGAACGTGTTCTTTTTGTTTCTTCAGATGGCGTTCGCTGTCATCGCATCTGTCGCCCAGGTGAAACACTTAATTTGAAAGTTGAGTTTTCACGTGCTCGATTACCGATTGCTCAATTTTCTGGTTCGATCACTTGCGCCGGGAGTCGCGTAGCAGTGGTTGAAGAGCTGAGCCTCGGAGTCTACGGTTCTGAAGGCGAGGAAGCCTAAGCGAGGTATTTTAATTGAGTAGTGACGCCACTTTTGTGGCGAATATCAATACTCAGGCTCGCTTTTAGTGAGTTCACCTTCTTGGCTGTTAGCTTATGCGTAATGTCTGTGTTACGGGTTTAGGTTTTGCTACCTGCCTTGGTTTAGAAAGGCAATCGGTCGCCTCAAATCTACGTGAATTGAATCACGGTATACGGCCCTATAGTGAGGGTTACCGTGGAGATGCTCCCATTCATGTCGCGGCACCCGTGCCCGGTTTTGAAATCATTGGGGAAGATGCCGAAGATTGGGTCTATCCCGAGGGACTTCATTTTCGGATCGATCAGCTGCGATGTCTTTCGCCAAACGTCCTATATGCCGTGCACGCTTTCGAGAAGGCGCTCACAGATGCGGGGTTAACGCACGAGCAGATCCGGAATCCGGAAACGGGGATGTTTACGGCCTCCGCCGGATCTGCGAAGATGAATCACTTTCATCTTGAGCAAATGAAGCGCTTGGGGCCATCCCGGGCGAAGCCGATGGGAATGATCTCATCGATCGCCGGCACTCTCAGTTTCAACCTAGTTGCCCGCTACGGGATTCAAGGGGCCTCGACAGGATTTGTTTCAGCCTGTGCCTCCAGTGCTCACGCTATCGGAGCCGCGTATGATGCTGTTGCGCTGGGTCGACAGGATCGCGTCATTGTTGTCGGCGCAGAAGACTTTACACCAGAGACAGTCCTGCCCTTCGCAACGATGCGCGTGCTCTCTTTGAATACGGATCCGAATACAGCCTCCCGACCTTTTGATAAAAAACGGGATGGCTTTGTTGCGACAGGCGGCTCCGTCGTGATGGTTATCGAGGCTGAAGACGTGGCTCGCAAACGCGGCGCCGAGATCAAGGCTCGGATTGCTGGTTGGGGACAGGCAACAGATGGCCACCATGTAGCGATTCCACATCCTGAGGGCGCAGGGCTTAGCCGTGCGATGAAGCAAGCACTTGAAATGAGCACAGTTAAAACTGCTGATGTGAACTACATCAATGCGCATGCGACTTCGACCGTGATGGGGGATGCTGTCGAATGTAAGGCTATCAAATCGGTCTTTGGTTGTCGTGATGACCTCGCAGTGAGTTCGACGAAGGCTCTGACGGGCCATGCTCTTTCTCTCGCTGGTGTCATGGAGGCCAGTTTTGTCTGCCTTGGGATGAAGGAAGGCTTCACCCCTGGAGCTGCCCATATCGACGATCCGGACGAGGAAACAGAGGGGCTCTTTTTTCCAAAAGAAAGTCTCCCGGAGGCTCCTCTAGTCGCGATCTCGAATAGCAGCGGTTTCGGCGGGGCGAACGTTTCAATCGTATTTAAGTCGGCTGATTAAACTGGATACGATGCGGCAGCGATGGATGATTCTTACCTCGAGCACGGGAAGCGGCCATGATGTTCGTTCTTATGCTCTTAAAGATTGGGCTGAAAAGTGTCTAGGGGATCGCGTCGAAGTTGAAGTTTGGCATGCCCTCGAGGAGAGCTCGGTTGTTGGGCGTTTCGGGGTTTGGATTTATAATACGATCCAACGCCATCTCCCTGCACTTCACTTTATCTTTTGGCACATCACTGAAGTCTGGGGCTGGGTTCAGGATTTCGGTACGCCTTTTGGTGGCGGAGCTGTTGAAAAGCGCTTCAAAGCGTCGCGACCCCATCTCGTCATCAGTATGCATGACAGCCTGAACGCACCCTATTTTGCACGGGCGAGGGCGGCACTTGGAGCCGATCAGGTTCGGTGTGCAATCTACTGTGGAGAGTGGTCACCCGGCTTCGGATTTTCTAAACACTGGATCGACCCCTCGGTGGACCTTTTTCTTTGTCGGACGAAGGCCGTTGCTGAGTTGGCTGTAGAGCGCGGTATTTCACCCGCGAAGTGTCATGTCTTTCGTGCCTTGCTGCGGCCTACTGATTTTGAGTCGCGGATGGCATGGGATGAGAGGAAACGGTATCGCTCAGAGGTGCTTAACCTAGATTCGGCAACGTTTACTTTGCTCCTGGCCTCAGGGATGAAAGGAGCGGATCGCCATGAAAAGATGCTCGATAGCATCGCCGATCTCGGAGGAAAGGTTCAAGTCATCGCCCTGTGCGGAAAAAATGAGACGACTTTGACGCGAACACGTGCATGGGCCGCGGGGCATCCTGATTTCCGCATCTCGATCCATGGATTTTTGACTGAGGTGGGCCCTCTCTTTCAGTCCTCCGATATTGTCCTCACTCGAGGCGGCTCAAATACCCTTGCGGAATGCGTCCACTTCGTCGTCCCAGCTCTCTTTCATGCCGAACGTGGGCCGATGCCCCAGGAATTTTGCACAAGTCGGTTTCTTCATCGTGAAGGTATTGGTCTGCGTATCCGTTCAGCGCGTGAATTGAAGCAAGCCCTAGCCGGCCTATTGGAGGATCCCGACTCATACGATGGTATGATCAAGCGGATGGGCGCTTTTGCTGCGGCAGAACATCCAGAGACCCTCGTTGAACGTTTGTATGCTTTAGGCAAAGAGGTTGTAGAATAATGCGTTTAGTCCTGCTTTTTTCTACCTTTCCAGTTCGGACCGAGACCTTTCTTCAGCGGGAAGTTGAGGCATTGCTGAAGGCGGACCGTGAAATTGAACTTTGGTCGTTTTGGGGGGGTGAAGTTGAGTTTAGAGGGCGACCGGTTCAGCGCTTCCGGCTTGTCGAACTGTGGCTATTGCTCCTCATGTTACCTTATTGGTTTTTGCGCTCACCGCGTCGATTTTTTCGTGTCTTTCGCAACCTCGTGCGTTTGCGTTGGAGAAATCCGACAAACTTCTTCGAGAATCTGTTGGGCTTTGGTTATGGCATTATTTTAGCCCGAAAGTTTGAGCGAGAGGCAACCGATGATACCGTGCTGCATGCGGTGTGGGCCTCGTTGCCTGCGACGATTGGCTGGACAGTGCATCTGTTGACCGGACTTCGGTTCTCTTTTGCTGGTCACGCCTATGACCTTTTTGAAGACGGTGGAGACGCCCTGATTCGCCAAAAGATGGAGGCAGCTTGTGCGCTCAGAACGTCGACTGAGGCTGGCGCGGCGAGGTTTCTTGAGCTCGGGGCAGACCAGAGTCGGCTTCGTGTCATACGGCGTGGATTTGCCCAGATGCCGTCCTATGAACCCAAGGCGACGCTTAGCACACCACTGCGCTTGGCGGTAGTCGGCCGGTTTGTGCCGAAGATGGGTTACGACCTCCTTGGGGATATTCTTGATCATATTGCCGCGAAGGGAGTGCTGTTTCAACTTTGTATCATCGGAGATGGCCCGGGGAGGCGGGCTTTTGAGATGCGGATGGATCGATCCGTATGGGCTGACCGGGTTGAGCTTCGTGGTGCCCAACCTTTTGAAGAGGTCCTTCGGCTGCTTTCCGCTTCAGATGCGCTTCTCTTTACCGGCACTCTAGCTAAAAGTGGAGATCAGGCGGGCTTTCCCAATGTCATTGCAGAGGCCATGGCGTTGGGCTGTTCAGTCATTGCCTCGCCTGTCGGTGGAGTGACTGAGGTTGTTCAGCACCGAGTCAACGGCTTCGTCGCGGGGGCGCCCGAAGCCTATTTTGAGGCCATCATAGAATTGCAGGCCAGTGATGAAAAACGCTTCGCGCAGCTTGCCAAGGCCAGGAAATGGGTTGAAGAGAATTTCAATGCGCATGCAAACATGGCTGAATTCTGTGATTTCATCGAAGAGAGCATGGCCGAATAGGAGGGGGTCGATCTCAATGACTTGCACTTGGTGGGCCGTCTGTTTTGATAGCCGTAACCTTTAAAGAAAGCTTCCCGTGCCTTTTCGATCCCGCCCTAGTTACCGCAGCAATATCGAACGTAGATGTCATGAAGACGAATCTACGAAGGCACGCCTGAAATATGACCTTTGGTATCGAAGCTTCGACCGAGAAGAGGGCGTTTACGTCTACAAGGGCGACAAACGTTACTTGATGCTTTCGAGCAACGACTACCTCGGACTTTCTCACCACCCAAAAGTCATCGAAGCGGGGCAAAAAGCACTCGCTAAATGGGGCACAAGTACGACAGGGGCTCGACTCGCAAACGGCTCGCGGTCGATCCACGGTGAATTGGAAGAGAAGTTGGCATCATTTCTTGGTAAAGAAGACTGCATGGTATTTTCGGCGGGGTATCTATCCTGCATGGCGGCGATTTGCACCTTCTCGCAGATGGGCGACCTTATCCTTGTAGACCGCAACGTGCACTCTTCGCTTTGGTCGGGAATTAAACTCAGCGGAGCACGTGTCGAGCGATTCGGCCACAACGATCCGGCAGACCTTCAGGATATTTTAGTGAGTGAGAAGCGTGACCGGGCGAAGATTGTCGTCCTCGAGGGTGTTTACTCGATGGAGGGTCACATTGCTCCCATCCCCCAAATTGTAGACGTTGGTCGTCCGCATGGTTGCTTCTATATTCTCGATGACGCGCATGGTTTGGGTGTGCTGGGCGATCGAGGGCAGGGCACTGCGGGCTATCTCGATTGTACTCATGAGGTCGATGTGATCTGTGGAAGTCTCTCGAAGTCACTCGCCTCGACGGGCGGCTACGTTGCTGGATCGAAAGAGCTGATTGAGTATCTGCGCACGCATTCGAAGCAGGCGATATTCAGTGCTGCGATTTCTCCATCACAGGCAGCGATTGCTTCCGCATGTATTGATATTTTGAAGACAGAACCTGAGCATCGCGAACGACTTTGGGAGAATACACGCTATTACAAGCGACTCCTTAATCAGCTCGATGTTGATACATGGGATAGCGAAACGCCTGCGGTTCCTCTTGTCTTGGGTAGTCGAGATCGAGCTTACAATGTTTGGCGTAAATTGCTTAAAAATGGTGTTTTCACAGTGATGGCGATCGCTCCTGCTGTGCCACCGGGCAAAGATCTTTTGCGGACAGCTGTATCTGCACGCCACACAGCAGAAGATATCGATTTTGCTGTCGAAGCCCTAAGTAAGGCGCTTTAGTCGGGTCATCCTCATCCGCCAAAGACACGGATCGCTTTGCGGATACGACGAAACGAAGGTGACCAAGGTGTCACCCATATTCGAGCAGCTACTGACATTTGCTGGATGAAGTAGGCTCGCCACGCCGTCTGGGAGTAGCGTTCGAAAAAGTATTGATAGTCGAAAATAAATTCCCGCAGCTTCGGAGGCTTTACCTTAGTCAAAATGGTGGGCCGTTCTTTTCCTAGGGCATCCGAGAAAACGAGCTGAGAGAGGTAATCTGCCTGCTCTCTCGTTGGATTAAGAGCCATTGAAAGGAACGGGGCTGCTGCCGAATTGGTTGATAGCTTAAGGTTTGGACCGTTCTCCAGATTGGTTATGTCCGTTATAAATGCACTTGCTCCGTTATGGAGTTTCTCGATCTCATCGGAATTTGGATTGATTGAATCGAAAACGGGCGTGATTTTATCTCCGTCCTTTTTGTAGTAGAGGAAGCTTGGTTCGGGGCTTGAGTAAAGAAGTTCGAGAACTGGGATGGCAGCTTCGAGGGCGCCTCGCATGAGATTAGGCTCTCCATCTTCGACGAGATAACCCTGTGTCGTGCCCTTTTTCGCGTGTGAATCTGCAATACTCAAATAGTACCCATGGAGAGATGGGTAGTCAGTCAGAATCGCCTGCAAGGCAGATTGTTGAGTGCCGCGCCACCCTAGATCGAAAAGAGCTGGGGCTTTTGATGTATCCAGTCCTTTGATACGGAGAGACTCGACAAGGTTTGTCTTTTCTTCATGGCCGAGGACTTTGAGAGGGGCTTCGAGGCTTTTGAACAGCAGTTCCATTTGTGGCCGTCCTTCTTTTCGATGAACGACTTCATCTAGGGAACTAAAGCCTGCGCCTTTAACTGCTTCGATATGATCTTCGGGTTCTAGGCCAATCCGTTCTAGATAGTCACGAACGGGGACGCTGCGCCGGTGTTGGGATAGCGTCTTTAGGACGAGAGGACTCATGCCGTCGCCAGCCAATGCTAGTGTGCAAGCTCGCCGCGAGCAGTGAAAATACTCGATTCGTGTATCAGGGAGAAGGCCGTATTCTTTCTGCCATTGTCGTAGGATGGTGTAGGGCATGTGCCCATCTCGGCCTAAACAAAGAAGCAGGTCTGTGCCGCGCTTCTGCATTTCATCAACAAGCCAGCGGCAAAGCCCATAGGCAAAGGGACCAAGGACGGTATATCCAATCTGATAACCCGGTGGAGTGGATGAGTCTGTTCCGATGTTATAGAGGTAGTGCTTTCTTGTCGTGAGTCCTCGGCTGAAAATTGAAGCAGAGTCTATTTGTTTAAAGTGTTTCGCATCTTGGGGAGCTTTGTCCGGTGGGCGCAATGCGAGTGCTTGGAAACCGGCATCTTTCGCTCTCCTGTAGTCGCTTTTTGCATTATCGCCTACATGGATGATTTTGCTGGGTGAGAGATTGAGGGTTTTAGCGACGATCGGGTAAAGTGTCCCTTTGTCTTTGCTGCACAAATGATCTGCTGAACATAAGACGGTAGGTTCCTTGTATCCGTTATGTTGTAGTAACGCTTCGATACGATCAGATCCGAGATACATGTCGGAAACGAAGAGGACGCGTTTGCCTGCGCTTTTGGCTTGGCGGTAGACCTCTTGTCCTAGGGGGTGTGGGCGGCTGACGTGGAGTTCCTCCTCCCATTCCATTTCGATGAGCCGACTGCAACGGTCGTGCCAACGAGGATTTTGTCTCACAAGTTCGGCATAGATCTCTTCTAGATTCACCTCTCCGTGGGCCACTCTTTCGGGAGATGCTTTCCTTGAGCGAGCTTCAGCTTCTATCCGGCAGTCCGCGAACCCTTTGAAATTCGGGCCGAACGCTTCGACCGCACGGGCTTCGACGAGAGCAAAAATCTCTTTGGGATAAACAACTCTTTGCAATGCGGTATCGAAAACGTCGAGCGACACCGCCTCGACGCTTTTCAGGCTCTTTTCAAGTTCAGCGATGACATTGGTGTAATGCCGATTGGTTGCGTTCGTTGTGCCGTCGCCAAATATCTCTAAGGCCGTAGCGCTCCATGAGAATTGTTTGGCCCAGGTAGGTCCTGCGTTTGCCCATTCTCCAAGTTGAGTTTTGTTCGATTGGAGCGCTTCGAGTTTTTTGCTTAGAGACTCCGCTGTAGCGGAGTTTAGAATACATCCGCTTTGATGACTGATGGCCTCGCTCACGCCCCCTGAGTCGATCGCAACAACGGGGCAACCCGCCGCCGCCGCTTCCAAATAAACAAGTCCAAAGCTTTCTACGCTGTTGGGTTCTTCTTTACTGGTGAGAATCATGAGGTCGGCATCGCGCAGTTCTTTCGCGATGGCTTCAGCTGAGTTAGCCAAAATAGGGCCTTCTAGCCTGACGCCAAGTGCCTGTGCTTTCTTCTGTAGTTCGGTAGCAAAAGCCTTTTGCCCGATTCCACCAATTAGACGGTAGGTGGTGCTTTCCCGTAGGTGGGATGGTAGCAGTGCGATGGCGTCGATAACGCGGTCTTGCGCTTTGCGGGGATGGATTCTCGCGAGGGTAAGGACGATAAACTGATCAGTCCTTTTTGTTCTCGGTTTTGTAGCTTCTAGCGCTTGCAAGAGGTCTTGGCGGACTGCGCCATACACGACTTTTGTTTTTCCATCCAATGGGCCGTAACGAGAGACGAGGAGCTCTTTGGTGTAATATGAAACGACGCTTACAAGCTCGGCCTTTTCAAGGAGCTTCGCGAATCGCTTGCGCCGCCATAATTGAGTGGAAAAGCGAAGGATTTCGGAGCCGTGGAGCGTGAGGATGAGTTCTTTTGGTTTTGGCAGGCCGAGCAGCTTTGCATACATCCATAGGCGTTGCGGTCCTGGTTCGGGAAGCCAGAGAGTTATTTTACTCCAATCAATCTCCAAGATGCGAACAGCCTCCCTCATGCGGAGGCGATCGAGCCAATCCTGTTTTCCTGCAACTTTCGTCGGGATGACGCGAAAGCGCTCTTTAGCTTCTGGGGTCGTGTAGCGCGGTGCGAGGATCGTTACGTCCCAACCTTGTTCCCATGCAGCACGAGCAGTCTCGCTCACATAAGTGGCGATCCCGGCGCGCTTCGGTAGATACTCGTGGGTTAGGATGAGGAGCGAAGGGGGCATGGTTTGTCCTTGCGCAAGAAATTGAGTGCCAGCATTTTGGCGTACTTTGGTGATGGCGAGACGAAAGCTCGAAGAGAAGACAGCAATGATTACCGGAGCGAGCGGAGGCATCGGGCAAGCCATCACGCACCGACTAGTGAAAGGTAGGGGTCGGGTGATTGGCATCACACGAAGCCGATTGAATGCCGAACCTTTGGAAGGGGTTGAATGGGTCGAGTGTGATCTCAGCGACCCGCATGCGGTGAACGAACTTCTAAGTTCTGGGGAAATTGATTTCGGCAAGATCGATAGCCTCATCAATTGTGCTGGATTTAGCGACTTTGGTCCGATCGAAAAAGCTCCGTTGGGTGCTGACGAGAAGCACTTGCAGGTCATGCTAAGGACCCCGATTGCGCTCGCTCAAGCCGTCTTGCCGCAGATGCGAAAGTTAGACCGAGGTTCGATCGTGAACGTGACCTCACTAGCGGTCGAACTACCGATCCCATACCTGCCGCTCTATAATGCAGCGAAAGCAGGCCTAGCTGGGTTTACGCAGAGTCTGATGCTCGATCTGAGTGAGACTGCGATTCAGGTTGTTGATTTTCGCCCTGGTGATTTCAAAACCGAATTTTATGCCAGCTCTGTCGTCGCAGACAATCTTAGCCGCCGAGAAACCGAAGCCTGGGATGCCGTGCGTGAAAAGGTGGCAAAGGGATCGAAACCAGAACGGGCTGCCGCTGACCTCTATCGCTATCTCCGCAGTGGGAATACCGGTATCTTGCGCTCAGGTTCCTGGTTTGAATGTCAGGTCGCTTCAGCTGCGGCCCGCCTCCTGCCTTCTGATTTTATGCGCCGTCGCATATTGAAATACTACGGCCTCTAGTCAAATTTTGCGACGTGCGTTTAACGATCATTCAAGACCAGCTAAGGGTTGGTGGAACAGAAAGGCAGAGTCTGCATTTGGCTCGAGCCTCAGTCGAGGAGGGCCACGAAGTGCACCTCATTATTTTTCGCCCAGGGGGGGAGCTATTTCCGCAACAGCGAGCAAAGGATTACACTGTCACCGTCCTGCAATCATGGGATTCTGGTATCAGCGTTTACGCACCAGGTTTGATCGAAGCGATTGAAGCCTCTCATCCCGAGCGCATCCTTTGCATGGGCCGATCGGCGAACTGTTATGCGGGTTGGATTCAGCAACAGTTCCGTTGCACGCCCGTAGTGTCTACCCTTCGGACGGGTAAGCGACTTCAACCGTGGCATCGTTGGGCGCTGAGTCGGGTGAGCGGAATTCTAGTTAACACAGGATGGTGGGCACAGCGCCTGAAGATCCAGAATTGCCTTGGCGAAGCGATCGAGGTGGTTCCAAACGCACTCTTGAGTGATCAGGCTCCCTCTGAAGAAGGAGAGGCTCTTCGGCACACCGAGGGGGTCGATTCTTCGACTACGGTATTACTGCAAGTTGCATCGTTTCGTCATGGAAAGCGTCAAGCCACGCTCATCCGGCAGCTAGCCAACTGGGATGCGGAGGCTGAAGACCGATCTTGGGTCTTCTGGCTAGTGGGTGATGGCCCTTGCAGGACTGAGTGCGAGGTCCTGGCGAAGTCTCTCGGGTTGGAAAGTAAGCTCCGTTTTTTCGGCTATATTGAAAATCCAGCGGCACATTACGCAGCGGCCGATCTGGCGCTCTCGCTTTCTCGTGAAGACTCATTGCCTAACTTTCTGATCGAGGCGCAAAGCTCCGGACTGCCCGTCATCGCAGAGGACTTTCGCGGCGTAGGAGAGGCATTTGAACCGGGGATTGGTGGATTCCTCATCCCTCCCGGTGATCTTCTCGGCTTCCGAAAAGCACTGTCTACGCTCGTCGAAAACCGTAGCTTGCGTGAAAGCATGGGGCGGGCTGCGTGTCGCTGGTCACGGTCGAGGTTTTCGCCTCTGCAACAGGCACGCGCTGTATTGGGATTTCTAGACAGACTTTAGGTCGTAGGGAGTGGCCTTCGAACTTGCCAACCTATCGGCGTCGTCGCTCTATCCAGTGACATGGGTTTTCCAGCGCTCGCTAAGCTATTAATTCTACAGGATCGCGACCAACGGCTTCGTCAACTCGAGACGAGTTTGAAGCAATGGCCACTCGAGAAGGCTAAGGCTGAGAGCGAAATCGCGAAAGCAAAGGAGAGGGTCGCGGAGGCGGAAAGTGCGATCAAAGACCTCGAAGCGAAGCGCTTAGGGATGGAGGGTGAAGTTGAATTGGCACAGGACAAAGTCGTCAAATACCGCACCCAGCAGCTCGAGATTAAAAAGCAGGACGAATACGACGCGCTTGAGCATGAGATCAAGACGATCCTTGGTTCGATCGACGAACAAGAGACAGAAGAAATCGAGTTTCTCGATGAGATTGAAAGATCAGAAACAGTTCTCGCTCGACTGAAAGAGGAGATGACCAAGGCGACGACTACCTTCGAAGCTCAGATCGCAACCATCAACCAAGGCTTAGAGGTGAACGAAGCTGAGCTGGATGAGACGAAGGCGACGGTTGAGAAAGCCCGTGGTGATATCGATGACACCTCTGCGCTTCAGCAATACGACTTTGTCTGTAGACAGGTGAAGGCTCGCTTCCCGATCATCGTCACAGTCAATGCGGCGAAATGCTCCGGCTGTCATATTAAGGTTGAAAGTGAAGTCGAAAGTGAGGCTCGCCGAGGTCAGCAGCTTATCCGTTGTTCGAATTGTGGTCGGATTGTTTACTTTCAGCGCTAGGGCTAGGCGTTCTTAAGCCGCTTAGATAGAGGTGCTGAATTGGGGCGTTAAAAGCCTCTTTCAGCGTTGTAAACTCTTTCGGGGCACTCACCTTCGTTCTATATGGCGATTGATCCTGAAGTCCGTCAGCAACGAGAAGAACTGACCAAGCGATCTGGGTATCTATGGAGGTATCTTTGACGTCCCTGCCCAGCAGAAAACGATTCAAGACCATGAGGCCCGGATGGGCGATGCGGGTTTCTGGGACGACCAACAAAGAGCGAATGCTATCGCCACAGAGGTAAGTCAGCTTAAGTCCTCAATCAAACCGCTCGTCGACTTCAAGCAGCGCCTTGAAGACCTTTCAGCCGTCGATGAATTACTTGAAATGGCTGACGGCGATGAGGGTGCAGAACTGGAGGCTGAGTTCGTTAAAACGGTTTCCGAGCTGGCATCAAAACTGGAGGCACTTGAACTCCAGAGCTTCCTGAGTGGTAAAATGGACCGCAATAACGCCATCCTCAGTATCAACGCTGGAGCGGGTGGAACGGAGAGTTGCGATTGGGCCGAGATGCTTCTGCGGATGTATTCGCGCTGGGCGGAACGCGCCGGCTACACGGTCGAAGTCGATGATATCGCCCCTGGTGAAGAGGCGGGGATCAGCCATGCTACGATTCGCATCATGGGCGAAAACGCTTATGGCTATGCGAAGGCTGAGCGTGGGGTGCACCGACTCGTTCGTATCAGTCCTTTTGACTCCAATTCACGCCGCCATACCTCGTTCTGTGCGGTCGATGTGATCGCGGAAGTGACCGATAATATTGATCTCGAGATCAAGGATGAAGAGCTCCGCGTTGATACTTACCGAGCGTCCGGAAAAGGTGGCCAACACGTGAATAAAACCGACTCGGCAGTGCGCATGACACACCTGCCCACGGGCATTGCAGTACAGTGTCAAAACGAGCGCTCACAGATGAAAAATCGAGCCACCGCCTTGAAGATGCTCAAAAGCCGCCTCTTCGAAAAACGAGAGGATGAAAAGCGGGCTTCGATGGAGAAATTCTACGGCGAAAAAGGTGAGATCGGGTGGGGGAATCAGATCCGATCCTACGTCTTCCAGCCCTACCAGATGGTGAAAGATCTGCGTACCGGAGTGGACACTTCGAACGTTCAGGGTGTAATGGATGGTGACCTTGAGCGCTTCATTCATGCATGGCTGAGAGCGGGCTGTCCCCGTCAGCGCAACAAGGACATCAAGATGGAAGATTGATCGATGCCTTTGACCTTTGAACAGATTCGCACCGCTCTTGCAGGCCAAGAGCTCTTCGAAGACAAGACCTGGAAGCTCTCGCCCGAAGCCTTTCCGATCACTGCACCACAACTGCGTGAGATCGAATCGATCGGGCAGGCGTGTGCCGAATTTTACCGCGCGCTTGAGTTTCTCTACCTGCGTTCGGCGACGGATAAGAACATCCTTCGCAATCGCAAGCTGCGCACGCCTTGGGTCGTTGACTACCTCGATCGCGGGAAACCAGAGGGGCTTTTGCGCCATGCACGCTCGGATAAGGTGAAAGGGCGCTGCCCGGTTGTAATCCGGCCTGACCTCCTGATCACCGACGATGGCTTCGCTCTCACTGAAATGGACTCAGTCCCCGGCGGGATCGGCCTGACGGCGTTTCTTAACCAGCTTTACCTTGGCGACGGGGAGATCATTGGCGGTAAGGACGGCATGCTGGAGGCCTTTTATGGAGCCTTGGCAGGACAACGGTCGGATGTTTCAAATCCGCTCATCGTGATCGTGGTGTCTGACGAAGCCGCGACCTATCGGCCCGAGATGGACTGGCTGGCTCTTCAACTCCAGTCCAAGGGCTACCGCGTCCACTCGATCCACCCGTCTGACCTCATGCCTTTGGGTGAAAGCCTGTGTGCTGACATCGATGGCAACCCTGAGGAAATCGACATCGTCTATCGATTCTGGGAGCTCTTCGATCTTCCCAACCTCGCCCTCAAAGACTTCATCTTCGATCACATCGATACGTCGGCCCTTGTGGTCACGCCCCCGATGCGGCCTTTCCAGGAAGAGAAACTGAATTTGGCGCTCTTTCATCATCCCCGCCTTCAGGACTTCTGGCGCGAGCAGCTCAGTAAACGGGCGCTCAAAACGCTGCGCAAAATCGTCCCCCGCGGCTGGATCATGGATCCTGTCGATCTACCACCGAATGCGGTGCTCGATGCGCCTGAGGTGGGCGGGCATCCGATTCATCGCTGGGAGCAATTGGCGGAAGCGTCACAGAAAGAACGTAACCTCATCATCAAACTCAGTGGCTTCCACGAGAATGCCTGGGGGGCGCGCAGCGTCCTCTATGGCTCAGATGCTTCTAGAGTTGAATGGTCGGACGGTCTCAATGATGCGCTCAGTGAATCAGGAGTGAATCTTTCGATCCTGCAGGCCTACGAGAAACCCCGCCGGATTCAGCACCCGATCTTCGCCGAGGCTGAAAAGACTTATTCAATGGAGGGGCGGGTGCGCTTATGCCCCTATTATTTCGTCGAGGGCGAAAAGACGACCCTTGGGGGAATCCTCGCCACCGTGTGCCCTGCAGACAAAAAGATCATCCACGGAATGCGCGACGCAGCGATGCTCCCGTGCAAGGCGGTTTAGGTGATTTCAGAACGGCTGAAATTTCAGTGAGCTTCCGCCACCCTCTAATTATTAATTCCTTTTATAATTATTAAATATTGCTTTTTGAAGACTCAATGAGCCCTGGTTCTGGCTGTATGCCTAGTTTAGTACGGTTTGGATTGGATGCGGACCCCAAAACAGACTTTTGAGGCCTTCCTCTCGTTTTGTTGTAAAATCGCCGCCCTGAAGGGATTCCTTTATAAATACGCCTAGTTTTACGTATTTTCCGCTTAATTTAGTAATAGTTATCAAACAGTTTCTGGTATCGGTTTGAAAGGCTTAGTCCTCAAACTGTTCTATCTACATGAAGCGTTCTGACTTTTTTCCTTTGCTACTCGTTTGCGCCCTTGGCGTGGGTTGTTGGTATCTTGGCAACCTTATGATCGAAGGGACGAAGCCGAGCGGGGAGAGGGATGAGCCTTCGCAGGCAACCACAGAGACCGTCTATCCTGAGAGAACAAAATCAGTTCCAGTTATAGAATCGCCCGCTTTGGCGCTTCTGAACGACCCGTCGCGGTCTCCGGTTGAAGACGTTCGCCTCTTGGAGGGACTGATCGATGACTATTTGCTTATGGCGAAGGGGAATCGCCGCCCGATAGGGCTCAACGAGGAAGTCGTCCTCGCTCTGACGGAGCCGGGGCGATTTGGCGTGCGCTTTATGTCCCCTGCCAATCTAGCGATTTCTGAAGGTCTCTTGCTCGACCGCTGGGGACAGCCATACCATGTGCATGCGGTGAGGGCTGATGAGCTTGAAGTGAGGTCCGCTGGTCCTGATCAAACACTTTTCACAAGTGACGATATCTTGAATCGAGATGACGAACCAAGCTTGGCCGGATTGTAGTAATCACAATCCCCCGTTTTTCTCGCATCCTAGTCTAGGGGATAAATGGATGCGCGTTTATCCTTAACACGCTGAAGGTTGTCGCGGATTTGGATGAGGCTTTCGTCGAGCAGTGCCCCCATATTTTCACATTTGAGGAATTCGTCGTTTTCGTAGTGATTCGCGAGACCTTCTCGCAGTTCGATGACTTTTTCAGGTGAGGAAACTTGCTGAGTCTTAATACAGCTAATGAGATCGTTTACTCTGGCCCGACTAGACATGATCCGTCGATAAATGGTTGTTTGTTCTTCCTGTCGATACTGCAACGCTGAGGGCACGTTCAACTGTTCCATGCAAAATTGGACGAGTGGATTGTTCTCTTTAAAGAATTGAGGGCGGTAAAAGTTTAATCGCCCCGAATAGCTTTGTTGATCGAAGTCCATTGCTCGAATCTTGATTTGGACTTCTTCGAAATCAGGAGTCATATCGAGGACAAAGTTGTAGGACCGCATATCGCCAAGCAGGCGCAAGAAGCAGCGTTCATTGAACTTCACGAGTTCTTTTGCAAGCCGGATGCGCTTGAACTGAGGCTGGGTCATCCAGTTGTCGATGAACTGGTCGCCGGGGATTCCTACTACATGCTCTTCAATCATAATATCATCAGACACGTAGTAGTGCATCCGATTTGATGAGAGTAGGTGCTCGATTTCTAGGCCAATGATGCGGGATGCATCGAGTTTCTTGATATAGTAGTAGTCCTGATTGTCGTTGTAGGAATTGACGATGCGGATGCGGAACGGATTGCTGTTTCCGAAGGTGCAGTAGTCGATGCGGTCGACAAAGAGGTGATCGCCGACCGAATCATCACCGTCGGTTTTTAGCAGCATGTAGATCGAGGTCAGGTGCTTGTTCAGCCGCTGCATTACCTCAGGTCGATAAATGAGTGTGCGCCAAAGCGTATCCTCTCCATTTTCATCGAAGAGTGGCATCGTCTCATGCCACTCGGTCAATCGGCTATAGCTCACAGGAAGCTCAAAGATCCGATTGTAGTGCGCGAGGTAATGCAGGAGCTTCGGCCCTGGCTTGTACATCGGCTTCTTCTTCGTCGCAAATGGATCGGGGGTAGCGGTCACACGAGGAAATTGAAGGCATCGATGAGCCGAGTAAATTGGAAAAGCAGAGCGTCAGAATTCACTTCAGTTCACTCTTGCCAGCTAAGAGGGGGCTATCCACTTTGTGAGGTTTGTTTCAATTTACCGACGTTTACGTAGATACCAGCCGTGAAAGACGAACTCATTAAAGCCGCCCAGAAGGTCATTCCAGACCCGAATATTCTCATCAATGTGATTTCTCGTCGCGTGAAGCAATTCAAGCAGGGGCAAAAGCCCCTCGTTGAGTCCTTTGAGCGCCTTAGCCCCGAGGAGACTGCTTTGAAGGAAGTGATCGACGGTAAGATCACTTACGAACTCTTCGAAGAAGAAGAGAAGAAAGCATAGGCGAGGTTCGTTTCGACATAAACGACACTTTTTATGGACGCCGGTATCACCACCGGCGTTCGCTATATCTAGACCTCGCCATTTCTCGCGATCGCACTCCCCATGGCTAAGAAAAACGACACTAACCGCTACAAGGAGATTCGAAACTCCAGTGCGCATCGCGATTACTTTATCGATGCGACGCTTGAGTGCGGAGTCGTTTTGACCGGGACCGAGGTTAAATCGCTGCGGGCGGGACAAGGACAGCTCAAGGATACCTTCGTTCGCTTTGAGCGGGACATCCCGATGCTCTACCATGCGCACATCGCAGAATATGCCTTCGGCAACTTTGCTAACCACAAGCCTCATCGCCCGCGCAAGCTCTTGATGAAAAAGAACGAGATTACCAAGTGGCAGCACGAGGTGATCGCAGGGGGGCGGACGGTGATACCGCTGCGGCTGTATTTTAAGCAGGGCTTGGTCAAAGTTGAGATTGGTCTGGCTCGAGGGAAGAAGCAGTTCGACAAACGTGAAGACATCAAGAAGCGGGAAGACCTGCGCGAGGCTCAGCGCATGATGCGTGAGCGGCAGAAGTATTAGGCTGGTGTATTCGAATGGAAGAGCCGCGTTGTCACATCATCCTCTTTAATCCAGAGATTCCTCAGAATACGGGCAACGTGGGCCGTCTATGCGCTTACACTGATATCCGACTTCACCTCATTCGCCCCCTTGGCTTTACGATCACTGATCGGCATCTGCGTCGCAGTGGAATGGATTATTGGAAGACGCTTGATTTGCATTTCCACGATGACTGGGAAGCCTTTTTGAAGTCTGAGGCTTCACCACCGATCGATCGTATTTGGATGTTTACTACGCGATCTAAGCAGAGCTACTGGTCGGCCGACTTTCAACGCGGCGACGGGCTGCTCTTTGGTAACGAAGGTCATGGCTGTCCGTCGTGGCTACATGAAACGATTGAGGAAACGCGCAAAACCACCTTGCCACGCTTCAGCGAAGAGCCTCTGCGCTCCTTGAACCTCTCGACGAGTGTTGGCATCGCCGCCTACGAAGCCCTTCGTCAGATAGAAGGGTAGCGGGTTGTGAGGAAATTTGTCAGACTAGACTAGGGAAACTTATTCATGTCGTAGTTCAAGTTGCCGCTTGGGCGACGGACGACGACTCCTCCAGTTTTTAAAGTCAGGTGGATCGTTCGGTTTTCGAAGCCTCCGAGGTCCGTGTAGGAGACTTCAAGTTGGAATTTTTGGAGCATACGCATCGATAACTCTGTGTTGCGTTGTCCGATTTTGAAGTGGTCGTTTTGATTCTTCTGCGGGTTCGCTCCACCGAAGAGTGCAAGGTTGAGGTTGCGAGGCATCGCGCCCATTTTTCGCATTGCCTGAAAGAACATAGGGATACCGCTGTCGACAAACCGTGCGGGGGACGAGGTCTGGCCAGAGCTATCGAGTCTTCGCGTCGGAAGCATGAGATGGATGATGCCCCCGACTTTTAGTTTTGGCTCATAGCCGACGAGTGCTACACACGCCCCGAGTGCATAGGTGCTGACCGTGATATCCTGCAAATTTGTGACGATGAGCTCACCTACGCCGACGATGAGACGGTCGTTCGTGTTCACGGGATTTGAAAAGGAGGTGCTCACGTTGATTTTCGTAAAGAGATGTGTTCGAAATCCTAGGCCTGCATAGTGAGGGCATCATCTTCGCTAAATAGACGGTCGATCTCTAGCAGCGTAACGATCGAGTCATTGATTTTCGCCAGGCCTTGGATGAAGCGGTTATCAAAATTCGAGCCGATGTTTGGGTTATTCACTACGTGTTCCTCAGAAATATTCAGGACCTCTTCAACGGCATCGACGATCATGCCGACGGGGGCAACGGGGCTTTCGTCGTTGAGGTGGACTTGAGCGACGATGACACAAGTGCGCTCTGTCTCTTCATTGGTATCGAGGCCGACCTTCATGCGAAGATCGACAACGGGAATGACTTTGCCGCGAAGGTTGATGATGCCTTTCATATACGCTGGCAGGTGCGGCACGGGTTTTATCCGTTGCATTCGGATGATTTCCTTTATCTTCAGGACTTCGACCGCGTAGGTCTCAGTGCTGAGTTTGAAGGTCAAAAACTTCCCTGTCCTCGGCTTTTTTGTATCAATTGTAGGGGGTTCAGCGGACATAGATATAGAGTGGTTTCCTGAGAGTATTATCGGTTGGCTCAAGTGACTACTTTAGTCCGTCCCTTGGATTTAGGGGGCCTCACCATAGCGATGCGGGCGGTCTAAGGGGTTGAGATGCGGCCTTTCGGAGGGCTGGATATGTAGGTCCTTGCTTACGAGGCCTTTAGGGGCTTTGGGTGCTTTTCTACAAAAGGGGTTTCTCAAGGGGCATCGAGTGCGTCCGATATATTCATAAGTGAACAATCTTACTGCGAGCTTTCCGGAGGCGTCGGCCGCTACGCTTTGGCACGTGCTTTGGCCGGTCGCGGGACCGGTTTACAGCCGAGGCGGTGGCGAAGCTTGTTCGATACACGAACGTCCAGAGACGCTCCTTCAGGCGCTTAAAGCATCTCCGATGGCTGCGCTTGCGGTACATTCAATCCCTGTCGTGGATGTGGAGAGGCTGCTTTTGCAGGCAAGGCGTATGGGCTGGAATGGCCCATGGGCCGCAGATGCGACTTGGCTCACAAACCATCGCTGGATGGAGCGTGCCTTCGGTAAGGCACTCAAAGTGAAGTCTTGGGACGCCTTTCTCGAAGATCCTTGGCCGGCGGTTGGGAGAGGGCACATCGACCACACGATGGCGCATTCGCTAGCGGACGAGTTTGGGCTGAATCAATTGCCGGGTGCTATGGCCGTGGTCGAGAATGGGGTCCTCGTCCAATTCAATGACGCTTTTTCAAGTCTTGTGGGTATCACTAAGGATGGGCTCTTGGCCTTGCCGATAAGTGATTTTTGGTCAGATGCCGCCATGGCCCAGCAGTTCCTGCTGGAGACATTATCATCGGAAAGTCAGCGGGAGTTGTATGCTGAGGCACATTGGTCGCGGGGTGATCAGCGGGCTATTTCGGTCGAACTGCGGTGTCGTGTTGTGGGTGACTCGACGGAGTCGCGAATGCGGTGGATCATCGCGGTGAATGATATTTCGAGGCGTGAGCGCGCATTGGAGTTTATGCAGTTACAGCGAGAGCTGGTAGAGCGTGCTTCGAGCGCAATTGTGATCCTAGAGATGGGGAAAGACGATGCGCATCCAAGAATCCGGTCAGCGAATCCCTGCTGGGAGCAGATGAGTGGGTATAGCATGGAGGAGACGGTCGGACTTGATCTCACGGCGTTGGATAACGCGGCCGATGTTTCCAGTTTTTCCCAAACCCTCAGCACTGCGATCCAGCTAGGGCAGAGTAACTTTCTTACGGTGCCTTGTAAGAGTCGTTCCGGTTCGGATTTCTGGGCGGATGTTTCACTGTTCCCCCTCGATCTCGCAGAACCGGGTGTTGCTCGCTTTGTGGCGATCATTCACGATGTAAGCGAGCGCGTTGAGGCAGAGAAAGGGCTCCTTGAAGCGATGGAAGCGATGGAGAAGGCAAACCGCGCAAAATCAGAATTTCTTCAAATTGTGGGCCATGAGCTCCGCACCCCGATGAATGCGATTTTAGGCTTCTCTGAGTTACTTCGTGGCGCAGAGAGCAAGGAGGAAGAGGATGAGCGCCTTGAGATGATCGAGGAAGGGGCGCGCAACTTATTGCAAGTGGTGAATAGCGTAGTGGACTATATTGATCTCGGCTCGGCCTCGCCGTTAGAGGTAAGTCAGCCAGTTGAGCTCAGGGACTATTTCGAAGACTCGATTTGCGCGTATGCCGATGCTGCGCAAATCGCAGGACTGGAGTTTCGGACAACCTTTACAGACGAGTGCCTTGAGGCCGTCCAACTGCCCGGGCAGGACTATGAAAAGATCATCGGCTACGTGCTTGATAATGCGGTAAAGTTTACCTCTGAGGGTAGCGTCGACTTCGAGGTCAACTGTGACGTAGATAAAAGCATGTTATGCGTTACGGTCTCCGACACCGGAATTGGTCTTACAAAGGATGAAATAGATACGCTTTTTCAGCCGTTTTCAGCTAGTGACATGTCGACGGACCGTGCTCACGAAGGCCTTGGGATGGGATTGGCGCTTTGCTCAAAACTAGTGGAAATGTATAAAGGTTCCATTACATGCACGAGTCGCCCCGGCGATGGTTCAGCTTTTATTATCCGACTGCCCTACGAAGCCTGAGCATAGAAAATTGCTGAAGGCTGGTCATGGCGCGGGTCTTGATGCCCTTATGTCTTCGGAATTGAGAGGAACCCGTTTATTGACCTCAACAATATACCTAGGATTATAGCCTGAATGTGGATTAAAAGGCTATTTCTCATCGTGAGCTTTGCGCTGGTGCTACCTGGCTTCTTTGCGTTCGTGGCTTGTGGACCAAAAGAGAAGAGCGAACAAACGATTGGATACATGCCAGAGACTCATTTTCCCGAGAAAAATGAATTTACGGGGCCTGGACGTTGTCTCCCGTGTCACGAAGAGGCCGTCGAATCTTGGAAAGCGAGTCAGCATGCGGTTGCAAATCGCCTGATCGATATCGATCACGATGCGGTTAATTTTCACCCCTCTGTTTCAATATCTGATTCCAGCTATGAACCAAAGACGGCAGGTAACGCCTTACGTATTGAAGGCCCTGGTATTAAGGCCTCACCGCTAGGAGAGGCTGAAGGTGTCATCGGGGTCGAACCCTTGATTCAATATCTTAAGCCAGCAGGGGGGGGACGATGGCAGGCGCATGAACTGGCTTTTGATACGAATGCAGAAGAATGGTTTAATATTTATGGTGATGAGGGTAGGCAGCCCGGAGAATGGGGGCATTGGAGCGGACAGGGGATGAACTGGAATTCAAACTGTGCATCGTGCCATATGACCGTGTATCAGAAAAATTATGACATAGATCTCGATGTTTACTCGAGTACATGGGTGGCCCAGGGGGTCTCCTGCTTACAGTGCCATGCGAACAGTGAAGCGCACACGATTGCGGCTGAGAAGGGTGAATACATGGGGGCTGATTTGCAGTCTCATTCGCCCGCTCTGGCGATGGAGAACTGCGCCACTTGCCACTCTCGGCGTGGTCAATTGACCGCAGATAAATTCAAAGCTGGAGACCGGTTTTATGATCACTTTCGTTTAAGTCTTCCGGATGCCCCGAATGTGTTTTTTCCGGATGGTCAAAATCAGGATGAAAACTACGTCTACAGTTCATTCATGTTATCACGAATGGGGCATGCTGGTGTTACCTGCCTAGACTGCCACGACTCGCACAGTCACGATCTCATCTTGCCTGCGAGTAATAATGCTCTTTGCCAGAGGTGTCATGAAACGGGTGCTTTGAGCGCTCCGATTATCAACCCAGTTGCGCATTCTCATCATCCAGCGGGATCAACCGGTAATCAGTGTATCGAGTGTCATATGCCACTACGAACCTATATGGGCCGTGATCCTCGGCGAGACCACGGATTCATCAGTCCGGATCCGGAGCTTAGCAATGAAATCAATAGTCCCGATGTGTGCGTGAATTGTCATGAAGACAAACCTTTGCAATGGCTCGTTGAGCATGCGGACCAGTGGTATGATAGTCCACGACGCGATGAACGTCGTAAGCGAGCACGGACACTCACTCTGGCCTACGACCTTTTTGCGCCTTACCCAACCGTAGCAATCATCGAAGAATTTGAATCTACGGACCAAGCTTACTGGAAAGCGACCTATCTAAGGATGCTTGCTCAGAGCCCGGAGGCCTCACAGTTAACCGATTGGGTGCAACCCTACTTAACCGATGAGGCACCTGTTTTGCGCGCAGCAGCCGTGCAATTGCTGGCAGCAGGCGAAATCTCTAGCAGTCAATTGATGGTGTTCCTACAGGATACAGCGCGCATGGTGAGGTTTGAAGCGATTGAAGTCCTTGCTGCTCGAGGCGTTTTCCCCGCTGAGGGGGAGGCAGACCATGCGGAATATCTTACGGCCAATGCAGATCGTCCGAGAGTTGCCTTACAGATGGCGGCCAGAGCCGTGAGCGAAAATGATTTAGAAAAAGCCCGTCGTTACGTTAAACGAGCAATCGGCTTCGATTCGGTTAATCCGGAAGTCTACTTTCAAGGCGCTATCATACTGGATCAAGGGGGGCGTATTGAAGATGCCTTTGATGTCCTGAGGTCAGCACCAGAGGTCGCTAGATCAACAGGACTTATCTACTATGCCGAAGGCCTTCTGTGGGCCGAGAGAGGTGATTTTGAGCAGTCAGCGAACCGACTGCTAGTGGGCTTGGAAAAAGACCCCAGCCAAGATCGTTGGTTATACAACCTAGCTTTGGCTTATACGAAGCTAAGAAACTGGCCTGCCGCGATGGATGCAATCAACCAAGCTATAACACTCGCGCCGAACAACGCTGCTTACCGGCAACTTAAATACTCAATTGAGCAGAATTTGAGACAGTAGTTTAGAGCGTTTCTGTTATCTATGGGCTGAGGTTGGTTGATTCTTTTCTAGCGTCCCGTTCTTCATCCGATCTATCGCAAGCATGTTTGCAGCTAAGGTTCGGCGCCTGAAATGAGGACGGAAGTGACATCATCACTACGCAGACTCAAAATGGATTTTTTTCGTGTTCTAGCTTGAGTTTCTGTCTCTAGATACACGTAAGCCGTCCAAGAAGAACGGCTTACGAAAAAAATGGCGGGATAGACGGGACTTGAACCCGCGGCCTCCGGCGTGACAGGCCGGCGCTCTAACCAACTGAGCTACTACCCCATGGGGGAAAGATTTGGGAAGCTAGGTTTTGCATGAGTTCGGTCAAGCGGTTTCTCAGAAATTTAGCCGCTACAGCACCGAGGTTGTCACTGTAGATTCTGATATCGGCACGCAAAAGACTTGAAGCAAGGCTTGTAGACACGAATTGAAGGCAGAAACTTTCATTCAGTGTTAGTTCGGCCGAAGCGAAAGATTTTTGGAATGGGGCCACTCTTGTTTGCTTTCATAGCACAGGGGCTTGTTTTGCTCATCGCCGTCTCGGTCGTCGTGATCGGGCCGATTTTTCGCGAAGAGCCTGATTTCACGTCAAAAAAGACAATCTATCTTCCGCAGCGTGAATTAGAGCATCGCGTCTCTGTTTCGGAGTTTCAGGAGGTGGCACAACCGCCAGCCCTGCTCCAACGGCTTGCGGTCGAGTCCTTGAGGCCGCAAAACTTGCCCGCCTTGCCGGACCTGCCATCGGTCGATTTCAGTCCGATCTCGATGAACAGTCCTGTGATGGATACGAGCGCCTTGAGGGGGCAAACGGGATTGATGGGAGGGCTTGGAGAGGTCGGAACGGAGGTCTCTGATTTCTCTTTCTTTGGCCTAAAGGGACGCGCAAAGAGAATCGTGATCTGTTTTGATATATCAGGTTCAGTGAAGAACAAGATCGAGAAGGCGGGTCTCACGATGGATGTGATCAAGCAGGAAACCAAGGCTCTCGTTGAGCAACTCAATGCGAATACACTCTTCGGGTTTATCCAGTTTTCGCGCCAGTATGATCCCTTTCGCGACTTTCTCGTCGCAGCGACGCAAGAGAACAAGGCCTCGGCTCTGGCTTGGCTTGAGTCTGAGTTCCGGACGGATGGGAAGAGTGCCCCTAGTTGGACGAGGGAGACCCCGAATGGCATCCAGTCAGTGATCGGGGCTGCTTTTCGCCTCGATCCAGTGCCGGATGCGATTGTCATCGTTTCAGATGGGAGCTTTCAGCGGACGCCGGATGAGGGTGGAACCGAGAATGTTCCATGGGATGAACTCGAGGCAGACATCATCGAACTGCAGTCGGGCCTCGGAGAAGCGGCGAAGATCCACTTCTTTGGCTTCCAAATGAAAAGCGGCGATAAGAGCGGGATGAGCAAGATTGTGCGTCGTTACCGCGGCCGCTTACGCGAGCTCTAGCACTCGTCGGCCTCAAGAGTGCTTTGCCAGAGAGCAGCTTCATGGGGGTGCCCATGTGTTTTCAATCGCTTCGAGATATCATCAAGCGATGGCTCAATAATGCCTTGTTCTATGTCGCCGAGGAGGTTGGGCCTTGCCGCACAAGCAAGGGCCCATACGGCCCATGCTCGCGCCGAACGGACTTCGCTCCGAGCTCCTCGAAGGCGAGTTGCTTGATGCTGGAAGCTGATCCGTGGATTTCCAGGGAAATTGTCGGAGGTATGCTGTGCCATTATCCAGTGTAAGGCGGAGTAGGGCAGAGGCCACGTCTTCAAAATCTCCTCACTAGCTTCTAGGTTGGCGTAGAGTGCGCGCGTCACTGCGAGAAGTGCCCTGCCGGGGTGGCCTTGTTGCCAGAGGCTTTGTCCATAGCTCAAAGCATCGAGGTAGAACGCGGCATCACGTCGAGCCCCGTGACGACCGAGGGTTGTATGGTCGTGCGGAGAGGCTTTTGGTAAGTAAGGACAGGGCTCAATGGGCATAGCTTAGTTCCTTAAGCTAGGAAATATATACGATGGGGCAAGTTGTGAGGGGTGTCGATTTGCCGTTGCCGGATGTCTGTCCAGACCGATGCTTTAAACCATGAGTTCTGCAACGGAGCAAAAAGCATCGACGTTTTTCGAAGTCGAGGGCTGGCGAAAGGTGGTCATTTGGCCGCTCTCGATCTTCCTGCGGCTCTGGTTTCGGACGTTGCGTTTTGAGGTCGCGCCTGAGGACTTAAAGACCATTGCCGAACTTCCTAAAGGGACCTTTCTCGTCTGTTGGCATAACTGTCTATCAATTGTTCCAGAGATGCATCGCCGCTATCGGGCACCGTATGCTGGATTAGCCGGGATGATCAGCCCAAGCAAAGATGGGGCTTGGCTGGCTGCGCTTTTTAATTCTTTCGGCCTCAAATCAGTCCGAGGCAGCTCTGGCAGCCGCGGCGGTGTGGGTGCTCGCGAACTCGTGCGGGCGTTAAAGCAGGGGGTCGATGCTGGATTGACCGTGGATGGATCCAGAGGGCCTATTTATGAGGCGAAGGAGGGTGCTATGATGCTTGCCCGCCAGAGTAAGGTCCCACTTCTCCTGTTTACGGCTCGTTTTCATCGCGCTGGCCGTCTCAAGAGCTGGGATCGCTTTTTCATCCCTTGGCCATTCAGCCGAGTGACGATGCGGATCGAAACGTATCGAGACACGAATGAGCTTGCGCCGACGAAGGATCGTAAAGAGGCAACGGCGATTTTGACGCAGCGGTTGCGAGATCTTGGTGCGGGCAACGATCCAGAATACGGCATCTAGGCCCTCATGAAAAAAAGTCCCCCGACGCGAAACGCGTCGAGGGACGAAGAAAAATAGAGGTAGATTTCGAGAGCCTCTAGAAGCTTGGATCGATATCTACGCGGTAGCCTGCTTCGACCACGTGATTTGCGCCAGCAGCCCAAAACTCATCATTGATGAGAATCTTGAACTCGACGGTGCCCGTAGCGGTATCAGTGCTCCATACCCACTCATCTGAAGAAGCATTGCCCATGACAACGCCTTTGTCCCAGTTTAGGCCGCCACCACTACCACGTAGGTAGAGAGCGTTGCCGAAGCCGACATCAATCTTAACACCAATAGTTGTAAGCTTAGAGACAGCTTTTCTTCTTGCTGGGGCCTTCTTGGGAGCAGGTTTCTTAACCGCTGCTTTCTTAACTGGAGTTTTTTTCACTACAGTTTTTTTAGCAGGCGATTTCTTCACTGCGGTTTTTTGGATACCACCTTTTTGGCGGCGACTTTCTTAACTACGACTTTCTTGACAGGAGCCTTTTTGGCTGGAGCCGTCTTTTTGACCACCTTTTTGGCGGCAGATTTTTTTGCTTTTGGTGCCATAATGTTACCTTAATTTTCGAACGAATTGCGAACGTTCTAATATTGAACAATCGCGGGTTATGGCACTCTCGAATCAAACTACAATGCTCAATCTGTCGTGTTTTTGGCCGAGAGCCGAGCACTGCATTTCTGCTCTGGAATTTGCGTTCACTTCGAGGCGTCGATCGCATGAACCGATGCTCCAATTAGCCTCATCCAGGTTGCTCTTTCCGGTCAGTAATGAGGAGGCGGTACATGCGGCATTTCGCCGCCGCCTTCCTCTCGGCTTTCGAGCTTCGATTTCAGTTTGTCGAATTCGCGCTGAAGTTTTTCAGTCTGCTTTTGCTGGCGATAGAGCTCTTCGCTGAGCTCTGAGATCGTTTTTTCGATAAACGTAAGCTGTGCTTCAAAGCGGATTTGCACGTCGTTATTGGGTTTCATTATTTCGAGGGATGGGAGTGGGACTCTCTGATCAGTGTGCCTCGGTGGCGAGGAGAAGTTGTTTCTTGCGTTCTGCTGTTGCCAGCCGTGTCTCGCGGGCTAAGCTCACGCGTTTTTTCCAAAGATGAAAATACTCGTTGCAGATAAGATCTCCCAGTCCGGAGTCGATTACCTACGCGCCCAGAGCGATGTCGAAGTGCTTGAAGCCTACGACTCTTCACCCGAAAAGCTTGCTGAGCTTGCGGTGGATGTGAACGGCATAATTGTGCGAAGCGCCTCGAGCGTGACCGCCGAAATCATGGCGGTAGCACCGGAGCTCAAGGCTGTCGGTCGCGCCGGTGTCGGTGTTGATAATATCGACATTGAAGCTGCCTCAGATCGAGGCATTATCGTCATGAACACGCCAAGCGGTAACACGATAGCGACGGCAGAATTAGCCTTTACGCATCTCCTCTGCTCCGCCCGCCCGGTGGCTCAGGCCAATGCCTCGATGAAGAACGGAGAGTGGAATAAGAAAGCTTTCAGTAAGGGAACAGAGCTCTACCAAAAGACCCTGGGTGTGCTTGGTCTAGGTCGCATTGGTAGCGAAGTCGCGAAGCGCGCACTCGCTTTCAAAATGCGTGTGCTTGCCTACGATCCTTATCTGACGTCTGCCCGTGCAGAGCAACTCGGGGTCGAGAAGGTCGAGCTGGATGAGCTCTTCAGCCAAGTGGACTTTATCACCATCCACATGCCGAAAACCGAAGCGACGACCAAGATGATCAATGCCTCTTCGTTGTCGAAAATGAAGGACGGTGTTCGCATCGTGAACTGCGCTCGCGGTGGCCTTATCGACGAAGCTGATCTCGCTGATGCCCTCAAGTCTGGTAAGGCAGCAGCCTCCGGCCTTGATGTTTTTGAAGTTGAGCCGCTCTCAAAGGAGAGTCCTCTGCGCGAATACGGACAGATGGTCCTGACTCCACACCTCGGTGCATCGACCCTCGAGGCGCAGGAAAACGTGGGTCTCGAAGTCGCTGAAATCATGGTTGAGGCTATTCGTGGTGGACGCGCCCGCAATGCTCTCAATGCTCCTTCTATCGATCCAGCACTGCTCAAGACACTGCGCCCTTACCTCGTTTTGGCTGATAAAATGGGCACTCTGATCCAACAGGTGACTCCAGACGCCGTGACTAAGCTGCGCTTAATCTACAGTGGCAAACTAGCAGACACAGACGTCACACCAATAAACCGTGCGATTCAGCGTGGCTACCTCCGTCAAATCACGAACGACGTTAACGATATCAACGCTCCCCGCGTGCTTGCTCGACTCGGTGTCGAGGGTGAGATCGTTAAGACCGACCTCGAACGCGACTACACCGAACTGATTCGGATCGAAGCCTGCGACAGCACCGGCCGTTGTGACGTCATCGAGGGCACCCTCATCGGCAAGAGCCAGACGCCACGCCTCACGCATGTAAACGGACGCGACCTCGAATGTTCACTGACTGAGAAATACCTCCTTGTGATTGAGAACAAGGATGTCCCTGGTATTGTCGGCCGTCTCGGCACGACGATGGCGAAGGAGAAGATAAACATCTCTCATATGTCTCTAGGGCGTAACACTGTTGGTGGCATCGCTTTGAACATTTGTGGCCTCGATAGCCGTCCTTCTAAAGAGCTCATTGATGAGCTTCGCTCGGATTCGGATTTTGAGCGCGTCGCCCTCGTTGATCTGGCAGGTTAGACCACAATGGGAGCTTTGTTTGCAGCTTTGGGCAGTTTGTTGGTTGGATACCTTATCGGATCCATACCTTTTGCTGTGCTCATCGCTCGTGGACACGGGGTTGATATCTTCACTCTGGGCAGCGGGAATCCCGGTGCGACGAATGTGATGCGTAACCTTGGAAAAAAGGCTGGCTACACCTGCTTTTTGCTCGATGCCGGAAAAGGTATTAGCGCGGCAGCGTTGGGCTTCTTTTTTGCTAATCTATCTACTACCCAGGCTAACCCAGAACTCGTTGCGATTTTAGGTCTGATCGGGGCAATCCTTGGACACAGTTTCTCTCTCTTTCTAAAGTTTAGAGGAGGGAAGGGCGTCGCTACCACAGTGGGCGGCCTCTTTGTTATTCTACCCGTTGTTATGCTGATTGGAATCGGACTCTGGGTTTTACTCTTCTACTCGACGCGCTACGTATCGCTCGCTTCGATCGCGCTTGGGTTAAGTCTTCCGTTCAGTGCCTTCTTTCTTGGGAGCGATCTAGCTCTTGGACTATGCCTCGCGCTTTGTGTCCTGATTGTCGTGCGTCATCGGGCAAATATTCAACGACTTCTAGCAGGAACTGAGAATCGCGCGGGATCGAAATCGAAATCGTCATGAAATCTTCACTACCTAAAGTCCGTATCGGCCTCGTTGGCCTTGGCGTTGTTGGTCAAGGAGTTTGGAAGCATGTGCAAAGTCGCCGGAAACAGTTGGCTGCCCATGCCGGAGCCGAGCTCATCCTTCACAAGGCTGCAGTCAAAGATCTCAGTCGTTCCCGCGACATTCGGGTGCCGGCAGCGAAGCTGACCGAGGATGCCTTGTCGGTCGCGACCGACCGAGAGGTCGATATCGTCTGCGAGCTCATGGGCGGCATCAAGCTCGCTAAAAAAGTGACGCTCGCGGCCCTTGCCAACGGCAAGACCGTCGTGACAGCGAACAAGGCTTTGCTTGCTGAGCATGGTGAGGAGATCTTTGCCGCGGCTGAAGCGGGCGGAGGACGCGTGTTTTTCGAATCCGCCGTGGCCGGTGGAATCCCGATTATAAAAGGGCTCCTAGAAGGCCTCGCGGTGAACCAATTTCCAGTTATCTACGGGATTCTCAACGGCACTTGTAACTACATCCTCACCCGCATGGAGCGTGAGGGGAAAGGCTTCGAGGAGATCGTGGGCGATGCTAGGCGCTTGGGCTATGTCGAAGCCGATGAGTCCCTTGATCTCGACGGTTGGGACACGGCTCACAAGGCAGCGATCCTTGCATGGCTCGCACACGGTCGCTGGATCTCAATGAAAGAGATGCCGGTTGAAGGTATCCGAGATGTCAGCCTCGAGGATATCGAGTGGGCGAGTAAGCTGGGCTATAAGATCAAACTTCTAGCAACGATCATTCGTGATCTTAAAAAGGGTATCCTATCCGTAAGTGTTCACCCGACGCTCGTGCCTCAGGGACTCGCGCTATCGCGTGTTGATGAGGTCTACAATGGCGTCAGCGTGACAGGTGATATCGTTGGAGAAACTGTCTTTGTGGGCAGGGGAGCGGGGCGCGATGCGACCGCGAGTGCGGTCATCAGCGACATTGTTGATGCTGCGCTCTATAAGGTCTTCGGAGGCCCTCCGACCCAGAGCGTCTCGTCCGATGAGACGCTTAAATTGGCCGCCCTCGATGAGGTGCGCCAAGCGTTCTACATTCGTTTGACGGTGAAGGATCGCCCTGGGGTTCTCTCGATCATAACCGCCTTCACTGCGAAACACACTGTCAGTATCGAAAGCCTCGTGCAAACTCCAGGGCCCAAAAAGGGCACCTCTAGTCTTGTTTTGACCACGCACGTTTCGACCGAAGAGCAGATGAGCTATTTGATCGCCGACCTTGCGAAAGCGCGTGGCACCGTAATGAAAAAACCATTTGTCCTTCGCATCGCAGGCTTCGGAGACTGAGTAAGAAGATGGCTTTAATTGTCCAAAAATATGGCGGAACGTCCGTCAAAGATCTCGATCGTATTCGCAATGTTGCTGAACGCGTCGCGCAAAGTCGTGCCGAAGGGCATGAAATTGTGGTCGTTGTATCCGCGCGTGGAGGGGTGACGAATCGCCTGATCGCAGATGCTAAGGAGCTGCATCCTCAGCCCAGTGACCGTGAGATGGATATGCTTCTCTCTGTCGGGGAGCAGGAGACTATCGCCCTCGCTTCGATGGCGCTGCAGGCTAAAGGCATTCCTGCTGTTTCGATGACGGGTGCCCAGGCAGGGATCACTACCGACAAAGTGCATACGAAGGCTCGCATCGTGAACATCGATGCCACCGCCATGCGCCGAGAGCTTGATGCGGGAAACGTGATCATCGTCGCTGGATTTCAAGGACAGGATAGCGGTGGCCAAATCACGACCTTTGGCCGTGGTGGCTCAGACCTTTCCGCGGTCGCCTTGGCGTCGGCGCTGAAAGCAGACCTTTGTCAGATCTACACCGATGTGGATGGCGTCTACACCGCAGATCCTCGAATCGTCCCCAATGCTCAGAAGATCTCTGAAATCGCTTACGAAGAGATGCTTGAGCTCGCGAGTATGGGCTCTAAAGTAATGCAGTCTCGTGCGGTCGAGTTTGCAAAAAAATTCAATGTGCCTTTTGAGGTACGCAGTAGTTTTAACCTAAATCCAGGAACGCTCGTGAAAGCAGATACTACCTTGGAAGATGTCGTCGTGCGCGGCGTCGCTTGCGATAAGAATCAAACCAAAGTCCTCGTCACCGACTTGCCGGATCAACCCGGTGCGGCATCCGGCGTATTTAGCTCCCTACACGAGGCGAATGTGAACGTGGATATGATCGTTCAGAATGTCGGGCGCGACGGCGTTGCTAACCTGACATTCACTGTCAATACCGACGACTCAATCCGCGCGGAACAGGCTGTGAACAGTGCCTTGGCTGTCATTGGCAAGGGCAAGTGCGCTGTCGCTGATCCCGTTGCAAAGGTTTCGATTGTCGGCATCGGTATGCGTTCGCATTCCGGTGTGGCGGCTCTGATGTTTACCACGCTCGCTAAATACGAAGTGAATATTCAGCTCATCTCGACTTCTGAGATTAAGATCTCGATCGCGATTGCTTTAGATCAGGGCGACGAAGCTGTGCGCGTCTTGCACGAAGCCTTTGGTCTCGATGCGTCGTAAGGAAATACAGACAAACGCTAAGCGATGAAATACGTTTCTACTCGAGGACAGACTGACCCGCTCACATTTTCCGAGGCAGTCGCTACGGGTCTTGCCCCTGATGGCGGGCTTCTGATCCCGGAAACCATGCCCGACCTCGCTCCTTATTTGAAGGAGTGGGAGGGATTGTCGTATCCGGATCTTTGTGAAGCGTTCTTCAGCTTGTTCGCTACAGATATAGCGCCCGAGACGCTTAAGAGCATCGTTCAACGCAGCTACCTGAAATTTGACCATCCAGATATCGCTCCACTGCGGACACTCGAGAGGGGATTGCATGTTTTTGAGCTCTTTCATGGCCCGAGCCTTGCCTTCAAGGACTTTGCGCTTCAGCTCTTGGGTAATTTTTACGAAGAGCAGATTGCTCGCACAGGTAAGGCGATCAATGTCCTTGGAGCGACCAGTGGCGATACGGGCGCCGCGGCGATTCATGGGCTTCTTGGCAAGAAAGGCGTAAAGATCTTTATCCTCTATCCGGACGGTGGAGTGTCGCCTTTGCAGGAGCGTCAGATGACAACCACGGGGGCCGATAATGTCTACGCCATCGCGATCGATGGTGCCTTCGATGATGCCCAGAACTCGATTAAGGCAATTTTTGGAGACTTAGAGTTTCGTCACAAATACAATTTGAGCGCGGTGAACTCGATCAATCTGGCTCGAGTCTTAGCTCAGTGTGTCTACTACCTCTATGCGTGGTTCCGGCTTCCGGCTGATGAGCGAGAGATTGCTGAGTTTGTCGTCCCAACTGGAAATTTTGGTAACGTCCTCGCTGGCTGGATGGTTCAGCAAATGGGTGTGCCGATGGGAGGCTTCTGTGTCGCGACGAATCAAAACGACATCCTCTGCCGCTTATTTCAGACCGGTTCTTACTCGATGGATGCCGTTGCTCCGAGCCACGCTCCATCGATGGATATTCAGATCGCGAGTAACTTCGAACGCTTCCTCTGGTTCCATGAAGGTAAGGATGGAGCACGTGTTCGTGAGGTTATGGAGGCGTTCAAGGCGAGTGGCTCCTATGACTTCGAGAACTTCGATAAAGGTGCGTTTCGCTCGTGTCGTGCTGACGATGGCGATATCGAATGGACCATCAGAGATTTGTATGAGAAATACGACTACGTCGTAGACCCCCATACGGCCTGTGGTTTTGTTGATATTTCTAAGGAGCGGCCAACCGTCATTATGAGCACTGCGCATCCGGCAAAGTTTGCTGATGTGATCGAAAAAGTACTCGGCAAGCCTGTGACACATCCTGCGCTCGAAGCTTTGAAGGAAAAGGAACAGGTAAAGTATCCGCTCCCAGCGACGGATGAGGCGGTTAAAGATTTTCTCGTGAAACACATATAGGCCCCGGCCAGAAAGAGCGACCATGCAGGAAGAACTCGATTTTATACAAAAATACTCAGACCTCGTTGTCGCTTATATAGCAACGAATGCGGTGCGACTAGCGATCGGTGGAATTATCCTGCTTTTGGGGCTTTATTTCGCTAAGGCGATCAGTCGCACCGTGCTGAAGATCTGCGCAAAGCGGGATGTCGATGTAACGCTCTCTCGCTTCTTTGCCAGCTCAGTCAAAGTCGTTATCATCGTACTGGCAGCGATTGTTGCTCTGAGTAAAATTGGCGTAGAGATCACCCCCTTTATTGCTCTCTTAGGTGCCGGTGCCTTCGGCTTTAGTTTGGCTGTGCAGGGACCCGTTTCAAATTTCGGGGCAGGTATTGTTATCATTCTCACACGTCCTTATGTCGTCGGGGATACGCTTAAAATCCACGAAGTTACTGGTGTCGTTAGCGAAGTGAATTTGGGTCAGACTCTTCTTGGATCTGAAGATGGCGAAAGCATCTCGATACCCAACAGGAAGGTGCTAGGTGAGATCCTGACTAATTCGCACGAGTTTCGTGTTATCGAAGGTGTCGTCGGTATCGCCTATAGCGATAGTCCGGAAACGGCAATCGCAGCTGTGACGAAAGCCGTATCAACGATTCCTACACTCGATACGGGCAAACAACCTGAGGTTGGTATCGAAGCCTTCGGCGATTCATCGATTGATATCGCCTACCGCGTATGGCCTCCAACCGAATCCTATCATAAAACACTCTATGAAGTGAATTTGGCTGTCTTTAACGCCGTCCAAGAAGCAGGTCTTACCATCCCATTCCCGCAGCGCGATGTGAATCTGCGGCAGATGTCGTAGGATATCTACCACTCAAACTGACCGCTGAAGCGCCAGCCGATGCCGGGCGCTGGATACCAAGCGTCTGCGTCTGGGTTAGCAAGGTCGTAAGTGGTCAGCTTGTAGGGAGCATAGTCGCGGTCGAAGAGATTTGTGATTGTGAATTGTAGGGAGACGCGGTCGTTTACTTCGTAATTAAGGTAGGTATCAACGACGAAGCTTTCTGGAATGTAGGGATCAGCATTGGGTGCGCCGAAGGGTTGGTCCCAGTCGGCATCTAAATACTGATCTTCATACTGTTTACTTAGGTAGAGAGCACGGGCGCCGAAGCGGAGGTTGTCCAGTAGGTCGACCTCTGCGCTAAGGTTGACTTGGTGGCGCGGGATGAGGGCAGGCGTGTTGCCATCATTCGGGCCTTCGGTGAATTCAGCACTCAGCCCAGTCCAGCTTGCGGAGGCACGGAAGCGTTCGCCTTCATAGCGTAGTGAAATCTCGATACCTTCGCGCTGGGTGGCGGGGAGATTAACATTCGCAGAAGCAAAGGTTATAGGGTCGGTGTAGAAAGTGATTTCGTCCTCCAGTTCGATAAGGAAGAGGTTTCCAGAAAGAAGGAATTCGCCCGCCGTTAATTGACCTCCGATTTCGTATCCATTTCCTTTTTCAGGACGCAGATCGAGATTGAAGGGTGGGTTGAGGAGAAAGCCTTGGTAGCTCGCTACTTCATCGGTCACTGGAAAGCGGAAGAGGCGATCCCATCGTGCCCAGACTCTGGCATTTTTGCCGATTCGGTGGTTAATACCTACGGTTGCTGCTTGGAGGTCGTGAGTAGCGGCGTCAGCAAAGTCTGGAGCTGCGCTGCCACCCGCAGTCGAGGACGCTGAGGTCTTTACACTCTGATGCCGTATGCCGCCGCGCAGTGAGGTGCTGTCGGTGATTCCATAGGTGGCATGAAGATAGCCCGCGTAGCTTTCCCGCTCTACTTCAGCTGTATTGGAGAGTGTTCCCTTTGATTCGTCAGGGTAGATTGAAACGTCGAGGGTGTCTTTGCTTAAATCTGTTCCAAAGACCCATTCTACGGGACCGGTTGTGTAGTGGAATCGCGGGCTCAGGCTGAGGCTTTCCAGATCATTTTCCGTGTATGAAAAGAAGAAGGTCTCTTGGTCGCGTGCGGAAAAATTGAAGATCACTTCGAGGTCGAGCGTGTCGCTGATGGCCCCACGTACGACTTCGTCGAAGTTGAGGTTCTCTTCACGGACAAAGTCAGTCGTGTTCTGCGCTGCTCGTGGATTGTTCGGAAATCCAAATGAGACAACGGCGCCTGGCATCTCTGTGTCCTGTTGCGAATACTGTAGACTCGTCTCTGTTGTCCAATCGTTGAGTTCAAGTGCTAGAGTCCCGTTGATATTGCTCACGCTGACTTCTGAGTGGTCGCGATAGCCGTCTTGCTGAAGGAAGAACGTGCTTACGCGGAGTCCTCCAGAGGGTATATCTGTTTCGGCAGAGAGGTTGGCACTGCGCAGATTCTCGCTTCCGAAATTAATGCCGAGCGATAAACCGGGTTCAGCAGGACTGATCGTTTCAATCTTGATCAGGCCGCCCATCGCATTGTCGCCGTAGATGACGCCTTGGCCGCCCCGGTAGACTTCGATCCGCTGGACGTCACTAGGGAGGATTTGCAGCCAGTTGATTTGGCCTAGGTCGGGGCGATTGAGACGGCGTCCGTTGACGAGTGTGAGGACGCGTTGGTTGGCCGTTGCAGCCATCCCGCGGATATCAATTGTAGCCTGAGAGGGCGTGCCCGAAAGACTTCGAGTGACAATTCCAGCGCTTGAGCTCAAAATTTCTGGAATCGTGGCAGCTCCGTAGTTTGTTAGATCGCTTCCTTCGATAATCGAAATGGCACTAGGGACCTCGACGGACAATTCAGGAAAGTGCAGCGCTGTCACATCGAAGCTCTCTAGTTCCACTACTTCCTCTTGCGCCATCATGCTTGGAGCGAGAGCGGTAGATAGCGCAGCAGCAGCGAGAAAGACGGTTCGTTTTTGATTCCTTAATGGCATTGCGATGTCAATAAGGCGACCGAGAAGTGATGGAGCAAGCCTAGATGATGAAAAAAATCACTTCTCCTTCAACACGGTGAGCTCTTCGCTGGACGTCTGACCGATGGTCTCGTTGGCTTTGCAATGTGAGAGGTGAAGACCGAGCGGATAAACATTTCAGAGTCGTGCTTTGCGGTGCGAGCAGCGGGCGGATACGACGCTTGAAGGGTTTCATAAAGGGGTCTCATCATGAACCCGACACCTGCTTCCCCGCTGCCGAGGCCTTCATCCGCAAAATTGGTCGTGGAGAGATCGAAGAACTCGCCGAAGGCTTTTTTCAGAGTTTTCGTCATGACTTCGGCTGGAAGAGGAAAGAAATCGCCTGCACGCATGAGGACGCAGGCTCACTGCTCCGTACCCCTGACTTTGAGCTCAGTCTCTCGCTTGATCAAGATTCCAAAGAGCCACGACTTTATCAGCAACAAGTAGAGTTGAGCGGGTTTTCTTCCCTCGAAACGCTGGCAACCGATACCTTTTCACGCTGCTTTCATGGTCACCTCGATACCGTGCGGATCAACTTCACTGAGGCGCTCGATCTCGCTGCGGTGATTGATGAATGGGAAGAAAAGCCTGAGATAGAGCCACTCATGGAGTATCCCTCTGATATCAGTTCAGTTCTCCTAAGACCCTCCGATACCCGCGGTATAGAGCTCCGTCTGCTTAGCCATGAAGCAGAATTCCGGCTAATCCACGGTGGTGATCTGCGTAGTCTTATAGTGGATACGCAGGCGATGCTCAATGAATTGGAGCTAGGGTAGGTGAACTACCCAATAAACGCGACAAGCCCTAACTGAACGACACCGATCATAAAGCCTAAGACAGCGCCGAAGATTTCGATCTGGCGAAATTCGCTGCCGGCGAGGTTCCAGACGACGTCTTCAAGTTTGTTCAGTTCAAAGGCGTCGACGCGCTCGCGGACGATGCGCTGAATATCGATTTGTTCTTCAGCCATTTTTGCAACCTGTGCCTTAATCTTGGGCGACTCTTCCTGCATCGCCTCACGAGCCATTTCTTCGAGGCGGTCAAGGAGCTGGGCATTGATCATAGCTCCGAGGAAGTGGATTGTTTTCAGGCGTGGACCCAGTCGATCGTGAACGAGTCCGTGGACGGATTGATCGAGGAGGAGAGAGAGGTCGATTTTCTCGATTTCACTTTTGAGGGCATGGCCGTGGACGAGCTCCCTAGCGACGATTTCGCCCGTGCGTTCTGCAATTTCGGCATGACGGCGGGGGATGAGTCCTTGCACTTTAAAGAGCCCGAAATTGATCGCTTTGCGCGGATGAAAGAGCATGCGCCTCGCGAGCCGATTAGTTCCCCAGCCGATAAATGCGCTGATGATGGGCAGGGAGACGAGGAGTATCCAGGAGGTTTCTGTAAGAAGGGTTTTCAAAACGACTGTAGGATGAGTTCTTTAGAGCGGACTAGGCCTTCGCGAAGAAAATAAAGTACGCTATCTGTGCGGCGATGTAGGCGAGGATAATGATGAGAATCCACGACATCGGCCAAGGGCGTTCAGAACTCTTCGGTTCGGGCGTAGTGGCTGGTTCAGTGGGCTCGGTCATAGCTCCTGAAAGAGAAGAGCTTCCGAGACGAGGTCAATTCAACCCTCGTCGAAATCTTGCGACCCTAAAGATCTCAAGGATGTAGGAATATTGAATATATGGAGAGTTCAGGCCGCCCTTGACCTCTGGGAGCATTTAGCTAGGTTCAGTAAATCTCCTCTGGAGCGTTCGAGAGGTTTTCAAAGCGCTCTTCTCTGATAATCATTCCCTTGGGAGCTCGACCCGGCTGGGCCGCTGTCATGCCGCACACCGGAAGACAAAAGCTTGGTCGGAAGCACCCACCTTTGCCATACAAAAGGACAAGAGCTTGATTACATTCACGGCGATTCCGGGGGAGACCTTTTTTACTTTTCTGTGCCTTGGGGCGCAGGTTCTATCTCGGCTTTCGGGTAGTTTTCCCTCTTGGCCTGTGTCTCTTTTTACTCAGGATGGAGCCTATCATGACCCGCCCCAAAATCAAAATTTGTGGAATCACCCGTCTTGAAGACATCGAGTTGGCGCTTTCCCTCGGGGCGGACTATATCGGTATCAACGTCTACGAACGCTCGCCGCGTTCTGTTCCGATCGAGCGTGTGGCGGAGTTGCTTGAGGCGATTCCAAAGGGCAAGCGGGTTCTGGTTGATGTCGCGACGCCGACTGATCTTTTAGCGCAATACCGCGAGCTGCCATTCGACTTCTTTCAGATCCACTTCGACCTCGATATTGCAATCGCAACGGTTGCAGGTTGGTCGGGGCTTGTCGGAGCCGAACGTCTCTGGCTCGCACCACGGATCCCGCCTCAAGAACTTCATTTCCCTCAAATCATCATGGAGTTCGCCGAAACAATGTTGGTCGATGCTTATGCCAAAGGTCAGTACGGGGGAACGGGACATACCGGAAACTGGCAGGCGTATCTCGATTGGAGCGCTCTATATCAGCATAAGCATTGGATTCTTGCGGGTGGTCTGAATCCGGCCAACGTCGGTGAAGCGATCTCGATCTGCCAACCAGAGATCGTTGATCTGGCTAGTGGCGTCGAGTCCGAGCCTGGAATCAAAGATCCTAAGCTGCTCAGCGCTCTCTTTGATGCGATAGATCAGGCGACGCCTGATCTTGATCACGAGCGCTAAGGTCGCATTCCTATGATTCGGATCGAAGCGCTCTCGGCACGTCCATCGAGCAAAGGTAAGAGTGGGCTCAGTAAGCTCGATTTCTCGATCCCGGCGCGAAAAGTGGTTGGGCTCATTGGGCCCATCGGCGCGGGCAAAGGCGGCTTACTGAAGGTCCTTGCCGGCGGTCAGAAGGCCAAGGAAGGTCGCTTCTACCTCGATGGCGAAGCGCTTACGCCGAAGGCGCCTCGTTGGCGTCAGGATGTCGCGCTCGCTTCGGCAGATTTAAGCTATCCAAGCGCAGGGACGGTTTGGGAGAGGCTTCTAAGAAAATTGGAGTCGCCGCATTTGAGCCGATCAAAGGTTACACCTTCCGAGCGCGCTGAAGCGGTGCTCAGGGATTTGGAGCTTTGGGAACGTGCGCAGGCATCATTCAGTCATTTTTCTCCAGCTGAGCGCTGGCGTCTTTCGATCGCACTAAATCTTTTGTCGGGTCCCCGTTGCCTACTGCTCGAAGAACCATCGTCGATAGGCGTAGATGAGCTCGCTGCCGCCTTGGGCTGTCTTGCGTCTGTTGCTGCCTCTGGGACGACTTGTGTCCTTGCGACCGCCTCGGATGTGCCATCAGCCTTTTTTGATGAGCTCTGCATTCTGGATGGTGGATGCTTGGTTGCGAACGGTGCTCCTCAAGAACTTGCCGAGTCTCAAAGCCTTCCGCCACAGATCTCGATTCCTCGCAGTCCGGCGAGCGAGGAGCTTGTTGATGAGACGATCATGGAAGGCTTTGTCTGGGCAGATGGCCCTAGAAAAACCTTCATGAGCGCACTCCCTGAGGACATCAGGGTGGAAGATTTCTACGCAATGATGCGGGCACAGGGCTTGGAACGAGGGTTTGCCAGCCTTCAGCCGCCGAGTGTTGGAACCCTCTTTCAAGCGTTCACTGGTCGGGCGCTCGAAGAGAACTCGATAGCGCATTGACAGATCGCTGCTCGCTCTTCGGATTTCTCTGTTTTCAATGATTTCGATCAAGGCATGCTCACCTTCTAAAGTCGCTCTAGCGATGCTTCCGCTTGCTTTTGGAGCCTGTGTGCAGGTGCCGCCATCATCCCTTCCTGAGGAGCCGAAGCCGCTATCGAGGAGTGGATTGAATTCAGTGCAGCCGGAGGTCAAAATCGTGCTGGAACCCGCTCTGGAATCTTTGACTGAGAATAGCCTTCCGCCGCGATTGACGATTCATTCGCTCGCCGGCTGGCCCGAGACTTTTGAGGAATTTTCGCTCAAGACGAATGGGTTTAAAGTCTACCAGGCGGCTTTAGATCCAGATAATCCAGATACGCTTACACATCAGCCCCCGGGGCCGGCATTGGTAAGCGGAGTGACGATCATTCGAAACGATCTATTAAGGGCATATCTCAGAGATAATGCTTTTTCGGCTACGCCCATCGAGATGGAATTTGGTGAACATGCTGATCAAGAGTGTAGAACAGTTATCCAGAATATCTCTGGCGAAATTCTCTATCTCGTGCCGGAGCATAGTGTGGATCCGCTGGTCCTGCTTCCCGGCTATACCGCGTTGAATGTCGATGGTTTTGTGTCAGCTGTTCAATATAATCAAAATGTCGGTAAAAACTACTACAAAGTAATACCGGGTGTTTTGGTTTAATATGAAGGTAGTGGCGAAGTGGATACGGGAGGCTTTGTTTTGGTTAAGTTCGCTGGAAACCTCTTGAACTCGATAGACAAAAAGGAGTCTTCTGGTTGGAACGACGAAATCCCCTTTAGCGGTTTTCGTAGAAGCCTCGAACTGCTCGGGGTGCTCGTTCTTAGGTAGGTCAATCAGGCTTGTTTGGCACCGTCATAACGGCGCTTTTACGGCGAATGAAAATCGCTCCTCCAATAAGAAGCATCGCGAGGAGGATTAAATAATAGATGGGAAAATACGGGATGGCTTTGATGAAGACCGTGTCTTGGAGCTCTTTTCCGGTTAGCGTTGCGGGCTCGGCTTCTTTGAGGCGGACGACAAGAATGGCGTAGGCCTGGCTGGCGGCGGCCATTCCCAAATTGGTCGCGAGCCCTCGGAAACTAAGCATTGTGGCGCGTAGTGAAGAATCTACTTCGTGATTAATATAGGTGCTTTGGAGGAATGTGACCCCCGAAAACATGAAGAAGATAACCGGTATGAAGAGAATGCCGAAGTAGGGGACGGCGAGGCTGAGCCCCACCAGACCGACGAGAAGGAGGGCGGAGAGAATGAAGAGATTTGCAAGGGGCGAGCGTTGCTCGGCTAGGTAGCGATTGACCTTTGCGAAAACGAAGCCGAACGCAGCAAGGCCTGCGCTGAGAAATCCAAAGGCAAACTCCGGAATACTGATGAGCCGGTAATATTCACTCGCGAGGATGACAAACTGCCGTGCCACGCTATCTAGAATCAGTCCGCCGAGGATGACGAAGAGGACAAAGCGATTGCCGCCGAGCCAGCGAACGGCCTTCCAGATTTGTTTTAAAGCTTGGCCGATGCGTGCGAAGAGGTGGCCATCGGAGTTGATCGGCTCGGGCTCTCGCATTTTCCAAGCCGTCCAGATGGCGACGAGGCTATGTAGAAAGGTGAGGGTAACAGGGGCCCGAATAAGCCACTCTTTCGGTATGCTCCATCCGATGGGGTTGATAATAGAGTTAACGAAGACGCTGTCGTAGGTCAGTGCCCCGACTACCATGACGATGCCCATGATGGGTGACATGCGCTTGCCGAGGTGTTCGAGCACTTTCGTCCACGCCGAAGCATCGCCATCCTTTTTCAAGCTATCGTAGGCAAGGGCTTCATCGGCTCCGCTCACCATCGCCTCGGCGAGACCGCTTGCGATCCGATTGATGGCAAAGAGGGTTAAGGTAAGAGTGCCTCCATTCAGTGGTGCCACCAGTAGCACAGCCATCTCGATCATCATCAGGATGGCCCCAGCAAGGAGGAGGTTTCGCCGTCCAACGACATCGGCGAGCGCACCCGACGGAACTTCGGCAAAAACGATCGTCAGGGCCCAAAGGACGTTGAGCATCGTGAACTGCTCAAGTGAGAGTCCGAAGTCGAGAAAGAGGATCGTGAAGATCGGGTAGTAGTAGCGCGCGTTGAAGAATATCCGGAAGCGGACAAAATTGCGCACATTTGGTATATCGAGAGCAGGAAGCTTTGACATCTATCGGTCATTAAAAGCCTCTCAGGAGACAGAGCAAGACGTAGATTTTGAGGTAATCTATCCGATCACTCCCTGATATCCGGGCATAAAAAAATCCATCTCCTAAAAGGAAATGGATTCACCTCGTGAAAGGGTTTTGGGAATTATACCGCAACTAGAAGACGAGTCTAAAAATCGCTCACTGCAACAAAGCAGACGTCCTTAGACGGTTTGGACTTTCTGTGCACAAGGACCTTTTTGTCCTTCGCCGACTTCAAAGCTTACTTTGTCGCCTTCATCCAAGGTGGCATAGCCAGAGACTTGAATTTCAGAATGATGAACGAAAAGGTCTTTACCACCTTCGTCCGGTGTAATGAATCCGTAGCCCTTTTCAGAATTGAACCACTTAACGATACCTGTACTCATATTATTTTTATTTAGTGCGATTAGCCACTTTCCTCAACTGCGAGGGATACGCTGCGGGTAATCTTGCGACTCTTAAGATAGATCTTTCAGCCCACGTCAACCCAAGCTTTTGCTAGTCTGCAATTTGAGTTTCTTCGGGCGAGTGTCCGCAACCCTCTGGGCCGTGGACGTGACCATGGGAAATTTCGTCCTCCGTGGCAGCACGGACTTCGATGAGTTCGACTGCAAATTCCAGGTCGATGCCTGCGAGCGGGTGATTGGCGTCGAGGGTGATCTCGTCGCCATCGACGGCTGAAATCCGCACAACCATGGGGCCTTGGGGGCCGTCTGCTTGGAATTGGACGCCGGGAGCAAGCTCCGCGTCAGCGGGGAATTGGCTGCGCTGGGCAGGGATGGTTTTTTCGGGATCGTGCTCGCCGTAGCCCTCGCTGGCAGGCACTTGCACGTCTTCTGAACGCGGTGCTGCCCAACCAATAATGCGGGTCTCGAGTCCAGGAATTAGATTCCCGTGACCGTGAATATAATTGAGCGGTTCGCGCCCACGGGAGCTGTCGAGGACCTCTCCCTTAGGGTTTGTGAGCTCGTAATGTAGGGTGACGACGCGGTCTTTTGCGATTTCCATCCGGCCAACGTGTGAGGGCTTTCCGTGAGGCTCAAGGCATTAAATCCTCTAAACTAGCGAGGGCGCGAGCAGCGACGCCGAAACGCAGATTGTAGAACGAATGGGTTAATTGACTCACCCCCGTATAACTCAAAAGAGCCCTGATGGTGATAAATCCAGTGGGAATGACATCCGCGCGTTGCACCGGTAGACCAGGGATGGCTTTTCGCGCTTCCCAATCGATGGCTCTAAACTGTTCGATCCACGCTGCAAGGTTGCTCGCTGGGAGTTCGGGTGGGATCTCGTTCAGTTCTAGTCCCTGTCCTTGCGCATACATCGACCGCCACACCGTGATGACGCCCCCGGTTGCGACAAGCGGGGCAGTGATGGGGAATTTCGATGCGATGAAGGCGTCGGTCGTGTGCTTTTCAATGGCCTCTGCTTCTTTCGGGTCGAGTGGATCTTGCGAATGGCTTACAAACTTTTCCGTGAGGCGGTTTGATCCGAGTTGGAGGCTCGCTGAATGGGTGATTTTTGAGGCTTCGACTTTGAGTAATTCAAGGCTTCCCCCGCCAATGTCGGCGATGCAGAAGTCGTCTCCGATCGATGAGAGAGAGGGATCCTCTTGGATGCCGAGCCCGATAAGCTGCGCTTCCTCGATACCGGTGAGCACGCGCACGTCTTGCCCGGCGCGTTGATGGACGAGTTTGCAGAAACTCTCGCGATTGGATGCGTCGCGAACCGCACTCGTTGCGACGATCTTTACGGCGTCGATCGGACCCCGTTTCTGGCATTCGTGGACGAGGAAGGCGACCGCGTTGGATCCAGCGTCGATCGCATCTCGGCTCAGGACGGGTTCTGCTGCACTGATCCCAGTGGAGATACGCACAGGCAGTGATTTCTCGAAGATCGCGATAAGGCGACCTTCAGGGTCTCGAGTAGCGACAAGGCACTTGATCGTGTTGCTACCGATGTCGATGACGGCAATTCGGTTCATAGTTCGTAAGATGCTTTTGCGATGAGGACGACGAATTCTCCTTTTGTGCTGCCTTTGCTGAGCCGGGTCTGGACTTCACCTGCGGGACCACTGAGGACACTTTCGAAGCGTTTTGTGAGCTCGCGGGCGACGCAGATTGTGCGTTCCGGTCCCAGCACTTGAATGATGTCGCCAACAAACTTTTCGATTCGGTGAGTGGATTCAAAATAGATCAAGGTGGCCTCGCTCTCACGGTGCACTTCGAGGTTTTTTCTCCGTGCGGCGCTTTTGGGAGGCAAAAATCCGAAAAAAGCGAACTGATCACTTGGGAGACCTGATACCGCGAGCGCAGTTGTCAGCGCGCTTGGGCCTGGGACGGCGTGGACGGTTACCCCTTCTCGCCGACAGGCACGAACAACACGGAAACCGGGGTCGCTGACAGTCGGCATGCCCGCATCGCTGATCAAAGCGAGGCGCTTGCCTGCTTTCAGTTCGCTCAGGATTTGAGTGGCGAGGGCGGCTTCGTTGTGATCATGTAGCGGCCGAAGCGGTGGGCACGTCTCCTCGGAGGCGAAGAGTTTACGGCTTACGCGGGTGTCTTCGCAAAGGACGGTGTCGACGGTATTCAGAATTTGGCGCGCCCTCGGGCTAATGTCGCCGAGGTTTCCGATCGGAGTCCCCACCACGTATAAGCCCTCGGCCAGTTCCTCGTTTGGATTTTCCATACTCTGGCTAGCTGGAATAGGCCTCATTGGGGGCATCTGACAAGTCCCAAGCAATTCACTGAGCAAAATGGGAATCTGCCAAATTTGGCTAAGCGATCAGAAAGGAGACAATTGTCGTTTGGCTGCATAAATAGAATTAGTATTCACTTTAGCTTTAACTCTCGCTCCTAAGCCGAGTCCAAAAAATTATCTTGGCTAAGAGGGTGTGCTTACACTCTCTTGCAGCGCGCGGAGCTCAATTGATCACAGTTGATTGGTGCGGTTCCCGCTGGAGAAAATATACGCATGAATCGAAGGATACCCAAGAAATCTGGCTTACTCTTTTTGTCTCTTATTACATTCATCTTCGCTCTCAATCTTGCGGCGCAGTCCCCTGCAGAGCGCCGCGATGAAATGAAAGAGTGGATCCATATCCAAAAGATCCTGAGCGAAGAGCGCTCCGAATGGAAAGTGGAGAAGGCGGTCGTTGAAGATATGATCCGTGTTCTCGAACAGGAGAAGGGCGACCTCTCGGATCGTATCGAACTTGGCAAATCGGCTGTGAGCACGGCAGATACGAAGCGCTCAGAGCTAGAGACTTCGAGAGATGAACTGCGTGCAGCGACGGCATCGCTTGAGTCCTCGCTCCCAGCCCTTGAGTCCTCTGTGATGTCACTCTGCGAACGCTTTCCAGTGCCACTCAGAGAGACCGTATCACCACTCTACAATCGTTTGCCAAAACCTGGAGCATCGACACGGCAGTCGTTGTCCGAGCGACTCCAGACGGTCGTGGGTATTCTTTCTCAAGCCGATAAATTTAACTCTGTAATCACGGATCAGTCCGAAAACCGCGAACTTCCGAGTGGCAGCGTAATTGTTCAGACGATCTACTTCGGGCTCGGTGGTGCGATTTACGCTGACCCTGCCGGAGAAACAGCAGGGATCTTAGTTCCGACGCCTGCCGGTTGGGAGTGTCGCGAAACTCCAGAGCACACGGATGCGATCCTTGCCGCTCTCGATGTCTATGCAAGTTTGAGTGAAGCTGCGTTTGTTGAACTTCCAGTCTCTATCCAATAATGACTTTGTCTCGTTTCCTTTTCTCTTCTGCCGTCGCTCTAGCGATTAGCAGTCTCTCCCTGCACGCTCAGTCTACGACGGGTGACGTCAGCACGGCGCTTGCTGAGCTCAGCGACCAACGCGAGGTGATCGCGGACGATAGAATTCCGCTCGCTCTAAAACTCGGCCAACTTCAGGACGAGGTGAATGGCCTCCGCGACGAAGCGGCTCGGACGAGACGGATCAATGATGCCTCGGCGCTCGATTTGAACTCGCTCGTGGCCGACGTCAAAGCTCGCCAAGACGAGATCGACTACCTCACGAATCTGGCGCTCGAATATCTCCGTTCCTTAGAGTCTCGCCTGCACCCAGCAGAGCTTCCTGCGGCGATCGATGCGCTTTCAAAAGCCTTTGTTGCGGTTGATGACCCTGAGCTGGACGACAGTCAAAAGTGGGGGATTTTATTCGATGGAGTGGAAAGTGGTCTCGCCCACGTGGATCTCAATATTGGTGGAGCCGTTATTGATGGCAGCGCTGTTGCTGGAAACGCGGTGCTGGATGGAGAGGTCATCCTGTTCGGTCCTACGGCTTACTTTACGGATGGAAGCACCGGTGGCCTTCTTCTCGAAGGTAAGACAGACATCCCTCGCCTTTACGCGATTCCTGACGCGGCCTCTTCGCTCGCGACGCTAGCAAGTACCTCGGAAGGCTTTTTGCCGTCAGATCCGACCATGGGTCGCGCGATCGCGATTGAAGCAACCCACGAGACTCTGCTTGAGCACATCCAGAAGGGTGGTATCTGGATTTATCCGATCCTCGGTTTTGCACTGGTTTCCTTTTCTATCTCCGTTTTCAAGTTCTTCGAGATCTGGCGAATGAAGGTTGAAAAAGGCGTTTCCGTGCGCGACGTGGTTGTTGAAGTGCGCGCTGGCAACATGGCTGCAGCAGAGGAAAAGGCGAGGGCGCTACCAAAGACAGCCAGCGAAATGATCCTGGCCGGCTTGGAGTCCTCGGGTGAATCGAAAGAGCTTCTCGAAGAAGTCTTGGTCGAGAAAATCGTCGAGATTCAGCCTAAGCTTGAACGCCTGCTTCCAATCGTCCAAGTCACGGCTGCTACGGCACCGCTATTGGGTCTTCTTGGAACCGTGACCGGTATGATCAACACCTTTAAGCTCATCACGATTTTTGGAACCGGGGATGCGAAGCAGCTCTCAGGGGGTATCTCAGAAGCGCTCATTACGACAGAGTTCGGTCTCGTCGTTGCGATTCCTTCGCTCATCGCCTTCGCGATCTTAAACCGCTTTGCGAAGAGTACGCTCTCGAACTTAGAGAAGCTAGCGATGAGTTTCGTGAACGGCATCAGCGCTTCCAAATAGAGGTGTCGAAGAAGGTTCACTAGCGCATTTCGAAAATGGAATTTGTAAATCAGATAGTAGAGATTTGGGTCGCCGGTGGTTGGCTAATGATCCCTTTGGCTATTCTGGCCTTTCTGATGTATTTCGCTATTTTTGAGCTGTGGGTATACTTTAACCGAAATGATTACCAACGGCTTGATGCCAATCATTGGCAGCACTGGATCGAACGTCCGGAGGATTCAAAGGGGCCGACGGGAAATATCATTCGCTACGCTCAACAAGGGGTAATGAGTGAGTCCGAGGTGCGCGGCCGAGTCGCTGAAATACGCTCAACGCATTTCACCCGCATAGCCGCTCGGATTCGATACGCAGCGGTTTTGGTCGGTGTCGCGCCGCTCATGGGGCTCCTTGGAACAGTGGTTGGTATGTTGGCGACCTTCAGCGGGTTGGCAAACTCAGTCGGAGTTCAGGCGGTGGATGTTGTTGCTGGGGGTATTTCCGAAGCACTCATTACGACTCAGACTGGACTCATCTTGGCGATACCTGGATACGTTTTTCTTAGTAGCCTGCGTAAGCGCGAACAAGCCTTCGATGCTTTTCTTATGCAGGTCGAAATCCTCACACTCCGTCACCTGAAACAGGAAGGGCGTATTTAAATCTTTGATACGATTATGGCGATCAAACGCAGATTTTCTGATGACGGTGGTTCCGATGAGATTAATATCTCTCCACTCATCGATATGGTATTCATCCTCCTTATCTTCTTTATCGTTACGACGGTATTTGTTGAAGAGACTGGAGTAGAGGTGAATAAGCCTCAGGCCTCCAGTGCAACGGACCTAGATAAGAACAGTATCCTCATCGCTATTACGGCAGAAGGGAAAGTGGTGTATGGAGGCCGAGAAATCGGCCCATCGGGTGTGCGGTCAACCGTCCGTCGGCTTGTTCAACAAGACGACATGCCTGTTATCATCCAAGCTGATAAAACGGTGAGCGTGGAGCTCCTTGCTCGGGTGTTAGATGAGGCTAAACTTGGCGGAGCCAATCTTGTGAATTTAGCCACCAAATAGCACTTTTGTAGTTGATTTGTAATGACATCGCCAACTGAGCCACCACCGAGTTACGAGCCGCCGAGCATGACGCCGGCGCTGGGTCGAGTGGTTGCCTATGCGGGCATATTGACGGCGCTGATTTTGCTCCTGATACCCTTTACTCAGTTTATTTCGGGATTAGTAGATGGTAAGCCGGAATTGATGGCGATCGATGTGGTTCCGCCTCCGCCCCCGCCTCCGCCAGACTTTGAGGAACCGCCTGAGGAACCCCCACCGGAAGAGCCTCCGCCAGAAATGAGTGAGCCTCCGCCACCTATAAGTCTAGCTCAACTAGACGTTGCACTGGAAGCCGGAGTAGGGGATGCGATGGGCGATGGTTTTGGCTTCGGCGGCTTCGCCGTTCAGCCAAATGCTGTCGAGGATATCATGCTCTTTGACGTCAAGGATCTGGATGAACTCCCTAGGCCTCTTGGTAACTATCGCATGGATGCACCAATTCAGGCGAAGCAAGCGCGTTTGAATGGGCGGTATCGCATTGAGGTACAGATCGACGAACAGGGTATAACGACGGCAATTAAGGTCCTCGATGCCGACCCTACACGCTTTTCGTCCGATGCAGTCGATTTTGTTGAAACGATCCGTTGGACCCCACCGAAGAAAAATGGAGAACCAGTGAGAGCGCGCTATATCGTGCCGGTTGGTTGGAATGTAGGAAGGTAGAATTTAGAACATGAAATCTTATATATCACTCATATCACTGTTCATTGCTCTTTCTCCGGCGTTTGCCATTGAGAGCACCTATCCGTTGACGGAAAACTCCTTCAATAATCCGGATTTCGTGAAACGCTTTGTTGGTACTTACGCCGCAGATCAGACGATCAGCCCACAAATCTCCCAGGATGAAGGGACGCTCTTGCAGGCGATTGCTCCGTTGATGCAGACGAACTATCAGCTAGCGATAAATAGAATTAAAGCGTTTAAGGGGCAGGCAGCAGTGGAAAGGAAAGACGTCAGCCCCGCGCTCGATTACTTTATAGCGAGTCTTTACCTGCAAAATGGATTGATTGATCCAGCGATCCCAAAATATCTAGCAGCGATCAAAGCGTTCCCGAATTTCTATCGAGCCTACCAGAATTTGGGCTTAGCCTACGTCCAGAAAGGCGACTATTCCAATGCGGTTACCTATCTGACAAAAGCACTCGAAATCGGAGGCGGAAATGGTGGCCTGTATGGACTGATTGGATACAGCTATTTAAATACAGACAGACCCGAGACTGCGCTCGATGCTTATCGGAATGCGCTGCTTTTTGAGCCTGATAGTAACGACTGGCGTCTTGGTAAGCTTAACGCGCTCGTAGCAACGGGTGATTCTGGGGATGCAGCTCGTTACATAGATGAGCTCCTTCTCGATATGCCCGAGAACTCGGATTTGTGGATGAAGCAGGCGAATAGCTTCCTCGCGCTTCAGCGGTATGAAGATGCCATTGCTAATCTGAATCTGCTGCGGGGTGAAGGCAAAGCCTCGACGCCTGCTCTAGTTTTGCTTGGCGACCTTTTTCTCAACGAAAACATGGCTAATGAGGCTGTGGAGGTTTACCTCGAGGTTTCTGCAAAAGAAGATTTATCGTCGGATCGTAAGATAAACTTAGTGCGCGGTCTGCTATCGCGTGCTATGAATGAACAAGCAGAGACGCTGATTGAAGAGCTCACGAGTAATTCGATTGGAGACCTTACGCCTGATCAAGAACTGGATCTATTGACGCTTCAGGCGCGCACAGCGCTTGCGCTCGGAAAGGCAGAGGTAGCCTTCGATGTATTGCAGGATGTCGTTAAGCGCGATCCGTTAAACGGTGAAGCGCAACTCACACTTGGTGACTTTTATCGAACCAAGGGCGATTTAGTTCGGGCTACGTTTGCTTACGAGGCGGCTGAAAAAGTAGCAGACTATGAAGTAAAGGCTTTGACTGCTCAGGCACGGATGAAGGTTTCACAGCGTGACTATGCTGAAGCGATCAAGCTCCTGCGTCGTGCTCAAATCCTACAAGAACGGGATTATGTTGCCGATTACATCCGCACGCTTGAAGCAGCGCTTGCCTCGACGGGCTAGGTTTCTTTTTCTAGATCGGTATGACAGATCTGAAGTCGCTAATCGTTCCAGCGGTCTACGGTATCGGACTTAACTATACTGCGCATGCAGCGGAGATGGGGCGTCCGAAGCCAGACTACCCGATGTTCTTCTTTGTATAGCGCTTAAATATGATTCGGTCGTCCTGTGGGAGGCGTTTTTCGGCGATATCGAGCTCGGCCATGACCTTGATGCGAGCAACGAGGGCACCCGCTACTTTGGAAGGTAGGCGCAGCTTCTCTTCACACACCCCGTCGATCCGGTAACGGACGATGAGATCATTTTCCTGAGGTTCGATGTGGATGTCGGATACTCCACAAACATAGGCATCTTCGATAATCCGATTCGCCAGCTGAATGATTGGCGCACTCTCTTCGCTATCGAGTTGGCCTCCGTGGCCACTGCCGTCAGAGCTCTCACCATACTCCATGTCGATGACATCCGTGAGTTCTGCCATGTCGGAGTTAGATATCTCCGGTGCTAATGAATCGTTATCGACGCCGAGGTATTTGCGAAGCATCGCGTCGATCAACGTAGCGGGAGCGACGGCGACCTCTTCGACGATCAATTCGGTAGACGTTTGAAAAGATTCGCGGCTGGGATAGTCCAGCGGGTTCGACATCAGGACGGCGCCGTTCTTCGGGCCGAGGCGCTTGTAGGGCAGGATGCCGGAGCGACGTATAATCGCGTCACCTACGACTTCGATGAGCTTCTCATCGATTTGAAGATTTTCATCACTCGTGATCAGTTCGTTGTCAGTGAAGCGGGCAACAAACTTGGCCGTGTCGTTTGGGCTAACGACAAAATTTGGATCCAGCATGCGCTGGATGAGCGGCGCGGAGTATTCGGCAACTTCCTCGATGAGCGCTAGGTCATCTTTAGTAAAGGTGCTCTCATCGGCAATGATCTCCTTGTTCAGAACTTGAATAGCACCGATCGTCGATTTGCTCCCACGCAGAGGGACCGTGAGCATCGCATTTACGGGAAAGCCTTAAACTGCAAATCTGTGTAATCTGCGGTTAAATCCAGTTTCTTACGAGCTAGCACCTGCCGCGCTTGCGACTGCAAAGCTGCGTATCTTGTGCCGTAGATTGGAGAGGCCGTTGCGGCGGTTGGCGGAGAGGACTTGTGGGATGCCGAGTTCGCTGAGGAATTCTAGATCGGTCGAGAGGATGCTCTCGGGGGTTTCGCCGTTGTAGAGGTTACAAACCATCGACGCGATGCCTTTGGTGATATGGGCATCGGCGTCCATTCCGAAGGAGCAGATGCCGTCCTTGAATTCTGGGACAAGCCAAAGTTGTGAGAGGCAGCCAGGGAGAAGGCGGTCTTTCGTTTTGAGCTCGTCGGCGAGAGGCGCATAGCCGCGCCCTAGATCAAGGATGTAGCGGAAGCGTTCCTCAGTATCGGGAAGGAAGCTGAGATCTTCTTTGAGGGCGTCTCGTTTTTCGAGAATTGTCATGGTAAAGTAGATACGAAGATTACTGAAATTATATTGGAACCACAAAAGGCGCAAAAACTTATTCTGAATGTGTTTCTCACTCGCTTCGCTAGAGGTACGGAGAGCACGGAGTATTTAATGAATCGTTTCTCTCTTCTCTGTGGTCTCTGTGTCTCCGTGGTGAATGCTTTTTTTTAAACTACAGTGGTAAAAGTTTATAGCCGTCGGGGCCTTCTTGGAGTTGGTAGCCAGCGGCTTTGATGGCGTCGCGAGCGGCGTCGGCTGCAGGCCAGTCTTTGGCGGATCGGGCGGCTTGGCGTTGTTCAGCGAGAGCGATGACCTCTGCTGGGATGTCGCTGTTCGCTTCAGCTTCTTCACTCGGGTCGAGGCCGAGGATGTCGAGGACGGCGCTAAGGGCAGCGGCTTCGGCGAGGGCGACTTCGGGGCTGAGTCCGGCTTTGATCGCTTTATCGAGATCAGCGAGGCCAGTGTGGAGCTGGCCGAAGGCTTTAGAGGTGTTGAGGTCGTCGCAGAGGGCTTCGATCACGGGGCTGAAGCGTCCCCAGTCGGAGCTGTCAGGAAGCGACGCGTTCGACGGATTGAGTGCTGCGAGCGTCTTGCGCAGGCGCTTCATCGCATTCTGGGCACCGCCAAGAGAATCGCGCGTAAAGTTGAGCGGCTGGCGGTAGTGGCCCGAGATGAGCACGTAGCGGAGCTCTGAGCCGGTGTATCCCCAACCTTTGATTTCCTCGAGGGTGTGGAGGTTGCCGAGGGACTTGCTCATCTTTTGCCCTTCAACGCGGAGGTGAGCGATGTGGAACCAGTGCTTGGCAAAATGTCCACCGTGGGCGCCGCAGCTTTGCGCGATTTCATTTTCGTGGTGGGGAAAGACGAGGTCGACGCCGCCGGAGTGGAGATCGAAACTGTCTCCGAGGTAGCGCTTGATCATGGCACTGCACTCGGTGTGCCAGCCGGGCCGACCTGGACCCCAAGGGCTTTCCCAGCGGTTGGCGCCGTCTTCTTCTTTCCATGACTTCCAGATGGCAAAGTCGTTCCAGCTTTCCTTGTCGTATTCGTCAGACTCGTTGAGGCGCTGGTCGGCGTTTTGGCGCATGCCGTCCATTTGAAGACCGGAGAGTTTGCCATAGTCGTCGAAGGCGGAAATGCGGAAATAGACGGAGCCATTCTCAGCCTGGTAGGCGAGGTCCTTGGCGATGAGCGCGCTGATGAGCTCGATCTGCTCGGGGATATGCTCGATAGCAGAGGGTGAAACGTGCGGAGGGATAATATTCAGTCCCTCGCTGTCGGCTTCGAAGGCGTCCTGCCATTTCTTCGTGAAGGCTTTGAGGGTAGCGCCTTCAGCAGTGGCGCCACGGATCGTCTTGTCGTCTACGTCGGTGATGTTGCGCACGTGGTAGGTGGACGTGCCGAGGCCTTCGAGAACACGACGAAAAAGATCCTGAAGGACGAAGGTACGGAAGTTGCCGATGTGTGCTGGCCCGTAGACCGTCGGGCCGCAGCAATAGAAGCGATAGGTTTGGCCGTCGATCGGGATGACGGGTTCGTTCGCTTTAGTTGAAGTGTTGTGGAGATGAAGCTGCATCGGAGGGCGCAAAGTGAAGCAGTCCGCGCAATTTCAATGCAATGGCAATCTAGAGCTAAATGCAATGAGCTCTAAACGATCTCGTGTGGCCAAGGCGTCGCGAGGGTTTGGCGAATGCCTTCCTGGATCGAGCTACTGGGGGCACTTCCCGTGAGGGCGCGAAGCCGCTCGTTGTTCACAGGGTCGTGGACCATTTCTTCCTGTCGGGTGGGGATCTCTCCGAATTTCAGCCGTTGGCGTTCGATGGCACTGACCTCAGCGGTAACTTCGATAAAGTGTCGGACACTCTGAAGGGTGCCGCTCGCGAGGTTCACGACCTGGCCGAGCTCAGTCTTTACGCATCCTAGTTGGATCAGACTGTCCGCAACATCGCCTACGAAAGTGAAATCGCGCTTTTGAAGGCCATTGGTGAGCGGGATGGCGTCGCTAGAGCCAGCTTTACTGATCAGGGTAGGGAGCAGGCGGGAGGCATGCCTCACCAGGGCCGTAGACGGCCCAGGGCCGTAGACGGCGAAGAGGCGGGCTGTGAGAGCTTGTAGGTCACTGCGCTGCGCTGCCTCGCGGAGAGCAAGCGTGCCTTGGAGCTTGGTCCGACCGTAAAGCGTGGTGGCTTCGGTCTCGGAGTCTTCGGATAGATCGCCACTGATCTCGCCATATTCGAGGGCTGAGCCGATGTGGACAAGGCGTTGGTGTGGCCAGCCGTCGGGATCGATCTTAGCCAGTGCTTGGGCAAGGATGGCCGGGATCTCTGCGTTGATTCGGGTAGCGAGGACATCGTCACGCTCGGTGCGGTCGATCCCGTAGCCTGTGAGGTTAAAGACAAACTGGATTATCCCTGCCGCCTATCCGGCTAATTAATCTTCGTTGTCAGCGCTTTCAAGAGAGTGGGTATTTGCTCGCTCTGGTGTCTAAGAGGGGTTGATTCGTCTAGTTCTTGGACGATCAGCGCAAGCCCTGGAGGCCCTGCAGGGATGGCTTGGTAGTCTAGTTTCTTGCCCTCGAAGAATTGGTAGATGCCCGCGGGCTCGCATAGCCCAGCGTTTTCGTGGCCGATCTGTTTGACGCGAGTGCCTTCGTAATCGACTTCGGCCTGAAAGCCGTCGGAGAAAATGATGCCATTTGGCTCTATCGCAGAGTAGGCGTTATTCAGGACATCGAGCGTAGAGCTGCAGAGATCAACATCGATCCATAGAACGCTGATCGGCTCGGAGAATCCTTTGAGCGATTCATTGTACCAGCCTTGGATGAATCGGGTCGACTCGATCACTCCATTGCGGGCGACGTTCTTTTTGACTTCATCCAAGGTGCCGACGAAGTCCCCTTTGTTGTAGTGCGCTTCGCCTTCTGGCAGACCTTCGAACGAATCTGCGCAAAACAAGGTCGAGCCGATAAGCTCGCATGCGATACTCAGGCAGGCCGTCGAGGAACCTTTGAATGCGCCACACTCCAAGATGTTACCACTCAGGCCGTAGCTCTTTAGGCAGTAGGCATAGTGAGCAATCGGGAGTAACGCATCACCGCCCCAGCCGACAGACCATTTGTCGTGGCCCAAGCTGTGGCGCGTCTCTTTGTTCCAATAACCCATCGACTTTGCGACTTCCGTAAACCGCTTTTGGCACGTCACGAGGAACTCGAAGTAGTCACGGATCGCCTTGTGGGCGTCTTGATTGGCGAGTAACCAGCGCTCACGCTGCAATGGCTCTATGTAGTCACCACAGTGCGCGTTGAGGTTGTGACTCGGCTTCCAGCCTAAACCGTTGCTGTCTAGAAGATCGGTGATTTCCTTAGGATACATTACAGTGTGGGAATGACGGCGATTTTGGAGCCTCTATGTTTGAGGGCTCAGGTGCTGGCTAGTAGTCGTTTTTTCAGTTCTGGATGCGATTAACCAGCGTTTTTTCTTTGTAGGAGAATTGAAGCGGGAGATAATTACGAATCTGACTTGGATGGTGTATTGATCAAGTTCTCCATGCAGAGCTCGAGCGGATGGCGCGAGGGCTCTGGATAAGCCCCCCTAATTTTAATCCTCTTCGCCACAAAATGACACTTTTGATAAGGAATCCTCTTTTCGCACTTTGCTGTGCCGTCTTTGCCTCGAAGACAAATGCTGCCTCGTATGTATGGAGCATTGAGGCTGATTTCCCGAAGGAAATGGCGCTTGAGCCCGGTGACACGGTGTTGATCAAGGCAGGGGATTATTCCGATGTTGAAACCCGCTTTACGGGTGGAGGGCACAGGACAAAACCTGCGATCGTGCGCGCAGAGATCCCTGGGACGGTCCGCTTTTACGGAGCGATTCAATTTTAAATTGATGGAAACTATATTACGCTCGAAGGGCTGACCTTTGACGGTCGTCCCGAAGATTTTGACGCGCTTTCAAAGCAATTCCTAGGAGACGATGTGGGGCCGCATTTTGACGAACGTTCAGTGGGCGGACCGGCCGAAAAGAACGGGATCATCATCTACAACGAGAATTCAGCGGATAACCGTCTTACCAACTGCTTTTTCTCCAACTTTGATCATCCCTACGGTAATTCGTCACAGGATTATAACTACATCACGATGCGAGGATTCCGTAATGAGGTGGATCACTGCAGTTTTGAGCACAAACGCTCCTTGAATGCAGTCATTTTTATTAAGCCGGATCCAGATAAGGAACCCGGTCCTTTGGTCCGCAGGGAACATCGGATCCACCACAACTATTTTGGAGAGCGTGACTACGTGGGAAAGAACGGTTGGGAAGCGCTCCGTATTTCAGACAGCAGCAAGCAAGTGTATGAAATCGCAGCGTCGATCGATCATAACTATTTCTATAGGGCGATCTATAACCCAAACAGCCTCTCGAAAGAGAAAGAGATTATTTCCAATAAGTCGCGAGGGAATCGCTACACCGACAATGTTTTCGACCAGTGCGATGGGCAAATCACCCTCCGGCATGGCCGCGCCTGCCTCGTCGAGAATAACTGGTTTTTAGGCAGGGGACTACATCTATGAGAAGGCTGGTTTTAGTCTGACTATATTGGATACCGGCCTATGCTTTCACTCATGGGTAACTTTAACAGACTTTGGCTGCCTCGGATGATAAACTATACCTTGGTTTGCGGGAGCACATTTATGCTCGGGACAGGCTTGGCGCTTGTTTATCGACTTCCCCCCGGTCAAGACGGAGGCAAGGGCTTAATGATGCTAGGTATGAGTCGGCATGGATGGGGTGACTTTCATTTCTATATTGGACTGCTAATGTCGGTTTTAGTGGTTCTGTATCTCGCACTACATTGGAGTTGGGTGAAACGTGCGATCCTATCGATTAAACACACTCTCGGGTGGATTGCTCTGCTTGTTGCTCTCGCCATTGGGTTAATCCCGCTTCTTCTCTCTGTCTATCGATAGCTGCCTATACAGGAAGTAAATGACTTCCAATTTGTCCTAAGTGAACTGTATTCGGGCAAAGTGTTTAGAACCTGATTCACTGGCTTGGAAGTCTTACAGCATAATCCCCGTCGGAGAAATTCGGCGGGGCATTTGTTTGATTGCATGAAAAATCAAATCGCTTTCGTCCGAAAGCCCTTCTTCATGATGAAGCATGAAGACGGCCGATACAGCAGATGAGTTCCTCGCGTGTGCCGCCGATTTTCAATTGGGAGGCCTAGATACTGAGCAGGCGCATCCTTTAACCGTTCAGCTGTCAGAGTTGTGTCAGAAAGAGTTGTCGAGAGCCGTTGGTGTGCTGAAGGCCGTGGATGAGCAGGCTCTGAAAGAAATGGCTAATAAGCTCGACCCTGCTATTCAGCTAGTGACTGAAGTAACTGAGACTTGGGCCAAGGGAGGGCGCGTATTCTTGGCCGGGTGTGGTGCAACGGGGCGTCTTTCACTTTCGCTTGAAGTGTTTTGTCGAGAGGGACTTGTCCCAGAGGAACTGCAGGAACGCGTGATTGGTTTTATGGCGGGTGGAGACTCAGCACTCATCCGCTCAATTGAAGGCTTTGAAGATTTTCCAGAGTATGGGGCGCGGCAGTTACGTGAGTTGGGCTTTGGTTCGAAGGACTTACTCATGGCTTCGACGGAAGGCGGCGAAACCCCTTGGGTGATCGGTGCGACGGAGGAGGCGGCACGGATCAGTGAGCGGGCCCCTTGGTTTGTCTATTGCAATCCGGATGAAGTGCTATGCGAACGAGTAGAGAGGTCCCAGCGTGTGATCCAAAGCCCGACGATTAAAAAATGGAATTTAGCCGTCGGGCCAATGGCGATTGCCGGCAGCACGCGGATGCAGGCAAGTACCGTGCTAGAGTATGGAATCGGTTTGGCGCTCGAAGTCGCCGCGAAGGGTGGGGATCTTTCGGAGCGTCTCGCTGCCTTCAGGCGGAGCCTCGCAAAGGTTTCGTGGGAATTTATGTCGCCCTTCATCGAGCGCGAGGCACGGCTCTACACGCAGGGTGACCGAGTGCTCTACGAAACTGAAACTTTTGGCGTGAGCGTATTGACCGATACGACCGAACGCGCGCCGACCTTTTCCCTTTCGATTTTCGAGAGTTATGAAGACGGTGAAACGTCGGAGCCGTTGAGCCTGTGTTATCTTCGGTTGCCTAGCGCTGCGACAGTGGAGAGTGCCTGGAATCGACTTCTAAAGCGTGACCCGAGATGTTTGGAATGGCCGACGGATCTTCCCGTGACGCGTCGTGAGCATTTGATGCGTTATGACATCAGTGCTCAGGCTGAAGGTAATCGCCAGCGATCTTGTGGTCAGGCCGGTCTCCACCGCTTTAGGATCGAGGAGACGGCGGGCGCGATTACATGGTCATTCGGCGAGTTGGAAGCGACGGCAATACCTGCCGGCATTCCGATGCTTGAGCGGCAGATTCTTCTTAAGATGCTTCTCAATGCGCATTCAACTCTAGTGATGGGGCGCCTTGGCCGTTACGAAGGCAACCTCATGACCTACGTGAAACCGAGTAATAATAAGCTGATCGACCGCTCAATTCGCTATGTGCAAACCCTGTTTCGTTGCTCGGTGGGTGGTGAGCTTGATTATACTGCGGTGTGTGAGGAGCTCTTTCGGCAGCGGGAGCAGCTCGCTCCTGATGAGCCCATTGTGCTGAAAACGCTCGCCGCGCTGCGTAGTTAAAATTTCACTCGATTTCAGATGCTTACCCTCACTTTCATCGACTACCTGATTGTTTCGCTCTATTTTGTGGCGGTTCTCGGCGTCGGCCTATGGTTTGGTCGAAGAGAAGAGACAACCGAAGGGTTTATGCTTGGCGGACGGCAGACGCCTTGGCTCGCAGTGCTCGGATCGCTTATTGCGACGGAGATCAGTGCAGCAACCTTCCTCGCTACTCCAGGGGTTGGGTATTCAAGTAACCTTCACTACCTTCAATTTGGGATTGGATCGTTTTTGGGGCGGGTTTTCATCGCGCTCGTTTTCTTAAAGGTATTCTACGAGCTTAAGGTCGTATCCATTTATGAATACCTCGCGCACCGCTTCGGGGGAACAAGTCATCGGACGGCGGCAGTGTTCTTTTTGCTTTCGAGGTTCACGGCTTCAGGCGTGCGCCTAATGATCGCGGCGACGGGCCTGCATGTGATTCTTGGACTCCCATTCGGGGTCGCTATGGTAGGCTTTACCTTGATATGTCTCGTCTACACCAGTGCGGGTGGGATTAAGGCAGTGATCGCGACTGACTGTGTGCAGGCTGTTGTCTTTCTTGCGGCAGGGTTGACGATGCTCGTCTTCCTACAGTTGACCGTTGGATGGGGGACGATCCTAGCGGTTGGCTCTTCGGCGGGGCGCCTCGATGTCTTTAACTTCGTGCCTGATAAGGGGAACTTAGCAACCGGTTGGTTCCTGGACTCTAATGTCTTTGCTTTGGCGGTAATGTTTGGGTTTGTGAATACGGTTGCGATGCAGGGCACTGATCACGATTTCACCCAGCGTATGCTGACTTGCCGTAAATTGAAGGAAGCGAAGCGCAGTGTGATTCTAAGTGGCATTGCTTCGATTCCTGTGGCGGCCCTTTTTCTTCTCATCGGTGTAGGGCTGTATGTTTACTATACGACCTTTCTGGATCCGAACCTACCCACACAGCTCATTAATGGCGAAGCAGTGGTAATGTCGGATAAGGTGTTCCCACACTTTATTTCGACGGTCTTGCCGGCTGGATTGCGTGGTCTGCTCCTCTGCGGCGTGCTAGCCGCAGCGATGAGTAGCCTCGATAGTGCGATGGCGGCGTTGGGGTCATCCGTTGTTGTAGATCTTTACAAGCCATTCGTTAAGGGTCGGGTGACGGAGCGAGGGATGGTCTGGCTCACGCGTTTTATGATGGTCGTAGTGGCCCTCGTTCTCGGCTTGATCGCTTGGCAGCTTGAACGTGTCCAGCGCGTCAGTGGCGGCGAATTCCTATGGCTCGCTTTTCAAGTTTCAACCGTCACCTACAGCGGCCTTTTAGGCGTGTTCCTCCTCGGTATGCTTACGAAACGTGGTCGAGATAAGTGGAACCTCGTCGCAATGCTTCTAGGCAGCTTCACGACCGCAGGGCTGCTCGGCTTGGTGAAATTGGAAGTCATTTCACTTGCTTGGCAGTGGCCGATGATGGTCGGTGTCGCGACAACTGTCGGGGTTGGGGCATTAGTAACTAAAAAGGAGCCACAGGCGTGAAGCTAATCCCAAAGCCCAAATACGCTGGAAAGAGAGAAGGTTACTGTGCCCCTACGGTGGAACCAAACTTCTCCCTCTATGATCATATCCCGCCGCAAAGTTATCAGATCGAGATTTTGGATGGTCGCATCGTTCTCGATGGAGGCGACGATGCAGGTCTCTTCTACGCTGAGCAAATGCTGGAGCAGATCAAAGAACAGTCAGGCGAGGAAGGCTTGCCGTTTTGCTTGATTAGGGATCAGCCGGACTTTTTGCATCGCGGCTACATGCTTGATATTTCACGGGATCGAGTGCCGACGATGGAGCACTTGTTTCACCTTGTGGACTGTTTGGCCCGCCTGCGCTATAACGAGCTTCAGCTCTACACTGAGCACGCCTTCGCGTATTCAAAACATGAGACGGTGTGGACTGAGGCTTCGCCGTTGACGGGAGATGAAATCGAGGCGCTCGACGCGTATTGTCGTGAGCGCTTTATCGAACTCGTGCCGAATCAGAATTCCTTTGGGCATATGGAGCGTTGGCTCAAACATGCGGAATATCATCACTTAGCCGAGTGCCCGGATGGCTTTATTCATCCACTGAGCGGTCGGAAGCCCTATGGCAGTGTATTGAAACCTAATGACGAGAGTCTCAGTTTTCTTGATGGGCTCTATACTGAGCTCCTTCCTCGTTTTTCGAGTGATCGGTTTAACATCGGCGGAGATGAACCGTGGGACCTAGGTCAGGGCTGGAGTGAAGAGCAGGTCAACGAACGGGGAAAGCACGCCGTCTACGCGGATTACCTCAAGCGAATTTGTGAGCTTGCTGAAAAGCATGATGTTCGCCCGATGGTCTGGGCAGATGTCTTGCTGGAACATCCAGAGTTTATCGAGGAGCTGCCTGATTCGGTCACACCCATTCTCTGGGGCTACGAAGGAGACCATCCCTTTGATCAGCAAGCAGCCATTCTCTCACAGCTGGGATGTCCTTACTACGTCGCTCCGGGGGATTCGACGTGGAATAGTTTTACGGGTCGGCATCGTAACATGATCACCAATGTCCAAGCCGCCGCTGCCGCGGGCCTTAAGAATGGTGCGTCTGGTTTTCTCATGACACATTGGGGTGATAATGGCCACATGCAGCCTTGGGTATTTAGCTTGCCGGGCATGGTAACTGCGGGGCTCTGCGCCTGGAACGCTGCCGCTTTCGAGCCCACCGCCTTGGTGGATAAATTAGACAGGTTCTTTTTTGGGGAGACTGAAGTGCAAGCTTCCAGTGTTCTTTTGGATTTGGCTGATATTGAGGAGCTCATACCCGTCAAGATTCTGAATCAGAGCTTTCTCAGTGCCAGTCTGCGTCTTCCATTGGAAGAGCTGCAGAAGCACCTTCAGTCATGCAGCTCAGATTGCCTGAAAGCGATCTTGGAAAGGTGCACTGCCTGTCGCGAGAAATTGAAATCAGCTGATGTGGGTGATGCGGAAATACACCGCCTGCTCGATGAGATGTGCCTAGCAATCAGACTCCTCGAAGCCACCGCGATGCGATGCCTAGGATTGAAGTCGGGATCTGATCCTCAAGCTGACAGTCTTGATTACGCTGATTTACTAGCCGACTACAAGCGCGTCTGGTTGGCTCGCAGTCGCCTTGGTGGCTTGAAGGACAGCATTTATCAGCTCAGCGCTTTGTCACCGACCGCATAAGGTCGAATAGGCCGAGTTTTGCGAAATGGTTGCATGCGCGAGGAGAGCGGATTGGATAGTGGGGCAATGGGGGCCGATTTACAGCCGACGAAAAGCACACAGACGAGCACGGAGAAGGATCCGGGCTGGCAAGTAGTGGTGCTGAATGATCCGGTCAACTTGATGAGCTACGTCGTGATGGTTTTTCGCAAGGTCTTTGGTTTCTCACCGGAAAAGGCGCGCAAGCATATGCTCGAGGTCCACCAAGAAGGCCGCTCAGTCGTCTGGCTGGGGCCAAAAGAGCAAGCCGAGGCCTATACCCACACTTTGCAGGGCTGGCAGCTCTTGGCTAAACTGGAACCCGCTTTGTCATGATCATTTTGCAGATCGAAATGGGCGAAGAGTTTGGTGAGCTGTTCGCGGTCGTCCTCAAAGGGATTGAAACGAAGCTGGATGGCGACTTGCCGCGTGCCGTCGAACTTCCAGATGACCCCGATATGATCGAGCTGTGGTCGGAAGAACTGAAAGAGCAACTGCTCGAAGATCTCCATGCATTAGATCGACTCCTCAGTCATCCTGACTTCGGTAAGGGTGAAGTTTCTTTTGAAGAGGAGGAGGCAGAAAAGCTCGTTCGGGCAATCTCGGCGTCGCGGCTTGGGATACGACGTTTGAATTTAGGATCAATCAGTGATGAAGAACTAGAGGGGAGTCTTCTTCCATACGACGAGATGGAGGAGTCGCTTCGCATCTCGTATTTGTGTTTCCTCTTTCTAGCAGGCCTGCAGGAGACGATCATCCAAGCGCTCGATCCAGTTGCGTTGGACATGCCAGAAGGCTTCATCGATCTCTTTTCGGGTGAGGATGAAGTCGATGAGGATGAAGATGAAAGCGATCCCGATCGTATCGAGTAGGCTATTTACCCCGAAGCTTTGCGAGAAGTCTTAGGATCTCGATGTAAAGCCAAATGAGGGTGACGAGCAGACCGAAGGCGGCATACCACTCCATGTATTTTGGCGCGCCACGAGCGGCGCCTTCTTCGATGAAGTCAAAGTCGAGGACGAGGTTAAGCGCGCAATGTCGCGGATTTCCATGTCCATACTTGGGCTGTCGATGGAGCGGCCATTGCGGGTGATATCGCTGCGCACATTGTTGACAAAGACGCCCATCAGAGTGCCCCCGCCAGCTTGGGTTTTGCCGGAGAGAGCGAGGACTGCGTATCGGGTGGCATTGGAGCGTAGTAAAGTTGAGCACTCTAGATGAGGACTTAATCCAAAATCACCCGATGGCTGTTTTCTTATTGATACACTTCACCGCCGGATTGGGTGAATTCTTTGGCTTTTTCGGCCATGCCTTTTTCGATCGCAGCTTCATCGGTGTATCCATTTTCTTCTGCGTATTGGCGGACGTCTTCAGTGATCTTCATCGAGCAGAAGTTGGGTCCACACATCGAACAGAAGTGAGCTGTCTTGGCACCTTCCTGAGGAAGCGTTTCGTCGTGGTAGGAGCGGGCTTTTTCGGGATCAAGGGAGAGATTGAACTGGTCTTCCCAGCGGAACTCGAAGCGGGCTTTGGAGAGGGCGTTGTCGCGGTATTGAGTAGCGGGGTGGCCTTTCGCTAAGTCGGCGGCGTGGGCAGCGATCTTGTAAGTGATGACACCTTCGCGGACGTCGTCACGGTTCGGAAGGCCGAGGTGTTCCTTCGGGGTGACGTAGCAAAGCATTGCGCAGCCATACCAACCGATGAGGGCAGCACCGATGCCGGAAGTGATGTGATCGTAGCCGGGGGCGATATCAGTTGTTAACGGTCCGAGGGTGTAGAAAGGAGCTTCGTGGCACCACTCGATTTGTTTCTCCATGTTCTCTTTGATCATGTGCATGGGAACGTGGCCGGGGCCTTCGTTCATGACTTGGACACCTTTGGCCCATGCACGGGTAGTGAGCTCGCCTTGAACTTCTAGTTCGCCGAACTGAGCGGCGTCGTTGGCGTCGGCGATGGAGCCGGGGCGAAGGCCGTCACCGATCGAGAAGGAGACGTCATAAGCGGCCATGATGTCGCAGATGTCATCCCAGTGAGTGTAGAGGAAGTTTTCCTTGTGGTGGGAGAGGCACCACTTGGCCATGATTGATCCACCGCGGGAGACGATACCCGTCATACGGCGAGCCGTAAGGGGAACGTAGCGAAGGAGGACGCCGGCGTGGATGGTGAAATAGTCGACGCCTTGTTCAGCTTGCTCGATGAGGGTGTCGCGGAAGATTTCCCAAGTGAGGTCTTCGGCGCGGCCGTTGACTTTTTCGAGGGCTTGGTAGATCGGCACAGTGCCGACAGGGACAGGGCAATTGCGGACGATCCACTCGCGGGTCTGGTGGATATTTTTGCCGGTGGAAAGATCCATCAAAGTGTCGCCGCCCCATTTGACCGACCAACGCATCTTTTCGACTTCTTCTTCGATCGATGAAGCGACGGCGCTGTTGCCGATGTTGGTGTTGATCTTAACGAGGAAATTGCGACCGATGATCATCGGCTCGAGCTCAGGGTGATTGATGTTCGAGGGGATGATGGCGCGACCACGGGCGACTTCGGCGCGAACAAATTCGGGTGTGATGACGTCAGGAATGGCGGCGCCCCAGCTCTCGCCGGGGTGTTGCTTGCGGAGGTCGTTGCTCGGTACGTCGGCGCTCATCTCGAGCTCTTCGCGAGCTAGCTGCAGCTTAGTGTTCTCCCGGATAGCAATGTATTCCATCTCGGGGGTGATGATGCCTTGGCGTGCGTAGTGAAGCTGGGTGACGCACTTGCCGGGGAGGGCGCAGCGGATCTCGCGTTCTTTGCGATCGAAAGGAATGAGGGCGTGACGGCCAGTTTTGCCGAGCGCTTTGACGCGGTGCTCCGTCGAGAGGTAGCCGTCGTCTTCGGGTTTTACTTCGCGCCCGACGATGACTTCAGTGTCGCCACGTTCGGCAACCCAAGCAGCGCGGGCAGTGGGAAGGCCGCGTTCGCAGTCACCATGAAACTCGGGGTCACCCCATGCGCCGGAGGTGTCGTAGATACGGACGGGTTCATTAGGCTCTTCACCTGCACCATTTGGGCGCTGAGTAGGGGAGAGGCTGACCTCGCGCATTGGGACCTGAATGTCGGGACGGGACCCTTCGATGTAGACGCGTGTGGAAGCGGGGAATTGGGTCGTGCCGGTTGGGTCGGAAGCGGCGGAGTCTTGGTCAGAATTGGGCTGGATCATGGTTCGGTCTCGGTGGGCAATGGATGAAAATAAAATGAGTGCCCCAGGACCGGTGAGAGATCCATTCGTTTCCTTCGCCGGTGTGAGCCGGGGCAGGTTCCAAGGGTTGAGTCGATGATCGTCTGACAATCTCAGCCCAGCGCACCGGACACCCCTACGAACTACGGTTTTAGAGTGTCTGCAGAAAAAGGGGGCGCAAGCACTTCTGGCCGGAAGTCCAAGATATCGTTCTTCGATAATGAGTTGCGTCGCGTATTCGTGATTTTTCTGGCCGATTTCGAGGCCTTGTTTATGGCTTTTGTGAATGCCTGATTCTTCCCAAACGTCTGCCTCTGCGGCTCGTCACGAGCGCGTGCGCAGGCAGCATCAGCGGGAATTGGCGCAAGACTATGTCGAGGCGATTTTCAGTTTAAGCAAAGACTCGGGCAGTGTGCGGGTGATGGACCTGCAATCAGTTTTTGGGGTTTCGCACGTTACTGTGATTCGAGCTTTGGGGCGACTGGAAGAACAGGGCTTTGTTTATAGGCCGAAGCGTGGACAGATTGAATTGACTCAGACGGGGCGCACGATGGCCGAGAAGTCCTACGCTAGGCACCAGTTGGTCGAGGCGTTTTTGGTCAAAATGGGCGTCCCTGAGAGTGTGGCGGCTGCCGATGCCGAGGGGATTGAGCATCATCTGGGTGCGGAGACATTAGAGGCGATGCAGCGCTTTCTGAGCGAAGGTGCTTAAATTAGCCGCTGTTTTGTCCGATTTATAGAGGGGTGTCTTTATCGGACCTCAGGTTT
>TARA_B110000037_G_scaffold220312_1_pt1 | contig 127484 bp, 121 predicted proteins | sample TARA_B110000037 | Tara Oceans TARA_B110000037 (sample SAMEA4397196) | marine metagenome | biome: Polar Biome; feature: [MIX] marine epipelagic wind mixed layer (ENVO:01000061); material: water (ENVO:00002006), including particulate matter (ENVO:01000060) such as... | depth... | reverse complement strand
TAATTCCTCGAACACTTGCGAATCATGCACGCTCGCTGGCGGCGGCGCGGATGGGGCGGCGGCAGGATCGCGCGAAAAGAAAGAGATCAAGAGTGCAACGCCGAGCGCGCAAAGGGCGTAAATAATCGAGCGGCGAGAGAGAGGCACACCCCAAACGAACAACCCGCTCAGCCGCTAGTCAACCGAGGACACGCGAATTTTAGAACCCTTCGGCCAGATCGGTGCTGGCGCTTGGCCTAGTCGAGGTCGTTTGACCGAATAAAGGACTGAATCTTACTGACGTAGTTCCAGCCCTCTTCGGAGTAGCGCACGAGGCCTGGCGCAAGGCCATAACCCGTCATCTCCGCCCCTTGATGACGAAGGCTTGCCCGAATACGGCGAAGTTCCGCGTAGGCGTTGTGTGTATTTAAATTCTTAAGGTAGGCCGTAAAGCAATCTGCAAGGGTATCAAAACGGGTCACCTCGAAGGTAGCACCCTCCGGCCGCCGGCTGGGAATGATACCACAGCCACGCGTGTAACAACGCATGCCGAAGAGGTTATTACCCTCGCGCGAAAATCGAGAACTGCCCCACCCGCTCTCAAGTGAGGCTTGGGCTATGACAAGAGAAACTGGCACGACATCGACGCGCGCTTTGATCGCCGCGAGATCTGACTTCGTGAGGTCAGCGTCGGGATCCAGTTCGATCTCGTAGTCTTCGGCCCATCGACGGAGCGCCTTCTTTTCGCCTCTCCTAAGCTTTTCGCGCCGGTTCCAATTTTCTTCAATTTCCAACAGCTCGTCGCGGCTCTGGCGCACACCGGCCAAGGCTGTTTCGACCCGCGGAGTCAGATATTCGAAGAAGGCCTGCTTCTTTTCTGCCGTCGACGTGTAGTCGGTGAAGTCAGGGAGCTTCTCTGAAACGCCGCCGCCAAAGCAGCCCCGAAAGATTAAGACGACCAAGAGTAAGCACCCGACGGCGATGGCAGCATTGCGCAAAAGTTCCCTCTGCGAAGCGGATAAGTCCGACCAAGGCATTGATTTACGCCCTCCCCGATTCAGGGGCTTGATCTCAGAGAACTTCACGGCCTAAGGCTGGATTCGTTCAAGATGGAGGATCAGTTTTTCGTCCATCCAGTATTCGACGTAGTTAGCAGTCGTCTCGACCCAATCCGTCCACGCGTTCGCTTCCTTACCTTGATTTGCCGCCGAAACGAGAACTTGAGAGCCCGTAAACCAATTTCGGTAGGGGCCACCCTTTTTCATCGAAATCCTCAGGTTGAGTTCACGTTCCTTCACCTCGGGATTGAGCATGATCCAGATCTTGCCGGTATCATCAGCTTTGGCCCCGAGGATGTAGTCCGGATCAATCTGGATGCCCTTGAAGGCTCCAAAAATCGGAGCAGCGGAGCCAGCTGTCTGATCGTAACCACCCGCGTTCAGCCCCAAAACGGGTGCGAGCGTGAGAAGAAAAAGGAGAGTGATGAATTTGTGCATGAGAGATAAAAATGAGGCACGCTCTGAGCCAAAAGCTCTAGCATCGCGAGCTAATCTCAAAATTGAGCGGGCGGGCTTTCGAAGCAAGTTAATCATTCTAAAACGATTGACGAAGGCCAACGCACCACAGCGGACCGCGGGGACGCGGTCCCTCCAAAAGATAATAATGATCCGACCCCTATTCATCCAAATCGCGGTCTTTCTTTCCACATCGGGGTAAATGAAGCGGGGAAAGCATGTCAAAATCTGGCTACTAAAGCAGATAAGGCGCTCCAAGCTTGATCGCTGCCAAGCTCTCTAGCAAATTTTGAACTTTCGTGTCGGTTCGTAGTCTTCACTTTCGTCGCATCCGACACATCAATTTATAATATACATCATGTCTGAGACATTTAGCCTGGAAGTTATCAACGAACGCGTTCGCGAGGCAGCGAAATGGGTTCCTGCACTGGAGCAAGAGATCGCCAAGGTCATTGTTGGCCAAAAATACCTCATCGACCGTCTCATCGTCGCTCTGCTGGCGAATGGGCACGTTCTACTTGAGGGGGTTCCGGGGCTCGCAAAAACGCTCTCGATCAAAACTCTATCCGACGCCGTGCATGCCGACTTTAGTCGGATCCAATTTACGCCGGACCTCTTACCAGCGGACATCGTCGGAACATTGATCTACAACCCCAAGACAGGCGATTTCACGACGAAGCAAGGTCCCGTCTTTGCGAACCTCGTCCTAGCCGACGAAATCAATCGTGCTCCGGCCAAGGTGCAATCTGCTCTGCTCGAAGCGATGCAGGAGCGGCAAGTGACGATCGGCGACCAGACTTACCCGCTGCCAAAGCCTTTCCTCGTTCTCGCAACTGAAAACCCAGTCGATCAAGAAGGCACCTACCCGCTCCCCGAAGCACAGGTCGACCGCTTTATGCTCAAGCTCCTGATCGGCTATCCGAGCAAGCCAGAGGAGCGCAAAATCCTCGATATGATGGCGACAACGGGGCCAGCGCCTGAAGCCCAGCCTGTCCTCGACCTGCCAACAATCCTCAAAGCACGGGAAGTCGTGAACGACATCTACGTCGACGATAAGGTGAAGGACTACATCGTCGAAATCGTCTTCGCGACGCGCAATCCAGCAGACTACGGCCTCGAAGATATCCGTGACTTTATCCAATTCGGGGCCAGCCCGCGGGCAACGATCGCTCTTACGCTCGCCTCAAAGGCATGGGCATTCCTCCAAGGCCGGGGCTATGTGACACCACAGGATGTGAAAACAATCGGCCTCGATGTTCTGCGCCACCGCGTGATCGTCACCTACGAAGCCGAGGCTGAGGAGATGACGAGCGAGGACTTGATTCAAAAAATCTTCGAGACGGTTCCAGTGCCTTAATCTTGAAAGTTGACTACTGAATGCGCCTTTCGGCTCCGGTCATTTTGCATTCAACACTCATCATTCACGATGCGTCCTAATTTACATGTCTCGTAGCGAACTCACAAAAGAGATCCTCAAAAAGGTCCGGCAGGTTGAAATCCGTAGCCGCCGCTTCGTCGACGAATCCTTGGTCGGCGCCTACCACAGTGTCTTCAAGGGCACCGGGATGGATTTTGCCGAGGTGCGCGAATATTGCCCAGGCGACGATGTCCGCTCGATTGACTGGAACGTCACCGCCCGGATGGACCGCCCTTTCATCAAAGTATTCGAAGAAGAGCGAGAGCTCACCATCGTCCTTGCGGTCGATCTTTCCGGTTCGGGTGATTTTGGTTCGCTTGATGCAAGCAAGCGGGAACTCGCTGCGGAACTCGCTAGCGTGCTCGCTTTCTCCGCGACGCGAAACAACGACAAAATCGGACTCCTTCTCTTCACTGATGAAGTCGAAACCTTCATCCCTCCGGGCAAAGGTCGCAGCCACATCCTCCGCGTCATTCGTGAAGTGCTCTTCTTTGAGCCGAAGAAAAAGGGAACCGACATCCCCCTCGCGCTGAAGACCCTCAATCGTGTCATCCGGCGCAAGGCGATCGTCTTTCTTCTGAGTGATTTCCTTACCGAAGACTCACTCGCTTGGATACGCCCTTCTGCTTCAAAGAAGGATGACCTCCATTCTACAATCCGCCTTACCCATCGCCGTCACGACCTCATCTGCGTTGACCTTTTCGACCCACGCGAGCTCGAACTGACGGACGTCGGCATTGTTCTATTGGAAGATGCCGAGACGGGCGAACAGATCGAATTGGATACAGGTAACGCGCAGCTACGTATGCTCTATGCGCAGAAGAATAAGCAACGCCGCGACAACCTGCACGAAAACTTTAAGCGCTCCGGCGTTGACCACTTCAGTGTCTCGACTGACGAGCCCTACATTCACGCCTTGCGTAGTTTCTTCAAACGACGAGGAGGTCGCCGCTAATGCTCCCCCTCCTCCTTCAAACCGAAGTCATCGAACTCGCAGACATCCGAGAGCCCATTAGGATCATCTCGTGGGGCACCGTCGCGCTCATCGCGGCTATCGTCATTGCGCTGCTAGCGGCTGGTATTTTCTTCTGGCAACGGCGTCGTCAAAAACTCGCTACAGAGGCAGAGTTCATCATCCAAGTCTCGCCGATCGAGAAGGCTCGCAAGGCCTTCAAAACTCTTCGCGAAAAGCAACCTGAACTCAGCGACAAGGCCTACATCAGCGAGGTCTCCGGTGTCATGCGCGACTACTTAGAGGACGCCTACAACCTACCGGCCCCTGAACGTACGACCGAAGAATTTTTCGACCTCTTGCGCGCTGAAACTGTTTTTGCACCTGAGATGCAGGAGCGGCTCATGAGCCTTCTCCAGCAGTCGGACTTAATCAAGTTCGCCCGCCAAGAGCTCAATGCAAGCCAGTGCGAACCGTTACTGGGCGGCGCCGAAGACTTCGTCGAAACTGCAGAGCAATCTCGGGTCGAAACAAAACCCGAAGTAAAACAAGCGGAGGAAAAGGCAGGATGATGTTTCGATTTGCTGAGCCTTACGCCCTTCTCCTGCTCATTCTCCCCATCCTCTTTCTCTTTCTAAGAGGCCGGATTGGGAAAGAAGCCGCCGTCCGCTTTCCAGCCATCGCGCTAGCGAAGCAAGTCTCGGCTTTTGTCCGCAGCAGACCCGGTCGCTTTCGCGCCACGCTGCGCTTTCTTATTCTAACTTTCCTCATCCTTGCTCTAGCACGACCACAGACGGGCGAAGAACTTTCTGAGTTGAGTACAAGCGGCGTTGATATCGTCCTCGCGGTTGATCTTTCGACTTCGATGTGGGCCTTCGATTTCGAGGTCGCAGGTCTTCGCCAAGACCGCCTGACGGTCGTGAAACGCGTTTTAAAGGACTTCGTCGAAGCGCGCCCAAGCGACCGCCTTGGATTGATTGCTTTTGCCGGCGAGGCCTACCTCGTCAGCCCGCTCACGCTCAAGCATGACTGGCTGCTTCAGCGCCTCGACGAGCTGGAGATTGGCTCTATTCCAGACGGAACGGCGATTGGCAGCGCGATCGGCTCGAGTGTAAATCGGCTCGTGGAGCGAGCGTCCGAGACAAAGCTCGTTGTCCTCCTCACCGATGGGGCAAACAACCGTGGTGAGCTCGCGCCGCTTCCAGCAGCCGAAGCCGCTTCTGCTTTTGGGATCAAGATTTACACCATCGGCGTTGGACAACCCGGCTGGGTGCCCTACCCGAGCCGCTTTGATCGCGACGGCCGCCCAATGGCCGGACGTGACGGACAAGTGCTCCTCGCCAACCGCCCCTCTGATCTCGACCTCAAAACGCTCCAGACCGTCGCAGAGATGACGGAAGGCACGTACTTCCATGCCACCGACACGGATGAGCTGAAGAGCGTTTACGATAAAATCGATGAGCTCGAAAAAACCGAAGTCACCTACAACGTGCGCCGGCTTTTTGATGATTACTTTTGGATTCCGCTCCTAGCAGCTTTTCTCTTCCTCATCTTCGAACAAATCCTCGAGCACTCCAAGCTTCGCAGGCTACCGTAGTGTCCTGAAAATCTGAATACACGATGCAATTTGGCGAACCACTCTGGCTCATTTCTATCGCACTCGTCTTACCGAGTTTTCTACTCCTGTACTTCTGGAGCAACCGGAGGAAGAGTGAGAAGCTGAAGCGTTTCGCCTCATCTAAGCTCATTGGCTCGCTGACGCAGAGTCACAGCCCCGTGCGCCAGAGGGTGAAAGCAGGCGTGATCCTTTTAGCTGCACTGCTCATCGGGTTTTCACTCGCGCGCCCCCAACTCGGGATTGAACTCGAAGAGAGTCAAGCGCGCGGCATCGATATCATGATCGCGCTCGATACATCGCGCTCGATGCTGGCTGAAGATGTTAAACCGAACCGCCTTGAACGCTCGAAGCTCGCGATTTTGGACCTACTCAACGCCGTCAAGGGTGACCGCGTTGGCCTCATTGCCTTCGCGGGCGAAGCCTTTCTGCAGTGCCCCTTAACACTCGACTATGACGCCTTCCGCGCGACCCTTGATGCGACGGACACCAGCGTCATTGCACGCGGTGGGACGGATGTTTCGGCAGCGATCGAAGAAGCAGCGAACGCACTCGAGGGTGACCGTAATTTCAAACTCCTCGTCCTCATCACTGACGGCGAGGACCTCGAAGCAAGCGGTATGGCCGCAGCCCGCACCGCCGGTGAAAACGGTCTGCGCATCTTTACGGTTGGGGTCGGGAGCACGACTGGTGAGCTCATTCCGATCCGAAATCACCGTGGTGAACTTGACTACTTGCGCGATCAGTCCGGCTCGCTCGTACGATCCGCACTTGATGAAGATGCGCTCGGATCGATCGCGGCAGTGAGCAACGGCTTCTATTCCACCCTCGCTGGTAGTGAAGGTTTAAATACAATTTATCAGCAGCTCGTATCTGAGCTCCCAGCGGAAGAATTTGGCACCCGCATCCAAGAGATTCCATTGGAACGCTACATGTGGCCCGTTGGCATCGCTTTGGTCCTACTCTTTTTTGAGCCCCTCATTGGCAATCGCCGCAAAGGGCAACGCCGCTCGCAGGCGGAAGGCCTGAGTAAGGCAGTGGCACTCGCTCTGTGTCTCTTGGCCTTCGCACCGAGCACGACTGAGGCTTCGCCTTCCGACGGCCTCTCGGCCTACGACAAAGGCAACTACGCTGAAGCTGAAGTGGTCTTTCGAGAAGAGATTGAGAAGTCACCGAACGACTCACGCCTTCAATACAACCTTGGCAACGCTCTCTACCGACAGGAAAAATGGCACCAAGCCGAGGCGGCCTTCCAAGCTGCCCTGCAAACCCGTGAGACGGGCGAACAAGTCGATGCCTTCTTCAACTTAGGTAACACTCTTTTTCAAATGGGCTCAGACGCCACGGATGATGCCGATGGTCGGCAGGCACGTCTCATGCGTTGGGAAGAGGCTCTCAACGCCTACAGCAATGCCGAGGCACTCCAAGAGAGCTCGAAGGATCTTGAAACAAACAAGCAGCTCGTCCTCCAAGCCCGCGACCGCATCTCCGGCCTGATCACGACGCTCGTTGAACCTGAGGGCGCAGGATTGGCCGGACCGAGTGGGCGCTACGCGCTGGGATCTCAGCTAGAGATGCTTGCGACGCCGAACACCGGTTGGGCTTTTAAAGCGTGGAGCGATGTGCCAGCCGAAACGCCCACTGAGCCGAAGTTCACTTTCACGTTTGATAAGAGCTATGTTCCCATCGCGGAGTTTGTGAAGACCTGGGCGCTCGAAGTTCTCACACACGACGAGGAGCGTGGAACAGCGAAAGAAAGTGGCGCCTATCGCGAGGATCAACCGGTTACAATTACGGCCGAAGCGATTGAGCCATGGGTCTTCCATCATTGGGAAGCTGAAGGCGTTGAGATCGAAAACGCAGGTCAGGTAGAAACTGAAGTCACTCTGACCCAAGACGCGTCGGTCACGGCATTTTTCGCCGAAGGCTATTTCCTCGAAGTGATCCCGAATGAACCGCTCGGTGGTTATGTCGGGCAAACGGGTTGGTATCTTCAGGAGAGTGAAACCCCGATAAAGGCCGAGGTGCGTGAAGGTTTTGAATGGGAATTTTGGTCAGGAAAAGGCATCGCTGATCCGACCGCTCTCGAGACGAGTGTGTTGATGATGTCGGATCGCCGGGTCGTCGCTAACTTTGATCGCCTCTGGTCGCTCATCGTTGCAGAGGACAAACGCGAAGCAGGCACTGTGACCGGCAGTGGTGATTTTCCCGTCGGCACAAATACACCGATTACGGCGACCGCCAACGAAGGCTACAAATTCGTCCAGTGGCTCGGCGAGGGCATCGAAGATCCGACCTCACCCGAGACGAACGTAACCGTCGAAGCGATCATTCACGACGTCATCGCGACCTTTGAGGCTGAAGAGTCAGAGGACTCGGAAGATCAAAACGAGGACAACGAGGAAGAAAACGAAGATCAGCAGGACTCGGAAGAGGAGGAGGAGGAAGCAGAGCCCGAAGAAGAAGAACCGGAAGAAGAGCAGCCTCAGCCTGAAGATGAAGAATCCGAGCAGGGCGAAGAGCAGGAAGCAGAAGCCCAGCCGCGCGAAATGGGCGAGATGAGCGTAGAAGAAGCACGCCAGCTCTTGAATGCTTTGCGCGAATCTGAAAAGAAACTACCTGCCGTGCGTCGTGGTGACGAAACTGACAACAGTTCGGGGCGAGATTGGTAATGATAGGATTCAGTAAATTTCAAAGATGGGTCGTCGTCCTTTTGGCCGTAATGAGCCCATTGAGCGCAGTCGCCCAGGGCGTAACGGCTGTACTCGAACCAGAGGTCATTAAAGTCGGTAGCGCAGGGAGCTACAGCCTTGTTCTGCTAGATCTCAACGTCCAGAGCCTGCCCAATCTTCAACCGCCATCGGTCTCAGGGCTGAAAGTTGTCAGTCTACAGCCCAGTGTCTCGCAACGGACTTCGATTGTAAATGGACGACGCTCTAGCCAAATCGAGCTTTCGTGGCAGATCATTCCGTTGCGGACAGGTAACCTTACGATTCCTGGGCAAACGCTACAGATTGCGGGCAACGCTTACACCATCCCTGCTCGGACGCTCCGAGTGTTACCCGAATCCGAAGCAGAACGCACACGCTTCCGTTTCAACTGGGATTTGCCCAAAAAAGAATTCTACGTTGGCGAAGCGATCCGGGTTTTTCTCAAAGCCTATGTGCGCGATGACCTCCGCGCAGCCCGACCTACCCCATCTTGGGACCTCGGCGATGGGATAATCGCAAAAACGGCAGAAGGACCGAACATCATCAACGAAGAGGTCAATGGGGTGAGCTACACCGTGGCGGCTTGGCCGATTGTCCTTTCACCGATCCGTCCGGACACCTTCACACTAGAAGCTTCGACGAATATTTCCTTCCAAGACCCAGCAAACCCGCGCTATAGCAACGATTTTTTGCGGAGGCAACTCGCGCAGGATAACAAAGTTCTGATCACGCCACCGACCATAATCACTGCCCACGAAGTGCCCTCCCAAGGCCGCCTACCGGGCTACAACGGAGCGATTGGGAACTTCAATGTCTCAGCCGAAACAGACCTTAAAACCGTCAACGCGGGTGAGCCCCTGACGCTCGACATTATTCTCCGGGGGACAGGCAATTTCGAGCGGATCGCCGCGCCTGAGATTCCCGAGATCGAGGGCTGGCGGACATACCCTCCAAAGGTGACCTTTGAGCCGGCGGACTCCCTCGATTACTCGGGCAAAAAGACTTTCTCTTACCTCCTCATCCCCGCCGACGAATCCATCGTGGAAACGCCGACGGTCGCTTTCGCGAGCTTCAATCCTTACTCGAAAGCTTACAAAGATCTCTCGATCGCTCCAATCACGGTCGAAGTCGGACCCGCCCCTGAGGGTGCCGTTTCATTCGGATTTACGATGCCCAATGGCAGCAACGGCCGCGCGAGTTCCCGACCGCTCAACACCTGGCGCCCCTTTAAAGCAGAACTGGGATCACTTTCCGAAGGGGTGCGGCCCGTTGTGCAGTCGACTGCTTTAATCGTTCTGCAGCTCCTTCTCTTTGTCTTCTTTGTCCTCTATGCCGTCTGGAACTGGCGTCGCCAAAAATTCAGGCAGGACGAGGGGTTCGCTCGCCGAGTCTCTTCCTCAAAAGCCGTTCGCCAGAGCTTAAAACTAGCGACAGGAGAAGCGACCGAAGGCAATGCCGAGGCCTTCTACATCGCGGCGCAGCGAACGGTTCAGGAAGCGATGAGCCGCCACCTCTCCCGCTCGCAAAGCACGGGCAGCCTGACGCTGATGGAAATCGATGCGATTCTGAACCGTGAAGGTGCCAGTCCCGAGCTTAAAGACGATGTCGCCAGTCTCTTTCAGGATGCCGAAGCAATGCGCTATGCGGGGACAAGTCAGGGGCAAAGCAGCTCACTCAAAGACGCCCTCGCCAAACTCGAAAAAACAATCCGTGCCCTGCCATGAAGACTGTTTTTAAAAACCTTCGGCCGATAGCCGTTCTTGCAGCATGGGTGGCACTCAGTGCCCTCAATTTGACCGCTCAACGGACGACCGATGAAGCCTTCAGCGAAGGTAACGCCGCGCTTGCAGCCGAAGACATTCCGCGGGCAATCGCGGCCTACAACGAAGCCCTGATGGCCGGATCGTCGGCCAACCTCCATTACAATCTCGGCACTGCGTACGCCCAGAATGAGGACTGGGGCTGGGCGAGCATACACTTCCTCAAAGCCCTCGCGCTCCATCCGAATCATGCGGATGCCCGAGCCCACCTCGCGCTCGTTCGCAAGCGAGCAGGTCTCGAATGGAGCAACCGAACCGCACTGGAACGCTTTGCGGCCACATTCTCCTTATCGGGTTGGGCCTGGCTGGCGACCGGCGCCTTCTGGGGCACGGTTTTGCTCTGGTTCCTGAATCCACCGGGCGGTTCGCTCTTCAACTCCCTTCTGCGAACGGCCTCCATTGCCGTTTTGGTGATTTCGGTCTTTGCGCTCGGCCTCTATCACTTTGAGCGAGGCAGGGGCATCGTCCTCAAGCCTAGCGAACTGCGGGTCGCAGCGACAGAATCTAGCCCAACTTCGGTCGAGCTTGAGCCGGGAATAGAGGCCACCGTGCTCAATGAAATGAATGGCTTCTATCTCATCCAGACAGAGAACGGCGAGGAAGGCTATCTCTCACGGGCCGAATTCGCTACCGTCTGGGACAATTAGCCTAGATTAGACAAAAAGCTCGTCGGGATCAGATATCTTGCTGAAATCAGCAGTCATCCGGTCGAATTTACAATTATCTAATACTACAGTAGTCACGGATCCACCGAGACGGAGCACAATGTCCACGCCCAACTCAGCTATATAGGCAACACCACCCGTTTGCCTGCTTGTTTCCAGTGATCGTTATAAGAAAAGAAGGTATCACCACCATGATGGGCTTGAGCACGTTTGTCGGGCTGCTCTTGTTTTTCCTCTATTGGACGTTCATGAGCGTGGAGGTCTTTGGCACCCTGGGCTACGACCAGATTAATTTCCCCTCTTCTATCTTGTCCTCCTGATCGCTTCGGCAGGGAATTTCAAGGCGCTTGAACGGCTAGACTTTTCCCCCACCTCCCGACGCTGGCTAAGTATTGTTGCGGTAACAAATCGCGAGATGGTGATGGTCGGGGTCATCCTCTTCGGCGCGATTTTTGCGACGAATGACGACGCGATCAGCCGAGTCTTTATCGGTAGCTTTCTCGCCGCGAGCTGGCTTTTCCTCCTCGTTTTAAACCGCTATCTACCGGACTTTTGGCTCAAAAACTCCTTCAAGGGTGACAATCAGGCGCGGCTCGCTCTCGTCGGGCGGCGAAAAGTCGCTAGCCGGATGAAAAGTTGGGCTGAGCGCGCCGAAACCTACGGTGTCCATGTCGAAGGCCTCGTGCGCATTCAATCAGGCAGCGATGAGACGACTGACGAAGAAGCGGGCTTCAAAGTCCTTGGGACGGTTGAGAACCTCGAAATGGTGATCAAGGAACACAAGATCACCCATATCGTCTTGATTGATAACCGACACGGCGAGGAATGGATCAAAAAGGCTGTCGATGTGACACTTTCGCAGGGCGCCCGTCTCTGGATCTTTGATGCCTGGAGTTACTTCTTCGACCGCCCGCTGCTTGCCGACACACACGATGGGCAGACTTACTTCACCTTTCACAACGAGCCGCTCGAGGATCCCGTCAACCGCACTCTTAAGCGGGCCCTCGACATCGCGGTCTCGCTTCCGGTTGTTTTCTTCCTACTCCCTATCCTCTGCTTAGTTGTTAAGATCAAACAGCATCGAGAGGCACCCGGTCCGCTGTTCTTTCGGCAGCGCCGCCATGGACGCCAGCAGGCTCCTTTTATGGTCTATAAGTTTCGGTCAATGTATCAAGATGACGACCGCACTGAGGAAATTAAACAGGCGACAACAGGAGACAGCCGCGTCTTCCCATTTGGAGACTTTTTACGGAGGACAAGCCTCGATGAACTCCCGCAGTTTATCAACGTCCTCCAAGGCGACATGAGCGTGGTTGGACCACGGCCTCACCTCGACAAACACGATGGGATGTTTGCCCGGATCGTCCAATTCTACACAAGACGCGCAATTATATCAAGCCAGGCATCACGGGGCTTGCGCAGACCAAGGGCTATCGTGGGGAAATCACGAACCCTAAACAAATCGAAGAGCGGGTGCGCTACGACTTTGAATACATCACGCACTGGTCACTTTGGGTCGATCTTTGGCTGATTTTAAAGACAGTCATCCAAGTCTTTCGCCCGCCTGAATCCGCGCGCTAAGTTGTAATAATCGACGGAGTTTACGTTGAAATAGTTGAGCAGGGGGCATTTGATTGAACCCCTTCAATGAGCGCCCCGGAAAAAGCCCCTGCCCAAAACGCCCTACGCCGCGGCACGGTCCACCAGCTCTCACTCCTTCAAAGAATTGCCTTCTGGCCTGCAGCTTGGGCTCTGGACGTCTACTATTGGACGCTGCGCTTTGAGATTTCGGAAGAGGCGAAAGCAATCCTAGCCGACGACCCTAAGCCCAGTGTTATCGTCGCGTGGCATAACCGCTCGCTCATTTGTCCGGCGGTGATGGCTCTCCGCCCCCCCAACCGAGTCAACACGATCATCTCTGCGAGTCGGCTGGCAGCGTGGGAGGCCGCTTATTTTGAGCATCGACGCCTCCCAGTGATTCGGGGGTCGTCCACTCGAGGCGGCTTTATCACCGTGAAAATGGCCTACAAGGCTCTGCTTAAAGGCGGCGATGTGGCGCTTTCCCCGGATGGGCCGAGTGGACCTCTCTACAGCGTCCAAGCGGGTGCAGCGGCAATAGCCAGGAAAGCGAAGGTGCCTGTCATCGTTGTTGGCTGCAACCAACCGAAAGCCCGGCGACTGAAAACATGGGACAAACACTTCGTCCCCTACCCATTTCAAACTGTTCGCTTAGATATCCGTCAAATTTCTCCGGAGATACTTCTTAAAGCAGAAAGCGTGGTGATGGCCACAAACCTGATCAATGAAGCACTCACGGACGCAAATCACGCCTAAGACACCCTCCTCCGATTCTCACTCCGCTCCTTGATCTCACTGCATGATTCGTTTTCTATCATCTGATGCCCACTTCTGACAGCGCACATCAATATAGCCAGATGGGGGTTCGGCTCCTGTCTCTCTACTTTATAACTCGGGGGCTGTGGCTCCTCATCAGTAATTTGCTCGGTTCAATTCCAGTATTCGATCCGAACTATCTCGGCCACTACTTCTACACTCAGATGCTCAATCCACTTGTGGGTATTGCACTGGGCAGCCTGCTCTATGTTCTGGCTCCAATTCTGGGACGGCGCTTAAGCAAGTAGTGAATCCGCGCCAAGACAGTGACTTTGTTTCCAGGAAGAGGCGACGTCTAAGCAGAGCCTTCATCGCCCTGCTGCTCTGCTTCCCTTTCCTCGCCTGCGGCGCGGACAAAGAATGGATCGTTGCCCACGAGAAGCAACTCAACGGACTTTTCGAAGCACTCTCTAAGAGTTCATTTCCTCCCGTCACAGAAGCAGCCCGAGAGTGGAGTGACGGACGCCACGCTGAGGCCTGTTCTGCCCTACTAAGCTACTATCGGGAGAGAACGCCCCTTCTAAGCGGACTAACCCCCAGCCTAGTGCTTCCTGCGGGTAGCCGTTTCTACTCAGACGCGTGGATCAAGAACAGGACCTCGCCTCTTGGGGTTGAGGTCGATTTGAAACGATTGCCGAGCGGTGATATTGATTGGCATCAACGGGGGCCGGAAAAGGACAAAGAGTTCGCTTGGATGCTCAATCGCCACCTGATCCTTCCCCTCCTTGTCTCCACCCACCAGCTCACGAATTCAGAGCAAAGGGGGCCTTATCTCGACGCCGCCGAAGCGCTCATAATCGATTGGGTCTCAAACAACCCCTATCCAGACAGAGTTACCTTCAGTCCTCCTTGGAGAGCACTCGAAGTCGCCCGCCGTATCCTCGATAGCTGGGGACCTTCCTTTGACTTTTTAAGTCAAAACATTGGCGATGAAGCACTCCTTCTCTTGCTTTCATCGATTCCTCACCACGCTGATGCCCTCGACGAACACGCCTCGATATGGGGCGGAAATCACCTTCTGACAGAGAAGATTTCCCTCGTCCTGATTGCGCTCCAGTGGCCGGAGTTCGCCGAATCGAATCAATGGTTGAACGATGCCCTCGAGGTTGTGACGGATACATTCATTGCGCAAACGTATCCAGATGGCGCATACATCGAACTCTCGAATCACTACCAGAAGATCGTTCTTCAAAACGTTCAGCAACTCCTCGAAATTCTTCAACTCAGCGGGAAGCAGCCACCCGATGCCCTCTTAGAACGCCTTGAATCAGGATGGGACTTCTACGCCAAAACTTCTAAGCCAGATGGCTCAGGGCCTTTAAACAATGACAGCGATTTTGAAATTGGCGGGCCTCTAATAGAGGAGGCGGCGCTCTTCTATAAGCGAAAGGACTGGCTCTATATTGCAACATTCGGGCGAGAGGGAGAACCACCCGAAAAAACTTCACCCAATATTTTCCCCTGGGCTGGAACGGCCATCCTCCGCGATAGCTATAAACAAACAAGCGATTGGGCCTACTTCGACACTGGGCCGTATGGGACGGCTCACCAGCACGACGACAAGCTACATCTAAGCGTCGCTTTAGCAGGCAAAGACTTCCTCGTCGATCAAGGTCGCAACAGCTATTATCCCGACGACTGGAGGCATTACTTCAAGGGCCCAGGAGGCCACAACACGATCGAGTTCGAAGGCCTCGCCCCACGCCAACGGCCACACAAAAGACGCACGCCAATTAATTCTATTTTATTCGCTGACGAAGTGTGGAGTGTCGTTTGGGGAGAGATCTGGAATGATGCTTTTCCTCTTGGCGAAACCCCTAGCTGGCTCCATCGACGATTCGTCATCCACCATAAGAATGCTGGGTTTATCGCCATTGATCACCTCATAGGTTTTGGAGCCAAGAAGGGGACAATCCGTTGGCACTTCGATCCCCAGCTTGAACAAGAACAAATCGAAGTAGACTTCCAACTACATGCGACGTCTACTCCTGAATTCGATCTACTATGGCATCGAGGATCGGAAAGCCCAATAGCTGGCTGGCACAGCAAACAGTATAGCCAAAAAGTGCCCGCTTGGCAGGCCGACTATACAGTGAAACTAAACAAACCAGCGGTTTTCATTTGGGCGATTGGATGGGCAGCTGACTCGGAGATATTGGCCGATAAAGACACTGTCCGCATTAACACACCTTCGGGAACACTCTTGGTCGAACTAGATGAGCCAAGCGCTCGATGGCTGCCGTCTCAGTAGTTTTCTGAGCTTACAAACTCTCCATCCCGCATCACTAGAACTTCGTCACACCGCTTCGCTAGATCCCGATTATGGGTGACTATTAGAACCGTTTTGCCCCGTTCACGCGCAACCTGACAGAGAAGGCTGAAGAGCAGCTCTGAATTGGCTTGGTCGAGATTCCCAGTGGGTTCATCCGCCAAAATCAGACTAGGATCATTTGCCAAAGCACGGGCCACCGCTACGCGCTGCTGCTCACCTCCAGAGAGCATGTTGCCAAAATTGTTGGCCTTGTTCGTCAAGCCGACGGCATCGAGCAGAGCATCAGCCTTGGCCGCAGCTTCTGCTTCCGTCCGTCCTAGCTTCAGGATTGGAAGCATGATGTTTTCGCGCGCCGTAAACTCGCTGAGCAAAAAGTGGAACTGGAAGACAAATCCCAAGAGTTCTCCGCGCAGGCGTGTCCGGTCTCGGTCCGAAGCAGAATCAATTCGTTGATCGTTGAGTAGGATTGCACCTTCGTCTGGGTGATCGAGCAGTCCAAGCAGATAGAGCAAGGTGCTCTTACCACAGCCACTCGGCCCAACGACCGCATAGACTTTCCCTGCATCGAGACTAAAGTTTAGGCCCTTGAGGACATGCTGACGATTACCCCCGCTACCTAGCCAGCGGTGTAATCCTTCAACCTTCAGAACAGAGTTCATTTTCGCTTCTTCACTCACCCTGATGCACCCCGAATAACCACGCCCGGCTCTATTTGCGCCGCCCTACGAGCAGGTAGCAGACTAGCAGTAAAGACAACCAATGCCGTTACAACCCCTGCCCATACGTAGTGACTCCATGCCCAGTGCATAATGAAATGATCCGTCGAAAAGATCCCCCGTATGCGAATTGGGAGCGATTCGATGAGCGCCGTGAGTCCCGCTCCAGTGAGGCATCCGAGCAGCCAACCGAATACATAAATAATAAAACCTTGGTATAGAAATATGCGAGCGATGTCTCCTCGAGTGTATCCAATTGACCGCAGGATCGCAATCTCCCGTGCTCGTTCCATCACAATAATAGCGAGGGTATTAAACATCCCGAGACCAGCGATGAGGATGATACTGGACATGCTGATGGCGGAAGAAAAGCGCAGAGCACGAAAGACTTCCAACCACGATCGCTCCCTCTCTTGCCAGCTAGCGACCGAATGCCCAAGCGTCTCCTCTAAGTGTCGAGCAACGATCGTTGCTCGCTCAGGATCACGGATGAGAGCCTGAACGTAAGTCACATCGTCCCATTCTCCCAATACACTACGGACACTACGCATATGCGCATAAAAGTGATACCGGTCGATTTGAACGATGCCTGTAGTAAATATTCCACACACCCGGTAGCGCACTTGATTCAAACCTCCTGCATCAATAAATACGGGGTCACCGGCTTGAATGCTCAAGCGGCGGGCAAGTTCCGATCCGATAAGGATACCATCGCTCGTGCGCTCAAACTCCGCTAGGTCCGCCGCGGTCACTTGGCTGCGAAGCTCAGTCACTTCGACATAGGAGTTCAGCTCAATCCCGTGGATGCGGCCTCGCTCAGTGCGAAAGCCTGAACGGAGAGTCGCATTACCACGTAGGACAGGGGTGGCGGCAGTGACCGTCTCAAATCCTCTTAACGCCTCCAAGACACTTTGTGGCTGTTGAATCCCGGGAATATAGCGCTGCCCTTCCCGCAGTGCGATTTCGACCTGAGTGCCATCCGAGTCCGCGCTCGCGATCATCGAAGTTACAGTCGATTGAAAACGATCCTGAACTCGAATCGCGCCATTGGTCCCCAAAATTGTTTCGACGAAGAAACCTTGAAATCCTGAGGTTTGAGCTTGAGTCAGAATGAAAAACGCGACCCCAAATACAATACCCACCAGACTCATCAACATCGCTCTGCGCTTCGCCAGTAGGAAGCGTAGTGCGATGACAAAATTTGGACGACGCATAGACACGGTCTAATTTGCTAAGCGCACTTCCAAGCCCTCGGAGAGCAAATCCTGATCTGCAACAACGACTCGCTCACTGACTTCGAGCCCTGCGACAATTTCTGCTTCGTGAAGAGACAGAAAACCAACTTCAACCTGTCGTGGTTCAACGACCCCATTGCTGTATACCCAGACTCTTCGCCCTCGCAAGGCCCTCCGAGGGATCTTGATTGCATCGACGCGCTCACCTTTCACGAGATATCCTTCCCCGGTGAGTCCAGGGACCATTTCGGCCTCATTTGAATCCACTCGGACAAAGAGCTTACGTGTTTTCTTTTCTGGATCCGCGGTCGCTTCGATACTTTCAACCGAACCGGAAAACTCACGATTTCCAAAGCTAGCTAAGCGCATCATTACGGTTTGTTCCAAATCCGCCCCATCAAAATCCTCTTCGTTTAAAGTCATTTCTATCATGCGCTTCGAACTGACGATCCGGACAATCGCAGTCCTCGGAGAGAGGAGACTTCCCTTTCCAACGTATAAATTTGTCACTACGCCAGCGAAAGGAGCTTTGATTGTCATTCGGCCAAGCTCAAACTCGAGCTCAGACAAGCGAGCTTTCAAAACACCGACATTTTCGAGCCGACGTATTTGTTCTTCTTTGAGCAGAGCTTTCTGTTTTTCCAACTCCCGTTTATTTTGCTCCAAACGACTTTTTGGAGTCTGGCCGAGTTGGACTTCGAGTGCCAAGGCCTCGATCTCCTTGGTTAGGGCGGAGACATCAAAGCTACGACTCAACGGCAGTTCGAGCAATGCTCTTGCAGCTTCGTAGCGCGCACGCTCCTGCTCTAGGCGATAGAGCGAGATCTCTGCATCTTGTCGGGCAACAATATCTCCCACTTCGACGCGATCACCGACCTTAACGAGGACTTCGTTGAGCCGCCCTTCCCGCTCCGTCTTGATCTTCACATCGAGCGTGGCGAAAACCTTGATCGTGCCCGTAACGGCATTAATCGCGGTTCCTGCCGTCACTTCAGCGACTTCGACGGCTGGCTTTGATTGCCTATCCCAAAGCCAGTAGCCGACAACGGCAACAAGAAGCACGCTTACAATCCAAGGCCATTTTTTCATATTATAAAAGGGTCATCATTAGTAGACTAGATCGGTCCCTATGCACCCGCGACCGGATCCTCAAAGACAAGAGCAGCTAGTTTTGCCATCGTCATAAGGTAACTCGCTTTTGCGGCCGCGATACGCTGTTCTGCGCGCAGGTAGTCGAGACGTAGATCGAGTTGATCTTTGGCGGAAATACGGTCCTCCGCATTAGGGCTATCAGCTAATTCGATTCTGCGGGCGAGAAGTTCAGAGCGGCGCTTCCGAGCCTCGATTTGAGTTTGAAAGAAAGACAAATCCGAGACGAGACGGACGCCTTCGTCACGCACCCGTGCGATCGCAGCGTCGAGCCGCGCTTCGCGCGCTCTCATGCGCGCAAGAGCCGCCATGCGTTCCCCGCGGCTTCGGTTGCCATCGAAAATATTCCAGCGCACTTGTAACCCGACATAGCCTGTAAGGCGAACGGTCACATCATCAACCTGCGCGGTGTCAACCTGACCCGAGACGACTCCAGCGATAAGATCGACGGTTGGTCGCTGCGTTCTGTCCATTACTTCAGCCTGCGTCGAATCGACTTCTAAATAGCGACGCTCGCGCTCGATCGCTGGACGGGAAGCCTCACCAGATTCTAAGACACCCAACCATGCCCCACTGGATGCCACGGTCGAAAAACCTGTCTCAGGAAAAGCAAGGACACCGACCGCATCGACCATTGCCTTGTCGCCAACAAGTAGAGCGAGCCGGTCCCGGAAGTAGAACTTCTGCTGGAGTTGATAGGCGCGGGACTCCTCAGCTTCGAGGAGCTGTGCTTCGAGTTCCAATACTTTTTGCTCTGAAACCCGGTCGGCTTCCTGAAGTTGTTTCTGAGCCGCAACAATGCCTTCGGCCTGCGCAACATTTTCCTCGAGGATACCGAGCTGCTGCTCCGCAAGTTGCCATTTGAGAAAGGATGCACGCACTTCGTTCAGCTGAACGCGAACGGCTTCACTGTACTCAAGTTCGGCAGCCTCGACGCGAAGATCACCCATCTCAGCATAGCGCTCGATATTTCCCCACGCAAAAATCGGTTTATTCCACCAGATTGATCCATCGATTGTGCTGACAGAGCCCGATTCGATATTGTTCGAATTACTGCTGCCGGACACATCGAAGCGACGCTCATAGCCAGTGAGGACTCGAGCATTCATGTAGACAGATGAATTCCGGCTCGCATTTTGCGACATCGACTGGCCAATGCGTTCATCAACAGTCGCCCGTCGGGCCCTAAGCTCTGGAGACTGCTTTGCCGCCGCCTCAAGCAGAGGCCTAAGCGCAGGAAAAACATCTTCTGGGTAGACGATAGATAGTTCTCTTGGCTGAGCAAAAAGCGGAGCAGCTAGAACAACTAAGCAAACGTAGGAGTTACGAAACAGGGGGGTGGCCATCTCGTTGCTATTTCCGCCGACTCCAATTCAAGGGTCAAACTCCAATCAGCGGACAATCGGATTCCTTTCATCATCGAAAGGTTGCCAGCTGCGATCGCTAGGCCTTCAGATAGATCGAATGATTGGACTTAATGAGGGGTTCTCAGACCAGCCGCAGGCTCGCGACGCGAGCTCTTCTGTGGCACAGGAGCTTCCAGGCTTGATCGAATCGCTTTTCAGCAAGAACGGGGCGCTCGTCAATCAGCTCGACCTCGAGTACCGCCCAGAACAAAGCCAGATGGCGCTTGCCGTTGCACAGTCGATGGCGGCCAACCAACCGCTGCTTTTCGAGGCTGGGACAGGCGTTGGCAAGAGTCTCGCCTACCTCGTGCCGGGCCTGGTGTTTGCTCAAATGTCGAAACGTCCCTGTGTCGTTTCAAGCCACACGATTGCGCTCCAAGAGCAGATTTTGCATCAAGATCTAGAGCTCTGCCGCCGTCTATTTGAACAGTTGCCACCTCTGCGGCCATTTGCCGATTTCAAGGTATCGCTCTTAGTCGGACGAGGAAACTACCTTTGCGGCACCCGTTTGGCTCGAGCCATTGAGAGTAAAACTGAACTCTTCCCGACCGAGCAGATGGCACAACTCGAGCTCATCTCCGACTGGTCCAACGCTACAGACACGGGCCTCTACCAGGAGCTTAGCCCCGGCCCGAGCAACGAGGTCTGGGAATGGGTCAACGCAGACAGCCACGCCTGCAACAAACGCAACTGCAGCTCCGAGACCTGTTACTACCGGCGCGCCCTTGAAAAGGTGCGTAAATCGAATCTTGTCATCGTCAACCACGCCCTTCTTTTCGCTCTCGTTGGAGCAGGGGCGCAGCCGGGTGGCGAGCGGCGCGGGATACTCTTTCCAGAAGACTTCGTCGTCCTTGATGAAGCCCACCGGGTGCCCGCGGTCGCCGCGGAGCACTTTGGAATCCGCCTGAGCTCTTACGGTTTTGATCGTATGATGGGCCGCCTCTATTCGACACGAGGCAAAGGGAAGAAAGCGCGCGGCCTCCTTGCGTTGGTCGGGAGCGACGCTCTGCGGGCTTCGGTGCGGCGATGTCGGACCGCCGGCACAACCTTCTTTGCCCAGATCGATATTGATCATCTATCGAAGCAAGACGTCGTGAGATGCCACAACCCCGGCTGGGTCAAAAACGATTTCGTAGAGCCCCTCAGCGAACTACTGAAAGGGTTGGGGGATCTCTATAATCGCCTCGAGGATGGCCCGACGAGAGATGAAATCAAAGGTGCCCGAAGCCAGGTCAACAGCACCATTGCCTCCCTTCGCGAATGCCTCGAGATCGCCGACGACACTAGCGTCTACTGGATTGAACGGACGGGTAAACGCAAAACGACGATCACTCTGCGTTCGGCACCGATCGATGTTGCTCCACTCCTGCGCGAGCACATTTTCAGACGGCAAACAAGTGTTACACTAACGAGTGCCACCCTCGCGGAAGGCACATCGATGGAAAGCTTTCAGGCTAAGGTCGGAGCTGAGGGTATTTATTCGGAGCAAGTGTATTCACCTTTTGACTACGAATCGAATACACGGATTTTTATCGCAACCGATGCTCCATCGCCTTCGCGAGCGAACGCACGACTCGATGTCGCTTACCTAGGAGAGATGATCAGCTCCTGCGTAGAGCAGTTTAAGGGCGGAAGCCTCGTGCTCTTCACGAGTTATCGAGACTTACAGGCAGCTGCTGAAATCGTTCAGCCACAGCTCCAGAAACTCGGGCGCCCGTGCCTCCTTCAGGGGCGAGATGGCTCTCGCCAAGACCTCGCACGGCAGATGAAAGCGGCTGGAAACGCGGTGCTCTTTGGAACCGAAAGTTTTTGGACCGGCATCGATGTCGCCGGACCAGCATTGTCACAAGTTATCGTTACACGCCTGCCTTTCGGGAACCCGTCACATCCGATCGCTCAGGCAAAAGCAGAGTATTGCGAGGCACGTGGCGGTCGCCCGTTTCAAGAGATCACAATTCCAGAAGCAGTGATTAAATTTCGCCAAGGCATCGGGCGATTGATACGCCGTAAAAGCGACAAAGGCACGATCACGATTCTTGATAGCCGTATCCTTGATCGACCTTACGGTCGTGAATTCCTCAGCGTGCTTCCCAAAAGGGAGTTTGAGCGTATCAACCGCGCAAATCTAAAGACCGCCTTCCAGGCCCTTGAGTCGACCTAAAGAAAGGGAACCCCTAGCTGAATCAGCTACCGGGCGATTCGAGCGACACATCGTCGCGTATTTCTTCCTCAGGCAGTAAAGACTTTTTGGGAAGCAACGGGCTTGGCTCATCAGTCAGGGCATCTTCCCGACGGGGATTCGCAACCGTCGGAATAGCAACGGGGCGGAGCACTTGAAGCGGCTCGTTCGAGGGGCGCTTAGCAAGCTTTACAGTGAGCGCGACAGGTTCGTTGTCTCTCAAAACTTCTACTTCTACGAACTGCCCAACCCGTGTATAAAACATCGCATTTCGGAGTTCATCAATCGAACTGACGCTGTAATCACCGATTTGCAGTAGAATGTCATCAGGCATTAAACCCGCTTCGTATGCGGGGGTGTCAGGTTCGACAATCGCGAGTGCCAAATGCTGGCCTAGGGCGATCGAAGACACATTTCTGACTTCAAAACCCATCCACCCAAACTCGACCGCGCCGGTGGAAAACAAATCATCACGAACTCTCATCGCAGCACGCGCTGGAAGCACATAAGAGGAATCAATTTCATTGAGGGTTCCGACCTGGATACCCACTAAACGTCCGGTGAGATCCAAATATGCAGCGCCCCCCTCACCAGGCCCGGCAGCATGCGTCACACGGATATAGTTGCAGGGGAAAAGCTGATTGCCGACCGAGCTCTCAATTCCGCCCACCATGGTGAGCCGTGGCGTCGGGCCGAGGCGCATGGGCATGCTCATACGGATCAGCATTTGGCCCATCTGAGGCAGCTCAGCAGCATCGCTGAGGTGAAGAAAACCAAAATCTGGAGGTAAGGTATCTGCGAGTAAAACGGCCAAGTTTGTGGCCCGATCAAAACCGATCAGAGTGGCCGCATACTCCACGCCCCGATGCTCAAGCCAGATTCGCTCATGGATGGCGACGGTCGAGGCATTCGTTAGCACGTGCCCTTTGCCGCTTACAAAAAAACCGGTACCGATGATGACGCGCGCTGGCTGACCCTCTTCGGCCAACTCTCGTGCAGCTGATACCCGAACAAGTGAATTGCTGTGATCTGCAACTAAGTCGATGATACGGCTCTCAAGCGCGACAATTGAACTCTGTCCCCTGGTCTCAGGAATCAGGCTCAGACCACAGAGCAGGCAAACGGCCCAACTCAAACATACAAAGCTATGACGCATCACGGGCAGCGATCTCTCAGCCTAAAAACGAGCAATCGCCCGCTCGACGGTAAAGGTCGGTTCAAAGCGATCTGATTGGCCGTAGGAATCAGAAACGAACTGAGCGCTACCATACGACTGACCAGAAAAGACTGGGTTGGCATGCACACTCTCAAATCCGCGTGAATCCGACTCAGCGATGAGCGCATCGATAACGAACTCGGCAGATCTGGAAGTTCGGGCTGAAGCGAGCTGAACATTTTCCCGAAGACTCGGCGTAAAGGTATCTCGAGACGTCTCGAAAGCCGGAGATTCAGAGACGACCACCTGGTCCTGGGCGGTGATCGACGGCTCCACCGACCCTTGTCCAAACTGGGCAAAATTTATGGTACCGGTTTGAAAGGCTAGGACCCAAACAGCCGCTGCGGCTGTGGCAAATCCGGCACCACCAAGAAAGAGTCCACGCACCCAGCGGAACGAGGCCATTTTCTCAGGAACCGATTCTTCCGTCATGAGGACACGGAGCCGTCGACGCTCAAAATCTTGATCAAATTGCTCCCAGAAATCGCTGTCGGGGGATTCGTGCCGCTTAAGCTTAAGCAGGTCCTCGACTTTGATCGGTTTATTTGGAGAACTAGGCATATAGGCTATTTAAGGTAATCCTGCAGGTAGGCTTGCAGTTGCTGCTTCGCGTAGTGAAGGCGCGAGCGGACCGTGCCGACCGAACAACCCATGATATCGGATATTTCTAAGTGGGAGAGACCTTCGATCTCGAAGAGCACGACCACTGTCCGGTGCTTAGGGGAAAGTTTTTGCAGAGCCTCGTTTAGGCGCTCCTGAAGCTCACTAATGATCGCTCCTTTTTCCGTCTTTGTTTTGGCGGAGAGGACTTCAACGATCTCACTAGAGCTCGCCTCATCGTTGATATTCTCAAGCGAGAAAAAGCGACGTAGGCGGTGTTTCTTGAGATGGCTGAGGGAGGTATTGACCGCGATGCGGTAGAGCCAAGTGAAGAAGGAGGACTTGCCTTGAAAACGGCCGATCGAACGAAAGGCCTTGATGAAGGAATCTTGAACGAGATCGGCAGCATCTTCCCGATTGGACGTCATATTATAAACGACTGAAAAGAGTCGTTCACGATACTTCGTGACAAGAAAATCAAACGCGGCGACGTCCCCATCTTGAACCCGACGCACGTAAGCTGCTTCGATGCTAGCCTCGGTCGTGTCCTTAGAAGTGGTTTTGTCAGCAGTTGCTTCTTGCTCAATCGGGTTAGAGAAAGCCATTGAAGCCTTAACAGTGTGTGCGATCGTCATAGTTGGCAATGGGTTTTATATATAAACAGCTACAGAGTAAGACGCTGTTTTCAGCTAGAGGTTCGAAAGTTCTGGAAAATTCCAGCCCTACCCCCGGTCCGATGTATCCGCTCCGGTATGACGACGGTTCCTACGACGCAGGGATATATTTGTCGATTGCCCCGGAAATAAACCCAAGAAGCCCCAGCAGTGGCACGATTTTCTCTGACCCTTCATAGGGCTTCAGAGCCTTTTCTGAAGCCACTAATCGGTCGATGAAGGCTTGGCGCACGTCAGGTAAGACCGCATACTTTTCAAGCTGCCCGATGAGAGCGTCCATCGTCACATCTCCACTTACTAGCTCCGCCTGCAGCGCCTCCTTTTCTTGCTCCGGAAGGCGCTCCAAGAGCAGAAGAATGGGCAAAGTGAACTTTCCGCTTTCGAGATCTGTGCCGAGAGTTTTTCCAGCAGAATCTTCGCGATCCAATAGATCTGTGACGTCGTCGTAAACTTGGTAGGCAATCCCGAGCTCGCGGGCAAATGTAGCAACAGACGCGACGTATGCTGCGTCTCCCCCACTCAAGAAGGCCCCGATGTGTGCAGAAGCAGCGAAAAGCTCAGCTGTTTTCAGGTCGATCATACGGTAGTAGCGTTCGATCGAAAGATCCGTCTCACCGCGCGCGAAACACTGTGAGATCTCACCCGAACAGACCTGCCTCGTAGCCTGCGAAACGACACGACAGACATCGACGGTATCGAAATCCGAGGCGAGTTTTAGAGCATGCGCAAAAATCGCGTCACCGAGCAGCACTGCGACGTCGATCCCATCCTTCGCAGAGACAGTGGGCGTGCGGTGGCGTAGCGTGGCCTCATCAAGAATATCGTCATGAACGAGGGTCGCGAGATGGATAAACTCGACGACGGCGGCACCTCGGAGGAGCTCTTCACTCGCGGGAGTTCCGTTCAGACCCGCGCCAAAAAAGACCAAGAGCGGGCGTAGTTTCTTACCACTGTGGCCGAGCGTGTAGCGCACGAGGGGGCGCACCTCGGGCTCAAAAGCCTCTAATTCATTGAGTAGAAAGGCTTCCAATCTGCGCAAGTCATCCTCAACAGGGAGGGCAACGGCAGCGATCCCTTCGGGTCGGGCTGAGAGTTCCGCGGGCTGTTCCGGCATTCATAAAATGGGGCACAGGCACTTCTAAAAGGCAAGAGACTTGCATCGATCACTCAGCGACTCATCGTCGATCAAAACTGACCACATGACCGAAAACCCCGTCTTCATTGTCCTCACTCTCGTTGCATCCGGCTATATCTTTAATCTCTGGAGGCAGGACTACCAAGCCTTTCGCGCTGGAAAGGGATTTGGCAACCCACTCCCTGGAGCGTCACCCGTAACGCTGAGTTGGGTCGTCATCGGGGTGGTCGTATCCCTCATAATCGTAGGCGTTGAGACCGCGGGTGAAATCGCACTGGGCGTCTCCGAAGACCAGAGCTCCGTGGTAGTGATTTCGCTCATACCCTTCATTTGCGCAGGTTTTATGGAGGAGCTCATCTTTCGGGGCTTCGCCTTTTACGACAAGAAGGGGCCAAAGATTCTGTGGCTTTCAATCATTGGCGCGTCCCTCCTTTTCGCCCTCGCACACATCCAATACTACACAGAGCCCGTTGAAGGTGGCGCGTGGTGGGAGAAGGTGCTGAAAATCGACCCACAATCGAGTTGGTCTTTGCTCATCCTCTTTGTGAATTCGATCTGGTTCTACATCCTTCGCTTCGCCGCGATAAATAAGCATCGCTCACTCATTCCCTGCTTTGCCGCTCACATTGGGAGCAATGTTGGGGTTTTCGTGGTCAAACTAAGCCAAGGCCACGTCACCGGCTGGCTCTAAGCATACACGACAACGAAACAACGCTTCGCGGTCTCAATAGACTTTAGAAGGCTGGCTTGTTCGCTCTTCGCCATCCGTATCAAGCGTCACTCGGATCGGAATCAAACACATCGCTTCGACAATCTTCAGGCCTGCTTGTTCAGTGTTTTCTGGAAAGAAGTATTGGCCATCTGGATACGTCCGCAGATAGCCATATCCGCGTTCGCCCCAATTGTTCAGCATCAGCCCACCGCGGCGATCAACGGCGACGAGATTGAGGGCATGCAACTCACCTAGTTCACTACCCGGCCCATCCTCCACGACTTGCCCGATTAAGATACCGGCACGCTGACTTTTCACAAAGCCTAGCAGATCGACAATTTTGAGCGGCGTTTTGAAAGAGCGCACCGCCATACGGACCTTTCCTTCGCTCAACTCGCCTGCCAAGTGATCCATCGTCGCGGCGATTTGAGCTCGATTGGAACCAACTCGACGCTCGGAAAGATCCTGACGCATGTTTCGAATCTGCTCATCGATCAATGCGAAGGTCTCCTTTACATGCGTAGCGTCATCTACGCGAAGGGCAGGCGCACCAAAGCAGCCGAGGTTTTCCATCCAGAGCAGCCAGTTCAGTGCAGCGGTTGGACCACAACCTGACTCCGGTTCGGGAAAGTCGCCTTGATCATAGGAAGGCACTCGTCGCCGAGCATCACCTCGCCTCAGAGCCACTTCCTGCCCCTGAAGGGCGGTTCGGTAGAAGTTTCCATCACCCTCGATCACCCGCCATTCGATCGTCTCCCAGGGCTGAGCAACGGCCGCTGACAAGGCACACGAAACGAGCGAGAGCCCTAGCAGCACCCCGCCCCAAACCCCAAACTTTCGAGAATAGCGCATCCTTTACCTCTAATATCGTCCTCTGAGAGACGTTTTTCTCTCGGAAGACGCGTCCGAAGGCTCTTTTTTGAGCCGCTTTAGATTGGACGAGCTTTTCGCTAGAGCCACTTTAAGGAACGCTGACACATGATTCAGATAAAGGACCTCACCCTCGCCTACGGGCCAAAAAAGATTTTCGACAGTATTTCGGGCATTATTCATGGCCACGATCGCATTGCGCTCGTCGGTGCAAATGGAACCGGTAAATCGACTTTATTCCGTGTCATCCTCAAGACAGAGGAATACGACAAAGGGCAAATTGACCAGCCTGGCTACGTGAGCCTCGGCTACCTGCCCCAGGACGGTATCTCTGTCGAAGGACGGACACTCTACAAAGAAGTCGAAACCGCTTTCGGTGACGTCCTACAGCTCCAAGAGAAAATCGATACTGCATCTGAAAAGATGTATGAGATGGATCCGGAGGACGAAGCCTACTACGAGATCATCGATCAGATTGGTGAATGGGAACAGGCGCTCGAAGAGCACGAACCCGCTAAAATGAAGTCCCGAATAGAGCGCACACTCGCGGGTCTTGGTTTCTCAAATAAAGATCTAGAGCGCGAAACGGGCGAATTTTCGGGAGGCTGGCAGATGCGAATCGCCCTCGCGAAACTCCTTATCGAGACCCCCTCCCTTCTCCTCCTCGATGAGCCAACGAATCACTTGGACATTCTCTCGCAGCATTGGCTGGAGGGTTACTTGGCAAACTATCGTGGAGCGCTCATGGTCATCTCTCACGACAAGGCCTTCCTCAATGCGATCACAAATCGCACATGGGAGCTAAAGTTTGGGCAGCTCGGTAACTACTCAGGCAACTACAGCTTCTACGAAAAAGAGTCTGCCGCGCGCATTAACGTGCAACGTAAGCAGTCAGCGAGTCAGCAAAAGGAAATCGCCCGGCAAAAGGAATTCATCAATCGCTTCCGCTCGAACATCAAGAAAGCTTCGATGGTTAAGAGTCGCGAGAAAGCCCTCGCGAAATTGGACATCATCGAAGTCGATCGGGAGGAGAAAAAAATCTTCTTCCGCTTTCAGCCTCCGCCTCCTTCCAGCCATAAAGTGGTCAAACTAGAGGGGCTGCACAAAGCTTATGGGGACAACGTCATTTTTCGAGATTTTGACCTCGAAATTTCGCACGGTGACCGCATTGCCATCGTAGGTGTGAATGGAGCCGGCAAATCAACCTTAGCGCGTATTCTGGCAGGCACAGAGTCCTACCAAGAGGGAACGCGTGAACTCGGGATCAACACCGTCATTGGTTACTTTGCTCAGCAGCAAGCTGAAGAACTCGAATCTTCCAGAAACGTCCTCGAAGAGGCGCAAAGCTCAATCCCGTCTGGCTCCGAGCTGAACCCGAGAGCCATTCTCGGTGCCCTACTCTTTCGGAAAGACGACCAAGTAAAGTCTATCAAGGTCCTCAGTGGTGGAGAGCGTAACCGGGTTGCGCTAGCCAAGATGCTGATGCGCCCGGCCAACTGCATCATTCTTGATGAGCCGACGAATCACTTGGATATCCGATCGAAGGAGGTCCTTCAGGACGCGATCAAAGAGTTCAATGGAACCGTCATCCTCGTCAGCCACGACCGTGACTTTCTCGACCCCGTTGTCACGAAGGTGCTCGAAGTGCGCCCAGACGGATCACGATTGCTCACGTGTAATGTGAGCGAATACATCAAACGCATCGAGTCTGAGGCCAACGTCGGCAAGTAAGACCCAATAGCAAATTAAACACTGACAGCGGACGGCTGGGGACAGCCGTCCCTACCATCGCGTAAGAGGTAGGGCCGCCTGCCTCAGGGGGCCGATCACAGGAGCACAGCCCGCCAGTGTGCGGTCGGAAACAGCTCCGTGAGGGGTTCAATTATAGGATCAGTGCAACGAACATGCGGCTTGCGGGGCGATTTAATCATTGAACGTTACTATCCATGAGCTCGCAAGCTTTGATCTTTCTCACGGCCATGGCGACTAGGATGAATCGCAAACAGCAGCATGTAATCGAGTATCGCTTGAAAAAACGCAGCGTAATCAACACCTAATACACACACAAATTTGATCACTTTCCAAACACACGAGTTCGAAGAGCGTCCTCCTAGGATCCCCACATCTCGAGAATAGGGTCGAACAGCGGTCTGGTTTATGCAAATGAGCCTTGAAACTAATACTTATTAACCTGTTTAGAACAGAATCCATCAACCGAAAACACCCCGAAATTTCCAAATTCCTAGGAGGAAAGCAGGCGCGCTTTTGAGGGTTTCCCTGTGGACTCACGCACTTCAATATTTGCGGGCAAGACGATGTCTCTAAAGGTATCAGAAGCACCGATCTCAGACTCAACGACTAGGCGCCCAGCCTCAAAACCCATCTCTTCGGGCACAGCCGCCGCACTGGTCAAAGAGGGCTCTTCATCCCAGCAGACACGGGTCATATCTATAGCTGCGATACTGACATCTTTGCCGATAACAAGGCCTTCGTGCAAGAGACGCGTACAGACGCCTCGCGCCATACTCCCATTGCTGACGATCCAGGCCGTCGGTATCGTCTTGGAGGAAAATTCATCCAGCACTTGCTGTGCTGCTTGCTGGCCCTCGGTGCGATCAGCGCCACCGTCAATGCGAACAAAATGGCTGTCGGCATCCTTCACCCCCAGGCGTGCGAGGCTGCTCATGACCGCTTCCTTCCGCTCAAGGTAGCGCCCCATCGGTGCAGTTCCCCCGATAAAACAGAATTTGCGGTGCCCTAATTCGTACAAATGTTCCGCCAGCATATCGGCTGCCTTAAGCTCATTTGAGTTAATAGAGTGAAACACGCCGGTCGCCCTCGAACTCACGATCACAGTCGGAAGGTTCAAATCACGCACGAATGACTGAAATTCACTCCCCACTTCACCCAGCACAACGACCCCTTTGAGCGTCCGCCGAACAACCCCGAGACGCTTCTTCATTTTTGAAAGGTCATCAGCCTCGGAGCCCAGAAAGATCAAATTAAGACCGCATTCGGAAACATAGTCATGCAGCCCTTGGCTGACGTGGCTGAAAAAGTTTGTTTTTGTCGCGAGGCGGAAAGGAGCCCGCAGGAAGTAACCGACCCCCGTAGCTTTTGGCTGCTCAGTCTTAGCGAGGCTCACTTTCATGCCCTTCGGGGTATATCCCGAAGCGACAGCGTACTCCCATATCCGCTTGAAAGTTGCTGGGGAAATCCCCTCTTCACGACCATTCAATACCATCGACACGAGGGCTTGAGAGACCCCCAGATGCTTGGCTATCGATGCCTGACTGGTAGACGTTTTATTCATGATTATTAATCACTAGAATAACGCCTAATGCTCGACGGCGAGAATTTTCTCCGTCGATAAATTTTTTATGTTCTGAGTCCACGGACTGACTTTTGATAATAAATAGCGATTTATAATTATAATTGATAGCTGAGGGAGGCCCCAACAAGGTTCAGAAAACTCCTACTCAACTCCTACTTACCTATCTATGTTTGGCACAAACCTCTAATCTTGGGACCTCCTCGTAGTGGTCTTCTACTTTGCCTTTCAGTTAAGCCTTGGCTTGATTTTTAAGGCTTTCAGCAAAGACTCTAGCGACTATTTCAGAGCTGGCGGCAGTATCTTGTGGTGGCTTGTTGGCGCCTCCGCTTTCATGACTCAGCTCAGCGCTTGGACGTTTACTGGGGCTGCCGGGAAAGCCTATGTGGATGGCATTCTTGTCGCCGCCATTTTCTTTGGCAATGCAGTCGGATACTTAGGCAATTACTACATTACCTCTTATCGTTTCAGGCGGCTTCGTCTGGTGACTCCGATCGAAGGCGTTCGAGATCGTTTTGGTCCAGCGAATGAACAGGTCTTTACTTGGCTCCAGGTTCCGATGAGCGTCGTTTACGCAGGGATTTGGCTCAATGGTCTTGGAATTGTTGCCTCGAGTTTTTTTCAACGTCCCCATCGGACTAACCATTGTGGTTGTTGGCATCGTGGTTGTTATCATGAGTGTGATCGGTGGCTCTTGGGCGATCATTGCGTCGGACTTCATGCAGACCGTGCTCCTAATGAGCATCACTCTGGTTGCAGGCTACTTAGCCTTAAGCCATCCAGCCGTGGGCGGGATATCTAGATTCATTGAAAAGATCCCAGAAAGCCACATAAAATTCTGGCGGGCGGAGGACGCGGTTGTTCCGTTCCGTAGATCTGGATCCACTTCGAATTCGCCCAAATCTTCTCTATTCTATCTCCATCTTCGTCGTCATCGTCGCTGTCGACCTCCCAGAAATTGTAGTCAATGAAGGCACCCTCAGTCAGGCGACAGTGGTGGGCGTGCACATTGCCATTGTTTGATCGGAACTAGGCAATGGAGGAGCCAACCTCACGGTCGTAGTTGTCTCCATTGTAAAACAATAGTCCGGAAACCTCGATGTAGTTTCCGCCAAATTTGATCTGACTGTCGCCGCGAAACTGCGCACCTCCGGGAGTTTCAGCACGAAGCGTGACAGGGTTGCCTGCCTCTCCCGAGGCGAGCACATAAATACGCTGGTCCGTGTAAACACCGTCTTCCCAAATAATCGCATCACCCGGCTGCACTGAGTTGTTTTGAAAGAGATCGCTCAGCTCGTCGTCCGAATTGATCAGAAAGTCCGTGGCGAAAATAGACTGCGCAGTTAACAGCCAAGTCGCGAGGGCTCGTAAAGGGCGTGAGAGGTGGAGCATTCCAAGATTCAAATTTATAAGTATAAAAAAGTCAAACCATGAGCTTACAAACGTTCGACAAAATGTCCGATCGAACAAACCCATTGCTTGAAGTCGAGATCACTGAATGACTCGATTAAGAGCGCTCACTCACTTCCGCAACGAACTCGTGGCAAAACTAGAAATACAACATTGGGGGACCGTCCCCTACCCCGAAGCCCTCGAACGGCAGCGGGCACTCGTCGAGAAACGAAAATCCGGCGTCATTCCCGACCAGCTCATCCTTCTTGAGCACCCCGCGGTCTACACCATCGGCGCACGCAAAGATGCCGAAAAACACCTTATCTGGAGCACGGTTAAGGCAGCAGATAGTGGCATCGATATCGTTTCAACAAATCGTGGCGGTGACATTACATACCATGGTCCAGGGCAACTCGTCGTCTACCCAATCATCGATTTATCCGAGAAACGTGATCTCCACGCATATCTTCGCAATCTGGAGGAGGTTCTCATTCGTATCCTCGGGCGTTTCGATCTCGAAGGTGCGCGGCGCGAGGGGCTAACCGGTATCTGGTGCGAGCATCGCAAGATTGCGGCCCTCGGCGTGGCGGTAAAGAGCTGGATCACCTACCACGGTTTTTCGCTCAACGTGGATCCTGATCTAAAGCATTTCTCAGGAATCGTTCCTTGTGGCATCGCAGAGGACGAGGGCACGGTCACATCGATGCGTGTGGAGCTGGCAGAAGCACCCGTCTGGCAAGCCGTCGAAGCCGCTGTCGTCCAGTGTTTCATGGAGGTCTTTGAGTGCGGTTAAACCTTCAGCTGAAGGCCATCCACACAAAGTTGTATCTCAGGGGTGACAAAGCGCCGCCCGTATGCTCTTTTCGATGTTTATGAAGTCGCGTAAACCAGCATGGCTGAGAGCCAAATTACCCAGCAGCCCAGAGTTTAAGGCTGTTCTCAACCTCGTTGAAGAGAGTCAGTTGCACACCGTTTGCCAAAGCGCCCGCTGCCCGAACATGGGCGAATGCTGGTCGCGACGAACCGCCACCCTGATGATTCTGGGTAACACCTGCACGCGCGCCTGCACCTTCTGTGCGATCACGACAGGACGTCCTTCGGAGCTTGATCTAGGCGAGCCCGCTCGCGTCGCAGTGGCGATTCAGAAGATGAACTTGAAGCATGCGGTGCTCACTTCAGTTGCCCGCGACGATCTCAAAGACGGTGGTGCCAGTGTCTGGGCGGCAACGATTCGCGCGGTTAAATACAAGAATCCGGAAACTGCGGTCGAAGTCCTCATCCCGGACTTTCGCGGGCGAGAAGATCAGCTCGATGTCGTCCTCGATGCAAAGCCCGACATCCTAAATCACAACCTCGAGACCGTTCCCCGTCTCCAGCGCTCCGTCCGCAAAACAGCCTCTTGGGAAATTTCAACTAAGACTTTGACCCACGCCAAGTCCCGTGGATTTACGACCAAAACCGGCATCATGCTCGGCCTTGGCGAAGAGGAACGCGAAATCGAAGCGACCCTCCAGCACATGGCAGCGATCAAGATCGATATTGTCACGATCGGCCAATACCTCGCGCCTTCAACCGAGCACCGCAAAGTGCACCGTTGGGTTACGCCCGAAGAATTCGATCACTGGAAGGCCTATGGGCTCGAGCTCGGTATTGGAGTGATCGAATCTGGACCACTCGTGCGCTCAAGCTATCACGCCGATGAGCAGAGCGCCCGCTTCGTGACGAGGGATAAAGACACGGCCGCGGTCAGCGCTTAGGGCAGAAAAACTTCGCTTACAGCATCCCAGTTCTCGGCCAAAACAAGAGCCCAGATCGTAATCACATTTAGGAGCGAGATAAAGACGGCCGCGCTCGCCATGTCTTTCGAACGCTTGGCGAAGGGGTGACTATCGAGCGATACATAGTCGACAACCCATTCGATTGCGCTGTTCAGCAGCTCTGTGATCAAGACGAGTAGAACGCTCCCGATCATCAGCGCCTTACCAAGTAATCCAACTGGTAGTAGGACTGCTGCTGGCAGCATGATAGCGGCTAGAAAAACTTCAAAACGAAAGGCCGACTCGTGCTTCAAGGCCGAACCAAAGCCTTCAGCTGAGTAAATCACCGCGCGGACTAGGCGATTCAACCCGACCCGCTTCTGCGGGGTTGGAATTTCATCATTCTCTGCCATTAGAATCTATCTTTGGAAGTGAGTTGGGGAAATCAACGGTCCAAACTACAGGCCGATGATCTGAAGCAATCCGCACCGCGGGCGAATCAAAAACAAAGCTTTCTTCAACCACAACGAGCGAGCGAGCTGCCGGCGAAGCCAAGATCATGTCGACGCGCGTGTAGCGATCTTGCTGCCCGTAGAAGTGCGTCCATTTATCACCGCGATCATCAGCGACGGGTATCAATTCTAACAGCGATTGACTATTCACCTGCCGGAAACGCCGCAGAGGCGCACTCCACGGCTCGTCATTAAAATCGCCGTCGCTTCAGCGGTTCGTCGACCGACAGATTCTGGGTCTTCCTTAAAATTCGTATAGCGGCTCTTAAGGTGAAGATTGAAAAGGCGCCAGGCACTCCCATCCGTCTCGAGCACGAGCTCCATCAGGCCGCGCTTAACCTCGGCTCGACCGTCGAGGTATTTGAAATCCGAGAGACGCTCCACATCACTCATCTTAAACGGAACACGGCTGAGCACCGCGAGATGACGATGCTCATCACTCGCCGACAGGACAGCTCGGAAATTGTAATCAAGACCCTCCACTTTCAAGTCTCGCTGCAATTCAAGAAGAAAGGGATCCGTGCCCATTTCCTGAAGTAAAACAATGTCCGCATCAATCGCTCTAAGGACTTCACGAACTGCAGCCTTTTCAGATTCCGGTTTGGGATAAGCCCTCCGATAAACACCCTCAACGACGCGGTCAGTGATGAGGTAATTCCGAACATTCTAAGAAACTACCTTCGACTTCGCGCTTCCATCTGCCAGCGCAACGAAGACTCCTAAAAGCACACTCCAGAACCACGAGCGCATCTCCATTTATTTGGAGTAAGCGTTTAAGGCTGACTCACGCTCTAGCAATGTCGGGTGTGAGTAGTAGAAAGCACTGTAGTAAGGATGCGGCGTCAGATTGCTCAGGTTTTTTTCTGAAAGCGCCCTCAAGGCACCAATCATCGGTACTGCATCGCTATCCAATGCCTTGTAGGCAAAGTGGTCAGCTTCATACTCGTGTTTACGGGAAAGTCGATTGGTCAAAGGTGAAAGCCAAAAGGTCAGAAATCCGCTCAGCAAGCCAAAGAGAAGCAATGTCGGGCCAAGCTGTCCGGGTAACATTTCAAAACCGAAAGGAATCACAAACCAGCTCGCTTGCGCCAGCCATCCAATAAAAGCGAAGCTTACAAAGAGAGATGCCGCAGCCAGAAGCATCGTCTTTGGAATATGACCCTTTTTGTAGTGACCGATTTCGTGCGCAAGGACTGCCTCGAGCTCCCTTTCTGAGAGCTGCTCGATCAATGTATCAAAAAGCACTATACGCCGAAAGCGCCCGAAGCCGGTGAAAAATGCATTCGAGTGTCCAGAGCGCTTACTGCCATCCATCACAAGGATGGTCTTCGCCAGGAAACCCGTCCGGTCACCCAAGCCAACTAGGCGCTCACGCAGCCCACCTTCAGGAAGCTCTTCGAACTTATTGAACAACGGCATGATATACATCGGGTAGACGACGACCATGACGAGCTGGAAGGCAAAGAGGGTAATGAATGCCCAGAGCCACCAGAGGGTACTCAAGCTCACTAACCAAAGCACCAGTGCGATGAGTGGGATCGCGATGAGCATCGAAAGCACCAGCCCTTTGATTTTGTCCGTAAGCCAAAGCTGAACCGTGCTTTTGTTGAAGCCAAAGCGTTCCTCAAGACGGAACTGACCATACCATTCCCAGGGGATGCCTGGTAAGCTGAGGGCTATTCCGATCAAAAAGAGAATCGAGCTCTGCCCCCATACCCCTACTCCAAGCTGAGCTTCGAGCGCATTCCAAAGGTATACGATCGGCGCTGTGCCGCCTATCCAAGGAAAGAGCACAAGGAGAATGATGATCGCGTCATAAAGCATTTCGCAGCGACCCAAGCGGTTCTTCGCGAGCGTGTATTCGACGGACCGCGCATAGGTGGGCTCATCCATCACCCCTTGCAGGGGCTCGGGCACAGACGAGGCCGCGGCTTTCACCGACTTGGCGTTCATCAGGTCCAGCCAGTATTGGACACCGAGTTTTAAGAGGAGAAGGAGGACAAAGGTTATGAGGACAGGTTGCATTGTTCAGAATCAATAAAAGTGACAAATCGCTCTCCGTCGAGCCAACCATCGCATCTACCCGCTCATCTTACTTTTACTCTTAATCTGAATCCTAATCTTTCATCGCATCTTAACTCTAGGTGCATCCTCGGAGGGAAGCGTTGGAGGCAGAGGATTTAGATTAAGAGTAGGGTTAGGATTAGGATTAAGATTAAGAGTAGGATTCGGAGGATAAAAAAGACTAACCTCTCGGGTGAGCTGCCTTGTGGGCGTCTTTCAGGCGACCGAGACCGACATGGGTGTAGACTTGCGTGGTGCTCAATTGACCGTGGCCGAGCAGCTCCTGAACGACCCTCAGGTCGGCGCCCGCATTCAGCAGATGCGTCGCGAAGCTATGCCGCAGTTTATGCGGGGTGAGGTCGAGCGGTAGACCTGCGAGCTCGAGGTAGACCTTCATTCTACGCTGCACCCAATAGGCAGTGAGGGGGGCACTGCCGCTTAGGGTGAGCACCGGATCATTTCCTCCCGTCGCTTCAGCAAAGCTCCGGATGTAGTCCTTCAGCAGTTCCTTGGCGGTCTGCCCCATCGGCGCGAGACGCTCTTTGCCTCCTTTGCCATGAATCCGTAAGACGCCCTGACTTAGATCCACATGGCGATGTGTCAGGCCGACAAGCTCACTGATGCGCAGACCTGCCCCATAAAGGAGTTCAAAAATGAGCTGATCGCGAGCAGCCTCATGCGGCGTCAGCTCACCAGCTGCCAACTTTCGGCTCGGACCCTCCAAAAAGTGTTTTACCTGCTTTTCGGTAAGAAACTTTGGCAGCGGGGTTCGAAAAGCGGGGATCGCTATGCCACGGATCGGATTCGATTCGACCAAGCCCTGTTTCAATAGGTAGCGATAGAACGACCGCAGGGCCGACATGTGAAGATGCAGCGTGCGGCGTGACTTGCCCGCCCGTTGGGCTTCAATAATGTAAGAACGCACCCAGACCGAAGGAATCACATCGAGCGCGCCATGCCACTGATCACTCGCTCGCAGACCCGAGAAAAAATCCCTCAGTGACTGCCCATAATTGCGCAAGGTGTAAGCCGAGTAGCGGCGCTCTTTTTCAAGAAAGGCTAGAAACCGCTCGACAAGAACGATCTCTGGTAAGGTGCGCTGCTCTTCGGCGTCGGCCACTAGCTGTCCAAGCCAAGAACTTTGCGGCCTTCATCAGAAATCATATGAGGCGTCCACTGAGGGTCCCACACGATATCGACCTCTGCGGAAGCGACCGAGGACATAGACTCGATCTTCGATTGAGCGTCACTTGCGATCGTCGGCCCCATGCCGCAACCAACCGCCGTCAGAGTCATTTTAACCGCGACAGTGTATTGACCATTCTCCAACTCCGTCGCCTGCATGTCATAAACGAGCCCGAGGTCGACGATGTTGAGCGGTATCTCTGGATCGAAGCACTCGCGCAGGCGCGTCCAAACAAGATCATCAGAAAATGCTTCTTCAGGCGTTTCCGAGGTTTCCTCTTTCAACGAAGCCACAAAATCTGCACCGAGGGCGTCGAAGTGTTCCGGTGCGACGCGGAAGAGCCCATCCTCGCCACGCAAGGTGACAGAACCACCCAACGCCTGCATGATATCAAACTGGGCCCCTGCCGGCAAAACCACTGCATCTCCAGCGGGAATCAATACAGCTGGGCACTCCGTTTCTATGATAACTTCTTTCATCGTTTCTAAACTACCAAGAAATCCGACCAGGTAAATAGCTATAAAGGTGACGTGGATCCGAAGACTCGCTCAAAAGCCTCCATTGCTCAAAAAGCGGCGCAGCTTCTTTCTCCAACGGACCAAGGCCGAGGCGTTCCGTTAAGCCAGTTTGAGCCGACCCGAAACTCTCCATTAGTATTTCTGTCATCGACTGTGGATACGGATATTCAGTGATGTCGAAGTCTGCTCCTAAAGCAGCTTCCTCCGCCGCGTAGGCAATCGCATCCTCCAATCCGCCAATATGATCGACGAGTCCGATCGTCTGGGCACGGACGCCGGTCCAAACGCGGCCCTGCGCGACCTCGTGCGCATCTTCGCGCGTCATATTTCGGCCATCTGATACCCGCGCCAAAAAGGTTTCATATGTAGTAGATATCCAATCCTGAAAAATCTCTATTTGCTCATCGGATTTCTTTTCCATCACACTCCAAAGTGTCCCATGTCGATTCGTTTCCACGGTCTCGAATTGTATCGAGAGTTTATCCGTCATTCCCTCGAAACTGGGAATCATCGCTATAACACCGATCGATCCAGTCACGGTCGTCTCTTGAGCAAAAATCGAGCGTGCCTGCGCAGAAATGTAGTAACCACCGCTCGCGGCATATCCACCCATGGAAACAACGACGGGTTTAACTTCGTTCGCGAGCTCCACCTCCCGAGCAATCATTTCCGACGCCATTGCACTCCCTCCGGGCGAATTCACGCGCAGGACAATCGCGTCGACCGAAGGATCCAAGCGGAGATCACGAAGCAGTCTCGCGTAAGTGTCGCCCCCGACAGAAAATTCATCCCCTTCCCCATCGACGATTGTGCCCTCAGCATAGACAATAGCAATCGAATCACCGCCCGACATTCCACTGCTGCCAAACACCCCGCCATCGATTGACAAGACGTATTGAGACAAGGTGATTTGTTTAAAGGTATCATCTGCCTCATTTAAACCAGCCACTGTGATCAGGGTTTCCCGCATCTCATCGTAGTAGAGCAGCTCATCCACGAGCCCGATAGCTCGCACAGATTCAGCATCAATAAGGGGCCGAGCGTTTGCCATCGCGTCGAGGCCATCGAGGGAGAGATCTGTCTCGGCTGCCAAACCCTCGCGAATCGTCAACCAGAGATCATCGAGCTCTGTTTCCAAGGCTTCACGAGCTTCCTCCGACATCGTTTCTCGGACGTATGTCTCTCCGAAGGACTTGTAATCACCGGCGCGAATAATCTGCACCTCAACACCGATATTTTCTAGCGCCCCTCCCAGATAAGCCATCTGTGCAGCCAATCCTCGATAGTCCAAGGTACCAAAAGGATCCATCCACCATTCCGAGGCAACGGACTTTAAATAAAATTCAGCCAGTCCATCGCTATGGGTGTAAGCGTAGATCTTTTTCCCAGCCGCCCGCACTTCTAGTAATTTCTCCCGCAACTCGGTCAGCGTTGCTAGACTGTTTGCCATCGAGCCGCCTCCAACAAATCCACCGGTTATAAAGACAGCTGAGATACGGCTATCTGACTTCGCGCTCTCCAGCGCAGTTATGACGTCAGAAAGCGACATCCTCGGGACACTGCCACCACCCAGCTCAGCAAGTAGCTCCTCCACTGGATCGACAACGGCCGGACGATCATAAATCTCCATACCCAAGTCGACAACGAGGACGCCCTCCACTGGGGCTGAGCTCCCTTGCCCATCCATCAGACTGCTCAAACCGAGCAAAAAGATAAGGCCCAACAACATGAACAGACCAGTGGCAAAAAACATGACCAATAGCTGCCTGAGGACAGAACGGATAAACCTAAGCATACTACGAAGGTGTATCCAGCTTCGCTAGATCCTCAAGAGCCAATCGATATTCGATCGAAATGCCGATCGAAGCGAAAACTACTGTGCTACACCCCAGCGGTGACTGAATGGGTAGTAAATCACGACTGCTTTACCGACGATCGTTCCTTCAGGGACGACTCCCCAACTGCGACTGTCGCCACTGTTGTCTGAGTTATCGCCAAGAGCCCAGTATTCGCCTTCGCCAAGGGTCCTCGGCTGGAGCAATGCGTAGCGCCCGCGCCCTGTACCATAGCCCTCGTATTCGCCTTCAAAGGCGTTGTTCAGTTCAAAACCAACCGAACCCGTAGCCAAGTCTCCATTACGGTAGAACTTGCCACCGCGCACGCCGTTACCACCGACAATTTGGAGGACATCGCCCGGTTCACCACCGATACGCTTAATGTAATATTTTCCGCGCTCGCCTGCCGTCATCGTCCGAATATCTGTCGTATCGAAAACAAAAGGTTCGCCCGCTTTCGGAGCCCTGAAGTGATAGCTGAGGCGATCCACAAAGAGCATATCGCCCGACTTGATATCGAAACTCAGGGCGACTTTTCCACTTTCCGGAATTGTAATTCCGGTGCGAAGAACGGCGGGATATCCAAAGCGATTACGCTCGATGCGTGCATTGTCACCCGCTGCTTCGAGGATTTTCAGCACGACGTCCTGCATCGCGAAGTCGTAGGGCACCTTCACGGTCTGAACTTCGTCTCCGACAATGAATTGGTAAAACGCCGCAGGTCCCGGCAATACGAGAAAGCGCATCCGTTGGGCATTGCGTGAGGGCTGCTCTGCAAGGTCATAACCCGCCATGACAGAATTCTCCAGCTCCTGCTGGGAGTCATAGCGCAGCTGCCCACGACGACTGTATTTGCGGTTATTCAGGCTGGTCGAAGTAACCAATGGAAGGATCAGCTCGTCGCCCGGCTCACCCTTGAAAGTCTTATGCCCCGCGCCCAGTTGGGCGATGCGGAAGATCCGTTCAGCCACGTTCGGGCGTTCGTCGCCGAAGTAGACGTCCGACGTCATCCCATTGTAGGTGGGATACATCGAGTTGGTCGGAATCTTAAAGGGCTGGAGAAAAAAGGTGCGAATCCCGATCACCACAATCGCCGCAACCACGATCAGGTCGACATACTCAGTGATCTGCGAACGAGGGTAAAACTCCCCTCCTGTGCGGCGCAAAATCGCTTCGAGTTTCTCGACCGCGCCACTCAACGCTTTCACCGCAGTATCCTTCTGCTTAGTCAGTGCCTTGAGTTCGGCAGTCGCTGCACGCAGCTCGGCCAGCTCTTCTTCAGTAAGGACATCTCGGCGGAAGTGATCGACCTTGCGGGCGAGTTGAAGCCACTCTTTGGCTTGCTTACGTGCCTTGGCACTTTTGCGGCGGAAAATCGATTCGAGCATGTCCGTGAGAGGGAAAGGTGTTCTAGTTAGTCGATTTGAGAATCTTGATAAAGGCATCCTGCGGGATCGAAACTTTACCGATCTGTTTCATCCGCTTCTTACCTTCTTTTTGTTTGTCTAAGAGCTTACGCTTACGAGAAATATCACCGCCATAACACTTCGCGGTAACATCTTTACGCATCGCACTGATCGTTTCGCGGGCGATGACATTGGCACCCACGGCCGCTTGAATCGCGACCTTGTAAAGCTGCTTAGGCAAAATCTCTTTGAGCTTCTCACAAAGCAGACGGCCTCGGGCCTCGGCTCGGTCCACATGCGAGATACTGGAAAAGGCATCGACCGGCTCTTGGTTCACCATGATATCGAGGCGAACAAGCTTCGAAGCCTCATATTCAGCCAACTCGTAGTCCATCGAACCGTAGCCACGGGTGATGCTCTTTAGGCGATCATTGAAATCAATGAGGATTTCATTCAACGGTAGGCGCGTGCGCAGGATAACCCGCGATTCGTCGACTGTTTCAGTCTCTTCAACAAAGCCGCGCTTCTCCATCACAAGAGCGAGCATGTCACCAATCGAAGTCGATGGGATGTGCAAGGTCGCGATGATCATCGGCTCTTTGATCTGCTCGATTTGGGAGGGATCGGGCAGGTGGACGGGGTTATCAACATCAATCCATTCGCCATCCGTTTTCTGCACTTCGTAGGAGACACTTGGATACGTCGAAATGATATCCAGATCGTATTCTCGACGAATGCGCTCCGTCACGATCTCCATGTGCAGGAGTCCGAGAAATCCGCATCGGAAGCCAAAGCCCAGTGCAACCGAGCTTTCTGATGTGTAAGTGAAGGCAGCATCATTGAGCCGCAGCTTCGCCATGCTCGCCTTCAGCTTCTCGTAATCCGAAGTATCGATTGGATAGATCCCCGAGAAGACCATTGGAACAACCTCCTTGTAACCGGGAAGCATTTCCTTCGCTGGGGCGGAAGCCTGCGTCAGGGTGTCACCGATCTTCATGTCGGAGAGCTCTTTGATCGTTGTCACAATGTAGCCCACCGAACCCGCATTGAGCTCGCCAATTGCCTTCATTGCAGGACTAAAAATCCCCACCTCTTTGACTTCAGTGAGGCGATGGTCACTCATCATGAGGACTTTGTCGCCACGTTTGAGACTGCCGCTGAAGACCCGCACATAGCAGATCACACCGCGATACGTATCGAAGACACTGTCAAAAACGAGCACGCGCGTGGCGTCATATTCCGACAAACGCGGCGCTGGCACCCTATTAATGATGGCGTCAAAAATCTCTGGAATTCCGATCCCAGACTTCGCACTCGCGAGGATCGCTTCGTCGCCCGGCATCGCGAGGACATCTTCAAGCTGGCGCCGCACGTGGGGGACATCCGCTCCTGGTAAATCGACCTTGTTGATCACCGAAATGACCTCGAGGTCTTGCTTTATCGCAAGGAGAGCATTCGCCACCGTTTGTGCTTCGATGCCTTGAGCGGCATCGACGAGGAGCAAGACACCTTCACACGCTGCCAAACTCCGCGAGACTTCGTATGAAAAGTCCACGTGTCCCGGCGTATCGATGAGATTCAAGCGGTAGACTTGTCCATCGGGCGCGGTGTAAGAAAGCGTAACAGGGTGACTCTTAATCGTGATCCCGCGCTCGCGCTCAAGGTCCATTGAGTCGAGCAACTGCGCCTTCATGTTGCGCTGCTCGACCGTTTTGGTCACCTCGAGAAGTCGATCCGAGAGGGTCGTCTTCCCGTGATCGATATGAGCTATGATGCAAAAATTGCGTGAGTGCTGAATCTCAGCCATTTAAATTTAGTCTAAGGGTAGGTGTTCGAATTCTGACAAGCTCGTGATCTTCAAGCTGCGGTCGATCCGCCGAGTTAGACCACTGAGCACAGCACCAGGACCGCACTCGTAGAACTCAGTTATGCCGGATGCAGCAGCTGCCTGCATGCACTCTTCCCAGCGAACTGAGGAGACGACTTGCTTGGTCAGGTTCTCGCGGATTTCAGCAGGTGTAGTCACGGGAGCGGCCGTCACATTGGTAAAGACTGTCTTTGTCGGCGCACTGATGTCGGCCTTGGCGAGGTAGTCTGCAAATCGCGCCCGTGCAGATTCCATTAAACGACTGTGATAAGCCCCCGCTACAGTGAGTGGGATAACGCGTTTGAAATCACCCGCTGCGTTTGCGGCTTCAACAGCAGTAGCAACTTTATCGGAAGCACCCGAGATGACGATCTGCCCAGGGCAGTTGAGGTTCGCCACGTCGATGTCGTGAGCTTCGACAAGCGCCCGCACTGCATCTGGTGATCCACCGATGATAGAGGCCATCGAGCCTTCGGTTGAGTCACAGGCTTCCTGCATCAGGCGGCCGCGCTCAGCGACGATCTTAAGCCCAGTCGCAAAATCAAAGGCACCCGCGGCAGCAAGAGCCGTCAGCTCACCCAAGCTAAGCCCAAGACAGACCTTGAGGTCGTCGAGCTTGCCCGATTCCTCGAGCAGTTTGTAAATAACATAGCCATGAACATAGAGCGCGGGTTGACAGACCTTCGTCTCCGTCAACGACTCCGCTGGCCCCTCAAAGCAAATCTTGGACAAGTTCCAGCCCAAGACGGCATCCGCCTCATCGTAGAGGGCACGCGCCGTCGCACTGTTTTCGTACAGCGAACGCCCCATTCCAACTTGTTGGGTGCCTTGTCCACTAAAGAGCAATCCGATAGCCATAAGGGGTGGAATAAAGACGGCCATTTTTCACTAAGCAACCGGAAAGCAGAGATGCCGAAGAACACCCCTTCCGCCGCACTTATAAGGGAGATTTTCGTCGTGACCTGAACTGATCCACTCGTTTGCATAATAGCCCCATCGATAATCCTCCCATCTTAAAACTAAAACCCCTCAAATCCCCACCAGATGCCATTACATCCTAATGCTGGAAAGCCCGTTTCAAAACGGGATCTGACAGATATCGTCGAACTGAGCGAATTGTTTCCTGAGCCCTTGTTCGCAATCCACATCGCACAAGAGGGAAATGATGACTTCCGATTCTAAAAGATGCAACTCCACTCCATTCAAATCGGGAAAGCTCAGACGCTAGGAGACCCTGATAAAGCGGCCTTTTTCAAGAAGACATGGTCAACGGGGATCTATAAGAGCGGGGTGAGTGGGCCTGTCGCGGTTGGACACGAGGGCATCGTCGGTGATGAGCAGGCTGACCTCACCGTGCATGGCGGTCCGGATAAGGCGCTGTGCGTGTATTCGCTCGATCACTACGCATATTGGAAAGCAGAACTGGGGCTAGAGTTTTCGCCTGGGGCCTTTGGGGAGAACCTTACAGTCGCTGATATCAACGAGTCCGACGTCTGTATCGGAGATATTTATCACGCCGGAACCGCTGTCTTTCAAGTAACCCAGCCCCGCCAGCCTTGCTGGAAACTAGCGCGCCGCTGGGAAGTAAAAGCCATGCCCGCGCTCGTCCAAAAGACGGGGAAGACAGGCTGGTATTTCCGAGTTCTAGAAACTGGAAACCTGTCTGCTCCTGCCAAGCTGGAACGCTCCGCGAGACCCCACCCAAACTGGACAGTCGCGCGTGCAAACGCAGTGATGCACGATCGCAAAACAGATTCTACTCAAACCAAAGAGCTCGCTCAGCTTGATGCCCTATCAAAGTCGTGGCGTGAAAGCCTTCACAAGCGGCTCGGAAATAGATAGCAGAGAACGGTCTAAAACTTTCTACTCCTTCGCCTCGCCTTTTCTCGACCTATGTTCATTACCCTTAGTCATACACGGACCTGATATGTCGCTGATTGATCGATTGCACAGTATGCTGCAAAGGCACCCGAAACGCATCGTCTTCCCTGAAGGGTCAGACCCGCGCATCATTCAGGCTGCCCGCCAACTGGCTACGCGTCGCCTCGGCGCCCCTATTCTTCTTGGAGATCGGGCAGAGATCAAGCAGCGCGCTCAGCGTCTAGATATACGCCTCGATGGCATTCGAATTCTAGAACATGAGCGCAGTGATGATATGGAACTGTTCCTCCCGATGGTTGAGGCTCACCCCAAGCTCGGCGGACTGACTAAGGCTGAACAAGAAAAACTCCTCCTCAATCGTCACAACTTTGCCGCGCTCATGCTTTACAGCGGCAGTGCAGATGCCCTCGTGGCCGGCGCAACGATGAGCGCTTCGAGCGGACTGCGTTCCCTCTTCCGCCTCGTGCCACTCATCGATGGCGTTAAATCAGCCTCCTCGATGCTGATTTTAGATCAGGAAAATCCAAATTTCGGTATGGGAGGTCTTCTCTTTCTCTCAGACTGCGGCGTCATCCCCGAGCCTACCACCGAGCAGCTTGCAGACATCGCACTGACGACTGCACACACCGCCTATCATTTGACTGATGAGACCCCTCGGGTCGCCTTTTTGAGCTACGCGACGAACACCTCGAAACCCTCACACCCCTCGATTCTTAAAATCCGTGAAGCCGTCAAACTGACTAAAGAACGCGCGAAGGATTTGGACTACCCGATTGAAATCGATGGCGAATTTCAGCTTGATGCGGCCCTCAGCCCAACGGTTGCTGAACAAAAAGGGATAGCGGATAGCCCTGTTGCGGGACGCGCCAATGTTATCATCTTCCCCGACCTCAATAGTGGCAACATTGCCTCCAAGATGATTCAACTCGTGGCCGGCGCCCGCACCTACGGTCAGATCATCAGTGGACTTTCCCACCCCTGTGCTGAAATCAGCCGGGGTGCCCACGTCTACGATATTTTTGGAACCGCCGTCATCGTAGCCTCCCAAGCTGTCGACCGCAGGCTCCTCCATCCCAAGCCCGCCGAGTAATCATAGAAATGGCTTCATCTACGGACTTCCACACCGAACCGCTCAACCGCGAGATCCCACGCCTCTTCGTCGCCGCAACTCGCCAAAACGAGGGGAAAACGACGACATCGCTGGGTCTCTTCGCTGCGCTTCAGACGGTGTATCCAAAGGTTGGTTACATCAAACCTATCGGCCAACGCTTTATCGACATCGAGGGAATGAAAATCGACGAGGATTCCTACCTCTTCGACAAAATCTACAATCTCGAGGTTCCTATCCAGTCGATGAGTCCGGTCGCGATCGACTCGACCTTTACTCGCCGCTATCTCAAGAACCCTGACGAGATCCATCCTACCCTCGTCGATAAGATCGTCCGTGCTTTTGACCGAGCGACCTTTGGCAAACAAGCCGTCATCGTCGAAGGATCAGGCCATGCCGGCGTCGGCGCGATTTGCGACCTCTCAAATGCGCAGGTGGCTAAGCTCCTTGGCGCAAAAGCAATCATCGTCGCACGGGGTGGCATCGGGATGCCGGTCGATGAAATCGCACTAAACAAATCACTTTTCGACAAGGAAGGCGTCGAGGTCGTCGGTGCAATTATCAACAAAGTCAAACACGACAAGATTGACGTCATTGAAGAGTATACCCGCAAAGGCTTAGAGCGCCTTGGTGTTCCTCTGCTCGGCGTGATGCCCGAGCAAGAGCAGCTATCGAAGCCAAACCTATCACAAGTAGCAGAGGAACTCAATGGACGCTGGATCAATGGCGATCCCGAGGATGCGCACCCACGGCTAAAAAAGATAGTCGTCGGGGCAATGTCAGCACGTGGATTCATTGAACAATATGGGGCAGGCGCGCTTATCATTACGCCAGGTGATCGTGACGACATCCTCCTCTCAATGATCGCCTCAGCCGCTGTTGTTGATCAGACACCCGCATCCGGCCTTGTCCTGACGAGCAATACCCTACCACACCCGAAGCTGATGGAGCTCTTAGCTAAAACTAATATGCCAGTCATCATCACGGAAGCCGACAGCTACACGACAGCCTCTAAGATCAACCGCATGACGGTGAAAACGCAACCTGAGGACCAAGATAAGATCCCTCTGATCAAGCGTATGATTCTTGAAAACGTCGATCTTGATAAAATCCTAAATGCATTCCGATAGCGTGCGCGCATCGAACCCCGTATCCATTTCTCTATGACGCTCCAGCCTGCGTCCAATTTACCCAAGCACTGGCCTTCTCCCGCATACTCGGCCACTAAAGAGCTCGCCTCAAGAGTCGCCGACGAAGGGGGTCGCCTTCTTGTCGTGGGCGGAGCCGTCCGTGATGCGCTTCTAGGAAGCTCAAGCTCTGATCTCGATCTAGAACTCTTCGGATTGGACGAGAAACAGACTAGTTCGCTCCTCGCCGAGCACGGACGCTTTGTCTACGTCGGGCGGTCATTTCCTGTCTGGAAACACACCGCGCTTGAGATTGACGTGGCCCTCCCCCGCAAAGAGCGCTTAACGGGATCTCGCCATCAGGACTTTGAAATCGAAGTCACCCCAAACATCAGTTTCCGCGATGCTTCATTGCGTCGCGACTTCACCCTCAATGCGATCGGCTTTGATCCGCTCACCGAAGAGCTCCTTGACCCATGGGACGGGGCTAAAGATTTAGTGGCAAAAAAGCTCCGGCATGTCTCAGATAAATTTGCCGAAGACCCCCTCCGCGTCCTACGTGCAATGCAGTTTATCGCTAGGTTCAAACTCCAGTGCGAGAAGGCGACCCTCGAACTCTGCCGTTCACTTTCAAGCGAACACCTCCCTCGAGAGCGCGTCGGAGCTGAGTGGGAAAAACTCCTCCTCCAAGGCGAAGAACCCTCACGCGGCCTCCGTTTTCTTCGCGACTGCGGATGGATCGACGATTACCCCGAGCTGAAGGCCTTGATCGATTGCCCCCAAGATCCGGAATGGCATCCCGAAGGTGATGTCTGGACGCATACGCTTCTCTGCCTTGATGCTACTGTTCCACTGCGAGCCGGAGTCCGCGATGACGATCTTGTTACCGCCCTCGCTGTTCTCTGCCACGACCTCGGGAAAGCAACGCATACTGAACTCATCGATGGACGTTGGCGATCCCCCGGACACGAACACGCTGGTATCGAACCTACGGAATGCTTTCTCAATCGCTTAACGGGTGAACAGCGTATCACTGAAGCAGTGCTCCCACTCGTCGAAACCCACATGCGACCGTATCAGCTTTTTCAGACGAAAGCTGGCGACAGCGCAGTCCGTCGACTGTCGCTCAGAGCCAAACGCCTCGATTTACTCATTCGAGTATCGATGGCAGACGCTCGTGGACGCGGAGGACAAACGGACGACCCGTTTCCCGCAGGAACATGGCTAGAAGAACGGGCGCAGGCCCTCGAACTTTCAGACAGCGAACCAAAACCACTCGTTCTCGGTCGTCATCTCATCAAGCTCGGTTATAAGCCTGGCCCCGCAATGGGTGACCTTTTGGATGAGCTCTTCGAGCAACAGCTTGATGGCGTTTTCGAAACCACTGAAGCAGGAATCGATTACGCTAAGGCGCACCTTGTGAAGCCCTGATCAGCTAATAGCTTCTAAGACCACAGCGCGGACTGAGGCTGCGCTCCTCGATGTATTGCTCAACAAGCTCTTCGAGGATATACAAAGGGACAGAACCATTCGTTAGCACGACTTCATGGAATTCTCGAATGTCGAAGTCGTCGCCTAGAGCCGCGCGCGATTTCTCTCGCAGCTCAAGAATCTTTATCATCCCGATTTTATAGGCTGTGGCCTGTGAGGGTATCACAATATGCCGCTCAACCATCTTCACACACTGTCTTTCTTGGCTACCCGAATTTTCAACGTAGTAGGTGATCCCTTCCTCGCGAGTCCATTTCTTAGCATGAATTCCCGTATCAACGACTAAACGACAGGCTCGAAACAGCTCCATCGACAAGCGCCCAAAGTCCGAGTAAGGATCTAAATACAATCCCATTTCTTTCGGCAAATACTCACTGTAAAGTCCCCAGCCTTCACTATAGGCAGTGTATCCACCGTTGGTTCGAAACTTCGGCAAGTCATCAAGCTCCATAGCAATCGACAGTTGCATGTGATGCCCAGGAATAGCTTCGTGATAAGCTAAGGCCTCCAACTCGTATTTCGCCATGCTCTTCATGTCATAAAGATTTGCATAGTAGATCCCTGGGCGACTGCCATCAACGGCCGCACGTTGATAGAAAGCGAGACCCGCCGTTTTCTCACGAAAGGCCTCAACTCGCTTCACCTTAAGCTCAGCTTTGGGCAGGGCAACAAAAAGCGTATCGAGCAGACCTCTCATTTCATCCACAACGGCATGCGTTCGCTCTAAATAGGCGTCCCTTCCAGCATCCGAATCATCGTAATAAAATTGTTCATCATTTTTCGTGAATTCGAAGAAAGCCTGTAGGTCCCCTTCAAATTCAACACGTGTCATCAATGCGCGAATCTCATCATGTATGCGAGACACCTCATCCAAGCCTAGTTGATGAATCCCGTCCGCGGTCATATCGGTCGTCGTCGTCAGACTTCCAAGCCCCTGACTCATCTGTCGCCCGGAGCGATTGCTCTTCGAGGAAAGCGATGAGGCTTTCATAGGCTGGCTTCACACTATTTATCAACGCCTCTTTTGCTCTCTCCAGAAGAGCTGCTGAAACTTCTAGATCAAGATCGAGAGCAGCTACTTTTTCTTTAAAATCGACAAGCAGAGCGCACTCAGTCGCTCCTGTCTCAAAAGGCACACCACTGATTATATTATGGCAGGCATCCAGTGCGTGGGGGAAGACAAAGCGAGGAGGAAGGATGCCCATGCCTTCCCGTATTTTCAGTCCCTCAATTTTCTGCGCAAAAACCTCATCGAGCTTCGAGAGCCGCGATATGTATGCCTCCGCATCGCTCAAGTCGGTCACTAAATGGGTGTTGATCAAGAAGGCTGGTTTCCCTGAGTGAAAGCCAAACATTTGATTAACTGGGTAGTTGTAATGCCGGTATTTAAAATTCCGAATACGGTCCTCGTAATTCTTCTTCGCCATTCGGTAACTGATCTGAGTCTGAGGATCGAGGAGATCATAATCGATCGTCTCTAAGAGCTCTTTGAATTCCCCCTTTTGTTGCTCGAATCGTTCTAAACTCGCCTCTTCCGAATAATCATTCCACGCGCCGTAGTCCTTCTTAATCCCCAGATAACTTTGCCACTCAGGATAGCGATCTACGCCTTCATTATATGTTTTTTCAAAGAAGGCGTTCGCTTTTTTCGACTCAGCCTCAACCGATGGGTCCAAAACATCTGCACCATTCGAAGTGAGACAACTAAAGAGCAGAATCAGGGGCGCGATCTGGCAGATTTTTTTTATCAGAAAAGGTCTTATCTCACGAGGGCACGCTACTATAGTTCCGTGCAGGGACTCATCATTCAAAATTGAAATTATGCGGTCAGCCCTCTTATGCGATAATGAAAAAAGTCTGGCCGCGGTGTCGGGATGGACGTTGTGAAACAAAACATAGAGTCGATGAGAGGCGTCGTCTCAGTCGAGTCTACGATCGGTAAAGGCACCATTTTCAAAATCAAACTTCCTCTCACAACTGCCATCATTGACGGACTCATCGTCCGCGTCGGTGAGGACAAATTCATCATCCCGACCCACACTGTGCAGGTCACACTTCGCCCGAAAGCAAAGCAGCTCACGCGCACCGCAAATCAGCGGGAGATGATCAACAAACAAGAAGTCGTGATCAAACCCCTTGGCGACATCGTGGGTGAACTTCAAGGCATCGCAGGCGGCGCCATCCTAGGGGACGGCTCCATCGCCCTCATTCTCGACCCTGCAGCATTAGTGCAGCAGGACGTCGCGTGAGCGAGGGTTCTGCTCGCCTGACTCTAGCGACTCCACTCCAGCATCCGATTAATCGAATGTGAGGCGGGTTCGCGGAGGGACTCTTTCATCTCGATCGCAGGTGCCAAATTTTTCAGGGCGTCGCGCATCTTCTCGAGGGTGTTCATCTTCATGAAGCGACAGTCATTGCAGGCACAGGTTTCAGTTGGACCAGCGATGAAGCGTTTGTTCGGAAACTCTTTTTGCAGGCGGCGAATCATCCCTGTCTCGGTCACGACGATGATCGTGTCAGATGGCGTCTCGCCGCAGAACTTGATCATCTTCTCTGTGCTGCAGACTTCATCAGCAAGATCGCGCACCGACTCGGTGCACTCGGGGTGAGCCACCATTGGAGCTCCAGGGAACTTGTTCCGCAGCTTGGTTAATTCGTCCGCTGAGAAGAGCACATGAGCGTAACAGCTTCCAGGCCAGAGCTTCATCTTGCGACCCGTCTGGCGTGCAACCCATGCCCCAAGGTTTTGATCCGGAACAAACAAGATCTCTTTATCCGCCGGAACCCGCTCGACGATTTTCACGGCGTTGCCGCTCGTGCAAATGACATCAGCAAGTGCCTTCACCCCTGCTGAGCAATTGATGTAAGAGACGACGTAGAGGTCGGGATTCTTTTCCAAATACGCCTTTAGCTTCTCTGGCGGGCAGCTATCAGAAAGCGAACATCCCGCATCGGCGTCCGGTAAAATAACCGTCTTCCCCGGATTCACGATCTTGGCCGTCTCAGCCATGAAGTGCACGCCGCAAAAGAGAATCACATCCTCCTTTGCTTCAGCAGCCGCATAGGCGAGCCCGAGCGAATCGCCCAAGTAATCGGCGATGCGCTGGATCGGCTCGATCTGGTAATTGTGGGCGAGGATGATGGCGTTCTTCTCTTTCTTGAGCGCCAGAATTTCTTCCTGCAACGCACTGAGCGGGCGATCGCCCTGTTCGCTCAGGGGATTGAAGACCATCGGTTCAAAACTTAACTCGGCAGATGTAGCCATTTTGCGAACCTAGCTTGAGTGCCTTGTCGGTCAACTCCGCGCTGAGGAATTGTCGCCCCAGACGTTATAAAGCCGCCCGGCAAAAAAAGTACCGGTCGCGCCCCGAGGCGTCGGCTTTGCTTTCGATCCCCATGAAGCCCGACTCCTCAGCGAGCGTCATCAGTGCGGTGTGCTGTGCAATGCCCGTTTCAAGTGCCACTAGGCCACCTGGACAAAGACATGCCTTCGCACCAGCTAAGATCTCGCGCAGGTCAACCAGCCCAGCGTCTGCCGCGACCAAAGCCACCTTCGGATCAAACTCCTTCACCTCGGGCTGGGCACTCTCCCACTCGGCTTCGGTCAGGTATGGTGGGTTGCTCACAATTAAATCGAAGGGCGGCTCATCTAAACCTTCAAACCAACTGCCTTCACGCCAGGTGATATTATTCAAAGAACACAGCTCAGCATTTTCTCGCGCCAGAGAAAGCGCTTCGGCGGAACGATCCACTGCAATGATAGAGGCCTCAGGCCAAAGTGCCGCGAGGGCCAAGGCGATCGCACCACTCCCTGTACCCAAATCTAGAATACGCTCCGGAGGCTTCCGGGCTTCATCTCGAATAAGCTCGATGAGATCTTCCGTCTCAGGCCGAGGAATCAGGGCCCGCTGATCCGCCTTCAGTGTAAGCCCTGCGAAATCAACCGTCCCGAGGATATGTTGAAGGGGCTCCCTTTGAGCTCGCCGACGAACGAGAGGACGAAGTTTGTCGAGAATCGCATCCTCCATTGGACGGTCGAATTTAAGGAAAAGCTCGAGCCGCTTGCAGCCGATCACCCCCGCTATAAGCCATTCCGCATCTAGACGAGGTGTCTCCAACCCTGCCTTCTCAAAGTAGGCGGCGGTGCGCTGGATGATCTCAAGTAGACTCGGCGGCATAACGGAGAGAAATAACTACAATATGAAAAGGCTACGATAAACGGGCTTGAATCAATGCAATCTTCGACGCAGCTTATCCAACGTTACACCAAAAACGACAATTGCGACCCCTGAAAGGCCGGAGCTCACGCTCCGGTCTTTCTTTTTTAAGCATCCGCGTTGGGCACCAGGTTTTCGATCTTGGCCGCACGGTCGGCCGCAAGGAGCGGATCGATCACGGGATCAAGCACACCTGTCATGACTTCGGCCAAACTGTAGAGCGTCAGATTGATGCGGTGATCAGTCAGACGCCCTTGAGGAAAGTTGTAAGTGCGGATGCGCTCAGAGCGATCGCCGGTGCCGACCTGACTTTTCCGGTTAGCGGCGTATTTCGCATGCTCCTCCTCCTCTTTCTTTTCGAGCAGTCGGGAACGGAGAACCTTGAGCGCTTTGGCCTTATTCTTCAGCTGTGAGCGTTCATCGGCGCACTTCACGATCGCACCGGTTGGCTTGTGCAGAATTTGCACTGCTGAGTCCGTCGTGTTAACGCCTTGCCCACCTGGTCCACTCGCCCGCGCAACCGTGATTTCTAGTTCGGCCGGATCAATATGGATATCGACGTCTTCCGCCTCAGGCAGAACCGCAACGGTTGCCGCTGAGGTGTGAATGCGGCCGCCGGCTTCGGTTTCAGGCACGCGCTGCACCCGGTGCACCCCGGACTCAAATTTCAAGCGGCGATAGACTTCTTCACCAGAGACAAGAAAGCTAATTTCTTTAAATCCACCTGCTTCAGACTCACTTGACCCGAGCGTTTCAATTTTCCAGCCCACCGTCTCAACGAAGCGCGCATACATCCGATACAAATCGCCTGCAAAGAGCGCCGCCTCATCTCCGCCCGTTCCAGCGCGGATTTCGATGATCGTGTTGCGGGAATCACTCGGATCAGGCGGGATCATGGCCGTCAGCATATCCTCGTAGAGCTTCTCCAGTTTGGCCTCAAACTCAGGAATCTCTTCCTCGGCAAGCGTCCGCAGCTCAGCGTCCATTTCCGGGTCGCTGACCATTTCGCGGTTCTCTTCGAGAGCCTTTCCCGAGGAACCAAACTCCTCAGCCAGCTCTAGTAGCTGGGAGAGCTTCTGGTGCTCCCTCGAAACGTCGGCGGCGCGGCGGCCGTCGCTGTAAAAATTGGGCTCGGCCATGAGTCCATCGAGCTCTTTGAGGCGAGCCTCAAACGGGGCTAAATCTGGCAACTTTGCTATCATCGAATCGTCTTATCTGTCCAAAAGGGAAAATAAGGCGGCTTTGTTAGGAAATGACAAGGCCAGTAAAGAAACCATCGCACCGTGACGTTTTCTGCTTTCATCCCTTCGCCTTCGCAGATGGAGTGAAGCCTGCCTGAATCTAACCCGCATCGCTAGACCTATGCCCGAAGATACCCTCCACCGCCAAAACATCGTCGCCTGTATTTGGGACTTCGACAAAACGCTCATCCCCGGCTACATGCAGGCGCCGCTATTTAAGCACTTCGGTATCGAAGAGCGCGCCTTTTGGAACGAGGTCAACGCCCTGCCGGACATCTACGCCAAGCGTGGTGTGCGGGTCAGCCCCGAGACGATGTATCTCAATCACCTGCTCACTTACGTTCGGCACAACCGCATGGAAGGCCTCAACAACGCTCTACTGCGTGAGCTCGGCAAAGAACTGAAATTTTTCGAAGGACTGCCCGCGTGCTTTCCCGCCTTGAAAAAACTCATTCAAGAAACACCCGCCTATGCCCGCTTCGAAATTAAGCTGGAGCACTACATTATCTCTACCGGCCTCGCCGAAATGATTCGGGGCAGCGCGATCTACCCTTTTGTTGAAACCGTTTACGGCTGTGAATTTATTGAAGAGCCTCTACCGCCAGACTTTGCGACCCAGGGAGAGTTTCCCATCGAAGGACCGACCGAAATCAGCCAGATCGGCCAGCTCGTCGATAACACGATCAAAACGCGTTTCATCTTCGAGATCAACAAGGGCACGAACAAGCTAGAGAGCATCAACGTGAACTCAAAGGTCGCGCAAAACGACCGCCGCGTCCCGATCCGCAATATGATCTACATCGCCGACGGCCCGAGCGACATCCCTGTCTTCTCCGTCGTGCGCAAAAACGGCGGGCGCACTTACGCTGTCTACGAACCGAAAAACGAAAAGGAATTCGCTCAGAACGACACCCTCCGTGAAAACGGCCGCGTGCATCACTTCGGCCGCGCCGACTACCGCGAAAAAAGCGATACCTACCTCTGGCTCTCGAATGCCCTCCGTAAAACCTGCGATCGCATCGTCGAAGAAAGCGAGCAGGCCCTCAACCGCCGCGTCGGCGACCCACCCCGGCACCTCCACAGGGACGAGCCCCTGCCACCAGATGGCCCCGCGCAATCGGAGATCTTCCCCCCAGATTCCTCCCAATCCTAATCCCACCCCTTTCAATTCCTTATAAACGCGCCGAATTAATAAATGGGCAGAACGCCGGTTTCATGCTCAGATCGTGTTTAATCAGAGCCCCAAAAAACTTACTGCCCACGGAATTTTTCCCCTTACTCCTCGCTCTCCCTAAAAATGCTCCGAACCCTCACAGCCTACAGCCTGATCTTCATGCTCGCTGTAAACAGCCTCCTGTCCGCAGTGGGCGGAGCCGGTTTGTGTCTTCAAGCGTTGGATCATGGCCATTTTTCTTTCGGCTCTAATCCCTTAGCTACTGACGATTGCCACAGCAGCAAAACGGATTTGCTACCGCGAGAACGACAAAAAGCTGGAAAAAGTGTTTCAACAAAAGTTTGAGGCATCCGTTTGCAGGTTATTCCCACAAATCTGTATTAAATCTAGCGGTAATCTATCGCAGACCGCAATCATCGTATGCCTCTTTTTCAACAGATCAAAATCCAGCAATATCCATTTTCGGCTCTTTTCTTCTTTCCCTCACGCCGATCTACGTTCTTCTCCTAATCTCCCATGGCCAAAGTAGACCTCGATATCGTAAAGTATGTTCTTGAACACACCGATCAGTTTGATGTTCGGCAAGTTGCCAGCCTGATCGAGCAGATCAACAAGGCTCAAGAGGAGATCGATGCTGAGAAGCCGAAGACTCCAGCGGTGAAGAAACAGTTCGTCATTCTCGTATCGGACCCGAACAACGACCTCCCGGACAATGACTTTGTCGGCTGGGTTGCCCAGATCCCCGAAGACGACTCCCCTGCAACGACCGAGGAGCGCCTTAACAAGGCCGCCTACGAATTCAACACTACGCCGCGTGGTCGCAAACTCCCCGCCACCACGATCGGTGAAGCCTGCGAATCCGTCCCTGCACGCCTCCTCAAGGAGCACGATGTCTGGGTGAAAACGAAGGAGCCCGTCCTCATCGTGAAGTCAAGTAACGCCATCCCGATGGACGACTTGAAATCCGAATCGCGCCAAGACATTTAGTCAGCAAATAGCGGCACAGGGTTAATAATTATAAATAATAACCCTCAATCTGCTGCTTTCGACTTGCACCTCATTAGTTAGGGTCTTGCTTTAGCCGGTATCTATGAGTGATTCAGATATCGGACTTATTGGCTTGGCCGTCATGGGCCAAAACCTCGCCCTTAACATAGCGGACCACGGCTTCCGTATTTCGGTTTTCAACCGAACAACGAGTAAAACGACGACTTTCGTCGCGAACAATCCGGACACCCCGGGCGGCCTCGTTGACTGCCAGACGCTGGAAGCATTTGTCCAGTCACTCAAGCGTCCGCGTAAGATGATCATTCTCGTGCAAGCGGGTGGTGCAACCGACGCTGTCATTAATGGCCTCGTCCCTCTCCTCGATGAAGGCGACATCATCATCGACGGTGGTAACGCTCAGTGGACGGACACGATCCGCCGCGAAAAGGAACTCACTGCTAAGAACCTCCGCTTCATCGGTAGTGGTGTCAGTGGTGGTGAAGAAGGCGCGCGCTTCGGCCCCGCTCTCATGCCCGGTGGCACTGAAGAAGCTTGGCAACACCTCAAGCCGATCTGGGAAGCCGTCGCCGCAAAGGTCGACGCCAAGACAGGTATCGAGCTCAAAGGCGCAGCCCCCGGCAAGCCGATCGAAGGTGGCGTTCCTTGCACCGCTTACATCGGACCCAATGGCGCAGGACACTACGTCAAGATGGTGCACAATGGCATCGAGTATGGTGACATGCAGATGATCTGCGAAGCCTATGACCTCATGCGTGGGGTTCTCGGCATGACACCGCCAGAAATGGCCACAGTCTTTAAGAAGTGGAACGAAGGTCGCCTCAACAGCTTCCTCATCGAGATCACCGCTGACATCCTCGCTCAGGCAGACCCAGAAACCGGCAAACCTTTCGTTGACATCGTTCTCGATACCGCTGGCCAAAAGGGCACAGGTAAATGGACAAGCATCGACGCCCTCAACATGGGTGTGCCTGCTCCGACCATCGCCGAGTCCGTCTTCGCCCGCTGCCTCAGCGCGGTGAAAGATGAGCGCGTGGCTGCTTCCAAGCTCCTCGCCCAGCGCGTTGTAAAACCTTACGAAGGCGACAAACAAGCCTTCATCGATGCGATCGAAGACGCCCTCTACTGCTCGAAGATTTGCTCTTACGCACAAGGCTTCCAGCAAATGCGTTACGCTGAAGACGTCTACGACTGGAAGCTCAACTTCGGCGAGATCGCCCAAGTCTTCCGTGGCGGCTGCATCATCCGTGCTGGCTTCCTTCAGAAGATCACCGAGGCCTACGAGCAAGCTCCAGAGCTCGCTAATCTCCTCCTCGATCCATTCTTCCTCGAAACAGTTGAGAAGGCAGACGCCAACTGGCGCGAAGTTATCGCGACGGCCGTCATGGCTGGCGTTCCAGCTCCAACCTTCAGCAGCGCCCTCGCTTACTTCGATAGCTACCGCAGTGCCGACCTCCCGCAGAACCTCCTCCAGGCTCAGCGCGACTACTTCGGTGCTCACACCTACGAGCGTAAAGACAAGCCACGCGGTCAGTTCTACCATATCGACTGGCCTGACCCAACTCGTCCACAACTCGACTGCTAAAGCGGCACAGCAAAGAAAGACCTTTCAAAAGCTTTCTTCACACTCTCCCCAATCCAAGGCGCACGGTTCAAACCGTGCGCCTTTCTTTTTGTCCGGAGGGGCGGAAACACCACACTTGATGCTCCTTGGAGTTCGCTCGCAACCGGCCTCATCGCAACCGGCTCAACGACAAGGCATCAAGTCGTCACTAGCGAGCCGATCCTCTTTCTTCAGATCGAAATTGGGGAGTAGCTCAATCAGCTAACAGTCGCCGTGAGCGATATCTTCACACCCCGACGAAGATAGGTTGGAACATCGAGATCCGAGCCTTCGTATAGATTCTCATCTGTCTTATCAAAGTAGCCGCGGTTTTCTTCCGCACTTGGGAAAGCAAATTCTTCCTGGTCTTTAAGCGCTTTAGCTTTACGTCCGAGAGATGGCTTGTGGGGCTTCGTCCATGTGGATGCGCGAGCCGGCTTCAAATCAGCCATTGGTGACGCCTCCAGAACTGCCTCAGTCACACTGCCCTCTGTATGGTCGGACGCCTTTTCAACTGTATCCAGCGCCTTCGATGCCGTGCGTGTATTTGATTTTAGAACACGGCGTGAACGTTTCACGGTGCGCTTTGTGCGATCAAGAGATGTCGTTCCGATCACTGTAATCGCAACTTTTCCAGTCATACTACCTTCGATCACTGCCCCGAGAACAACTTGTTCTTTGGAGCGGAAACGTTCCGTTACAAATTCGATGATTTCGCTCACCTTTGTCATTTCAAGTTCCGGACCACCGGCGACATGAAGGATGAGACTATCCGTTTCGCGGATGTAGCGATTCTCTGGAAGGTGAAGGAGCGGGCAAACATCGAGCTGGCGAAGCGCTTCGGCGACCGCATCGGGCCCCTCAGCTTCGGCGAAGCCAAAGAGCGTTTTGCCGCCCTGAAAAGAGAAGGCCTCTCGCAGCTTAGCAAAGTCGACATTGATCAACCCATCTTCGGCAAGCATCGACGAGATGGCGCATACGCCGCGCCCGATCCAGTCGTCCGCGAGTTGAAAGGCATCCAGCACCGTCGCCTTTTCATCGATCTCTTGCAGGAGCAAATCGTTCGGCAAGGTAATGACGGCGTGGCAGCGCTCGCGGAGGGCACAGAGCGCAGTCTCTGCTCGTTTCGCATTGCGTGAACCTTCACGACTGAAGGGCAAAGTAACAAAAGCAATTACAACGGCGCCAAGCTCACTCGCGATCTCGGCGACAACCGGTGCAGCGCCACTACCCGTTCCGCCACCTAGACCCGCAGCGAGAAAAACGAGGTCTTGGCCTTCCAGAATCTTTTCAATTTCATCGGCAGCTTCCTCTGCCGCAGCCTTCCCTACCGCTTCATCATACCCCGCACTTAAGCCACCTGTGGCTTCTCGACCCAAGAGTACTCTCTCGGGCACTGGAGAAGACGAAAGCGACTTAAGATCGGTATTCAAATTGGCCAGTGGCAATTTAATGCGTTGGGCCATCTGCAAGCGATCGACGGCGTTGTTACCGGCACCGCCGATACCGACGACCTTCATCTGCAAAGCTGGCAAGTCTTCAAGGCTGGGATCGAATTCGCTCATTTGAATATCTCCGTCATTTTTGAAATCCATCGGCGCGATTTAGCCTGTGTCCCGTCTGTTGCATGAGTGCGCTTCGCTGAGAGACCATGGTGCATCAAGCCGAGCACGGTACTGAATTCTGGATCACGTAATTGTTCGTTGGACACCCAATCAGGGTTTTGCGCTGTTCGAACAGGAACCTTGAGGATCGACTCACCTAAGGTAGCGAGATCCTGCAAGCGCGACCCTCCCCCAGTCAAAATGACGCCAGCGGGCAGGTTTTGAGCACTGAGTAAGCTGCCCAGTTTGTTTTGCAAAATCATGAAGAGCTCCTCGGCACGGGCGTTTAGAATCTTATTAATCGCCATGCGCGGAATCGGTCGATCGCCGATACGCATGTCACCAACAAGCATTACATTCTGTCCCTTGTCGTCGCGATCTACAAGGGCCTTGCCATAGCGCAGCTTAAGGCTTTCAGCATCTTTGTAGCTGATCCGAAGTCCAAGGCTCAGATCATTTGTGAAATGGTCACCACCGACCGCAATCACCCCGGTGCGCGCTACTCGGCCCTGCCGGTAGAGAACATAGTCGGTCGTTCCGCAACCAATGTCTAAGACGAGCACACCTGCACGCTTCTCTTCTTCAAGCGTCACCATGCTGCCAGACGCGATACTCGACACGATCATATCCTCAACCGTGAGGGAAAATCCATTGATGACGTGCATCGGGTCGGCGATTTTTCGCTCATTGCCATGAACATGCCAATAGTGCGCCTCAAGCTGCGATCCCTGACGATCGAGAGGCTCAGCATATGGCTCGCCGTCGAGCACATAGCCACTGCGAACGTGGTGGATGTAGAGGCGACCTTGTGGCAGCGCCTTACTCCGAGCATTTTCTGCCGCACGCTCAATATCTACGGGGCGCACCCAGTTATCAGCGTCTTCAACCGTCACTACACCCGAGTTGTTAAAGCCTTCCAAATGGTTACCAGTGATCGCGAGATAGACGCCTTGAATCTCGGCGCCCGCACATTTTTCTGCAGTGAGCAGCGCAGCGTGGGTGCAATCGCTGGCCGCACGAATGTCAAAAATCTCACCCTTGCGCACACCTCGACTCGATGCTTGGCCGAGCCCTATAATCTCGAGTTCACGCCCATCGACGATCTCACCAACAAGGACAACGACTTTAGAGGTTCCGATTTCAACTGCACCGATGATCGTGGAAGCATTCATAACGTGGGATCAGGATTTGCGGACTTGGACAATAGCTTGGCCAGGAAATGAGAGGTCGATCTTGTAAAATCCGCCTAGGCGCTGTGAATTATTCACCGCAACCACTTCATTCAGCTTGCGGAGTTGGCCTTGAAATTGATTCGGAGCAAAAACTATCCGGTCTGAGGTCCGGCTCTTAATCTCGATCACTGAATGCACCGCACCGGGATCTGTATTCAGATTCGAGACAGAAACCCATTTCCAATCGCCATAAAGAGCGGGAAACTCGTTCCGAGCGGTTTCAAGAAGTGGGGCAAGCTGCTTCATCTCTTCAACCTCTTGGATCTGCCCATCCCACCACTGGAAGCGAATGCCGGCGAGGCCAGGAAGCGCTGCGATCGTCTCAGTGGGATAATTGTAGCCATCGAAAACAGTCCCATCCCCTGCGATCAAAATGTTAATAATCTGATTTCCGGGCGTGCGAACACGGGCTCGCAAGAGTGGCTTCCTTTCATCCAATCGAATAATCAGAGTATCTGGCAGTGAAACTGAGACCGAGGCAGTCTTCACTTGTCCGTGCGTTTCGATCTGTGCCTTCAGCTTCTGCAGATCATAGCCCATCGTGCGGACTCCAAGTTCAATCGGAAAATGACTTTGAAACCAGCGGGCATCAAGAACGCCATCACTCACAAACTCTATCCGTTCGATCGTTCCGACCGCATGCGAAGGTGTATCAAGGGGCAGTTGCTTCCCTGAGAAGTAAAGCCCGTACGAAATAGCTCCTATCGCTATGACTGCTGCTATTCCTGCACCAAGCCAACGGAAAGTGCGCTTCCAACGTCGGGAGCGAGAAGCCGAGGAGGTCGATTTCAAGCCATTATTTTGCTGAATACTTTGCCAAGTGCCGTCCGGCTTAGTCTTGCGAGCCGTCTTCTTTTTCTGTGGGGATTTTTTTACTACTTTAGCCATGCGTAATCACTTTAGAAGTTTTTTGACCGTTTGAGCGCTGGTGTCAACATACTCGATACAAGAGAAGCAAAATTGTATCCAAATACACTCGCACTTTTGGGCAAAAGGCTCGTTTCGGTCATTCCTGGGAGTGTATTAATTTCGAGGAACGTGAAGCTCTCTCCATCTGTCATAAAATCAACCCGTGCAAAGTCACGCCCGCCCGCAGCAGTGAAAGCGATCAAAGCCGCCGCTCGAATCTCATTTGTAAGGTCTTCCGCGAGTTCCGCCGGCACACTATACCGCGTACTCCCAAGGGTGTACTTGTGTTCATAGTCATAAAACCCTCCCTCAGGATGGCTCCCAATCACACCGAGGGGTGCATCATCTAGGATGCCTACCGTGACATCGAAGCCCGGAAGTCGCTCCTCCACAAGCCATTCACCTTCAATGAGTTTAGGAAGCAGGGCTTTCCAAGAAGCTTCCGAGTTAAAAGCATAGAGTCCGACGCTACTGCCCTCTGCCGCCGGTTTCAAAACCAGTGAAGGCGATTCAAAATGATCAATCAGTGCTTTCCATGATGGCGGAGACGAATATTGAAAAATCATATCCTTCGCCACAGGAACTGCCATGGTACTCACAAGTTGTTTTGTAAGCGATTTTTGTATGCAAATCCGACTCGTTTTCGCATCACAGCCAACGTAGTCAAACCCACCCTCCTCAAGATCAGCCTGTAGACGCCCGTCTTCACCGTATCCACCATGGAGGACTGGGAAGATGATATCGGCCTCAGGATCTAAGGCTGCTGGAAGAGCTTCCTCCTTCAGATCGACCCAAATTTTATCATACTCAGATGGAATGGCCCCAAAGACAGCTTTCGATGAGGCAAGGCTGACCTCTCTCTCACCTGAGACCCCGCCTCCCAGAACAACGATACGCCTTTTAGCCTTATCAACCATCAGAGCACGTCCTTCCATTCCGCCCCGAGGAGGAGTGCTTCAGGCTCCAAGTGCACTCCCTCTTTCTCAAAGACTCGCTTCCTGACTTGCCGCACCAACTCAATCACATCCGAGGCCGAGGCGCCGCCTTTGTTCACAATAAAATTTGCATGCGTCGGGGACACTTCAGCCCCGCCTACACTCATTCCCTTGAGTCCAGCAGCGTCAACCAGCTGTCCCGCATGGTGCGGTTCTGGGTTCTTAAAAATGCAGCCTGCACTTGGCTCACGAGGCTGAGACTCTTTACGCTTTAGTGCGTAGGCGCTCATATTACCTCTAATAGCATCCGTCTGGCTCTCCAACCCACCTACTAAACGTGCCTCAATCACTATCCGAGTGCTCAACTCAGGGCATGATCGGTAACTGGAATGAAAGAATGATACTGGATGCTCAACGACTGTATCATCATCCTCGATACAGGTGACCGATTCAATAAGATCAAAAACCCAGCCGCCCATCGCTCCGGCATTCATTCGCAAGGACCCACCAAGCGCTCCGGGAATGCCTTCGATGAATTCAAATCCCGACAGGCCAGCCTTAGCCGCCTCCGCACAAATTTTCTTCAAGCGAGTCCCTGCCGATGCGATCAGACAGTTACCGTCACGACTCACTTTCTGCCAAGCATCTCCTGTCAAACGGATCACTAGGCCCGGATAGCCAGCATCCATCACGATCAAGTTCGAACCACGTCCTAAGTAGAAGATAGGCACACTCGCGTTGCGGGCCTCGCGCCTGAGTCTAATCAAATCTGCTACGGAGGCTGGCTCAGCATAGTAGCGGGCAACCCCGCCTACGCGCATCGTCGTTTTCGGAGCGAGGGGCTCATTTTCGCTAAGTAGTGAAGCATCCGCACTAAATTCTTTGGCTGTTTGCCACCACTCCGAAGTAACCATCACGCCAGCACCTTTCCTTCGAAGGAAGCAGATCGGCCACTGAATGTTTCGACCCATTCGACCAAACTCAGAGCCATCGCTTCGGCTGCATCATCTTTCGAGAGGCGTTCGAGAGTCGCTCGCATCGTGTCGAGTCTATCCTGCTCTGACAGCAGAACATACAATTTCTTGAGTAACTGCTCCTCGAGGACGTCTTGATCCATCACTACACAGCCGCCTTGTTCCTCCAAGCGCCTTGCGTTCGCTTCCTGATGTTTATCGGCCGCGTAGGGATAAGGCACTAAAATCGATGGTACCGCGCATGCTATGAGTTCTGCGATCGCACCGGCACCGGCGCGCGAAATGACAACGTCCGCAACCGTAAGCAATGAGCTCATATCATCGACGAAAGGGAGAAAAATCGCTTTCATCTTTTCTCCGCTCACGGTGGTGAGTTCGACCGAGCTGTGCGTGCCCTTAGTGGGGCCGGACACAGCGATAACATTAAACCCTTCTCGTGAAAATATCTGGTAGTGACTGTCTACCCATTGATTCAAAGCCATCGCACCTTGGCTACCGCCCAGGATGACGAGGGTCTTCGCGTCATTCGTCAGGCCCCACCGAGTCCGAGCGAGCCTTGATTCCAATGGCCTTATTTCTAATCGCAATGGATATCCTATCGTGACCAATTTCGATGCATTGAGACCCTTCGTCCGCACCCCTTCTGGCGCGTAGACGCGATGAGAGATCCGGCTCAGAACACGGACAGCCTTACCAGCATATTGGTTCGCTTCATGCAATGCCACCGGTAGCCCCATTAAACGGCTCCAGAGGACAAACGTCGGGGAAAGAAAACCGCCAAAAACAACCGTAACATCCGGTTGAAAAGTCTTCATGATCTCGCGTGAGCGAATGAGCGCTCTAACCGTGGACCGAACGAATCGCCACAGCCCTTGGCGAGAGAACGCTAGTGGGGCACCTGGGGCCGTAACAAAGTCGAGGTGCGTGTATTTCTTACTTAACCGACCATCTATTGTTTTCTCACTCACCACCAGTTGGCAGGAGTGTCCGAGTCGGATGAGTCGTTCAGCGAGGGCGATTCCTGGTGCGAGATGACCACCAGTGCCACCGCAAACGAGAAGAAATCTTCGCCCCTGCGTGGTCATCGAGTGATTTCGCCAGCCTCCATTGCAAGGTCCTTATTCCACTCTGAAATCAAATTCAGAATGAGGCCAACAAGGACACCCATTGCTACGAGATTCGATCCACCATAGCTGACGAAGGGAAGTGACATTCCTTTCGTTGGTAGTAGACCTGTAACGACACCTACATTTATCAGTGCCTGTAGAACAATAAAGAGAAGTGCCCCCGAAGCCAAAAGGAAGTCAAACATCTGCGGCGCCTTCCGAAGCTGTAATAGGACAATTACAAAGAAGGCCATAAAGGCCAACACCGTGAGGGCGGTAAAGATGAGCCCGAGCTCTTCACCTACGACAGCAAAGATAAAATCTGTATGCGCCTCAGGCAGAAAACTCAATGGCTGCCGACTGTTACCCAAGCCAACTCCCATCGGGCCCCCAGTGGCAAATCCGAGTAAGGCCTGCCATAGCTGATAGCCTCCGGTCTGCCGTGTTCCTTCGAGATCGAGAAATGAAGTGATGCGGGCGAGCCGAATAGGATCGCGCAATACAAGTAGGGAGAAGAGCGCAATCGCCGCAAAGAGCGATGGAATGAGAAACTTCAACCGGCAGCCCGCGAGAAAAAGCAAGATACCACCGACCACACCAAAGAGTGCCGCTGTTCCAAAATCCGGCTGAAGAAAGAGCAATCCACAAACCAGCCCGATCATCCCAATGGGAAAGAGAAATCCCTTAAAGAAGCTCCCGAGAACGCGTTGCTGAGAGGCCAGATAGTGTGCGAAGAAAAATAGAAATCCCAGTTTAGCAAAATCAGAGACCTGCATATTCATCGGCCCGAGATCAATCCAGCGTCGCGCACCATTGATCTTCAGCCCCACCCCTGGAACGAGGACGAGGGCGAGAATACCTACCGAGGCCAATCCGATGATCCACGATGCCGAGCGTAACTTTTCTAAACGAAGACACGTCGTAATCCAAAGTGCGACACTTGCAATCGCCGTCCACAGCACCTGTTTACGGAGAAACTCAGTTCCCTCGATATGATGCGCCCGGCCGATGCTGAAGAGCATCATAAATCCCAAAATGCACAATCCACCTACGATCAGGAGAAGTAGCGTCGGAGTCATGCGGCTACGCCATCCGATTACAGACTCAACTGTGGCTACTGACTGGGGCATTGTCCGGTATTATGGGTACAAAAAACTATTCGATTGGCTCAACGACTTCGCTGTCGCTAATCGGCAACTCGTTCAAACGGGCTTCGAGTTCTTCGGGATCAATTTGATTTGGTTGAATCTCAACTGGTCGCGATGGAGCAACGTAAACGGGTGTCGAAGTTACTGGTGCCGGACGTGATTCGACGGGAGGAACAATCGTGCGTCGCGAAGCCGGGGCAGACGTAACGGTATTCGCCTTCAATCCCGGAATGACCAACTCTTGCCCAACGAATAGTCGGGTCGGATCAGTAATATCATTGGCCTCCATGATGCGGCGGAAGTTCACTCCGTGCTTCGCACCGATCGCGCTCAAGGTATCGCCGGGGGCAACAACATAGGTTGCTCCGTCGACACGACGTGGAGGAGCCGACCTCACGGGTGCTGATGAAGTGCTCGAACCGACACTCGGGATGATCAACGATTGACCGACAAGAATACGGTCTGAGGTCAGGCCGTTTGCAGAACGAATTTTCCCGACACTCGACGCTGTGCGTTGAGCAATCCTGGTCAGGTTGTCACCCTTCTGAACAACATAGGTGTCGCTGTTTGATGTCGAACGTGCCGTCGAAGGCGCGCTTGTTGCTGTCGTAGCAGGAACCTGGAGTTCTTGACCCACATAAATGCGATCACTGCTCAAATTATTCGCAGAACGGAGATTCTGAACTGAGACCCCGTATATTCTAGCGATGGAGCTGAGCGTATCGCCTTTTCCAATAACATACGTTTCGAGGGGCACGTCTTCGGCGGCTACTGATTGAGATTTAATGAGTGGCTGCAGAACAGGCTCATCGCTCTCGATTGCTAAACCGCCGTTAAAAGCTGAAGGCAGATCGCTCGACGTGCTCGATCCAACAGGACGCATCGGCGACTGACGGCTCGTAACCGGAGCGGATTCGACAACCGGATGATTGACAGTTCGCACTGTAGTCGTCGCTTGCGCCGCCGCCGTCTCTGCTCCGTTTGGAGCCGGTGGTGTTGGGCGGGTTTGACAACCTGGCTGGGCCAGAAATAATACAATCAGTCCAACGTGGAGCGCTACAACTGGCAAGAAAACGGGGAGTAATTTCATGAGTCTATCTTTCAGCATGGAATGCTAGAGGGTGAATACAAAGCCTTCAATCGAAAATAAGGATTAGTTTACCTAAGTTTTAAAGTAGCCAATCCAGCTACTGCGCAAATCAAGGAGAGGATCCAAAAGCGGATAACGACTTGGGTTTCAGCCCATCCCTTAAGCTCAAAATGATGATGAATCGGAGCCATTTTAAAGATCCGCTTCTTCCTCAGTTTGTATGAGCCGACTTGCAGAATAACGGATACAGCCTCGAAGACAAAAACACCTCCGATAATGACCAGTGTGACCGGCTGCAAAGTGAGGAATGCAATTGTCCCGACGAGCCCACCGAGCGCGAGTGATCCGGTATCACCCATGAAAATCTGCGCGGGATGAGCGTTATACCAAAGAAAAGCGAGACTCGCGCTGCACAAGACTGCGCAGACAATCGTCAATTCACCAGAGCCTGGCATGTAGGGGATGAACAAATACCCAGCAATCTCGGTGTGACCTGCGGCGTATGCGATGATACCATATGCCATCGCTACGGTCAGCGTGCAACCGATCGCCAACCCATCGACCCCGTCAGTCAAATTGATCGCATTGCTTGATCCTGCGAGGATAAGAAAATAGAAGACAAAGAGAATCGGGAGCGGCATCGCCAGACAGACAGGGTCTTTGAAGAACGGAAGCCAAAGACTTTGAATCAACTCTCCTAATATCGGATGCTGCAAAAAGACAATGAGGCCAACCAGTGTGATAACAGCCTGCGCGAGGAGCTTATAGCGTCCTTTCAATCCATCGCTTTTTTTTGATCTAACTTTGGAGTAATCGTCTAAAAAGCCTACTACCGTCAGGCCTGCGTATACGAACATACTCCCAAGAACAAAGACATTCCAGCGAGCCCAGAGCAGCGTCGATACAAGCACGGAAATGAATATGATCAGCCCACCCATTGTTGGTGTGCCTACTTTCTTTCCATGGAGTTCTGCCAAGCGACCAACTTCTTGGGCGTCCCTGAACGCTTGCCTAGCCTTGAACCGTGTCAGCAGTTCTATGATAAGTGGCGCTAGCCAAAGACCAAAAATCAAAGCCGTTGCGGCACCTCCAACACTTCTTACTGAAATGTATCGGAATAGGCGTAGGGGGCCAAATAACTCTTCAAATTCGGCGAGGTGACTTAGCATGCGACGGCCTCTCCCCCCATCGATGGCGAATTCTCAGGCAAGAGACTTTCTAGCGCATAGCTGCGGCTACCTTTCAGGAGGATCGCTCCCTTGAAACTGTTCACTAATCCACTAGCATCATCGGCTTGATCATAACTGTTCAGCCGTTCGCTCGAGATGGAGTTTTCAAGCGCCCCGCGCTTGAAGGCCTCAGCTCCATGCCCGATAAAGATAGCCTGGTCGTCGGCGCTTAGGCTCAGGATTGAACCAATTTCATGATGTCCTGCATCAAATAAATCACCGAGCTCGTTCATCGTTCCAAGAACGTAGAGCTTCGGAAGACCACTCCACTGAGATTGAAAGAATTCGATCGTATCTTTCATCGAAGAGGGGTTCGCGTTGTAGCAATCAACGTAATACACTTGGTCCTCGTATTTAACCACCTCACCTCGCCCCGGCGAAGGTCGCCAAGTGCTCAAGCGCGCGGAGAGCTTTTCAGCTGAAATTCCAAGAATCCGGGCAACGACAATCGCCAGTGCCGCATTACTCGCCATCCCGTCACTCATCGGCGGGAGTTCGGATTTGAAAGAAGGCACGGCAGGGAGCTCGACGATAATCGTCCGCTGCTCCCTGCCGCACTTCTGCATTCTATCTCTGTCTGTCTCTCTAGTCTTTTTTACTCTATCTCTATCTCTATCTGTCTCTATGTTTATGTCTCTAGTCTCTATTTCTGTGTCTCTAGCACAAAAGTCTTCTTCGGTCTCAAGCGACGGCCATTTTCCCTCGACGCGAAACCGGTGTTGGAGCGCAAGATCATCATTTCCGTCGCAACGATCAATCTGAAGGACACTCGCCGTATTCAGCTGATTAAATACTTCAAAATCTTTGCAGTCTGCTGGAAAAACAACAACCCCGTCGGACGCAGTTGCCTCTAGTAACTTGCACTTTTCTTCCGCAATCCCTTCGACGCCACCTAGGCCTTCACTGTGGGCGGTGCCAAGCATCGTGATGATTCCGTGAGTAGGCTTCAGAATGGAAACTATTGTATCCATTTTCCCTCGACGACTAATGCCCGCTTCAATGACGGCAAACCTATGGACAGCCTCGTCGATCCTTAAGATCGTCAGCGGAACGCCTAAAGTATTGTTCAGATTTGCTTCTGTCCACAAAGTGATATCTTCACCGAGGAGCCGACTGAGCAGGTCCTTTGTCGATGTCTTTCCGCAGCTTCCAGAAATTCCAATTACCGGAATTGTGAGCTCATTGCGGTATCCCGCGGCGCAGTCCTGCAGCCCCTTTTCACTCGCCGCCACAACTAGCTGCGGCAGCTCATGATCAACGACATCTTCCACGATGGCGGCGACAGCTCCATTCTTCGCGGCATCGGAGAGGAAGAGGTGCCCATCTCGCTTATCCGTGCGAAGTGCAACGAAGCAATCGCCCTTCGAAATTTTGCGCGAATCAATCGCAAATCCTCGAACAGCTTCAAGAGGCAGACGATGCCATGCACCACCTGTCCACTTTGCTATATCCTCCGGATCAAAGATCACGCCTTACTCGCCTCCCCTTTTTGGCTCCGTCGAATGATTTCCCGCACGACTGAGCGATCATCGAAGGGAGTTACGCTGTCTGCAAATTCTTGATACGATTCGTGTCCTTTACCTGCGACTAAGACTATATCACCTTTTCGCGCCTCCTCTATTGCCATTCCAATCGCAAGGCGACGATTCTCGATATACTGCATCGTATCCGAAGCAGGAGCTCCTAGCTGCATATCTTCAAAAATCTGACTTAGATCTTCCGATCGAGGATTGTCGGCAGTTGCAAATGCTAAGTCCGACAGTTTCTTGACCGACCGGCTAATTTTCGAGCGAATCGTTCGATCACGATCTCCACCACAGCCATAAACAACAATCAGCCGCCCCTTGGTTAGCTCACGTAACGTCGCGAGCCCAGACAGGTAGGACTCAGGCGTATGCATATAGTCAACAACCACTGGAAAACTCTGGCCGCCAGAAATCGTCTCCATTCGGCCCCGAATCTGTCCCACCGTTTTAAGTCTACGAACCAATACCTCTCGCTCGACTCCAGCCGCAGCACCCAATGCCAATGCTGCCAAAATATTAGTAACATTGAAGCGGCCTACAAGTGGCGCCCGGATCTCAAATACTTCATCTGCCCACTGGAGGCTAAAACGAATGCCTTCGGAATCACATTCGGCAGAGGAAGCCCGCAGATCACAACCTTCGCTCTGTCCGATCTTCACAACGTCAACCTCAACTGGGATCTTCGCTACAAGTTCCTGTGAGAGGGCGTCATCCGCATTAATTACAGCTGTTTTCGGAAGCGATCCGTTCCTTCCATCAAAAATCCGCAGTGTTGTATCCAGATACTCGGCCATCGAGCCGTGATAATCGAGATGTTGTTCACCCAGATTCAGCAGTGCTATTGAGGAGAAATCGAGATCAGCTACACGCCCTTGATCGATGCCATGCGAACTGACTTCTATGACACAATTTTCGCAGTCATTATCTCGCATCTGACCCAACATCGAATACAAATCGACAGGTTCTGGAGTTGTCCGGTAGGAAGGCAGGGTCCTTGAACCTAAATGGTAATGAATAGTGCCCAAAAGTCCGCACTTTTGATCCGGTGAAATGAGCTCGTGGAGTAGGCTTGTTACAACCGTCTTACCACTGGTCCCAGTCACACCGATCAAGCGCATCTTCAATTGCGGATGGTCGTGGAAACGTTGAGCTGCAACAGCCAATGCCCGCCTAACATTAAGGACACGAACAAGCTTAGCTTGTCGTGGGACCCAGTGATCTTTCTCACTCAATACCGCTACGGCCCCGCGGGTCACAGCTTCCTCAATATGATCGGCTCCATCGGTACGAAGCCCTGGCATGGCGATGAATAAGCACCCAGGCGTTGCTCGACGACTGTCGGTGCAAAGTGAGTTAATCACCACATCTCGATCGATCGATTCTTCGACAATCGACTCGGTTTCTATAAGCTGACTGAGTCTAAAATCTGGTCTCTTAGAGCGCATGTTCCAGGAAAGTAATTGAGCGGTTAGTCCGGATTGAGCTAGGCGACTCGACGAAGCTCTTGGTGATGTTTCAAGTAAGCAGCTCACCTTGATTGAGCTCCTCTCATATATGCGAGCGCATCGGTTGCCGGATTTTGCTCCGGTGCAAGCGCGTAATACTCGATTAACTTTTCCCCAATCTCCTGAAAAACGGGCGCGGCGACCACACCGCCATAAGCAATTCTTCGGTTACCATTTTCATCGATCACATTGGCGTCATCTACCATAATCGTAATTGCAAATCTCGGTGCGCTCGCGGGGAAGTATCCCGTAAAAGAAGCGTAGTGATTTCGGCGCGAATATTTACCGTCGATAATCTTGCGAGCTGTGCCCGTTTTCCCTGCAACCTCAAAGCCATTGATAGCGGCCCTACGGGCTGTGCCACCTTCCATAACGACACCTGTCAGCATCTTGGAAAGGAGGTGCGAAGTCTGTTCGCTCAACACTTGACGACGAGAGCGATGTGCAAACTCCAAAACGGTTTCACCCTTGTCGTCCAAAATTCGTTTCACGATACGCGGACGCATCAACTGCCCATTACTGGCTACACTCGACATAGCCAAATGGACTTGCATCGGTGTCGCACTCACAGCGTAGCCTGCTGGCAAGCGAGTTATCGTTAACCCGTCCCAGTTCTTTACTGGGTGTAGCATCCCATTCGTTTCACCGTTCAAGCGCCAACCAGTTGGCTCCCCGAACCCAAACTTGGCGGCGTAATCGTGCATGCGCTTTTCACCCAACTGTAAGCCGAGCTGAGCAGCTCCCCGATTACTCGACTTCGACACCACTTCCGCGAGTGTCAGGTCCTCATAGGCGTGACTATCAGAGGGAAGACTAAGCACCCGACCCCTATATTCTACCTGAGCACTACCACAATCGATGATCGAACGCGGGTGGACAAGCTGCTCTTCGAGGGCAGCTCCCACCGCTACAATTTTAAAAGTTGAGCCAGGTTCATACTGATCGCTCACTGCCCGATTGCGATGAGCCGCGAGATCACTTTCCCAAAAGCTATTGGGATCAAAGGTTGGGTAGTTCCCGAGGCCAAGAATATCTCCAGTCAGTGGGTCACTGACAATGATCGTCGCACCTGCGGGATCATAGCGCTCTGCTATTTGCTCTAGAGCTTTTTCAACGTAGCTTTGAACTACGAGGTCAATCGTGAGCTCTACATCATAGCCTTCACGCGCTTCCACTTCACGAATTCTAAACTGAGCGAGCTCTCGACGATGGGCATCCCCTTCGGTCTCTCTCCATCCGGATTGTCCTCCGAGATAAAAGTCCAGCCACTGCTCAACCCCCATAACCGCTTTGTCTTCACGATTCACAAAACCTATCAGATGCGATGCGAACGTACCAGCTGGATAATAGCGTTCGTAGTAAAGATTCCCATACACGCCTTTGACCCCAAGGCCCATAAGTTCTTCGTGCAGTTCTGGATTGATTTTGGCGATCTTGATCCATCGGCGACGGTTTGCAGGATCCGAACTCGCTTTCTCTAGCTTAGACAAGATAGCCCGAGGGTCGATCGCAAGTTCCTCGCCTGTCTTCGTTTGAAGCGTGTGCAGCAATCCTTGAAATGCTGCGCGATCTTTAAGCTGATACACTTTTGGATCCACTCCGAGGCGAACGCGCGGCCTCGTTGTTGCGAGCAAATTGCCCTTCTGATCGATGATGTCTCCGCGACGGCCAGCCTCTGCGATCATCAATGAGCGCGACCCTGACGCAAAGTCTACGTATTCACCACGCTCATACACTTGCAAAGCAGATAAACGAACCAACACGCATGCGAAGGCAATGATTACAACCGCAGCCAAGAAGCCCAAACGCCATGAACTGATAAAAGTCTTACACATCAGCGGCTAAGCCCTCGAACAGCTTCCATCGAAGCGAGATCAAAAGTCTGGCGATAGGGTTCTGATTGTCTTGAATTCTGGCTTGGCTCTTCCGTGGTCGGAGCCGGGACATAGAGGGTACCCATGCGAATAACTTGTTCAGTAACTGGACGACGGAGCGTCAGTCCCATTGCTATGGCGCGTTGATGAAGCGTATCCGGTCGGCTGAGGCGAGCAATCCGGGCGTTAAGATACTCGAGGCGTTGTTCAGCATCAACTTGTTCGATCTGAACTTTTTGGATACGCCCTGCTGTATCCGAAATTTGCTGACGCAACCAAACCAGTCCGAGTCCCCCAACTGCTACAATCGCTACGATCAAGCAGGTGAGCGTGATTCCCTGATGCCAAAGGATCGAGCGAGCGGGAGCTGCGGGCTGTCTTCGTGGTGATGAGATCATGATGCAGGGATTTCGGCAGTTTTGCGTAAAAGGCGGAGTTTCGCAGAGCGTGAACGCGGGTTTATTTCGCACTCAGCATCGTTGGGAGAAATTGGGCGGCGGCTAATTTCGACGGCATAGACAGAGCGCTGGTCGGCTGTGCGATTATCCCTCGCACCCTCGGGTCGACCCGACATCTTCCGACAAAAACGCTTCGCGATGCGGTCTTCGAGTGAATGAAAACTGATGACGGCAAGGATGCCTCCAATTTTGAGACGTTCGAAAGCCTTCGGAAGGACGTTCTCAATCACTTCTAGCTCTCGATTGATCGCGATCCGAATACCCTGAAAAGTGCGCGTAGCAGGGTGGATTTTACTACGCCGCCGAGCAGCCGGCCCAACAACTTCTTCAATCATACGAGAGAAGGAAAGGGTCTGCTGAAGTTCACCTGTCCCGCGCGCGCTCAAAATTGCCTGCACGATCCGACGCCACATCTTTTCTTCTCCGTAACCACGGATTGCGCGTATGATATCCGCTTCGGGGGCATTTTCGAGGAACTCGCCAGCTGTCTGTCCCTCATTCGGGTTCAGACGCATGTCCATCGGGCCATCGAGACGGAAAGCAAAGCCGCGTTCAGCGGTGTCATAATGATAGGATGAGAGTCCAAAATCGAAAAGCATCCCGTCGAAGACTCCTTCTGTCAGTTCGTCTATATCTTCAAAATTTCCGGGAATGAATGATAACCGGCCCGCAACCTCTTTTGCCAGAGCCTCTGCTCGTGGTGCTGCCTCCGGATCGACATCGAGGGCCACGAGAGTGTTTCCCGGGTGAGCTTCGAGGAGAGCCCGCGCATGACCACCGCCGCCGAAGGTGCCATCGAGCAGTCTCTTTGGTCCATTGGCAGCCTCAATGCCGAGCAAAACGTTTTCGAGAAGCACTGGAATATGTCCACCTGTCATCAACATCCAATTCCCTTAGATATCGAGCTCCTGCATGGCGCTGAGCATATCAAAGTCTTCGTCGTTTGCCTCATTGAAGCGATCCGCGCTCCACACCTGGAAAAAGCGTCCGAGGCCAACCATCACGACCTCTTTTTCAACCCCAGCGAAGCTTAGTAAATTCTTGGGCATGAGGATCCGCCCCTGCCCATCGCAGCCAAATTTGCTTCCTCGACCAAAAACGCCACGGAGGAGGCGGTTTGCCTTTAAGTCACCTACTTTGAGCGCAGCGGCGCGCGCCTTGAGCTGAGCGAGCATCTCCGGGGGAAATACGGCCAAACACCCTTCTGGATGGGGCCAGGCAAAATAGTAGTTCCCTTCGTCCCCTGGCACACGCCAGCCAGAAGGCACCGTCACACGATTTCGCGCATCAAGGCGGTGCGTGAATTCGCCAAAGTAATCGACGGTTGTGGGGGTAGTGGTCATGGGTTCCTGTCCTCTTGAGGACATTTCGAACCACTTTCTGCCACTTCGCCCCACTTCGGTCAAGCCGAGATGGTATTAATTCGCACTGTTTCAAGGACTTAGATCATCGTGCCAGTCGCCGCTCTGTATTTGCCCACATCTTATTCACGCTCATTCAGAGGCCAAAACACCAAGCACCTTTCTCCAAATACCCCTGAAGAAGCCCATGAAACCAAGAGAAAGCATTTACCCTGAGATACTTACAGTATTTTAATACTAGCCCACCTCGCAATTTAGTGAATAACCTTTCCAGATTCAATAAACCTAGAACTTGGCACAATTCCGGTCGAACTTAGGGCTAAATAAACCCTCTATATTGGGCTCTTAAACCAACTAGCTCTCGTTCGTAGATCCCATCTTGATTACCTTAAAACTACTGCTTCGTGACAATTCGACCTGAAAAACAACCCCGGCGAGGTGGAAAGATCCGCCTCGATGAGCTTCTCCTGAGGCGGGAACTCGCTCCGAGTAAAACGCAGGCACAGGCCTTGATTCGAGCAGGCAAAGTACGCAGTGGCACGGAGATTCTAGACAAGCCGGGCAAGCCGGTAAAAGACGACCTTGAGATAACCGTCGCGCAGAGCTCTCCATACGTTGGTCGCGGGGCTGACAAAATCGCGGGTTTTCTCAAACAGTTCCCCCTCCCCACCGAAGGCAAAACCGTTCTCGATATTGGAGCATCCACCGGCGGCTTCACGGATTACATGCTGCAAAACGGCGCGACCAGCTCGACCTGTGTCGATGTTGGCCACGGCCAGCTGCACTACAAGTTGCGGACAGACCCCCGGGTAACCAATTTCGAACGGCTCAACGCGCGCAATCTTACCCCTGAAGACGTTCCTCTTCCATCCTATGATTTTATCGTGATGGACCTCTCTTTCATCTCCCTGAAAAAAGTGTGGCCTGCGGTCTGGCCCTTTGTCGCCCCTGGCCAACACATGATCGCCCTCGTCAAACCGCAGTTTGAGGCTACCAAGGCGGAAGTAGACGCTGGCCGAGGCGTGATACGGGATACGGCCATCCGCGAGCGTGTCCTTAGCGAAATTCGTGCCTGGGTGGAGCAAAACCTGAAGGACGCTCAAGAGGTCGGCTATTGCGAAAGTCCGATCCACGGCGCTGATGGTAATCTTGAATATCTTGTGGGATGGAAGAACATTGCACCGTAGTAGAACCTCTAACTAATCTGCGCCTTCATGACCGCCCCGCGTAACCGCATTCTAATCGTTGCTAATCTGACGAAACCAAACGCCGAGAGCATCGCGAAAGAGCTCTACGACGTCGCCTTGGCAAACGGATGCAGCGCAGAAATCACAACCACCTTTCCTCTCGAATCATGTGCCTTAGCCGGAAAAGATCTCTGTATCGTTATCGGAGGTGACGGAAGCATCCTCGGAGTCGTCGGAGCGGTCGCTGAAACTCCAGTCCCAGTCATGGGCGTGAATCTCGGGACGCTTGGGTTCATGGCAAACTACTCGCCCGAGGGCGCGATCGAAGCACTCAAAGCCTTTCTCAAAACTCCCCACCCCCCGTCGAACCGGAAACTGATTAAGGTGACGACGGCTAAAGGCCGAACAACTTGGGCGCTCAACGACGTCGTCATTCGCGCAACAGGGTCTCGTCTCGCACGCCTCACGGTCCGAGCAGATGACAACTACCTGAGCGCATTCTACGCTGACGGTCTCATTTTTGCGACACCGACGGGCTCGACCGCCTACAGTCTCTCAGCGGGTGGACCGCTCCTCCACCCCGAAGCCCGAGTGCTGGCGATGACTCCGATTAACCCGCATTCGTTGACCAGTCGCGCGATGGTCCTCCCCGAGGAAGTCGAGCTCACCATCGAGCTCGATCCGATCACCACTGATATTCAAATTTCGACCGATGGACGCCGCATCGAGGAACTCGAAAGCGTCTTTCCGATCAAAGTGCATATCTGCCCAAACCGCTACTTCCCGCTCCTCCAACCGCCAAACACATCACTTTACGATCTCTTGCGCCAAAAGCTCCGGTGGATGGGAGAAATCCCTTCGCGCCTTCAAAGCGATGAATCGTAAAAGAGCCTTAAACCTCTGTAGTATAACCCCTAAGGTGGGGTTTAAGCTTGCTCGCAAAAATTCCTAAATCACTTTCCAGAGCCTAATGGAGGAGGTCTACTATATCCGGCCAGCTGACTCTGAGACCGCTCGCGGACCCTTTGATATCGACAAGCTGAACACGCTTGGCGAAGCAGACCAGCTGACTGCCGAAACGCTCTACTACGACGAGACGCTTGAAGCTTGGGCAGCCATTGGCTCCAATGATGAGCTCAACGCAAAAATCTTTCCGAAACACAAAAAGCTGAGCCTACGCACTCCCAAGGAAACCTCTGAAACAGCGGGTTCCGACGAGAAAGGGGCCGCAAGGAAAGTCATCTCAGTTGAAGACATGCGGGCTGCAGCTGAGGGACAGACTGAAGAGACTGAGCATCTCCGCGATGAGCTCCGCTGGCAGCATCGCGCCGCTGCCATCTCGATTCCAATTTTGACGACCGTATGCTTCGTCTCAGCAGCGACCTACATTTACCCATCTTGGAACATCATCCAGCTACTTATCGAAGGCGATGAGGGAGCCATCATGTCGTTTCTGCAGCGCCCGCTCCTCATTCTAGGAGCTTTTGATCTGATCTTCGGGATCTGTCTCGCCCTCGCGGCGACCGAAATTTACCCACTGCTTCGCTTTCGAGCCATGCTGGGCCTTGGTTTCTTTGGCTACACCTACTGGTCGAGCTTTTCGACGGGCGATCCCATCGGGCTCTACCTCTGCCTAGCCAACTTAGCTTTTGGGATCGGTGTCTTCATGTGCACTCTCAGCCTACAATTCCGCACGATTGTCGTCTCTGGAGCCCTCAGCTTTATCGGTGCCTTGACCTTCGCCTACTTTACGACCTTCGCTCCACTCCTCGAACGCTTCCTGTAGAGTATCGTGGCGACTGCGAACCGAAGTAGACACGCCACCTAAACTCTCTGAGCTTCGGTCTTGACGAGACGCTTCATTTGATTCGTTTTGATCGGTTTTTCCGATTCAGACCCAAACTTTTTAATTTCCTGAACCATGGCACAGCCAAAACGCAAACAGTCTAAAGCCCGTTCCCGCAAACGTCGTGGCGCTACAAAGTTCACCCTGCCTCAATTGGCTAAAGATCAGACTGATGGCACCGCGTTTCGCCGCCACCGGGTTAACCCAGCAAACGGTCTTTACCGTGGTCGTCAGGTCATTGAAGTCGACGCCTAGAGCGAAGAAAATCAATTTAAGTCTTTAGGCGGTCCTTGAGGGCCGCTTTTTTTATACCCTAATGTCAGACTCTCAGCGAAAAATTGCCGTCGATGCCATGGGCTCGGACCTAGGACCGTCAGAAGTGGTGGCGGGTGTCCGGCTTGCCTTAGACAAATTCAACACCCTTGACGGCATCCTCCTCGTCGGTGACGCGGATATCCTCCAGCCCATTCTGAAAGAGCAGGGGCTCGCAAGCGACCCTCGCCTCGAGGTGCTTCACGCCTCCCAAGTCATCGGCATGGATGAGAAGCCGATCCGAAGCTTAAAAGAGAAAAAGGACTCCTCCCTTGTTCGGACCGTCGAGAGCGTGAAATCAGGGAAAAGCGCAGCTGCCGTGAGCTGTGGCAATACCGGGAGCCTCATGGCCTGCTCTACCCTCAAGCTTCGTCCCCTCGCCGGCGTCGGAAAGCCCGCCCTCGCCACGGTCTGGCCTACCGCCGACAAGCGCTTCATCCTTATCGACGGTGGAGCAAATCCACAGTGCAAGCCCGAGAACCTCGTCCACAACGCGGTCCTAGGGAGTATTTATGCGCAGGACGCGATTGGCATAGAGCACCCCCGCATCGGCCTTCTCAGCATCGGCACCGAAGAAGGGAAAGGAAACGATCTTGTGAATGATGCTCACACCCAGCTCTCTAAACTCGACGGGATCATCCATTACAAGGGCCTCGTGGAAGGCTTTGATTTATTCTCTGGCGTGGTTGATGTCGTTGTCACCGATGGATTTACGGGGAACGTAGTCCTCAAATCATGCGAAGGCCTTTGGAAAATGATGAAAGGCATGATGCGGGAAGAATTCACCCGCACACCGACGCGCAAGGTAGGTGCAGTCCTCCTCAAAGGCGCGATGTCAGACCTCAAGTCTCGTCTCGATCCAGACATGTTTGGGGGCGCGCCCCTTCTTGGACTGGGTGGCAATGTTCTCAAAGCACATGGTTCCTCCAATCGCGACGCCGTCTCCCATGCCATTCGGATCGCCGGTGTCACGATCGAAAAAAACATCACCGAACACGCCCAAAGACTGGTCGCTCAAGCTAATGAGCGGATTAAAGAACCACCCCAAGGCAACGACTAGGGACCGCTTAGGAGTTTAGCCAGATGCCATGCCTTGACAGGTGGTCGGCAAAGACTCTTTTTCATCCTCTTTTGGAGCGTTATAACTGAATGACATCTGCCACCGATTCTTCGGTCATCATTAAAGGAGTTGGAGCCTATGCTCCTTCAAAAATCCTCACTAACGATGACTTAGCCAAAATGGTCGATACCTCGGACGAGTGGATCCACACCCGCACCGGTATTCGGCAACGCTACATTGCTGGCGAGCAGGAGCCCACCAGTGTAATGGCGACCAGGGCCGCCGAGGCCGCGCTCGAGAATGCAGGCCTAGAAGCAACGGATATCGAACTCATTATCGTCGGGACAGTCACACCTGACATGCCGTTTCCTAGCACTGCGTGTTTAGTTCAGAAGAATCTCCAAACGCGAAAAATCCCAGCGTTCGATATCGAGGCGGCCTGTTCAGGCTTCATCTATGTCATGGACGTAGCCGCAGCGATGATGCGTGCACATGGATACAAGCACGCCCTGATCATCGGAGCGGAGAAGATGAGCAGTATCACCAACTGGGAAGATCGCGCGACGTGCGTGCTTTTCGGAGACGGTGCCGGCGCTGCCGTCCTAAGCCTCGACTCCACGCCTAACACAGGGCTGCTCAAATCAAATCTTGGGGCCGATGGTGCATCGGCCGACATTCTTCAAGTTCCCTCCCTCGAAGAAACCGACCCTGAGGCGGCAAAAAAGGATGGTAGCCCCGCCAATGCCATTCAGATGCAAGGGAAAGAAGTCTTTAAGAGCGCAGTTAAGGTGATGTGCCAGAGCGCTATCGACATCATCGCAGACTGCAACCTGACCGCCGACGACATCGACCTAATCATCCCACATCAGGCCAATAATCGCATCATCGAGGCCCTCTCCCAACGCCTTGCCGTCGAGATGGAACGCTTCGTCATCAATGTAGATCGCTATGGCAACACCTCAGCAGCCTCGATCCCAATCGCCCTGTCAGAAGCCTATCATGCCGGGCGGATTAAATCCGGAGACAAAGTTCTCATGGTTGCCTTTGGTGGTGGACTGACCTGGGCAAGTGCCCTCATCCAATGGCAGTAGCGTAGTAAGAGATATCCCATGATCAAAAGACTCACTCCTTTCTCCCTTTTACTTTTTGTTCTGATCGCACCGACGGCTGACGCTTCATGGTGGTGGCCTTTTTCCGCCCCACCGCGAGATGACTCAGTAGCCGAGCAAACGGTAGATTCCAAGAAGCTCTACGAACGCGCGCTCAGACAGCGGGCAGATAACCGGCTCTCAAGTGCCGCGAAGAACTTCAAGACGATCTACAAGAAGTATCCCGGGGCCGACTTTGCCGCCGATGCGACCTTTCAGTACGGAGAGATTAAGTTCCAAAAGAATTCATGGAAAAAGTCCTTTCTGGCCTTCCAAACACTCCTCATCAGGCACCCAGACTTTGAGAACTTCGACCAGGTCGTCGATTACCAGTTCCGAATCTCTCTGAATCTCGCAAATGGCGTTGGCCAACGCTACCTGTTCATCTTCCCGCACCGTGCTTGGGAACGCTCCGCTTCTTACTTTGAAGTTCTGATTCAAAATGCACCCTACAGTGACCTAGCGCCCTTGGCCTTGATGAATGTCTCGCTCATTCACCAACACTCGGGCAACACCGCACGCGCTGTCGATGCGCTCGACCGCTTGATCAATCTCTACCCAGAAAGTTTGCTCGCCGATGATGCTTACTTGGAGCTCGGCAACACCTTCGCTAGCCTCAACGACGGCCCCCTCTACGATCAAGGTTCGACCCGCGAAGCGTTGAGCTACTACGAAGACTTTCTCGTCCTGTTCCCCGATCACCCAGAGATTGGACAAGGTGAAGTTGGCCTGAGCGCAATGCGCAACGCCAACGCCCAGAGCAAACTGGTCATCGGTGAATATTATTACCGCCACCGGAAGTGGTATCAGGCCGCTGAGATCTTCTTCAACGAAGCCATCACGCTCGCTCCTGAATCTGAAGCCGCCAGTGAAGCCCGAGAATACCTCGCAAAAATCGAAACGAAGGGACTCAAAATAGCCGCTGCCGCTGCCAATGCACCCAGCAAAGAAAACGTCCTCCGCCCTCGCACCACTTGGGTAGAGCGCATGATGTTCTGGAAGAAAAAGTCCCACGATGGCGGCACAACCGAAACTCAAGCTGTTGACGAAATCTCCCCGTCGGAATCCTAGACCCCTTTAACGCCTATGCCACGCTTCGCCTTTCTTTTCTTCACCATCCTCTTCGGAGCCCTTGCTGGCTGTAGCCATTACAAGTTAGGCACCGAAAGTGACGGAGATTTGACTGGACGGATATTTGTTGCGCCGGTCTTAAACGAGAGTGAAGCCCCACAGATCCGCGCCCTTCTAACGGATCAAATTCGCCGCCAATTTTCGAACCACCCCAACTGGCGCTTAGCCTCGTCGCGAAGCGATGCCGACTATCTACTCGAGGTAACAGTGATCGAATTCAGTCAGGCGATCGCTGCCGTTAGCAGCGTTGATACAGGTCGAGCAGCCTCTTACGACCTCAGCATCAGCGCTGCCATTGTGTTGACCACGAGCAGCGGAACAGTGGCAGATCAGAATACGGTCGAAGCTAGAACCGTGCTATTTGCAGTCCCCGGGCAGCCAGAAACGATTTACCAAGCGATGCCGGGCCTGAGCCAGCAGCTCTCAGAAGCGATTGTCCGCGAAGTAACCTTTCACTGAAGCCAGACCCATCCGCCTCAAACCTAGAAGGCGGCGAAGAGAGTCGCTCCGAAGCATTGGTTTATGCAATTAATGCGCGACAGGTCATCGGGCTTGGTTAAAACTAGAAACCATGCCCCTCCCGAAGACTGATCGCAGCGCTTTTTGCGTTCTATGCCTGCTCCTCACCTCTTGTTTTACCGGAGCCCTACACCCTGAGACTCAAGTCGTAGGAACCCAAGCTGAGCTCTTTTCGGCCCTCGAGCAGATCAAAGCCGGTGAGACCGTGCAGCTGGCTTCAGGGACATGGGAAGATCTCAACCTCGTCCTCGATATGGAAGGGACGGAGGAAGCACCCATCCATATCATCGGTGCGGCAGATGGTTCGACCGTCATTACAGGCATCTCTTCGATTCAAATTGGCGGCGATCACATCGAGATCGCCAACTTACACTTTCGCAACGCCGAGCCACCTGAGAATTCACGCACGCGCAATCAAGTCAGCCAAGGGGTTGTATACGAGCCCGTAAACCGAGCTAGAGTTGGAGGCCAACGCGACGCACTGGTCCAATTTCGGATTGGGAAAGAGGACTATGCTCAGCACTGCCGTATGACCAACTGTTGGTTTGAGGACTGTAATCCAGCTGACCCCGACCGGCGCTATATGTGGGTACGACTTTACGGGCGCGAGCACCGCATCGATCATAACCTATTCTCTGGGATGGAACACAGGGGCGTCATCATCCAAGCCGTCATAGTTGAGGATGACGCTCAGCACCGGATCGATCACAACCACTTCCTTGATCGTGCTCCCGGCGACAGAAACAGCTTCGAAACGATACAATTCGGCCATAGCTACCACTCTGAAAAAGACGGAAACAGCATCATCGAGAACAACCTCTTCGAAGCCTGCGATGGAGAGACTGAAATCATCTCGGTCAAAACCTGCGGGAACATTATCCGCGGCAACATCTTCTATCGCTCCCGCGGCACCCTCACACTTCGTCACGGCGACAATAATTTGGTCGAAGGCAACAGCTTCCTCGGCGAGAACAAAGCAGGCGCCGGAGGCATCCGCATCATCGGCCGCAACCACCGCGTCGCTAATAACTACTTCGAGGGTGTGTCTGGAACAACCGGTGCCACCATCGTCATCTATACCGGCATCCCCGACTCCCCGCTCAACGGCTATTTCGAAGCCCATAACGCCGTGGTCGAAAACAATTTCATCTACAATGCACACGGCAATGGCATCCACCTAAACGGAGGCTATGGCGCTCGAGGAAGAACCCTCTTTCCAAAGAACGTCACTGTAGCGAATAATCTGATACACCTCTCGTCCAACTCCCCTGTGCAAATCATCGGCGAACTGGATGATGCCACCCTCACCGGCAACGTCCTCGCCGAAGGCAACGAAACAGGCCAACGTAGGATGGAGGGGTTCACGGTTAAGAAGCTGTCTTTTGAGCGGAAGGATGATGGATTCCTTACCGCCCTCGATGAGACCGGCAGCGCTGTCTTCGAATTCAGTGGCCAAGCGCCGCGCCTACTCGAGCGCTCTGAGGTCGGTCCGAACTGGCTAAGCCCGTTGAAGCCACTTGGAACGTGGAACCCAGATTCAACTGCGCACCCAGATCAAATAACGCGACCACGACTCACCCCTCACGCTCGATCAGACTCTGAAGAGCTACTTGCTGGGAACCGTTCGAGAGCGGCCAATCTTGAGTCATCATTCCAGCCGATCGGAGAAAATCCTTCAAAGCATTCTGCAAATCGCCCGGCCACCAATGCAGCCAATGGGTATAGAGGTCTGGCTTATCAAAATGCACCGCAGCGAGCGGTAGCAGCCCATCGATCAAGAGTGTATCCGCGCGCGGAGAAGCAACTTGGTCCGACCAAACCTCTCCGGTGATTGATTTACGCAGCGCACCCAGTTTTAGCCGGCGACGATAGGCCCGGGTGCATTCCTCCGCTTCCCCAGCGCGGTCATCGCTTTGAAGAATCTCAGCTAAGCGATCTGGCCAGTTGGGAACCGTCGTCACGAGTCGCGCATACTGTTCTAAACGGCGGCGCGGATGATTGGCAGGGCGATTGCCTTGTAACTGCCAACGTTTTTCGCTAAAGCGCTTTTGAAGTTCATCGGCATCGACTGCCTTCCACTTCGACAAAGGAAATTACAATCCGAGCTCCGCCATGGGTCCTCGGTTTCGACTGTATCCAAGGATTTCGAGGGCGGCTTGATGGCAGGCCTCAGGCCAACTGCCAGCCGCATCTAGGCGTTTTTGGGCGTAGTGGCATTTCTGCTTCCAGCGCACCGAGGCAGCCGCACGCAGGCGTTCGCGTCGCTCGGGCAATGAAAGCTGAAGCAGCGGCGCAGCGAGCTCGAGCGGATCAGTTTGTTCGAGCGCAAAGAGTGCATCCTGCATCGCATAGGCCTCTAGGCCCTGCATCAGTAAAGGCGCGAGATTGAGCAAAGGGATCTCGCGACCCGTCGAGGTGCGACACGGGGGCGATTTACCCGCTCCGTCAAAGAGCACAACATGCAGCACAACCCCATCAAAGGTCGGATTCGAATCGTGCTGATGGGCTTTCCAGTCACGCTCATAAAAATGAATCTCGACGTCTCCTAGGATCCGTTGCCCCGCCAGCTCGATTTCAGCTCCGATGAAATCAGGACCGCCGAGGCGATTCCATCGACCGGTCTGAATCACTTTAAGCGACCGCCCATCCGCGACCTCGAGCCCTTCTTGTCGGAAATCCCGCCGCTGCCAGATTTTCTGCACGAGCAATTCGGGGATTCCCACCGGCCCGTAAAGGCCAGGAACCTCCGCGATGGCCAAGTCAGCCGCGTTGATCGGGGGTTGATACATCAATGCCAACTCCTCTCTCCAAATAGCACATCGTTGACTCCCTCACCTCCGACCTTCAGGTCGCTATGCACAACGGACCACGCATGTGCTCGGAAATCACCATCGATGAGAAGACTGCTGGCCGGATTCATAGAATGAGAATGATGGTTGCAGGAAAAAAAGACGGAACTTAGCTTCGCTTAAACTAGTCACTATCGACTGTCATGGAAGACCCAATTTACGTTATCGGCCACAGGAATCCGGATGCAGACGCGATCTGTTCTGCAATCGGCTACGCTGCCTATAAACAGGCCCTCGGACAAACTCAGTTTCAAGCCGCTCGCTGTGGAAACTCAAATACGCGTATCGACTGCATCTTGAAAACATTCGAAGTCCCCCTGCCGCAATTTCTGGGCGACGTCACTCCGCGCGTGAATGACATCATGGTGAAGGGCGTGCACAAGATTCGGAGCGATGCCGTCTGCGCCGAGGCGCTCATTATGTTCGACGAACATGACGTGCGAACCCTCCCTGTCGTCGATGATGAGAATAAGCTCTGTGGTATCTTAAACGTTTTCGACCTCGGCCGATTTTTCATCCCCCGTCCAAATCAGTGCCAAGAGATGCGCAAGGTTGTCACGAGTATCAATGACATCGTCCGCGCCCTTGACGGTAAGATTATCCACGCCGTCGAGCCTGATCGTGAGGAGGAAGTCTATGTCCGCATTGGTGCAATGGATATCCGTTCGTTTGGGAAATACTATACGAAAGAAAGCGATCTTGCACAGCAAAGCATCATCGTCGTCGGTGATCGCTACGACATTCAGCAGCGCTCGATTCAGCTCGGGGTGCGCATGGTTGTCATCACGGGAGACCTTCCGGTGGATGACGATGTCGTCAGCCTCGCGAAAGAAAAAGGGGTCAGCATCATCAGCAGCCCGATCGACTCGGCCAGCACATCGACGCTCATTCGCAGTGCCACGCGAGTGAATAAAGTGATGCATGCCGCGGTTTCTAAATTTGGACCTGATGACCGCGTAGACAGAGTTCGCCGTAAGATTAGAAACATAGCAACGCCAGCGCATGTCGTCGTCGATGAAGACGAGAGCGTCTTGGGCGTTTTCACGAAAACGGACTTGCTTAAGCCTTCCAGTATTTCACTCGTTCTCGTCGACCACAATGAGATCGCTCAAGCTGTCCCGGGTGCCGACAAAGTCACGATTCTTGAAATCGTCGATCACCACCGCTTGGGCAACCCTCCGACCGAACAGCCCATCCTTTTCGTCAACCGTCCGCTCGGTTCGACCTCGACGATTGTAGCAGAAATGTTCCTACGAGACCGGATCGACCCAAGCCCAGCCATCGCCGGTGTGCTCATGGGTGGAATCATATCGGACACTTTGAATCTCAAGGGGCCGACCACCACCCCGACGGATGGCTACATCCTCAGCTGGCTCGAAAACATCGCGGGCATCTCTGGTGATGACTTCGCCGAGAAGATCTTCGCCTCTGGCTCGGTCATCCTAAGCGAGACCCCCGAGAACGTCATCCGCTCGGACATGAAGGACTACACTGAAGGGGATGTTCGGTTCTCTGTTTCGCAGGTCGAAGAGCTGGGCTTCGATAACTTCAAAGACCACGATGACGCCCTGATCGCAGCGCTCGAAGATGTGCGCAAAGCGGGTAACTATTATTTCTGTGCCTTGCTCGTCACCGACATCAACACGCAAAACTCGCTCTTCCTCATCGCGGGCCCTGACGAATTTATCGAGCTCGTAAAGTATCCCCATAAGACGCAGGACGCCTTTGAGCTCAATGGTATCGTCAGTCGCAAGAAGCAGCTAATTCCCTACCTCATCGGTTTGATGCGGGCAGCGAACGAATCCGTCGAATCACTCTCGTCGTAAGAGCTCCGTTGCTTGAGGGAGAGCGCAAAAAAAATCCCTCCAGCTCTGCGCTGAAGGGATCGAAAAAGAAAGAAAGAAAGAGACTCGTTGGGTTGCCTACGGTCGGCGACGGCGGCGTGAAGCCAGTCCGACTAGAAAGACGGTGAGCCCCAAGAGTGCTGATGAAGGCTCAGGAATCGCCGCGAAAGAAAAGAAAGTCATGTGACTCAGACTACCGCCGGGGACAGACCATCCACCGAGCTTAGTGCCTAATTCCGAGACGAAAACATTCGAACGTTTCACCCCAGGAGGGAGACTGGGAACATTGCCGCCTTTAGCGACAGCTCCATACACAAGTCCGTTCGCTTCCCAAGTTCCTGCAGCGCCTGATCCACCAACGACATTTTTGACGAAGACATCGATGTCGACCGTCCCGTCAAAAGAAGCGCTGATCGTTCCGGCATCATTAAACCCAAGCGTACCAAGATAGACGACGTCCGCGATCACTTTGTCCGGATCAAATTGGCGATTCCAGAACTCCAAAAAACTGCTGCCTCAGCCGCAACTGGATTACCGCCGCTATAGGTATCGGTAGCTGAATAATCGAAATCATTCGGCCCCGGTAAAGCCGTGATCGAAGGAATATCGAGGCCAGCTGATAGACTTCCAGCGGCCAGAATAAGAGAAGATATTATAGATACAGTTTTCACAGTTAGGACAGATTGACAGATCTGAAGTAGGAATGGACCACAGAATACGTGGATTAGCAATGCAAAATAGTTAGATTAACGAGATTTACTAAGTATTTTACTTTATAAGCAAAACTCATCCTCGAAGCGTTTTGACCCGTGGTGGAGCAAAAAAGTGGGCCGTCCCTCCAGAATTGTTCGACGCGAGGACAATTGAGCCCTCAATAGGTTTTCCGACGCGCCAACCGACGCTCGGTTCGTAGCTATCCCCGTTCCTGTGGAAAAAAAACTCACCCCCATGATGCAGCAGTACCTCGAGGTACGGCGGAGCCTTCCGCCCGATACCTTACTCCTCTTTCGCCTTGGAGACTTCTACGAGATGTTTGGCGACGACGCCGTCGACGGGGCCAACCTCCTCGGTATCACCCTCACCCACCGCAATGGCCAGCAAATGGCGGGCATCCCGCACCACGCTGCCGAGGGCTACCTGCAGAAAGTTCTCAACGCTGGAAGGAAAGTGGCGCTCTGTGAGCAGACTGAAGCCCCGAAGCCCGGACAGCTCGTCAAACGTGAGTTGACCCGCATCCTCACCCCTGGAACCGCTCTTGAGGACACCCAGCTCGACGCCCAGTCGAATCAATACCTCCTCGCCGTCGAGACCGACCGCGACCAGCTCCACGCCGCCTGGCTCGACCTCACTACTGGCAGCTTCGAAATCGCAACGACGAGTAAACCCGAGGAACTGCTCAACATCTTTCACGCTCTAAACCCCCGCGAGCTCATCCTTCCTGAGAGCGACGCACTCAGCCTGCCCGCGAGCGCAAACGCGGATCATGACGCCGCCTTCATCGAGGGCTGGAACAGTCTCACCGAAGGCCGCCTCCTCAACCGCCAGCCCGACTTCCAATTCGACCGCCGCGAAGGCGCTCGCCTCGTTCTCGAAACCCTTGGCGTCCTCAACCTCGAAGGCTTCGGCATTTCTAAGAGCCACCCTGCCCTCGGGGTCGCTGGAGCGCTCATCGCCTACACGACCGAGACCCTCTGCGCACCGCCGAAGAACATTCGCCGCATCCGCGAGTATCAGCTCAAGCACACCCTGCTCCTCGACAGCTCGACCCAGCGCAACCTCGAGATTTTCCGCACCAGTAATCACCAGCGCAAAGGCAGCCTACTCGACATCATGGACGGCACCATGACCGCACCCGGCGCCCGCCTGCTCGAACAGTGGCTCACCGCTCCGACGCTCGACCTGCCTGTTCTCGTGCGGCGCCAAAGCACGATCGAAGAATTCCTCGAAGCCCCCGGTTACGGAAGCGAGCTGCAGGAGTATCTACGTGGTATCCGCGACGTCCCTCGCATTCTCGGCCGCTTGCGCAACCGTCTGCGCAATCCCCGCGAGCTCGGGGCGATCCGCGACACCCTCCTGCAAATTCCGCACCTGCGCGCTGTGCTCGCTCAGTTCGTCGGGCCTGTTGTCCAGAGCCTCGCTGACGATCTCGATGAGTTTCCGCAGCTCCGCGAGCTCCTCGTTCGCTCCCTCCACGAGGAACTCCCCAACCAGCTTCAAGACGGTGGTTACATCGCCGATGGCTACGACGACGAGCTCGACCACATCCGCTCCCTCACGCGCGACAGCAAAGAGTGGATCGCCTCCCTTGAAGCGGCTGAATCCCAGCGCACGGGAATCAAAAATCTCCGGATCAAGTTCAACAACGCCTTCGGCTACTTCATCGAAGTGACGAAAAGTAACCTTCACCTCGTGCCCGACGAGTATACGCGCAAGCAGACGATGACGAATGCGGAGCGCTACATCACGCCGGAGCTGAAGGAGAAAGAACGCGAAATTCTCAGCGCTGACGAGCGCTCAACCATCCGTGAAGAAGAGCTCTTTAAGGGCATCGTCGACGCTGTCCTCGCCGAAGCCGACGCCCTCGATAACACCGCCACCACTCTCGCTGAGATCGATGTCCTTCTCGGCTGGGCAAAGATCGCCCGCGAGTGGAACTACTGCCGCCCTGCTCTAGAAGAAACCGGCGCCCTCGAAATTGAAGCCGGGCGCCACCCCGTCGTCGAACAGTCCATGCTTGCTGATAAACTCAGCGGTATCTCCGGCCAGCACGACTTTGTTCCCAACAATACCCAGCTTTCGACTGACGTAGAGCAGCTCGCCATCCTCACTGGCCCCAACATGGCGGGTAAGAGCACCTACATCCGTCAGGTCGCCCTCATTGCACTCATGGCGCAAGTCGGCGCATGGGTCCCCGCCAAGCATTGCCGCCTCGGTCTCGTTGACCGTATTTTCTCCCGTGTCGGGGCAAGTGATGAACTCTCCCGTGGTAACTCGACTTTCATGGTCGAGATGAACGAGACCGCCAACATCCTCAATCACGCCACCGAGCGCAGCCTCATCATCCTCGATGAGATTGGACGCGGCACGAGCACCTATGACGGGCTCTCCATCGCCTGGGCGGTCGTCGAGCATCTCCACGGTACCGGCAAAGCCGGACCACGCACCCTTTTCGCTACGCACTACCACGAGCTCACTCAGATCGATCAACGCCTCGCCCGCGTCCGCAACTACTGCGTCGCGGTGAAAGAGTGGAACGACCAGATCATCTTTGTCCGCCAAGTCATCCCCGGCGCTGCCGACCGCAGCTACGGCATCGCCGTCGCCCGCCTCGCCGGCCTCCCAGACAGCGTCATCGAACGCGCCCAAGTCATTCTCGATAAACTCGAATCCGACGACACCTCCCACAACCTCCTCAAACAACACCTCCGCAAAGGACGTAGCGGCAGCAGCGAAGACAAGGGGCAGTTGGATTTGTTCTAAGGCGTTGGCTCTTGGGCGGTCGAAGCCTTAGCGCGCTCCGGCATTGGAACACTTCAGCTCGTCGATTTCGATGAGGCCTGTGTGAGCAATATAAACCGCCAAATCCACGCCCTCACCTCCACGGTCGGCAAGGCCAAGGCCGACATTCTAGAGGAACGTTGTCGGGAAATTAATCCCGAGATTAAAATCATCAAACGTATCCAGTTTTTCACTCCCAAAACGAGTGATGAGATCTTTGAGCTCAAGCCAGACGTCGTTGTCGATGCCATCGATGATCGCCACAATAAAGTCCACCTCATCGCTGAGTGTCGCAAACGGTGGATAAAGCTCGTCACTTGTGGAGGCGCAGGCGGACGGCTCGACCCGAGTTTGATCCAAGTCGCTGATATTGCGCGAACGATCGACGACCCTCTCCTTACCGTCGTGCGCAAAGAACTCCGCACCCACCACAATTTCCCACGCGAACGACGCCGCAAATGGAACATCCCCTGCGTCTTCTCAACCGAGCCGCACACCTATCCGCAGTCAGACGGGAGCGTGTGTAAAGAACGTGATGACGGCTCAGACTTAACCCTGAACTGTGAGAGCGGATTTGGCACCTCGACGCATGTCACCGGAATCTTCGGCTTCATGATGGCAGCTGAGGCACTCAAACTATGCCCCGACCGAGTCGCGAAGAAAGAAGCGCTCGAAGTTGTCGAAGACTTGGGTTAGAACCTCTTCTTCGGAGAGACCAAAAAACTCGCGCACATAGATGTAGGTCGCGAGCAGGTTAGCGGGATGACAGAGTTCCTTCCCCGTCTTTGGGTCTTCCAAAAAAGCAACTTTGTGTGACGGTGGCGGAAGCATCCCCGGCGCGTCGGTCTCGATCAGAAGGCGATCGATCGGGACGGCTTTCAAGGCCTCTTGATACTTCGTTTTACGGGGATTAGCGAAAGGGCCAGAGGCCGAAAAATAGCCACCCATCTCCGCCAGTTCCACGACTAACTCAGGTGATGCACCGACCGAGTGTATTAAAAACCCACGACGCGGCAGTTCCACTTCGCGCAGGATTTCCATCAGAGGACCCCACGCTCTCAGACAGTGAATCATGACAGGCAGATCACGTTCTGTAGCCAATGCCAATTGACGACGAAAGGCATCCTCCTGTTTCTCTATATCAGGATTCTCGATCCATCGATCGAGTCCAATTTCGCCCATCCCGACGGGGCCTTTGGCGGACTCAACAAACACCTCCAATTTCTCAAACCAACCATCCTCGACCGCTTGCACCTTCCATGGATGGAGGCCAAAGCTCGGAACGATAACCTCAGGGAAGGCCACCGCCAAAAGCTCAACATCCCTCCAATCATCCGGCGCAGTTCCGTTAACGACCATGTATTGCAGACCCATTTTGACGAGTTCGCTCAGCAAAGCACCACGCTGCAGGTCATCAAAGAGAGGATCCTGAAAGTGATTGTGCGCGTCGCAAAACATTAACTACGCAATCCAAGCAAGGATGAGGAACTGGAACAAAATCAGGCAGTCACCAATGAGACTCCTGAGCTCATTTGGCCAGGTGACCGTTAGCTGCGTAACGAGACTGAAACCAAAAACACCGAAAAGCAGGCTCGCATAGGCATCGATACCCAACGGCCAACCGATCGCAGCAATGACCAGGGGGGCTCCCCATCGAATCCAAAACGCCGCGAAACTGCCTATTCGAATCCGGCGTCCCTCAAGTAGAATCAGCTCCCACGATGCAAAGACGGCAAACAGACCCAACAAAGTGAGCATTCTCAGGTCCGGCCAATCTCCATTGCCCCAACCGAACCACCACCAAAGACCACTTGCCGCGAGTAGAAGAGACACCCCAAAACGCTTGAAAAGTCGCGGGCCGTCTCTGCTCGTCCGTTTACGACGGGAGACACCGAAGACGTAGAAGGCGGCACCGCCGGCAAAAGCAAGGCCGGTCAGAAGCGTATTTGTCGGGAGCGATAGCCACCCGAGGACGACTGAAAGAAGCAGAACCAATACCCAGGTAGCTTGAAGGGGCTTACGATGCTGACGGTGAAAGTGATGGCGAAGGGTTGACGCGAGGCTTTGCCGCTTCGGGCTAACATCCTTTAAGCGGTCAGCAGTGTAACCAAGCCAGATTCCCATTCCCAGAAGCAGATAAGCTAGCCCGGGCAGCTCAACATCCGCCCAAATTTTCAAGCACAGCTGGTAGGACAATAAGACCGCAACTGCATCGAGTGAGAGGCAGTGCATGACGAGAAGAAGCGCCAAAACAGAAGACGTAACGAGGCGAAATCCCCCCGAAATCCATCCACCCGACTGTCGTTTCATCATCTGCACTCTCCTATACAGTCAACAAATTCACCGAATGGCTCGAAAAAACTTCATCAATTATCCGAGCGAATGTTGCCAAGGTTTAGCACTCAGCTTACCGCTCATTAGATGCGACTATATTTGATGTTGGGATTTGTATTGGGAGTAGGCTCGGGCATCGGGCTTACAACGATGCTAATTCCAGACCTCGATGAGGGCAATCAGCGTAATCCACAAGCGACCAGGCCTGTAGCGCCATCAGAGGACAAAGCACTCGTCAGAAGCCTCCAAGGCGCCCTCTCAGCCGTCGAAAGCACCCTGAAAAATGAAGTGGAGAAAAGTGCCGCGCTCGACGAAGAACTCGCTCAGCTGAAAGGACGCCTCGCAGTAGAGCTAGCGGAAAACGAAGAGCGGCTCAATGCCCGGATGGCGAAAGACGCCGAGGCCGTTTCGAAGAGTCCATCGCGAACAGATCGCAACGCCGACTCGAAGCGCTTTAAGCGCGTGACTAACCTCCGGCCTGACCAAGCCATTGCCCTCGAAAGTCTGATGGAGCAATACAACGCCAACCAAATCGCGCTCCGCGAGGCCCGAGCGAACGGCACTGTGCCTCCGCCAGAAATCAACCTCGACCAACTCCTCTCAAGCATCCTTGACGACGAGCAAGTGGCAGCGGTCGAAGATTATCACAGCGAGATCCGACAGGGTCGCGATGAGACACGCGCAACCGCTCGAATGAACCGCATAGCCCCTTCCCTCGGACTGAACGAAGAACAAAAAGATGCTGTATTTGGAGTCTACTACACAAGCATCAGCAACAACACCGAAATCGCAGCGTCAAACGAAACGCTGGCAAGCCAGATGCGCCAAATCCTTACGCCAGAGCAGTTCAAGGACTGGCAAGAGCTGAACGCAGAATGAGCCGTTTCGACAGCTTCATCTAACTTGATTAAGGCAGTTTCCAAGCCCATCGATTAAGCACCCCTGCGACGTCACCTCGTGCGAGCTGAAGCCAGATCTTTAGCGCTTCATCTTTACCCTTAAGCGGTAAAACCTTCAGCGAAACATCATCCACCCTAAGCCTTTCCAACACTGCGATCCGGCGGTTGTTGATCGTTACGGCCCATCCACTCACATGGATGAGGCTGACGTCTGGGAAGTCCGCATCATCCGCTTCACCAAGCGAATCAAGCACGCCCTCAATCCCTTTCTCATCAGGGCAAATCAGCGTCGTCCCGGAAGCATCTGTTGTGTGGTAGGTTGCGCGCACGTCTATCCTAGATCAACGAATTTGCCAGGGTCTTCAAGTCACATTCCCCATACACATGAAACTAAGCCTCTATCGTTCGGCCTAGTCCCATGAGGGTATGATACTGATTCGTTATGGCCGCGTCGTGCGCCTCATATTCTGGGTCAAAAACCGAAACCTGATGCCAGAAATCAGGCGAATGATTCATTTGAACTAGATGCGATAACTCGTGCCAGATGAGGTAGTCGTGGTGCGCCGCCGGCAGCAGTACCATCCGCCAATTGAAAGACAAAGTCCCGCGCTCGGAGCACGAACCCCACCGGGAGCGCTGGTCACGCACACTGATGCGCGAAAAATTCAGGCCATGTCTGCGAGCAAAATCAGTCGCCTGCAGAGGGATTACCTCACCCGCAAAGGCCCTTAGACTTCTCAATAGAATCGTATCGCAAGATTCCTCCGCGAGCGCGTTTAGAACGACTTTACCTTCTTCGCCCTTAAATTCAAAGCCCCCCCTTGAAGCCTCACGAAGCGTCACCTCTTGCTCGCGCCCGAGGGCTGAAAGCATCGGGTGCTCAGTCAGATACTCATAGAGCGAAATCTTCGGCTCTACTTTCTCCAAAGTGGTGGCGATCCAATCCTTTTGCTCGTCCAGAAAGGCCACCGCGTTTTCCCGTGATACGCCGTAAGGAATATTCAATACAACGTCTCCAGAGCTATTCACGGTCACCTTTAGGTAGCGCATACCACGACTCTGATTAACCTTAATCTCCAAGGGATCAACGCGCGTCGCCACCTTCAAGGCCAAATGATTGTTCTCACTATTGGGCATCTTCGATTTGTTGTCTGAGTTTGAGCGTGTAGCGTCGAAGGGATGCTTCTGGGTCTAGCTTGGCGGATTGTGCCGCAGCGGCCATAGAGAAAAGTGCTTCTCCGAGTTCGTCCTCGGTGATATCTGACGTTCCCTCGGCGGACTCTGCTAACCCGTCGGGCAGGTGCGTATCCAGTTTCTCGCGACAGATGTGCTTATAGGTATCGCTTGCGAAGAGAAGCGATGAGAGGCGCGGCGGCAACGGTTTTAGGCGCGTAGCCTGAGCCGGCTTACCTTTTTTCTCTTCAGCCTTAATCTTCTCCCAGTTGACGAGCACTGCGTCGGAATCTTTGAGATCGAGGTCACCAAAGACATGAGGATGTCGCCGAACGAGCTTCTCGTTGATTTCAGCCGCGACATCGTCGAAATTAAAATGTCCCGCTTCGGATGCCAGCTCGGCATGAAAGACAACCTGAAGGAGGACGTCACCGAGTTCCTCACGCATCAAAGGCATATCATTGTTGTCGATCGCCTCAAGCAGCTCCGCTGTCTCTTCAATCAACGACTCAGTCAACGTCTGGTGAGTTTGCTCCTGATCCCAGGGGCAACCACCGGGGGCTCGCAAGCGTTTCATTGTTGCTCTTAATTCTTGAATCGATTCCACCCCTTCTAGAGGGTGATTTATTCGCTACATGGCAACTCCTTGAGTGAGTTTCGCCCTTCTATCTGACTCAAATGGACAAACTTTCTGAAATCATGGCGTGGAAACGTCAGGAACTCGCACCTCGCTTGCGCCCTGTCCGCGACAGTGAGCTCGCCGCCTTTTCCTCCAAAAGCCGCAACGGCATGTCCTTCGCTGCGGCCTTAAAACGTGACAGCGGCCTTTCCGTGATATCTGAGATAAAGCGTCGTTCGCCCTCGGCTGGAGCCATTGCAGAGAACATCAGCGCCCCAGAGCAGGCCCGGACATACTACAATGCCGGCGCCGATGCGATGTCTGTCCTGACGGATGAAAAGTTCTTTGGTGGAACGATGCAGGATCTTTGGGATGTGAACGACCTCCTCGCTCCACGCGAAGATGCCCGCCCAACGCTGCGGAAGGACTTTTTTATTCACCCCCTGCAAGTCCTTGAGGCAGCCGAAGCCGGAGCCAGCGCGATCCTCATCATCGTCCGGGCGCTCACCGATGAGGAAATCAAAACTCTTTTCAACGCCGCCAAGCTTGCTGGGATCGATGCGCTCTTCGAAGTGCACTCCCTCCCCGAGCTCGAGCGCGCGGTGAACAGCGATGCCAAGATCATCGGGGTGAACAACCGAGACCTCTCCCGCTTTGTCACTGACCTCAAGTTCTCTGAAGACATCATCCCGGAGATGCCGGAAGATTGCATCGCGATCAGCGAAAGTGGCATTATGACGCCTGAGGATGCTGCGCGTGTCCATGCTGCTGGCGCAGACGCGATCCTCGTCGGCGAGGCTCTGATGAAAATGGATCAACCTGAGCAGTTCATCAACGCCGTTCATGGCCTCTGAAGACACAGACATCGCTAAGGGTGCTTTTTCTCCCACTGCGACAAGAACGCTCCTGGGTTCCCTCGGCCATAAACCACGCAAACCGCTGGGGCAGAATTTCCTCACTGATGGCAACATCGTCCGGAAGTCTCTCCAACTTGCTGACGTCCAGCCAGGCGACCGCGTCGTCGAGATCGGCCCAGGTCTCGGAACGCTCACTGGAGCGCTCATCGATGCGGGCGCTGAGGTCTATGCAATAGAATTTGATGCCAACCTCGCCCGGCACATCGGAGATAAATTTGGATCGTCCGTCCAACTGGTCGAAGGCGATGCTGTGGACCATCCAATTGCAGGATTGGCAGCAGTGGATGCAGAAGCTGGCTACAAAATCGTCGCTAACCTCCCCTACGCGATCACCAGCCCTTGGATGGGAAAGCTACTCAGTGGACCCCTGCCAGACACCATGGTCCTCATGATGCAAAAGGAAGCCGCTGACCGCCTTACTGCCCAGCCAGGCACAAAACAATACAGTGCGATCGCGATCTTCCTTCAAAGCGCCTTCGAAAAAGTCGCCTACCACAAAGTCTCGCGACAGTGTTTCTACCCCGTTCCCGGCGTCGATTCCGTCCTACTCTCGATTCGGAAGAAGGACAGCGTGCTCCTTTTCGACAAGCCTACTCGACAGGCTATCCGCAAACTCTTTGGCCAGCGCCGCAAGCAGATCAGCACCCTCGTCAAAGGAAACCAAAAGCTCGAAAGTTGGCTATCGGCGGCGGCTAATTTCGGCGTAAAAACAAACGATCGTCCCGAAGCCATTCCACTGGAAGCATGGCAGCTACTAGCGGAATCATCGTAACCATAGCGCCTACTGGAAGCGGCGGGCAGCGGCAACAAATCGACGAACCGCTTCGCGCAGTGCATCAGGTGCCAGCACTCCAAAACTCAGGCGGACGAAGTTACGCGGCTCACCCTGAGCAAAGCACAAGTCTCCCGGCACATAGGTGACATCGCTTTCGAGACACGCGTTCCAAAATTCTGAGTCGAGCGACGTATCCAAACCCTCCGGCCCTTTCGCCCATAGAAGTAGACCACCCACCGGCGCCTCCCAGCTCCATCCCAGATCTTGAAGGCCTTCACTGCGTAAGGCCGCTTCAAAGATCGCGTGCTTCTCAGCGTAGTGAGCGCGTTGCGTAATCAAATGGCGTTCGAAACTACCGGCCGAAATCGCTTCCTCGATGAGGGCTTGGCTATAGTTCGCGGTGCCGAAGTCGTGGTGACCCTTGATCCGAGCCAAGTGAGCAATCCAGTCTTGGTCGTGACTGACAGCGTAACCGACCTTCAAACCCGTTGCATAGGGTTTCGTGAAAGTGCCCGCGAGCATTGCGGGTAACCCGGCCCACTCAGGCAGTGAAAGGACAGTGCGCGACGGCCAAGGTTCATCGTAATAAATATCTCGATATGCGACGTCTTCGATAACGGGGAGCGACCAACCCAGCCCTCCGACGAATCGCCCTAGCGCGCATTTGTCTTCTTCGAGCCATGAGCGAGCACTCGGATTCGCAAAAACGCCCATGAAGTAGAGCAGCTTCACCCGGTCCAAATCACCTTTGCTTTTCAGATCAGCGAAGAGTGTTTCAAGTCCCGCAATATCGATGCCGCCAGAGGCTGTCGTCGGCATCGACACCGGACGGAGACCAAGGCCCTTCAAGAGTTCAAGAAAGACAAAATACGTCGGCGCCTCGACGAGAACAATATCGCCCGGATCGCAGAAAAGCTGCGCGCTCATATAGAGCGACTGCTGCGAACCGTTTGAGATCAAAACGTTCTTCGGCCCCAATGCGATCTCGCCTTCTCCGGGGTAGCTTGCAAGTCGCTCGACGACTTGTTCGCGCAAGCGAGGGCGGCCCTGATTCACGCCGTATTGGAGGTAGCTCTGCGAGGGGTCATCTTGAAGTAGCTGACGTGCACTGTCGGCCACGATCTGAGCAGGCAGAACGGTATTGTCGGTGAACCCAGCGGCTAGGCTCAGCAGCTTCGGACGAGCCAGTGCCTGCGTCATTAGCTGCGTGATAACGGGTTCATTCTTGGCTACGCGCTCACCGAGAATCGAGAGACGGGCCTTCAACTGTGCGCTACGTTCCATTTTCATCAGCTCACCGATTGGAGGGTCGCAGAGCAACCATGGAGACACGCGGGCTGCTCCCGTGTCAGCGATCTATCATTGCCCTCACTCTCGCCCTTTTACAAAACCGAGACCGTGATCAATATCCTCAAGACACTTCTTATCGCGGGCGGGATTGCCTACATCGGTCTGATCGCCTCCGCCCTCTGGATCACGCCCCGCTTACTCTATCCGGCCCCTGAAAGCGGCTACAGAATGGGCGAACCCTACGAATTCATCGACGTCGATGGGGGCGAACGTATTGCGATGATCTATCTTCCCAAGGAAGGCGCTACCGAGCTCATCCTCTTTCACCATGGCAACGGCGAAGATCTCTCCCACTTAGAGGGACGCTTCGAAGACTTTAACGCCAGAGGCTTTGCTGTCCTCTCCTGCGATTACCCCAGCTACGGCCACAGTGACGGCACTCCGAATGAAGAAAGCCTCTACCGTTCGGGCGACGCGATCTGGAATCATGCCATAGAGGAGCTCGGTTGGAAACCGTCACAGATTATTCACTACGGCTACTCACTTGGCTCCGGTGTAGCCTTTGAACTCGCGACCCACCACCCTGCTCGCGCTGTGGTGATCGAGGGGGCATTCAAAAGTATTTTTCGCCTCTACACGGTCGTCCGCCTCTTACCATGGGAGCTGTTCAACAACATTGCCAAAGTCAATGAGCTCCAAGCGCCCTTGCTCGTCGTCCATGGAACGGAGGATGTTACGGTTCCGTTTTCTAATGGCGTAGCCCTTGCCAAGGCCGGCCCAGAGGGCACGCGCTTCGTCATCGCCGAAGGTGCTGGCCACGCCGACGTATGGGACACCCTAGGCGAAGAGTTTTGGACTGAACTCAACAGTTTCCTCAGCACAACCCAACCGTAGGAGATACTCACTATGCCAAACGTCCTCGTTGTCCTCGCCGAAGGCTTTGAAGAAATGGAAGCCATCGCGCCGATCGATTTACTTCGCCGCGCTGAAGCGGAAGTCACCATCGCTAGTATTGGAGCGTTGGAACTCATTGGTCGCAGCCGTATCCGACTCACCGCCGAACAGACCCTGGCAAACGTCGAAGACAAAACCTTCGACCTCATCGTCATCCCCGGCGGGCCAGCCTTTAAGTTTCTCCGCCAAAACCTCCGCCTCCGCGCCCTCCTGCAACGACACGCAGAAGAAGGTAAAATGCTCGCGGCGATCTGCGCTGCGCCTACCACGCTCTTCGACGCAGGCCTACTCGAAGGCCGTGCCTACACCGCTCATTTCACCGTCTGCGACGAGTTGACCCAGATCGACAAAGCGCAAGCAGTCGTCGAAGACGGCCCCATCATCACCTCACAGGGCGCAGGCACCGCGACTGAGTTTGGCCTCACCCTCGTGAAAAGACTTTTCGGCAAAGAAAAAGCCGATGCCATCGCAGCCTCGATTTGCGTTTAGCTAGCTGCTGGGCCAATTGTTTTCCTAGCTTACTTCATCGCCGCAAAGTCGGCCATGGAGCAGTCGCCCCAGACCTCTGGGCTGAGGACTTCTTGGCTGCCCGTGAGTGTATCCAGAATTGCGAGACGGCTTCGGCCCTTGGAGCGCTGGGTGTAGAGGAGATGGCGACCATCTGAAAGCCAGACGGGCTCCACTGCATCGCCTCGACCGCGCGTCAAAATTTTGGCAGCGGACGCACCCATCTCGTAGAGGCAGATTTCGAACTCTCTCCCTACAGCGGCGGTGAAGGCAATTTGCTTTGCGTCGCGCGGATTCCACGTTGGCTCACTGCAGTTGCGACTCACATTCGTCGGCAGACGGCGGCGGCTGGTGCCGTCAGCATTGGCGACAAAGATTTGCGGGCGGCCTAGCTCATCTGAGGCAAAGGTCAGTTGCCGTCCGTCAGGCGACCATGATGGATCGGCTTCGAGCGCCGTGGTTCTCGTCAGTCGCTGCCACTGGTCACCATTCTTCGAACTCGTAAAAAGCTCGGCGTTGCCATCGATGCTGATCACGAGCGCAACCTGCTGACCATTTGGGCTGAAAGTGGCGCCGGTGTTCGTTCCGCGAAAGCCGGAAAAAAGAGACAACTTCTTCGAGCTCATATTGACCGAATACATATCCGGGAATCCGTTGCGGTAGTAACTGGTGTAGAGCAGTTGGTCACCCGATGGCGAAATCGCTGGCAGGAGAGAGTCAGCACCGTGGCGCGTCAGCTGGAGGCGCGCCCGCATCAAAAGGTCAGCGACATAAACTTCTGCGTGGCCCGAAGTCGTCGAAATGAAAGCCACCCGCCCAGAGAAAAAGCCGGGGCGGTTCGTCGTTCGCAAAACGGCGGTGTCGGCGGCCGAGGCCGCGGCGGCAAAGAGATCGTCTCCTGCAAAACGCTGGCGTAAAAGCTCTTTTCCAGAGCTCACGATGACGAGGTCGAGCGCCTGTTCACTGATTGCCTCGAATCGAAAAACAAAATGCGGGCGACCAGACGAGACCAACTCAAAGGCACCATGGAGCGTGAATGCGCGCTCGATATAATTCTTAAGCTCGGGCTGATCACTCTCGACCCGGATGCTTAGCAAGTCGCGGGCGACGGTGCCAGTGATGTCACGAATCTGGCCATCAGCGACTTGAGCCGAAAGCAAAGCCGGCAAAGCAAAAATGAGGAGGTAAATTAGTTTGAATCCAAAGCGCATAGTTCCTTTCAGCGAATCATGACCAACCAGAGGATCAAGGCCGATCGCATCTATTGAGTGTGGACGACGATGAATCGGGAAGTGTTCAAGGGTGTTAAAATCTCTTTTTCACCTAAGAGAGTTGCTCCTGCATTCACGCGTCACAACCTTCCTAGGTTTTTAGACACTTAATTAATGACCGCTCACCCAGACTCCCTTCGAGAAAAGCTTACTTCGATTAAGTATCCCGGTTTCAGCCGCGATATCGTTTCCTTTGGACTAGTGAAAGATATCGCCTTTGCGGATGGTGTCGCGCGGGTGCAATTGGAGATCACGACGAAGGACCCTAAAGTCGCTCCCCAGCTCCGAGACGAAATTCAAGCCGCTCTCGAGCCAGAGGACGGCGTTGATCAGGTCGACGTAGAGATCACAGTGCTCGCGCCCAAAGGTACTCCTGGCGGCAGTGGATCTGGTGGCGATGCACAGCAAGGCATCCCCGGGGTGAAATATGTCATCGCCGTCGCCAGCGGAAAGGGAGGCGTCGGGAAATCAACCTTCGCGGTCAATCTCGCCTGCGCGCTCGACGAATTGCTACATGAAAAGAAAGGGGCCTCTATCGGCCTCCTCGACTGTGACATTTATGGCCCTTCGGTGCCGCTCATGATGGGCGTCGGAACGCGCCCCGAAGTCGAGGGCGACAAGATCATTCCGCCGGGAAACTACGGCATCCGCTGCATGTCGATGGGCTTACTCGTCGATGATGAAGCCCCCGTCGTCTGGCGTGGCCCGATGATCAATCAGGCGATTCAGCAGTTTGCCGGGAACGTAAAATGGGGAGCGCTCGAAATTCTAGTGGTCGATCTTCCACCCGGCACAGGAGACGCTCAACTCTCACTCGTGCAAACCATTCCCGTAACTGGGGCGGTCATCATCACGACCCCACAGCTTGCCGCCGTAAACGTCGCTCGCCGCGGCGCTCGGATGTTTAGCAAAGTCAACGTCCCGATTGTCGGCGTAGCTGAGAATATGAGTTACCTCGAGATGCCAGACGGCTCGAAACAACATATCTTCGGCGAAGGGGGTGGCGCCGAAACCGCGACCGCACTGGAGACTTCACTCCTCGGGCAGGTACCGCTCGATGCAGCGATCCGCGAAGGCGGCGACCGCGGCATTCCAATCGTCAAAGGTCAGCCTCAAAGCACTGCAGCTCAGACATTTAAGAAAGTTGCCGAGCAGATAATTGCATTCTTAGAGACAAAGAAGGCTTCGTAAACGCCTTTAAGCCAACGGCGTCAATATGCCGTCGTTACCTCCATACGGAAAAAAGTAACAATCTTCCCAATTTAATGAATATTTGCTCAACCGTCAAAAAGACTCGTATTATGACGCATTTCGCACATCTTTAACAGAGATAATAGAAAACTAATATTCCGTTTGATGTCTTAAAAACCAAAGCCCGAGCCTATGCCCCCATTGGCCTCAAACCAAATTCTTAAGAACTCTAGCCTGTATCAGGAGTTCCTCGCTGAGCGTGACGAAATCTTACGCCACAAATGGCTCGAGTCTGAAAAGACTGGAACCGACATCGGTTTTGAACGGGCTCTTTTAGACTGGATCCGGCAACATCGCGACGAATGGCGCGAGTCTCAGCGTCAAGCCCGCGACACGATCTAGCGCCAAGCGCTGATAATTTTGCAGAAAAAAACCACTGGCTTCAAACCAGTGGTTTTTTCGTAAAGTGAACTCAGACCGCGACTACTTGATTTCGCGGTGCAGGGTGTGACGCCGCAGAGATGGGTTATATTTCTTTTTCTCAATGCGACCTTGTTGCTGCTTCTTATCGCGGGAGGAGTTGTAGCGTGAGACTGGCTTGCCCTCGGCACGAGCTTCGGTGCATTCGAGAATAATATGTTCGCGTGGCATTTTGAAAAATGGGTTTAAAGTGGAAAACGTCGGAAAAAGAAGACTTGTTAGATCGTCGGCAAGGAAAAACCCTTCACTCCTCACCGACACGTGCAATTTGCCTCTCCAACGCATAGGACACTTTTACGCGCCTCATGACCACTGACCAGCCACACTTCGATCAGCCAAAACCCTTCGGAAAGACTGCCCAAGGCCAAGAAACCGAACTTTACTGCCTCAGCTTAGAGGGCCGGCTCTCTGTTCTAATCACGACTTACGGAGGCATCGTAACACAAGTTTGGGCTCCAGATCGGGACGGAAATTTCGCAGACGTCGTTCTCGGATTCAACGAACTCTCTGAATATGAGGCCAACTCACCCTATTTCGGAGCCATTATTGGTCGGGTCGCAAATCGCATTGCAAAGGGCCAGTTCAAGCTCAGAGGGAAATCCTACGAGTTGGCCAAAAATCAAGCCCATGCCGACCAGCCCTGTCATCTTCACGGCGGCGATCAGGGCTTCGATAAAGCGGTATGGAGCGTGGATACTTATCGAAACGACGAGAGCCCTCTTCTAAAGCTCAGTTACCGGTCAGTTGATGGAGAAGAAGGCTACCCCGGAAACCTTCAAATCATCGTGTCATATTCGCTCACTCCAGAAGGAACACTGGCAATTGAGTATGAGGCCACGACAGATGCGACGACGATTGTAAATCTGACAAACCACAGCTACTTTAATCTCAAGGGCGAAGGGCAAGGCACGATCCTCGATCATCAGCTCGAAATTAAATCAGATAGCTTCACCCCTGTAGCAGAAAATCTGATACCAACGGGAGAAATCCGCTCAGTTGAAAATACCCCGTTCGATTTCCGCGAAGCAAAGACGATCGGCCAAGACATAGATCACAATGACGAACAGATCCAATTCGCTGACGGATTTGATCACAACTACGTCCTCAGGGGTTCGCTCAGTTGGCTCAGAAACGTAGCCCTCGTAACTGAACCCGATTCTGGCCGTATCCTAGAAGTCTACACGACTAAGCCGGGCATGCAGTTCTACACTGCGAATTCCCTTCAAGGAGCGCCTGGGAAAAGCGGCAAGCCCTACGTGAAGCAAGGTGCTTTCTGTCTCGAAACCCAAGGTTTCCCTGACGCCCCGAATCAAAAAGATTTCCCTAGCATCGAGCTCCTCCCCGACGAAATCTACCGTTCACAAACGCCCTACCGTTTTTCGACGGATCGGCCCCAAGAATAAAGGGACGTCAGCCCTGTCCGCCGAGCATCCTCTGGACGAGCTCGTCGAGCTGTTTGTCGAGCGCAGGGCACTCATCACCCTCAATCGGGACTCCAAATTCCTGGCCAAATCCGTCGAGCAAGACGAGCAACTCCTCATCATCGGAACGGAGTTTTGAAGGCAAAGCATCCACTTCAAAGATCGTGCGTTTGAGCATACGTCCAAGCAGCCGTGGGCGCTCAGCAACTTTACCAACTTCGGCGGTAAGGATACGGCCATGAGTGACATCGCGAATCGCCAAGATCTCGGTGTGGTGATAACGACTACCGGGCTGCCCCACGGGCACTCCCAAGCGGCGACCAATTTCCCATGTGCCTCGCCCTGGCTCCTCCATTAAGCGCTCCAAAGCGCGCCGTGTCAGATCTGGGAAATGCATCTTCGGCTGCGGAAGATCTCTAACCTCAAAGGTTTCGCGGTAAAACGCTCCTACGTCCTCCATCGGTCGCCAAATTGGAAAGTCCTCGATCTTTTGTTCATGCAACATGTGTCCGACCGCAAAATCCAGGTCCATTGCGTTCTCGTGCATGAAATCGATCACCTTGTCTGTCGTGATTTCTTCACCGAGCACCTTCGTCGTAGCTTCATCGTCCGCTTCGGACAATTTGAGATAATCAAAGCGAATCATCTCCGGTACTGCCGAGGCAGTCACAAGAGCGTTCACGCAGGCTCTCAAAATGCGGAGAAAATTGCGCCCATCTTCAGCCTCCAAAAACCAAGGCAGCTCTCCAGGGGCCGCACAGCGAAAAACGGGGCATGTCGAAGCACTTTTAATCTGACCGCACCCTGCTAAAGAGAGCAGTGCCTTATCTTCAGCTTCAATGTATCGCGGCTCATCAAACTCGAGGCCGTACGAATGCAAGCGCATCATCGCATCACGACCTGCATCATCGCCATAAAAGTCATTCCGCAAGCGAGCGAGAAAATCGATTCCGAGGGCGCCCATATAAAACGAGAGACCAAGCACCTCGTCTTGCTCTCCGGGAATTGAGATCGCCACAGGCCAACCCATTTCAGGGTCTTCAATCGCAAATATGAGCTTTTCTTCAACCCAATCCCAGGGTGCTAAGGCCTTAATTTGCTCAGCCAAAGACACCAGTTCTTTGGCGAGCGCTTCGGGAAACTCTGCGTTCTCAATCGTCATGAATTCCAGCTTGCGCCGATATATTTTAGCATCGGTCAGGTTTCACAATCTTCCAAGCTCATTTGAAAATTCCGTAAGGATTTGAAATCCAACCGTGCTCAAAGCATTGCTTCCGCGCTGATGGGCGGAAAGGCTCTACCACAACCCATGGCATACGGCGCAACAGAAGAGCCAGAAACACACGTATCGCGGCGAAGAGAAACCTCCCTCGTCGTCCTCGCCATTGTGTCGATGCTGACTGCCGTCGCAATCGAACTCTGGATGGGGTACCTGAGCATTGCTGCGATCGCAGGGTACGCGCTCAGCTATATCGCCGGTGGCTATGATGGGGCCCGCTCCACGCTAAAGTCACTTCGCAAGGGTGATATCGATATCGATCTTCTAATGATTCTTGCTGCGCTAGGCGCCGCCGCGATCGGAGCACCCTTCGAAGGCGCGATGCTGCTGTCTCTCTTTTCCCTATCCAACCTACTTCAGCGTTTCGCCCTCGGACGCTCGCGCTCTGCCATTGCTGCCCTGAGTAAACTGAGACCGCAAACAGCGAGACTCAGACGGGGCGATAATTACGAAGAATTCCTACTTGAAGATGTCCAGATCGGCGACGAACTGCTCATCCGCCCTGGCGAGCAGATCCCGCTTGATGCGTGCGTAAGCGAAGGGCACAGCAGCGTCGACCAAAGCTCGATCACAGGTGAATCAATCTCGGCAAACAAGGCTGCGGGCGACGAGCTTTTCGCAGGGACTCAAAACCTAAATGGAAGCCTTCACGCGAAGGTATCGCGCCTCGCCTCGGACTCTACTCTCGCGCGCATGATAACCCTCGTCGAAGACGCTCAGTCCCAAAAAGCACAGACACAACGCTTTCTGGAAACAGCTGAGCGGCGCTACGCGGCAGGGGTCATTCTTTTCACTCTGATAGTCGCGGTCGTGCCGCCACTTCTCTTCGCCGGAGATTGGTCCACAAGTATTTACCGCGCCATTACAGTCATGGTCGTTGCCTCGCCCTGCGCCCTTGTCATCAGCACTCCAGCATCGATTCTGGCCGCGATCGCAAACGGAGCCCGCCACGGTATCCTATTCAAGGGCGGTGTGCCGCTCGAATATGCCGCTCGGGTCAAAGCGATTGCCTTTGATAAGACGGGGACGCTTACCACAGGCCAACCCATCGTCAAAGATCTCTGGCATGCACAGGAAGTCATTGAAAAGGATGCCCTCCTCCGCATCACCGCCTCGATCGAAGCCCGCTCGGAACACCCGCTCGCTGATGCGATCGTCCGCTACACAAGGGAGCAAAATGTGGAGCGTGTGGCGGCTACGAATATCAAGGCCGATGTCGGCTCTGGATTACACGGAAGCATCGGGGAAGATACTTACGCAATTGGTAGCCGCCGATGGATCGAAACAAACTTTGCGTGGTCAAAAGAGGCGTCAATTCAAGCAGACCTGTGGGCAAAAAGTGGATACACGATCATCGCGGTGGCACAAAAAGAAACACCGAGCAATCAAAGCACTTTACTCGGACTTTTCGCCCTCGCTGACGCCGTTCGGACGGAAGCCACTGCCGTGATCGAAGAGCTACGCAAAAATGGCATCCAAAATATCACTATGTTAACCGGCGACAGCGCAGCCGTGGCCCATTCGATCAGCGATAAATTGGGCCTTACGGAGGCGCACGCTGAACTACTCCCTGAAGGCAAAGTTCTACAGCTCAGAAAGATCGAAGAAGAGCAACCCACTGCCATGATCGGGGACGGGATCAACGACGCCCCGGCGCTAGCAAGCGCTAGCCTTGGCGTCGCGATGGGCGGCGCAGGCAACGACATCGCAATGCGGAGTGCAGACATTGTGCTGATGTCCAATGATCTGAAACAGATCCCCTACATTTTTCAGCTAAGCCAAGCAACGCGCCGGATCGTGTGGCAAAATCTCATTTTCGCGGGTAGCATTATCGCCGCAATGGTCGTCACGACTCTGGCCCTTCCCGTGATTTCGCCCCATAGCGAGCTCCCGCTTACGCTCGGGGTGCTAGCTCACGAAGGCGGAACCGTCCTCGTCTGCCTCAATGGGCTCCGGCTGCTTTTCTGGCGGCCAAGCTGAGAACAGGGCCGTTTAAACCACTACCCGAGGCAGAGGCCTTCTTTGAACTCTGGCTTCGCATCTAACGCAGCCCAGCTTTCGGCAAACGCTTCAGGTGAATCCGCGAAGAGCGGACTGACCTCGAAGGCGAACGCGGGAAGTCCGGATTCATCAGTTGCGATCTCTACGCCTGCGGCTTTAGCCCAGCGCACCCATTGGCGCATTTGATCTTGTTTCGACGACTCCGGGGAATCGACCCCTTCGGCGTTTTTCACCGGGCTAAAATCGTCCTGTCGAAGAGTTTCGATGATGACAGGATTCTGCGCATATGGGAGCGCATCGAAGACAAACATCTCAAATTTATAACCGTTCGGTTCACTCGGCTTGACGACCGACCCATCGTTCTGAAGTCGGGCGATTTTTTTGTGTGCTCGGTGGAATGGCAGCGCATACGCCGCTTCTCCAGCACCCACCCGTGAGACAAACTCGAGCGAAAGGAGATGGATTGCGATGCTACCTGCCTCGAAAAGCAGCTCACCATCGGCATCAGTTTGCTCCTGTATCGACTCGGGAAGGTCAGAATACTCGATCACAACTGAGCGTCCATCGAGGGAGCAGAAGTGCCCGACTTTTTCCAAGGCGTAGGCCTTGCGGACCATCTTGCTCGACATGTCGCTCTTTGCCTCACGGTGGAATCCGATAAAGGTCGGATCGATGAACTGGACGAGCGGGTTATCGACCTGAAAGTAGCTGATGACATCAATACCAAGGGCCTGCATCTTGGCCGCAGCACCGCTCCGCACCAGAGCACGCAGCGATCCACCGTGCCCATCCGGACTCATCGCGATGGAATCCTTGGCCTCTAGAATGATCTTCCCTTCGTCATCTACGGCAGCCATCCGGCCCTGCATGAAGAAGTGGACGTTTGCTTTGTTTAAGCCCCAGAACCCAGCCGCCTTAAATGCAGCGAGGGTCGCTTCATGATTCACGCCGCTCGTCATAATAAACCACGGGATCGTGCATCCGTAGCGAGTTTGGGCGGCTTGGATCTTTTCCGCAAAGATTTGAAAGAGAGGCTTCTCTTTAAGAGGCGTGGTTGGAAAAGTGCCTTTCGGACCCTCATAGCCAAGTCGAGTTCCCTGCCCGCCAGCGACGACAAATGCCGCCACTTTGCCTTCACGCAGAGCAGCCTCACCGGAAGCCTTCATTGCGGCCCACAGTGCTGTATCTCCACCCGTTGACGGGTGCGCTTCATAGGGCGCAGGGGTGAGACCCTCGAGTGATTGCGCCTCCTCGCCTTCGCCTTTAACAAGCGTTTCGTAAAGCTTTGCAGTTTCGTCTAGATCAATCTCAGAGGCTTGAGCAAGGAGCTGAGCTTGTGAAGCTCCCGAGAGCTCATCCCAATATGCAAAGACATGGCCTTGACCGGCGGCATTAAAAGACTGACGGAGTGTTTCAGCGCTGTTTTCCATCTTCGATCGCGGAAGCTAGGCAGGTTGGCGCCAACGGTCACTTAAAAAAACGAGGGACGGGCTTTACTCGTTTGTGACACGATGTTCCAAGTGGCACCTTAACGCGCCGGCGGCGTGCTTACTTCTTCGAAAAGAAAGATCGTCTCATCCGCTTCGACATAGCCCAGCTTTTCGCGGACGATGCGCTCGAGAAAAGCCGGATCCTCCAGCATGCGCCTAAGGTAGACTTCCTGTCGTTCCTGATTGAGTCGTAGGGCATCGAGTTCCACTCGCATATCATCCTCTCGGCTCTGCATGTAGCGGTACTCCCGATACGTTTGCAGCAGCACAGTCGCGAAAGAAATCGAAACGGCGATAAATACGAGGAATAGGAAACCCACGAAACACTTGGCGAAAAGCGTACGCATCCCCAACGCTCATCCATCTGCAGTGATCAATCAACCGTAAATCAACGTCCAGAAGCGGATAAACAAACTCGTATCCTCTGTAGGACGGTGGGGAAACGCGGCTCAAGGCTCGACAAGGCCGATGAGACCGCTTTTTTTTATCCTTTTATGCCGCTGCAAGGGCATTTCAACAAGTGGACAATTTAAAAACATCGTGAGCAAATCCCCCACAAAACCTAAGATCACACCGGGCAATCGCACCTACGAAACCGCCCAGATCGAAGACCTTCTCACCTTCGCCAAGGCGCCGATCAATAAGGCCCTCGATAAGGCTGCTAAAATCGATCTCTACCGTGAGATGGTGCGGATTCGACGATTCGAGCAAGCAGCCTTACAAGCTTACCAAAAAGGAAAGATGGGCGGATTCCTACACCTCTATATCGGACAGGAGGCAACGGCAGTCGGATGCGTTTCTTTGATGGGAGACCATGACCACATCATCACCGCCTACCGCGACCACGGTCACGCACTCGCTGTCGGGATGGGGATGAACGAATGCATGGCGGAACTCTACGGCAAGTTCACCGGTTGCTCCAAGGGCAAGGGCGGCTCAATGCACTTTTTTGCTCCGGACAAAAACTACTGGGGCGGACACGGCATTGTCGGCGGGCAGACGCCCCTCGGGCTCGGAATTGCCTATGCAATGAAATATAAGGGGCTGAAGGGCTGTTGTATGTGTTTCCTCGGAGATGGCGCAGTGAATCAAGGTGCCTTCCACGAATCTTTGAACATCGCTGCCCTTTGGGACGTGCCGGTGATCTACATTATCGAAAACAACGGTTATTCGATGGGGACCAGTCAGGTCCGATCCAGCGCTCACCCAGAACAGGGGCTCGCTCAGCGGGCCGAGGCCTACAACATGGAATGGGACACCGTGCATGGCGAAAATCTCTACGAAGTTCGCGCCAAGACTCATCAGGCGATCGAACGCGCTCATAATGAGAACCGCCCCACGATGCTCGAGATTTTCACTTATCGCTACTACGGGCACTCTATCGCGGACGCTAATCATCACCGCTACCGGACTAAAGAAGAGATCAAGTCGTATCAGGAAAACAAAGACCCGATCGAGGTTTGGAAACGCATCCTGAATCACGAAGGCGTTCTTACCGATGAGTCAGCCAAAGAGATTGATGCAGCGGCGAAAGAAGAATCCAAAGTCTCGGTGAAATACGCCGAAGATTCTCCTTACCCACCAGCGGAAGAAATCATGACCGACGTTTACCACTCGGTCGATAACCCCGGCACCCACAACAACGAAGGGAAGATCTTCTTCAACGATCGCCTCCCTTGGGACGACACCTACCAACCGTAGGTTGTCGCAGAGCACATGGCCAGCGCTCCGAGGCTATCTTTGATTGTTTGTACGCAGCCCCGCTCCGGCAGTTACCTGCTGGGCGACCTTCTGGGGCTTGCAACAGATGTGCCTGAGCTGGAGGAGTGGCTGATTCCTACATTTCAGGTCCCTGAGGCGACTCGCTTTCGAATGCCGGATGATTTCGATCGGCTCGCCTATGTTCGCGAACTCGTCAGCCAAAAAACGTCCGCTAAAGGCGTCTTTTCGATCAAGATAATGGGTTGGAATTTTGCTGAGTTCATCGCTGAAATGCAGCAGCGCTCAGAATTTGCAGGCTCAAGCAAACGCGAGATCTTAGAAGCGCTCTTTCCCAATCCACACTTCCTTTTCCTCCGGAGGAGCAACCACTTGAGCCAAGCGGTCTCCTACGCCAAAGCGATCCAGACACAGCAGTGGCGGGCAGAGCACGAGAAACGCCGTCCTACTGGCCACGTCAGCTACTCCACTCTTTTCGTCCGGGACCAGTTTGTAGCGATCAACAAATCTGAGGAGCGCTGGAAAACATTCTTCACCCAGTCAGATCTCAAGCCATACGAACTTATCTACGAAGACTTTCTCAAGGAGCCTCTACAAACCCTGGGCAAGATCTGCGAGTGGCTCAATCTATCGCCTACCTCAAACCTCCCAGTGGTCGAAAAACGGCTCAATGAAGGGCGCCAGTCGAGTGTGACGAACGCTGAATGGAAAAAGCGTTTTGCGGCCGAAGAAACTAGTCTGAAAGAGCGAACAGAGCCCCCGGTAAGATTCCAAGCTGGGACGCTCACCCTCTCGGTTGAGAAACCGGCACTGAGCATCGAAGCTTTCAAAGCAGATAAACTAGAGGTCGTGATCACCAACCAAAGCACGCAGAGCTGGAAGGGCGGTGAAGCAGCCTATAATCAGGATGAAGGCTGGTTAGTCGTCGCCGGCAGCCTACCCTCCGAAGACGGCGTAATCGACTACCGCCCCTACGTTTTCCAAGAAGTCCCCTTCCCTCTCCAGCCTGGAGAGTCGATGGCGCTCGAACTATTTTTTCCCGCGCGGAGCAAAAGCGGCGTCTACCCATTCAACATAGCCCTAGAGCAACACCAGGACGGGCGATGGCAGAGCATCTCTGCGCCTACCGAAGTACGCCTCGAAGTTCGAAAAACAGTCAAACTCATCGAAGCCGAGGGTGTTTTTCCCTCTCTCGAGGAACTGACCGCCAACCAATGCCGTGTCCCTGGCCTCGGCATTTTCTCGCACCGCAATTTTCCTTGGATACACCATCAACAGCACGGCTGGATGTTCATTGATGTCAAAGGATCGAGCGCACATGAGATCTGGCTACACGATGAGGTCCTCAAATGGCTTAGCTTCGACCCGGACCAACCGGGGCAATTCTTCGACTACGAGCGCAAAGAAACGATTCGCTTCGTGGATTGCCAAGACGGAGAACGTCACTTTTATAACCTCGCTTCTTGTAAGCAGGAAACATATCCTCTACAGAAAATATCAGCACACGTTCCAGAAAGCACACTCGCCGGCAACTAATCACGGCCAGCCCACTTTAAAGATACCCTTAGACTTCTAGAAATCATGCCAATCATCACATATCGCCAAGCTATCAAAGAAGCCCTCGCTGAAGAGCTCGAACGGGACGAAAACGTTTTTATTATGGGTGAAGAAGTCGCCCAATACAACGGTGCTTACAAGGTAACCGAAGGACTTTGGGACCGCTTCGGTGACAAAAGAGTCATTGATACTCCGATCTCAGAAGCAGGTTTTGTCGGCCTCGGCGTCGGCTCGGCGATGTTGGGCCTGCGCCCTGTTCTCGAAATTATGTTCATGAGCTTTCTCTACGTTGCGTGGGATCAGGCTCTAAACAATGCAGGCACCGTGCGCTACATGAGCGGTGGTTTGAGTAATGTTCCGATTGTCATTCGCGGACCTGCCAACGGTGGAACGAATGTGGGAGCGACGCACTCACACACCCCGGAAAACATGATGGCGAATTACCCCGGTGTGAAGGTCGTCGTCCCATCAACACCGGCGGACGCCAAAGGACTCATGAAATCCGCGATCCGAGACAATGACCCCGTTTTCTTCCTTGAGAGCACTGTCCTCTACGGCAACGAAGCTGAGGTTTCGGACGATCCTGAGCTCCTCGTCCCGATTGGAAAGGCCGACGTCAAACGAGTCGGCACCGACCTCTCCATTATTTGCCACGGACGCCCAGTTCTCGAATCCCTCAAAGCTGCCGAGATTCTAAAAGCTGAGCACGATATCGACGTTGAAGTGGTCGACCTGCGTAGCATCCGTCCACTCGACGAAGCTACTATCATAGAATCGGTGAAAAAGACTTCTCGCGCCCTGCTCGTAGATGAAAACAAGCCGTTCTGCGGAGTCGGCGCGCAAATCTCTCACCTCATTCAGCGGCGTGCCTTCGACTACCTCGACGCACCCGTTCACCGCATCAGTGCGGTTGACGCACCAGCCATCTACAGCCCGCCGGCCGAGAAATTGCAGCTCCCAGATGCACAGCTCATCATCCGCGAAGTCCTCGATATGTTCAACGCGCGTGCCTAATCCAACTTAACTTTTAATCTTCTTTAGTCTCAACACCCCACGAAAACACCATGGCCGAAATCATTGAAATGCCGAAACTGAGTGACACCATGACAAGCGGAACGCTCGTCAGTTGGCTCAAAAAAGAGGGCGAAGCCGTCGCTGCAGGCGATATGATCGCAGAAGTTGAAACCGACAAAGCGACGATGGAGGTGGAGTGCTTCGAAGACGGAATCCTATTAAAGCAGTATCTCAGTGCCGGTGAGAGTGTTGAAATCGGTGGTGGGATCTGTGCCGTCGGCGAAAAGGGCGAAGCAATCCCTGAAGTGAGCAACTCTAGCGGCGGATCTTCCGAGCCTGCCGCCAAAGAAGAAAAGGCTGAGGCAGCTCCTCAAAAAGCAGCAGAGCCAGCGCCCGTGCCAGCAGCGAGCCCTCCTCCTGCGGCCAGCTCCGGCAATGATAGCGGCATAAAGGTTTCCCCACTCGCTAAGAAGATTGCCGCAGAACTTGGGGTCAGCCTTAGCGGCGTTTCAGGAACAGGCCCTGGTGGCCGTATCGTTCGTGCCGATGTCGAAGCTGCCGCGAAAAACGGACCGACGCCCGACGCAAGCGCCCCTGCAGGACCTGCACCCGCTTTACTCGCGGAGGAAATCATCCCCGTTACGGGCATGCGCTCCGCGATCGCACGAGCTCTTGTCGGCTCAAAGACCCAAGCCCCTCACTTCTACCTGCAAATAGAAGTCGACGGCGCGCCCCTCTCTGAACTGCGCAAGTCTCTAAACGCCAATCTCGCAGACCTGCCGCCTGAACAAGGTGGAATGAAATTCACGGTCAACGATCTCACTCTACGCGCTTCAGCTGAAGCTGTTCGCCGCGTTCCCGCTATCAATCGTTCTTGGATGGGCGATACGATCAAGCAACATGGCAGTGTCCACCTCGCCTTCGGCGTTGCGATTGACGACGGATTGGTTACGCCCGTGATTCGAGATGCACACGCTAAGACGCTCAGCCAAATCAGCGCTGAAGCCAAGATCTTGATCAAGAAGGCTCGCGGCAAGAAACTGAAACCCGACGAAATGTCCGGCAGCACCCTGACGGTAACAAATCTCGGGATGTTTGGCATCTCGGACTTTTACGGCATCATTAATCCACCAAATGCCGCGATCCTAAGTATCGGCGCCACAATCAAGACACCTGTGGTGGCTGACGATGGCAGCATCGTCGTCGGTTACCGGATGAAAATTGGCTTAAGTGGCGATCACCGCGTCATTGACGGAGCTGTCGGCGCACAATACCTCGCGGCCCTCCGCGATATTTTAGAGGCGCCAGCGACAATGCTGGTCTAAAAACCCGCCTCCGTAGCGGACTCTACCCGCTTTGTAGCCAACAAGGCCTATTCTCAATCGGCTCAGGTCGAGTCACGAGGTCGCGTACGGGCATCTCGCTGATAATGAGCAATTTAGCACATCTATCAGTGTTATCGTCGTAGAGAATAGTGGCATACTGTCATTATAAACAGCTGTAAATTTGACCGATTATAGGCAATTTATCTGGCCTACTATAGGCATAACCGCCTAGCTTGCGGCCATCATGAGTCGCCCTGTCAAAGCTGCCACAAGCATTACTGCATCCCTACTCCTAGGGCTGTCGCTGTCCGCTGGCGTGGTGCACATCGACTTCGATAATTTTATAAACGCTTCGGGTAACACTGTAGACCTCCGCGATAACAATCGAATTACAGACCAATACGAGGCCGCTTACGGACTCACATTTTCTGGTGTCCGCTACAACTCGAGCGGAAATAGGGCATCAACCCAATACGGGCTGTCAGTCTACGATACGAGTGGACCGAATACAAACGACGATGATCTGGAGCCTACCTACGGGAACGTGGAAGATATCTTTGGATTAAGCGCTACTTACAATCCTGGCAACGTTCTCGTTATCCAAGAAAACGGTTCCACTGCGGAATGGGGTGCCGACGACAATGCCAAAGGCGGAAAGATCAAGATGCGTTGGGAGGAAGCTGTGACGCTCACCGAACTCGTCTTCCTCGACATTGGCGACAACGACGAGAACACCTTTGGACTCAACTTTAAGTTTTACTACGCTGACGGCACTACGAGTTCAAAAAGCAATGTCTTCGGCGAAGGTGCTGACAACATCACACTCTTTGAGCCTACGACAAACAGCTGGCTCGACAACAAGGGCAAGTCCATCACTGGCCTCGATGTTAAATATAAAGCATCGAGCGCGTTGGCATCCTTGAGTTTCACGCCAATCCCTGAGCCAAGTAATCTCCTCTTTGTAGGCACCGCACTGTCGATGGTCCTCGTTGGCACTCGCCGACGCCGAACGGCACGCAAAACGTCCGTCACAGCTTAGAAAGTTTACCCTATCTCGTATCTTGTCTCGTGATATACATTAAAGCCTCGGATCACTCCGGGGCTTTTCTGTATTCAAAATCGCCTGACGACCTGATCTAGGCCTATCGAAGCTTATGCCTCAGCTCGCTTATGAGCATCCGCTTCAATCGCCGCCTTGAGAGCTTCGATTGTCTTATCTGCGACAGCCTTTGCCCGATCGAGATCTGATGGCTCGCTAACATCCTCCTGAGCAAAGACGTAGAATTTGATCTTAGGCTCCGTCCCACTTCCTCGAACCGCGTAACGGTAACCATTGTCGAGTTCGATAAAGTAGAAGTCTTGCTTTGGTATTTCTTTACCATCCGCATCTTTAAAGACTTGGGTGCCAAAGTCATTGAAGGTCGTAACTCTAAACTCACCGACGCTCTTCGGCGGATCATTCCGGTAACTGGTGAGGATATCAGAGATTTTCTGGGCACCTGCAGCGCCCTCGTAGTATAGATTTACCATCCCTTCGAGGTAGTATCCAAAACGCAGATACACCTCATCAAGGTAGTCCAAGACCGTCTTGCCCTGCTGCTTGAGATCAGCCGCCATTTCGGCAAACATCACTACAGCCGCATTGGCATCCTTATCACGCACGAGATCAGTACCGAGATACCCATAGCTCTCTTCCATACCAAAAATATAGAATGTGCTACTTTCGAGGAGACCTTTTCGGCGCTCATCAGAGGGGATGGCGTCATAAACTGATCCTTTAATTTCGTCTCCTCGGGATTGAAGAAGCGTTTCTTCGTAGATACGCATCTTTTCACCGATCCATTTAAACCCGGTCAAAGTTTGGATACACTTCACCCCATGACCCTTTGCGACAGCCAGCATAAGGGGTGATGTTACAAATGTCGTAACCAGTGTCGCATTGTTCGACCCATTGGCTGGAATCATTCCGAGGTCTTTCATCTTCTGCGTCCGGTAGGCGGCCATCATCGAACCCGTTTGATTTCCGCTCAGGAGGACGAATTCATCATCTGGTCCTCGGACAGCGACGCCCATACGGTCCGCATCGGGATCTGTCGCGAGGACGATATCCGCACCGGTTGCTTTCGCTTGTTCAATCGCCATTGAAAGAGCATCGGCGTTTTCTGGATTGGGTGACTTCACGGTTGGGAAGCGACCATCCTGCACGGCTTGGATCTCAACCTCGGCGACAGGCAGTCCAAGAGAGCGCAACATGCCGGGCGCAGTCACCCCACCCACTCCATGGATTGCGGTGAAGACCATGTCCGGCTTTTCTTTGGCTGAAAATACCTCTGGGACGAGGATGCTTTCTTTTAGTGCGGTATTGTAAGCCTCATCCGTCGCCGCATCGAGAGTTACGACCTTCGAAAGGTCCTGCTCAAAATATTTTGGGGTATCGGCAAGGTTCACTTGGTATACTTCGTGAACAATTCCCTCCGCATGAGGATAGACGACTTGTGCGCCATCCTCGAAATAGACCTTAAAGCCATTGTCGTGATATGGATTGTGACTCGCGGTGATCACAACGCCAGCGGTGGCACCCACATGACGAACAGTATAGCTGAGCTGTGGCGTCGAGCGCGGGCCGTCAAAGATCGACGCCTCGCCGCCAAGGCTTGTCCATACCGACGCCGCTAATTCACAGAAGTGACGTGAAAAATGGCGGACGTCGTGTGCGATAACGATCTTCGGTGCCTCCGTTCGGCCCGCCTTACAAAGGAAACGCTGAGAGTAATTGAAAAGGCCCATCGTCGCGCGGACGATATTGAAGTCATTGAATGCTGCAGTTCCGACCGCTGCGTGCTCGGGCGTCTCCATTTCACTGGGGGTGCCTTTCTCAGCAGAAGTGACGACCCCACCGATGGTGCGACTACGCATGCCGCCGGTTCCGAACTCTAATGCCTTATAAAAGCGATTATCCAGCTCTGCCCATTCGTCCCCATTAATCAATTCAGCCAGACTCGAGAGCGCCCACTCAGGGAGAAAGCCTCCTTCGAGCCAGGCCGTAATATTTTCAACTGAGGAGGGAAGGATATCACCGGACGCACCGGCTGATTTCACTTTGGCTGAGAGATTTTCCATAAGCTCTTGTTAGGATTAGAGAGTCATGTGTAGGAATCAATCGAAGATGTCCAAAATCGTAGCTTGGCAGCAAACCAAGGTTTCGACTATTCGATTTCGAGCCAAACCGCAGACTTCGAGTCATAGAAATAACGCGGATTTTGGCTCCCTTCGAAATACCAAAGCCAAGTCTGTTCACGCGCTTGATAGACCCACGAATATGCCTTCGACGAACTCCAAAGCCATCCAAGCTCAAGGTCATACCACCAAGCCCCAGTTGCTTGAGCGTCATCCGACCCCACCGCAATCCAGCCATGCTCCAAATGAAATACCCAAGGCCAAGTTTCGGTCGTGTAGGTAAAGGTGCCCAACCACTCACTCACAAACCAGTTTGGAGCATCAGCCATCGCAACAGCATCCAGCCACGCATAGTCGAATCGACTCCAGTAGTTTGGATGCACAAAGAGCGAATTGATATAGCGTCCTAATTCAGCATTCAGGACAATCCCGCCGCGACGAAAAAGAGCGCCGGAACCCACCATCCAAACGGCGTAACACGGTTCGACTCTGCGGTCCTTTCAGCAGATGATCTGAGCGAACACCGCTGCCAGTCAGTATCGACTTCTCCGAACCCCTCCGCGACCCCGATGACGGACGCTAGGTGTTCATCGGGGACCGATTCCAATCCGTCGACCGAAGAACCGTCCCGCATGGAACCTAGAGATCAAGTTTCGAAAAGAATAGCATGTTCAATAATACTTGAACAAAATCTACTGAACTGCACTGTCGCTCATCGAATCTATGAGCAACCCGCTTCCAGACTCTTCCTCAACGAGAGGTGCCCTCGATGGTCTCACAACCTTCGAGCAGGAAATCATCGAGTTGTTTGTGCGCGGAGCACAGCTTCTGAGTCTCCCGAAGTCGGTCGGCGAAATCTACGGCCTACTCTACTCCTCGGAGCACCCGCTCACTCTCGACCAGATTGTAGAGCTACTGCGAATCTCCAAGGGGTCGGCCAGCCAAGGCCTACGCTTTTTAAGCGGCCTGGCGGCCGTGCGAAAGGTCTACGTGCCCGGTGACCGCCGCGATCACTATGAAGCCGAGGTGCGCCTCAGACGCCTCGGCGAAGGTCTATTGCGCGAAAGAGTTGATCCCCATATTCAGAGTGGCCAAGAACGGCTTGAACGCCTTGAAGTCCTCGCAGACGATTTAAGCCCCCACCTCAAAGAACGTTTTCAGCGACTTAAAAAGTGGCACACCCGCGCCCGCAGAATGATGCCATTCTTACGGCGCATTTTTCCCCAGTAAGTAACGTCCATCAACGGACCAAAGACAGTTCAACCCAGCGACCGATTGGTTTCGCGCTCAAAAGAGCACGATCGACCAAGGGCGGCAGCGTAAGATTTCAACTACCACCCACACATCCACTACGTGATTAAAAACATCTACCCAGAATTCGCCCGCATGCTAGGGCGTGAAGACAAGGAGCAACTGCTTAAGCAGCAGGGCATCGTTGTCTGGATGTACGGCTTGAGCGGAAGCGGGAAAAGCACGATTGCAGACGCTCTCGAACGGAAACTCCACGCAGAAGGATGGCTCACGCAGATTTTAGATGGCGACAACATCCGAAGTGGATTGAACAACAACCTTGGCTTCACCGACGAGGATCGTAGCGAGAATATCCGCCGCATCTCCGAGGTCGCCAAGCTCTACCTCAACACTGGCATTATCACCCTCACTAGTTTCATCTGCCCCCGTCGCGAGCTTCGCACCTTGGCCCGCGAAACCGTCGGTGCCTCCGATTTCATAGAAACCTATATAAAAGCGAGCTTTGAGACCTGCGCAGAGCGAGATCCGAAAGGACTTTACGCAAAGGTTAAAGCAGGCGAAGTGAAGCACTTTACGGGCAAAGACTCTGGATTCGAAGAGCCCGCAGCTGAAGACGGAGCAGTGATCGTCGATACTGAAGAAGGCACCCTCGAAGCCTGTGTTGACCAGCTGCACGCGATCATCATCAAGCGGATTCAAGAAAAAGCTTAGGCTCAAACCCTTCCCAACCGAATTTAAAAGAAAATCGTATGAAACAAGACTACAATCTAAGCCATCTGAAAGTCCTCGAGAGCGAGGCTATCTTTATCCTGCGTGAGGTCGCAGCTCAATTTGAGCGACCTGCCCTACTCTTTAGTGGTGGTAAAGACTCGATCGTCGTCGCCCACTTGGCGAAGAAAGCCTTCTGGCCGGGGAAGATTCCCTTCCCACTGCTTCACGTCGACACCGGTCACAATTTCCCCGAGACGATCGATTACCGCGACGAATACGTCAAAGAACTCGGCGCACAGCTGATCGTTGGCAGCGTCCAAGATTCGATCGATAAGGGACGGGTAAAAGAAGAGACAGGCCTCGATGCTTCTCGGAACGCCCTCCAGACGATCACTTTGCTCGATTCGATTGAAGAACACGGCATTGACTGCGCACTCGGCGGCGCCCGCCGCGACGAGGAAAAAGCACGGGCAAAAGAACGCTTCTTCTCTCACCGCGACGATTTTGGCCAATGGGATCCAAAGAACCAGCGCCCTGAGCTCTGGAATCTCTTCAACGGCAAGATGAACCCAGGCGAGCACTTCCGCGTCTTCCCGCTCTCAAACTGGACCGAGATGGACATCTGGCAGTATCTCAAAGAGGAGAGCATCGACCTCCCAAGCCTCTATTATTCGCATGAACGCGATGTCCTCGTCCGCAAGGGCGTGATTCTCGCGGTCTCCGAGTTTGTTCAGCCACGCGCAGACGAAACGGTTGAAAATCGCCGTATCCGCTTCCGCACGATGGGCGATGCCACCATCACTGGAGCGGTCGAATCGGACGCCGACGACATGGACAAGATCATCGCCGAGGTAGCTGCTGCGCGCCAGACTGAGCGTGGCAACCGCGCAGATGACAAACGCTCCGAAACCGCCATGGAGGACCGCAAGCGCCAAGGTTACTTCTAAACCGAAGTTCGCTATCTCCTCCCAGCCATTCGACCGAATCAAAACTCAAACAACTTTATAAAATGGAACTTCTTCGCTTCACCACTGCCGGCTCAGTTGACGACGGTAAAAGCACGCTCATCGGGCGTCTCATGTATGACACCAAGACGATCTTTGAAGATCAGCTTGAGGCTGTCGAAAAGACTTCAAAAAACCGGGGCGACGGGCACGTCGATCTCGCTCTCCTGACGGACGGTCTTCGGGCTGAGCGTGAGCAAGGTATCACGATCGATGTGGCCTACCGCTACTTCGCGACCCCGCGTCGCAAATTCATCATCGCCGACACTCCGGGGCACATCCAATACACCCGTAACATGGTGACCGGAGCCTCGACCGCCAATCTCGCGATCATCCTCATCGATGCGCGTAAAGGGGTCATCGAGCAAACCTGCCGCCATAGCTTTATTGCCAGCCTTCTGCGCATCCAGCACCTCGTCATTTGTGTCAACAAGATGGACCTCGTAGACTATGCAGAGGAAGCCTACGACAAGATCGTGAATGAATACAAAACATTCGCTTCACGACTCGACATCCCTGAAGTCACTTTCATTCCGATCAGTGCACTCAACGGCGACAATGTTGTCACAAAGTCGGAAAAGACGCCTTGGTATAACGGGACAACTCTCCTTTATCACTTGGAAACCGTTTATATCGGCACAGATGCGAACCTCGTCGACGCGCGCTTTCCTGTTCAGTGGGTTGTTCGCCCGCAGAGCGACGAATGGCATGACTTCCGAGGCTATGCCGGCCGAGTCGCTGGCGGTGTCTTCAAGCCAGGCGATGAAGTCACTATTTTACCAAGCGGATTCTCATCCAAAATCAAAGCCATCCACACCTGCGAAACAGAGGAGAAAGAAGCCTTTGCTCCAATGTCAGTGGCGATGACGCTTGAGGACGAAATCGATATTTCCCGTGGCGATATGATCGTCAAGGCGAACAACCAGCCAAAGGTCTCCCAAGATCTCGATGTGATGGTTTGCTGGTTCTCGGAAAAGCAATCCCTGACGCCTCGCAGCAAATTGATGATGCGACACACCAGTGCCGAAGTGAAAGCGATCGTCCAAGAAATCCAATACAAGATCGATGTGAACTCGCTTCACAAAATCGAGGATGTGCAGGAAATGAAGCTCAACGAAATTGGCCGCATCAAGGTTCGCACCAGCGCACCTCTTTTCGTTGATAGCTATCGTCGCAATCGGGTTACGGGCAGCGTTATTTTCGTCGATCCTTTCACCAACGAGACCGTCGGCGCGGGCATGATCCGCTAAGATCCGGATGGAGTAAGAACACTCCAGAACACCAACCAAAGGTTATCCATTAGCAGTATTCATCAGTTCGGTCAGACCGTCATTGAGAAAGAGGCGAAAGCCCTCGCTCAGCTCGCGGCGAATCTGCCCGAGTCATTTGAAGACGCGTGCCGTTGTATCACAAACTGCCGTGGATCTGTTGTTCTCAGTGGGGTCGGTAAAGCCGGTCTCATCGGCAGAAAGATCAGTGCCACCCTGAGTAGCACCGGCACACGCTCACTCATCCTTGATCCGCTCAATGCATTCCATGGCGACCTAGGGATGATCGGGACGACTGACGTCGCTCTGCTTTTGAGCAATCGAGGCGCCAGCGGGGAGGTCATCCTCATCGCTGAATACTGCCGCGAACAGAAGATCCCTATCATCGCCGTCACTCAGAGCGACTCAACCCCGCTCGCGAAGATTGCAGATATCTCGCTTGCTTACGGCGAATTCGAAGAAGCCTGCCCTCTCCGTCTTGCACCCAGCACGAGTACTACACTGATGCTCGCCCTGGGAGATGCGCTCGCTCTGGCCGTCCAGAATGAGAAAGGCTTTACGGAGTCGGACTTCTCTAAATTCCACCCCGCTGGCTCGCTCGGAAGACGGATGAAGAAGGTCGAGACGATCATGCGCAAAGGCGATCAAATCGCCCGCGTCAAATCATCGGCACCCGTTTTTGAGGCGATGACCGCTCTCTCGAAAGCACGCTGTGGACTGTGTTTAATCACCGATGAATCAGAACATCTTGTCGGCGTTTATTCTGACGGGGACTTCAGGCGAGACGGCATGGAGCAGATCGATCTTCAAGAACCCGTCGGTAATCGATGTGCCAGACCTGGAAAACGCATCCAGTCGGGACGCATCGTAGGGGAAGCCCTCAACCTGATGCGCGAGGCTCGAATCAACGCCCTACCCGTTGTCGATGAAGACGGCATAGCACTTGGACTTTTAGATATTCAGGATCTTGCTTAGATTTTTTTACAGTAGACACCTTAATCAGACGATAAACTAACAATGAGCAATAAAGTCGCCTTACTAACCGGGATCACCGGACAAGATGGATCCTATCTCGCTGAGCAGCTAATCGAGAAAGGGTACACCGTTCACGGCATGATCCGCCGCTCAAGCAGCTTCAACACAGGTCGTATCGACCACCTCTTCAACGATCCCGAAATCTACGGAGAAAAACTTTTTCTCCACCATGGCGACCTGACCGATTCATCGAACTTGAATCGCCTACTTGAGAAGATCGAGCCTGATGAGATCTACAACCTTGGTGCACAAAGCCACGTAAAGGTTTCCTTCGAGGTTCCTGAGTATACGGCGGATGTCGACGCGATCGGAACCCTTCGCTTCCTCGATGCGATCAAGGAAATCGGGCTCAAAGACAAAACGAAGTTCTACCAAGCCTCGACCTCTGAGCTTTACGGCAAGGTGCAGGAAGTTCCGCAAAGCGAGACGACTCCCTTCTACCCGCGCTCCCCTTACGCTGTAGCCAAACAATACGCCTACTGGATCATCGTAAACTATCGCGAGTCCTACGATCTCTTCGCCGCAAACGGCATCCTCTTTAACCACGAATCGCCACGGCGCGGTGAAACTTTTGTGACACGAAAAATCACCCGCGCTGCCGGCCGCATTGCGCTCGGGATGCAGGAAAGGCTCACCTTGGGCAACCTCGACGCCCAGCGTGACTGGGGTTACGCACCAGAGTTCACTGAAGGGATGTGGCGCATTCTTCAACAGGACACGGCCGATGATTTCGTCCTAGCAACCGGAGTCATGTATCCAGTCCGTGACTTCATTCGCTGGTCGTTCAAGCATGTAGGCATCGACCTCGAATTCACCGGTAAAGGCGTTGACGAGAAAGGAATTGATCCAAAAACGGGTAAAGTCATCGTCGAAGTCAGTTCGGCTTATTTCCGTCCCTCCGAAGTTGAGCAGCTGCTCGGAGACCCCGCGAAAGCAAAGAGGATCCTCGGCTGGGAAGCTAAAACCAAAGCGGAAAAGCTCTGCGAAATCATGGTCAAAGCAGACTATGAAAAAACCAAAGCGCGCGGCTACTAGTCGACTACCCTCCTACCCAGTTTATCATGGAAAAGAAAGCTATCGATAGGACGGCACGCGTCTACGTGGCTGGGCACCGAGGCATGGTTGGCTCAGCGCTCGTCCGCCGCCTTAAAAAGGAGGGATTTGCGAACATCCTGACACGCACCCGGAGTGAGCTCGATCTCACCGACGCGGTCGCGGTCGATCGCTACCTCACTGAAGCCAAGCCCGATGTCATGATCATCGCGGCAGCTAAAGTCGGTGGGATCCACGCGAACAACACCTACCCTGCGGAATTCCTCTACGAGAACTTAGCCCTCGAGCTCAACCTCATCCACGGGGCCTATCGCCATGGCGTCGGGCGCGTTCTTTTTCTAGGTTCAACCTGTATCTATCCTCGGATGGCGCCCCAGCCTATTCCCGAAGACAGCCTACTCACTTCCTCACTTGAGCCAACGAACGAAGCTTACGCACTAGCGAAGATCGCCGGACTAAAGATGTGCGAGTATTACCGGCGCCAATACGGCGTGACCTTTCACTCTGCGATGCCGACCAATCTCTATGGTCCAGGTGACAATTATCACCCAGACAACTCGCATGTGCTCCCGGCACTCATCCGCCGCTTCCACGAAGCAAAGGTAAATGGCGATGAATCGGTCACAATGTGGGGAACAGGCACTCCCCGCCGAGAATTCCTGCACGTCGACGATCTCGCCGATGCCCTCTTCCATCTGCTCGAACTCGAGGATCCACCAGACTGGGTCAACGCAGGCACAGGCGAAGATATTCCGATCAAAGACCTCGCTTATCTCGTCAAGGAAATCGTCGGCTTCGAAGGCACGATCGAGCACGACCTGAGCAAGCCAGACGGAACGCCTCGAAAATTGACCGACACCACCCTCCTCCGCTCAACCGGTTGGTCCCCAAGCATCGAGCTCAAAGAAGGCCTTGCGAAAACGTATGAGGATTTCCTAACTCAGCACGCATCCGGCAACCTTCGAGCCATCTAACCCCCTATCCATTGATCTACGACCCCAAGAAACTGCTCCTCATCCTTGGCCCATGCTCACTAGAGAGCATTGACCTCTGCCGTGAGGTCGCTTCTGCCCTGACCAAAATCCAGGACTCAAATCCTAACTTAACGATTCTCTTCAAAGGCTCTTTCGATAAAGCAAACCGGACGTCTTTGACGAGTCCTCGCGGGACTGGAATCGACGAGGGACTAGAAATTCTCTCGACGATCAAGCAAGAATTCGGGTTTCCCGTCATCACCGACATCCACCTCCCAGATCAAGTGCCGACCGTTGGTGAGGTCTGCGATGCCCTCCAAATCCCCGCTTTTCTCTGCCGTCAAACAGACCTCCTCCTCGCAGCTGCGAAGACTGGGCGAGCCGTAAACGTGAAAAAGGGGCAATTCCTCTCGCCCTTTGAAATGGATTTTGTCGTGAAAAAGCTACGACAAGCGGACGCCGCTGAAATCTGGCAAACTGACCGCGGAACAACCTTCGGCTACCAGAACCTCGTCGTCGACATGCGCAGCTTTCCGATCATGGCAGGTTACGACACCCCGACAATCTGCGACGCCACCCACGCCGTGCAACTTCCAGGTGCCGCAGGAGGCAAATCAGGGGGGCAACGTGAATTCGTTCCGACTCTGGCGAAAGCCGCTCTCGCAGCCGGAGCCAGCGGACTCTTTCTAGAGACACATCCCACGCCCGAAAGTGCCCTCTCTGACCAAGGCTCTCAGCTCCCTCTAGTCGAACTCCCAGACCTTGTAGCAAAGTGCTACCGCGTTTGGGAAGCCGTTCGCGACTGAAACGTCGCTGAGCTAGGAGATAGAAATTTCTCCAGCACGTAAGCCCCCTCATTCATCACTCATCACTCAGCATTCATCAATTATATGAGCGCTCCCCATCTCATTGCTCTACTACACGGCCCCGATCAAGCTGGGCTTGTCGCACGCACCTCTGGCTGGATTTACGAACGCGGTGGGAACATCGTCCATGCCGAGCAGCATCGTGACGATCCTGCTGGTATTTTCTTCCAGCGCATCGAATGGGCCCCACCTGAAGGGCAACTCGATCGCGATGAGCTGGCCTTCGCCGAGTTTTGCGATCTTCTCGGGATGAGTGTCTCGATTTCGAGGACAGACTATCGCCCTCGAATCGCCCTCTTCGTCTCAAAAATCCCACACTGCTTCCTCGACTTTCTACTACGCTGGCAAATCGGCGAGCTTCCGTGCGAGATCGTCGGAATTGTTTCGAACCACGAAGACTTCAAAGGTGAGGCAGATCGCCACGGAATTCCTTTTTTGCATATCCCAGTGTCGAAGGAAACGAAAGCCGAGGCAGAGAAAGCACAGCTCGAATGGATCGCAGCGAACCAGATCGACCTTATTGTCATGGCCCGCTACATGCAGGTGTTGTCGGCAGCGTTCCTTGATCAATGCGGCGCGCCTGTAATCAACATCCATCATAGTTTTCTGCCCGCCTTCGCAGGAGCGAAACCTTACCACCAAGCGCATGAGCGAGGTGTAAAACTCATTGGCGCCACTGCTCACTACGCCACCGCGGTGCTCGATGAGGGCCCTATTATTCACCAAGCAGTAACGCCCGTCAGCCATCGTCATAACATTTCTGATCTCGTCCGACTTGGGCGTGACTTGGAAAAGTCAGCCCTAGCTCAAGCCGTTCGTTGGCACCTTCACCACCGCGTGCTTGCGTATCAAAACAAGACCGTCGTCTTTGCGTAGAGCCGGAGGTCGGACTACTGAGGTCTGAGTTCGGCGACAAAATTCGTAAAAGCTACAGAGATGCGCATCGAATCAGCCGAAGACCTCGAAGTCTACAAAGACGCTTACGCTCTCGCGATGGAACTCTTTCAACTAAGCCGTGGCTTTCCACCGGAAGAACGATGGGCCCTAACCGGCCAGATCCGACGCTCATCTCGCTCGGTCTGCAACAATCTCCGCGAAGCTTGGGCCAAGCGCCGATACGAAGCACACTTTCTCAGCAAACTAACTGACTGCGACGGCGAAAACAGCGAGACTGCCACATCAATCGATTTCGCCTTCGACTGCGGCTACATTGATGCTGCATCTCATTCCACCGCAAAGAACCGGAACCGCATCATCGGCCGGCGCCTCGGCAAAATGATCAGCAATCCAACACCTTTTCTCATCCGTCCATAGCGAGCAACCCCACCTCCGCCCTCCGACTTCCGCCTTCCGACCTCCGACCTCCGACCATGACCTCCCAACTCCCAACCCCTGACTCCCGCAAGCTTCGCTTGCTCGTTACTGGAGCCGCTGGATTCGTGGGTTGGAAAACCTGCGAGCTACTTCTCAATGACGGGCACTCCGTCACAGGCATAGATAACCTGAACGACTACTACGATCAGGCACTTAAAACCTGGCGCCTCACTGAGCTTAAGAAGCTGAGTAACTTCACCTTCGTCGAGGGCGACATCGAGGATGCCTCTGTTGTCAGGCAAGCGATTAAGGATTTCGGCCCCT
>TARA_B110000037_G_scaffold141541_1_pt1 | contig 129750 bp, 111 predicted proteins | sample TARA_B110000037 | Tara Oceans TARA_B110000037 (sample SAMEA4397196) | marine metagenome | biome: Polar Biome; feature: [MIX] marine epipelagic wind mixed layer (ENVO:01000061); material: water (ENVO:00002006), including particulate matter (ENVO:01000060) such as... | depth... | reverse complement strand
AAATTTTTTAATCAATAAAACATTGTATAAAAATTTCAGTAGCGGAAGGCTACAATGTTTTATTAATTGGAGTCGCCGGGAAGTAAAAAAAAAATACTCGCATAAGGCTATCAATAATTCTATCTCGAATGACTTTGCGTGAGGCTTTAGAAACAAGTAAAATGCATTCGCTTGTGGGAAGAATTAATGTAAATAGTAGTTTTATGAATCTACCCCCTTTTAAAATCCGATATCATACTATTTAATATGTAGAATTTGTAGGTGAAATATATAATATTGTTTGTATTTCCATTGATTTACTCAATATTTGTAATAAGATGTATCTTTGAGAAATTCGAAATTAATTTCAAATAAACGTAGAATGATTTAGAGATTACTACTTATCCAAAAAACGTGTAACGGACGGTTTTCCCTGTGATGAGAACACCCTAGTTAATCAATTTTCATAAAAGGTGAATGTTTTTAATTGGAAGTCCGCTTATGCAAATTAACAATTATGAGTTGTTAGTCTTATTGACAAATCCTAGTTTTTAAAGCAGTCTGTAAAGTTTTTACTATTAGTGGATTATAATATTTAAGTGACCTTGGATATGTTCGAAGATTTGTTAAAAAATTGCAGTAATATATCAGCAGTGAAGGAGTCTACTCGAGATGTTTCAAATGTAACACGAATCAAAAATAGATTTGGAGATCGTTTAAAAATAATGACGGGTATTTTTACCGTGGCACTGGAAAGTTTGTTAATGTGTGCAGATGGATGGGTTGCTAGTTTAGTTTGTGCATTTCCGGTAGAAACTGTGGCAATTTACGAATTGAAAAAGGCAGGAAGAATACAAGAAGAGATTGAAATTTATCGTTGGTTTTTGCCTTTGTTAGAGTTAGATATTAGTCCTAAATTGTGCAAAATATTAAATTGGCACAGGTGTATACAGGCATTGGTACAGAGTATGTCCGTAAACCAAGATTACCGCTATATGGAGAAGAAAGAAAACACATAATTCAGATTATTGAAGAAGGATTGAAAACGCGTCTAACTTTACCTGACTATAAAAATTTATAAAATGATTACAGGAAAAAATTATATTGGCAATACCCTTTCTTCGAAAGGAACAATTTCTTATAAAACATTTAATCCACAATTGAATGTTGAAAATCCAACTGAATTCGTAGAAGCCACAAGGGAGGAAATCAGTATTGCATTGGGATTAGCTTCAGAGGCATACAAAGCATTTAGAAAAAAAGATGGAAAGCAAAAGGCACTTTTTTTAAATACTATTGCAGATGAAATTTTGAATTTAGAGGATGAATTAATAAATACATATTGTGAAGAATCTGGTTTGACAGTAGGCAGAGCTCAAGGAGAACGAGGTCGCACCATTGGACAGTTGCGTTCATTTGCTACATTGGTAGAAAATGGTTCATGGGTAGAAGCAAGTATAGACCCCGCAGATCCTGATTGCAGTCCAATGGCCAAATCAGATGTACGAAAGATGTTCATGCCTTTGGGCCCAGTAGTAGTGTTTGGTGCGAGTAATTTTCCTTTGGCGTATTCTACGGCAGGTGGAGATACTGCTGCAGCCTTGGCTGCTGGATGTCCTGTAATTATTAAGTCTCATCCAATGCATGCTGGGACTGGAGAATTAGTAGCCTCAGCCGTTATTAAAGCGGCAGAAAAAACAGGAATGCCTAACGGTGTGTTTTCGAATATTAATGCTGGCGGTATTTCAGTAGGTTCTCAATTGGTTTCTCATAGCAGCGTAAAGGCTGTTGGTTTTACAGGAAGTATTAGAGGAGGAAGAGCACTGTTGGATTTAGCTTCAAAAAGGGACGAACCAATTCCAGTTTTTGCAGAAATGGGATCTGTAAATCCTGTGGTAATGTTACCGAAAGCATTGGAAAATAGAGCGACTGATTTAGGAAAGATCTATGCTGGATCTATAACCTTAGGTACAGGTCAATTCTGTACGAATCCAGGACTGATTTTTGGATTAAAAGGAAAGGGTCTTTCAATTTTTGTACAAACTTTGGGTGAAGAGATTTTAAGAGTAGCACCAATGAGTATGCTACATCCAAATATCCTAGGTGCATATGAGGGTAATAAAGCAAGGGCTATTTCTCAGGAAAATACAAATATTGTTGCAAATTATAATGCAGATGTAAAAGCGAATTATGCCCAACAGGGAGTATTAACGGTAGACGGTGCTGTGTTTTCAGAAAACCCGACTTTACATCAAGAGGTATTTGGGCCATTTTCAATTGTTGTACAATGTGATGATAAAGAACAATTGGAAACAATAATTTCAAAATTAGAAGGGCAGTTAACAGGTACAGTGATTGCAGATAATAATGAAGAGCAAAATTATGAAGATTTAATAAGTACGCTTCAGAATAGAGTTGGAAGGCTTGTTTTTAACGGCGTTCCTACTGGCGTAGAAGTGACTGCTGCGATGCATCATGGTGGACCTTATCCTGCATCTACAGATAGTAGATTTACCGCAGTAGGAATCCATTCCATAAAAAGATGGGTTAGGCCTATTAGTTATCAAGATTGGCCAAATAATTTATTGCCGAAGGAACTTCAAAATGAAAATCCTCTCGGTATTACTAGGTCAATTAATGGTGAAATTTCTACACGTAAAATTTAGTGATATGCGTTTGTTTCGATGTTTTTTTAGTACTTGTTTTGACTAGTTTTAGTTTTTATAATATGAATACCCAAGACAACTCATTAGTTAAATTAGATTCCGTAATATCAAAACATGAAAAGCATAAGAGCTATGATAATACGTTGCATCCTTTAGGTCTTTTTACAAAGGAGTATTACAAATCTGAGGCGAGTTTTGCTTCGAGTTTGTTCGTTGAATTGAAAATAATTTCGACGGATCAATTGATTGTGACAGACTAAATTTCATATCAACTTCTCGGGTTTGTTTTAAAAGATAAAGTCTCGTATTACAAATTTGAGCGTTATCTTAATCCTTTATTGTCAGACGCTGGTTTTCCTAATAGTTTAGGGTTCAATGTTAGGCCGTTGAATGACTAGAGATCAGTAATAAACTATTTGAATAAATTAAATGCTATTCCTGAATTTGTAGACCAGCATTTTGTGAATTTAAGAGAAGGGTTGGAAAAAGGAGTATCGCAACCTCTTGTAATATATGAAGGATATGAAACTAGTTATAATGATCATATCGTTGACAAGTTCACCAAAAGTTATTTTTACATACCTTTTGAAAATTTACCGATAGATTTAACCGAATCCCAGAAAGCTTCAGTTATGATGGCGGCAAAGATTTCCATTGAAAAAAATGTAATACCTCAATTTAAAAGAGATCGAACTTTTTTTGAAAACGAGTACTATCCTAAAACTAGAAAAACTCTCGGAGTTTCTGAAACGCCAAATGGGGAATCCTATTATCAAGATAGTTCTCCGAATTTAGTAATCATTAATACTTTTAATAATATTGATGCGTAACTTGATTGGAGTAGTGTTGGAGATCTTTTTCCGGCTGTAAAAATGGCTGATATTAGTACGAACGAATTATCAGTTAACATGGCTACAATTTTTTTACGGGATATGGGTAATGAAGTTCAGGGTGTTGATGTAGTTCCTAGTGAAGATTTTAATATTATGAAAATTCTCTATCACAATGTAAAAGAAACAGATGTACATTTAAAGTGGCAAAAGGAAAAATGGAAACCGATGATTCAAAAGGCCATAAATGAAGGAAAATACGAGTATGAAAGGTTGGATAAATTCAAGAATAGTATATCCAAGTTCTGGCAAATTCCCTTATATAATTTCTAATCATGATTTCTTTTGATCAATAACAGATGTATTAAGCCCACATTTTAAGGTACCTTTTGTAGAAGGTTTTTTCGATGATATATCGGGCAATGTGAGCGGGCCAAGAAACAGTTTAATGTATAGATTGGTGAGTTTTGTAACGACGAATACAGAATAAAATATTTTATATTTTTATTAATTATAAATTTCTTTTACTTAATTCGGTATAATATTTATAAAACAAGGGAATGGTTTCAATGCCTTTTAAATAATTAAAAATTCCAAAATGTTCGTTGGGAGAGTGGATGGCATCACTGTCTAGTCCAAATCCCATTAAAATAGTTTTACTATTTAATTCTTCTTCGAATAAAGAAACAATTGGAATGGATCCTCCACTGCGTTGAGGGATTGCTTGCACTCCAAAACTTTCGGTATAGGCTTTATTAGCGGCTTTGTATCCAATATTATCAATGGGTGTTACATAACCTTGTCCGCCATGATGCGGCGTTACCTTAACCTTTACAGATTTTGGAGCAATACTTTTAAAATGTTCTGTGAATAGTTCTGTGATTTCATGCCAATCTTGGTTTGGAACTAATCGCATAGATATTTTTGCATACGCTTTTGAAGCAATGACAGTTTTGGCACCTTCACCAATATAACCTCCCCAAATTCCGTTTACGTCTAATGTAGGTCTAATTGAATTCCGTTCGTTGGTTGTGTATCCTTTTTCCCCAAACACTTCATCAATGTCTAACGCATCTTGGTATCCTTCTAATAAAAACGGAGCTTTAGCCATTTCAGTTCTTTCTTCTAGTGATAATTCTTCAACGTTGTTATAAAATCCAGGAATTACAATGTGATTGTTTTCATCATGTAATGAAGCAATCATTTTAGTCAAAATATTAATGGGATTTGCTACGGCTCCCCCATATAACCCAGAATGTAAATCCCTATTTGGTCCGGTTATTTCAACTTCTACATAACTTAAACCTCTAAGCCCTGTTGTGATTGATGGTTGAGAGTTACTAATCATTCCAGTATCTGAAATTAGAACAATGTCGTTTGCTAATTTCCCTTGATTTCGTTTCACATACCAACTCAAACTTTCAGACCCTACTTCTTCTTCACCTTCAATCATAAATTTTACATTGCATGGTAATTGATTGGTTTGCGTCATCAATTCTAAAGCCTTTACATGCATGTACATTTGACCCTTATCATCACAGGCTCCTCGAGCAAAAATGGCTCCTTCTGGATGAATGTCCGTCTTTTTTATGATGGGTTCAAAAGGTGGAGAGTCCCATAATTCAATCGGGTCTGCTGGCTGAACATCGTAATGTCCATAAACCAATATGGTTGGGAGATCTTCAGAAATTATTTTTTCTCCATATACGATCGGATATCCAGGAGTTTCGCATATTTCAACAGTACCACAACCGGCCTTTTCTAGTGCTAATTTTACCGCATCGGCAGTTTTTAATACGTCATTTTTATAGGCTGGATCGGCACTAATAGAAGGCGTTTTAAGTAATTCAATGAGTTCATTGATGAATCTGTCTTTATGTTCTGAAATATAAGATTGAATATGTTGCATAATTGTTGAATTAAGGATTCCAAATGTAGGCTATTTCAATAAAAAAGTCGCTCTAAAAGAGCGACTTTCAGTTTTATACAATACAAATAATTATCCTTTTTTAGACGCTTTAATGGCATGATCTACCGCTCTTGCAGTTAACGCCATGTAGGTTAAAGAAGGGTTTTGCGTGGCCGTTGAAGTCATACAAGCGCCATCTGTAACATATACATTTTTACAAGTGTGTAATCGATTCCATTTATCGAGTAACGAAGTTTTAGGATCTTTACCCATACGTACTCCACCCATTTCGTGAATATCATTACCCGGAGCTCTATTATTGTCATTCGATTTTATATTGGTGAATCCAGCCGCTTCAAACATTTCTGTAAACTGTTCCACATAATCATCTACCATTTTTAAATCATTCTCGTCGTAATCAAGGTTGATTCGTAATTGTGGAATACCGTATTTATCTGTTTTTGTAGCGTCTAGGCTCAACTGACTTTTTTCTTTAGGAATGGTTTCTCCCATCATGTGTGAACCAACTCTCCAATTCCCATACGTAGGGTTTAGTAGATTTTCCTTCAATTCCTCACCGACGCCATTTTTATTTTGAATAATTTTCCTGCTGGCACTAAATCCGGCTGCATATCCACGCAAGAAATCTGTTTCTTGTTTGTGAACATTTCTAAATCTAGGAACATAAGCACTGGTTGGTCTTCGTCCTTCCGTTGTTTTGTCTAAGTTACCATCAAATTCTGCACTAATACTTACTTTGTAATTGTGAAATGCAATGTATTTTCCTAATAAACCATTGTCGTTTCCAAGTCCGTTAGGGAAGCGTTTAGATTTAGAATTTAATAAAATCATATTACTGTTAAATGCACTACCATTTACAAAAATAACAGGTGCGAAATATTCAGTGGTTTCTTTGGTAATCGCATCGATAACTAAAACTCCGGTTGCTTTTTCTTGCGTATCGTCATAAATTACAGAATGTACAACTGCATCGTTTTTTAAGGTTAAATTACCTGTTTTTTGTGCCCAAGGAATGGTGCTTGCATTGCTACTAAAGTAGCCGCCGAAAGGACAACCTCTTCTACATAAATCACGCTGCTGACAGAGCATTCTCCCTTGTTGTGTAAAAATATCTTTATTTTCAGTTATGTGTGCACATCGTGCATAAATAACGTGCCTTGATCCACCATACTTTTTGGCTACGACTTCTTTAAAATGTTCCTCTGTACAATTCAGTCCAAGAGATTTTAAAAATTCTCCATCAGGCAACACATCGAGTCCGTCATATTCTCCGGAGATGCCAGCAAATTTTTCAACATGACTGTACCATGGAGCTAAATCTTTATAGCGAATTGGCCAATCAACAGCAAATCCATCTCTAGCAGGTCCTTGAAAATCTAAATCTCCCATGCGCTGCGTTTGTCTTGCCCATAACAAAGATTTTCCGCCTGTTTGGTAAGAGCGAATCCAATCGAACCTGTTTTCTTGAATATAAGGTTGCTCGTCATCCTTCGTAAAAAAGTGTTCAGAATCTTCTTTATAATTATAGCATTTTGCTGCAATAGGATTTTTAATCCGTAAATCATTAATTGCTTGACCTTTATGTTTTAATTCCCATGGTTGGAGATTTGTAGTAGGATAATCTTTTATATGCTCTACCGATTTGCCTCTTTCTAGAACCAAGGTTTTAAGTCCTTTTTCTGTAAATTCTTTGGCTGCCCATCCTCCACTAATACCGGACCCAATTACAATGGCGTCAAACGTATTATTCTTTGTACTGTCAATATTAAAATTAGCCATTGATATTTATTTTTTCGGTAGGATTTATAGTTTTACAAGGTACATAAGAGCCAGCACCTGGAACTAGTTTGTAAGGCATTTGTTGTGTCATGATGTATTCGGAATTCATGTAGCCAGAAATAGCAATTCTTTTTGTTGTATTTAAAAAGTTTTGAATGTCTGAATTTGCTTGCCTCGATTTTATTAAATTTTTAAGCATATTTGCACGGTCATTTTCTTTCAAATTGACAAAATATTTTTTAGAAAGTTCAAGAACTTTCATATCGAATTTTGCTAATCCATTTAGGAAAGATTCTTGTGTTTCTTTTGTACTGCAATCATCAATCATAACCCAAACAAAATTTTGCACTTTTAAGGATAAACCGCCTGGTATTTCACCTTCAGGCAATAAAGTGCCAACAATTGCTTCTACAAGAAACTCTTGTTTAGCATCTATATATAGTTTGTTTAATAGGATAGAAACTTTCTCGTCAGAAAAATCACAAGATGGAAATAGTAACATACCACTCGTAAATAGGCCTATGTTTTTGAGAACTTTACGTCTTTTCATAGTTGTTCATTAGGTTTATGATTCTTGTATCAAAATTACAGAGTAAATATAAATATTTTTCAGTAATTGTATTTACAACTCCCGCTTATAAGTAGGGCAGAATCATACTTTTAATTTTTTCTTAAAAATATTCAATATTAATGTTAAATCAATATTTTTTATATGAGACATTAAGAATGTGTAAGGTGAAAATTAGGTTAAAACTGTTAAGTGCATAAAAGTAAATTTTAACAAAGTATGATTCTGCCCTGCTTTTATAAGGGGTAGGTTATAATGAATTAAGATTCATTATAATTTATAAAAGAACTTCTTTGTGATTTACAAGTATTGTGTATATTTGCACCCTCTTTGCGGGCGTGGTGGAATTGGTAGACACGCTAGACTTAGGATCTAGTGCCGCAAGGTGTGAGAGTTCGAGTCTCTCCGCCCGCACAAGAATAGTCCTGATTACATATTTTGTAGTCAGGATTTTTGTTTTATACCATTATTTTTATGATTACTATTTTTTGAGATTTATTTAACTTTTAATAGAACTGCAGGTTTGAATGGAAACCTTATTTTTACGGCGAAACGTAAATAAAATTAAAACCAAAATTTATTACAATGAAGAAAAATTTATTATTTATTGCTTTTATAGCAATCGGATTATTATTTAGTAATGAAATTACAGCTCAGAAATTTGCTGGATTAGATAAAAGTCCTATGGACGGAGCATCGTATCCTGCAGATTATAAAGAGTCTAACAAAATGGTGAAAATCATTTATGGTAGACCTCAATTAAAAGGGAGAACGGTTGAGAAATTAGCGCCTAAAGGAAAAGTTTGGAGAACTGGTGCAAATGAGGCTCCCGAAATTACATTTTATAAAGATGTAACTTTTGGAGGGAAAGCTGTAAAAGCGGGAACGTATAGTTTATTTACGATTCCAAATGATGGGGAATGGACCGTAATTTTAAGTACAGCAGAAAATGTATGGGGTTCTTATTTTTATAAAGAAAATGAAGATGTAGTGCGTGTATCAGGAGTAGTTTCAGAATCGGCAGAAGTAATTGAAGCCTTTTCAATTGCTTTTGACGGAGAAGGAAATAACGCAAATATGCATTTTGGATTTGGAAATACAGTTGTAACGGTTCCTGTAAAAGGATAAACAATTTATTTTTAATATATAAGGGTCGAAAAACTTAGTTTTCAGACCCTTATGTATTTAATATAGGCTCTGAAATTTATTTCAGCATGTCGATATCTGCATAAATATGTATAATTACTCTGTCGGAGTAATCATAATATGTGCGTTGTATTTCCCGGGAAACATTAACCATGGATGGCTGCTTACATTCGGACTTAATGGAAGACCGGTAGTTGCTTGAGTTGCATACGGAATATAAACTACATAGCGATATTTAGCATTAATAATGGAATCATTTTTTGTATCAAAATAACCATCTTTGCCATAATAAATATGTAAGGTTGCCGGTGATTCAGGTAGTTTTAAGATACCAGACTTTGCTTCAGAGGATCTAGTTTCTTCTTTTTCCTTTCTAGATTTCCCTTCCTTGACAAGCGCTCTTCCTCTGGCCATTATTGGTTCTAAACTTGTATGGTAAGAAACAATTTGAAATCCATCTTTTTCAGGGTTGTCAGCAATACAAATAAATTCGTTTGAACCTTCTCTAAGGACGATTAATTTCCCTTCCGTATCATAGCCATATACTTTGGCTTCTTCTCTGGCTTTTTTTGGTGCAGCTATAATTGCAGCGGCAATTTGTTGTTCATTGCTTAAGATTTGATTTCTTGGAATTTCTTTAGAAACCTGTTCATCAGTAGTTGCATTTTTTTCAGCTTCTTTTTGTTGCTGATTGTTATTACAAGATGCAAGTAAGATGATAAGTGTAAGTAAAGAATAATAGATTCTCATGATTTTAGTTTTGAACCGGTTTGGCAGTCGGTTTGATTTATTTCAAAAGTACTAAAATATTCGAAGTATTAGACAACACTTTATAGATGAGACTATTTACTTATTATTTAAGATAATATTTTCAAAGTCTATTACTTTCTCTAATTTATTGAAGATGCCAATCATATCTTCAGGTGGCGTTGTTAACTTTCTTTTGGCCAAGTCTATCCAAGCGCCATAAACAGAAATCTCTGCAGAGACGACCCCATTTGCTTTAATAATTTGGTGCTTAAATTTGAAACGTTCAAATTTTTCTGAAGCTCCTATGAAAATTAGGTTTACAGTAATATCCTCACCCAATTTTATTTCTCTATAGAATTTAGTGTTTTCAGAAAATAATATAGGGCCAATATTATGCTTGGAAAATTCAGTTAATGAAAAGCCTTGTTCTGAAAAAAAACGAGATCTCACTTCTGCCGCATAGTCATTATAGGCCGTATGTCGCATGTGTGAATTCGCATCAAAATTTGCCCAAATCGTGGGGAAAGTAATTTCAAACTTCATCGTCTTAAATTAAAATTTTAGTGCTCAAAAATAGTCTTTTATTTGCAAATTAATTTTTTACATCCAAGGCATCTCTCAGTGCGTTTCCAATAAGCATAAAGGCCAGTACTAAACTCATAATAGCAAGACCTGGGATAACTGCTAAATAGGCTTTTCCAACGATTATATAACTATAATGATCCTTTATCATGGCGCCCCATGATGGCGTAGGTGGCTGTGCTCCAATACCTAAAAAACTAAGGCCACTTTCAATTAAAATTGCCGCTGCAAAATTCGCTGCTGAAATCACAATAATAGGAGCCATGATATTTGGTAAAATATGCTTAAAAATAATTCTAAAATCTGAAAATCCAAGTACTTTGGCCGCTTCAACATATTGTTGTTGTTTGGTACTTAATATTTGTCCGCGAACAATCCTCGCAACTTCCACCCACATTGTCAATCCTACGGCAATAAAAATTTGCCAAAATCCTTTTCCCAATGCCAGTGTTATGGCTATTACTAAAAGTAGGGTTGGTATAGACCAGGTAATGTTAATTAACCACATAACCATATTGTCAACTTTACCACCGTAATAACCTGCAATTGCTCCAACCGTAATTCCTAAAACTAAGGATATGAAAACTGCAATAAATCCAATAAAAAAGGAGATCCTTGTTCCTATTAAAATTCTACTCAAAAGATCTCTTCCATATTTGTCCGTTCCTAAATAGAAAGTTTTCTCTTTTATCGAGTCTATCGGGTTTTTATTGAAATTTTGAATAGGATAAGACTTTGTTTGTTGAAGGCTAGGATAGTCAGAATATAACTTCACAACTAATTGGTCATTGGAGATGACATAAGAAGAAATAGGTACTTCTGAAGTTTTAGTAGTACTTCCTTTTATAATAAAGTCAACAAGAGATTGCTCTTTGGATTCTGAGGGTAGGGTTAGAATTTGAGTTGTAAAACCTGGTGGTTTGGAATGAATTTCAAGATGCATTTGATTGGCATTGTTCGAATTGTCTGGAGCAACGGCATAACAAAAAATAGCAATGAATCCGCAAAGTATAATATACCAAAAACTAAGCACTCCGGTGGTGCTTTTTTTAAAGCGCTGAAGTGCTATTTTTGTTAATGATGTAGGTTTTTCTTGCAAGTAAAAAGTTCTTAAAGAACGTAAAAGTTCGAATTTAGGTTTCTAATTTTTCACCATTTGAAGTGCATCCTTTATTTTTAATTCTGCCAAAACACGCAAGCCTTCTTCTACATAAGCATCTTTTGCTAAATTTTTATGCCAAACCGTTCTTTTCTGTCCAAGAATAGAATCCTTTTCAATCAATGATAATTCATACCGTGGCGAATTAAAAGACAAGTTGGTTGTATATTCTCCTAATTTTTTAAATGTTTTGCTTTCTTCTTCATGCCTTTCCAAATCCTCTTTATATGCTTTGTAATTTAAATAAGCAATTTTATCATCTTGAGATTTCTTTAACCATTTTGCATTTTTGTCAATTAAAAAGAATTGATCATTTTTATTAATCCTCTTTAAACTATTATTTACAACTTCTTCAAAATTAGCATAATACCCCCACTTATTATAGTTTGCTTTTTTGATTTGATCCCAAGGAAGTGGATTGTTTTGCTCTTTCTCACCAATATCCATATACGTAAAACGAGACGGTAAAATAACATCAGGCTTCACACCTTCAAGTTGATTAGAACCTCCGTTAATTCTATAAAACTTTTGAATGGTTATTTTTAAAGCACCTAAATCTTCCGGATATTTATAATACCTATTTAAGTCCATTACACTTTGAACGGTACCTTTACCAAAAGTTTGTTTACTTCCAAGTATAACGGCTCTATTGTAATCTTGCATCGCAGCAGCAAAAATTTCTGAAGCCGATGCCGAAAGTTCATTGGTCAAGACTACTAAAGGACCATTCCATAAAATGGATTTGTCTCTATCTTTTTGAACAATAGGCTCATCATTTTTATATTTTACTTGGACAATAGGGCCGTCTTCTATAAATAATCCAGCCATTTCTATAACGGCGGGTAAAGATCCCCCTCCATTATTTCTAAGGTCAATCATAATTCCGTTAACATTTTCAGTTTTTAGACGTTCGATTTCCTTTGCCATATCTTTTGCACAATTTCGTCCATTTTTATCAGCGAAGTCAATATAAAACGAAGGGAGATTAATTACTCCAAATTTCTTACTATCCTTTTCTATGATACTAGATTTCACAAAAGTTTCTTCAATTTCTACAATATCTCTAATGATAGAAATAACTTCCATAGAGCCGTCAATTTTCTTCAACGTTAATCGTACTTCTGTTCCTTTTTTTCCTTTTATAAATTCAATAGCATCACTTAATCGCATGCCAACAATATTCAAAGGTTCTTCGTCACCTTGAGCCACTTTTAATATGATATCTCCAACTTCCAATTCTCCTGCTCTCCACGCCGGCCCTCCAGATATTAAACCAGATACTTTGGTGTAATCGTTCTTTTGAAATAATCGGGCGCCAATTCCTTCTAGTTTCCCAGAAATTGCTTGATCAAATTCCTTTTTTGCTTTTGGTGGAAAATAGGTGGTATGTGGATCAAAGGCTCCTGAAATATTATTTAAGTAGGTTGAAAACCAGTCTGTATGGTCAAAATCATCCATTCTACCAAAGAAGTCATCATAATTCTCTTCAGTAGATTGACGAGCTTCTATTTCCAAATCAATAAATTTTTGATCTGTCGCAGAAACTGTGCTTATTTCTTTTTTAGTTTCATTATCTTTAGGCACTTCTTCATCCGCTATTTTGTTATGAATTCTAGAAAGCGTACTAAATTTTAATTGCTTTCTCCATAATTCATAAAGTTCTTTCTTATTCGCAGCAAATGCTGCGTTTTCACCATCAAGATCTACCGTTTCTTCAATGGTAAAATCATTAGGAATACTTAAGATTTTCGGATAATAGGTTTTCACCTCTGTTAAGCGTTCTAGGAAGCGAGTTTGAACCAAATGAAAGAAAGAAATGTCTTCCTTTAGTATTTGGTCATCAATTAGTGTTTTATATTTCGAAAATTCATCAATATCACTTTGAATAAAATAACGTTTTCCGCCATCTAAACTTTCTATAAAACGGGTATAGACAATTTCTGAAAATTCATCATCTATTTCTTGTGGATCAAAATGATAGTTGGATAGCACATGCCTCAAAAGGCTAACCAATACTTTATCTTTTTCTTCGGGTGTTTTAGTTATTTCGTTAAAACTAAAAAGAGTTAAAACCAATACAGCAATTGGTAATATAAATTTCAAATTTCGTCTCATAAATCTTCCTATTTTTCTCATGAAATTATTGTAGCCCACTAAAATACTATGATTTTACTAATTTACTAGAATTATCAAGAATTAATTATTCAAGGATCAAGCCATAAACAATTAGTTCGTTTCTTTCATTGTGAGGTGATTCGTCATCACGTCATTCTTTTGTATGTATAAGGTTCAATAACTTACACATCTTTTGTAATTACTTTAAATAAACACAGAACATATTTTTTACGTAGCAATTTTACAATATCTAATTGTATCCTTGTCTTTATAAAATGTTAAATTTGATTTGAATTAATTCTAGCAAAATTGTAGTAGTTTTGTTTTGCCAGATAACGAAAAAAATATGAATAAAAGACCTTTGATACTAGTGACCAATGACGATGGAATTTCGGCTCCAGGAATACGTAAACTTATCCGCATTATGAATACCATTGGAGATGTGGTAGTGGTTGCGCCTGATAGTCCACAAAGCGGTATGGGTCATGCTATTACAATAGATTCGACCTTAGCTTGTGACCAGATAAAAATTGATCAGGGCCCTCAAAAAGAATATCAATGTTCTGGGACTCCAGCAGATTGCGTAAAAATGGCGGTGCGTGAGGTGTTGAAAAAAAAACCAGATTTATGTGTGTCCGGTATCAACCACGGTTCTAATTCTTCAATTAGCGTAATTTATTCTGGTACCATGAGTGCCGCGATTGAAGCTGGAATTGAAGGAATCCCCGCTATTGGTTTTTCTTTGTTAGATTATTCTTTAGATGCTAAATTTGATCATTTAGAGGAGGACGTGCTAAAGATCACGAAAAATGTTTTAGAGAATGGATTACCTAAAGGGGTTGTTTTAAATGTGAATTTCCCAAAAACGGAAGAGCTATTTAAAGGAATAAAAATTTGCAGACAAGCAAAAGGAAATTGGGTAGAAGACTTTGATAAACGTGTAAATCCAATGGGGAAAGAATATTATTGGTTGACAGGAAAATTTGTAAATGAAGATAACGGTGAAGATACAGATGAATGGGCTTTGGCTAATAATTATGTTTCTATAGTTCCAACTCAGTTTGATTTAACGGCGCATCATTTCATTCAGCATTTAAATTCATGGGATTTATGAGGAGAGATATAAGCATTGGAATGCTGGCAGCAAGCTTTGCAACGGCGTGCGGTTTTTTTATCTATGTACAGTTTGTTTCCAAATTAGGGTTTTATGAAACTATTGAATTTATAGAAAAAGGAGACTTGCTTGGAAAAGTTTTGACCTTGGCAGCGATTCCAAATTTATTTGTATTTTTTGTTTTTATAAAAAAGAAACAAGATTATAGAGCACGAGGTGTTTTAATAATGACTGTGTTTACCGCTGTTACCGTTTTACTATTGAAGTTTATTTAAAGATGAATCGATAAGACAAGTATATTTAAGTTTTTCTCAGCAAAAGGAATGATTAATAACGAACAACATGTAATCATTGCAAACAATAAAAATGAACACATGAAATATTACATCATAGCGGGCGAGGCATCAGGAGATTTACATGCATCTAACTTAATGAAAGCGTTGCAAAATCAAGACGCCAACGCCGAATTTAGATTTTGGGGAGGTGATTTGATGCAAGCTGTTGGAGGAACTTTGGTAACGCATTATAAAGAGCGTGCTTTTATGGGCTTTGCAGAAATTATAATGAATTTAAGAACCATAGTAGGCTTAATGAGTTTCTGTAAAAAAGATATTGAACAATATCGACCAGATAGTATAATTTTTATTGATAATTCTGGATTTAACTTACGTATCGCGAAATGGGCTAAGAAGTTAGGGTATAAAACTAATTATTATATTTCACCACAAGTTTGGGCGAGTAGAGCTGGCAGAGTAGAAGATATTAAGCGAGATATTGATGCAATGTTTGTGATTCTACCTTTTGAAAAGGCATTCTATAAAAAGTACAATTACGATGTTACTTTTGTAGGTCATCCGCTTTTAGATGCGATTTCAGATCGCAAACAAGTTAATGAAAAGGGGTTTAGAGAGGAGCACCGTTTATCTGATAAACAAATCATTGCATTATTACCTGGGAGTAGAAAGCAAGAAATTAAAAAGATGCTTTCTATAATGCTTAAAATGGCAGATAAATTTAAAGAATATCAATTTGTAATAGCTGGGGCTCCAAGTCAGGATTTTGAATTTTACCAACAGTTTATCTCCATAGAAAATGTGCAGTTTATTTCCAATAAAACATACGATTTACTCTCCGTTTCTTACGCTGCCCTCGTGACTTCTGGAACAGCTACGCTAGAAGCAGCTTTGTTCAAAGTACCTGAGGTTGTCTGTTATAAAGGTAGTTGGTTATCTTATCAGATTGCAAAGCGTATTATTACGTTGAAGTTTATTTCCTTAGTCAATTTAGTCATGGACAAAGAGGTGGTTACAGAATTGATTCAACATGATTTTAATGAGCGTCGATTAGAAGAAGAATTAAAATTGATTCTAGCTAAAAAACAGCGTCAAGCGATATTTGAAAATTACGCTGCATTAGAAAGTGAATTAGGAGGTAAGGGAGCTAGCGAAACTGCAGCGAAATTAATTGTAGGTGTTTAAACTTTCATTGCGAGAATTCTTTGCGACTGATATTTAGTTAGTTATTACTTATGAAGTGATAATTTCTGTATCTTTAGCATGCTATGAAAAATATGCTACAGTTTATTCCTGTGCAACTCACTGTATTCCTAATTCTAGGAATTCTCTTTGGGTATTATATTTTTATCATTCCTTTCCATGTTTTAATGGGATTGCTAGGCTTGCTGATTGGTTTAGGAATAGCGTTTTATCACGCGAACATGTCCTTTAGTAAAAAGGGATACTTTAATATTTTGTCATATATTCTTTGTTTTTTTCTTGGGATATCTTCTATATCAATTAAGAAGGAGATTTATGATACTTCGCATTATAGTCATTATGTTTCTGATAGAACTAGTTCCATACTCATTATAAGGGAGGTACTTAAGCCGAGTTTGTATCACATCAAATATATAGCAGAAGTATGCAGTGTTAATTTAACTTCAGTAATTGGAAAAGTATTGTTGAATGTTGAAAAGGACAGTACATCACAATTGAAAGTTGATGATAGACTATTTGTAAAAACGAAGTTTGAAGATATAAATTTCCCGTCGAACCCCTATTATTTTAACTATAACGCGTATATGCAAAATCAGCAGGTATATCATCAGTTATTTGTTAAAGCACCCGAGATTTTAAAATTAAAAACAGAAAAAATTTCATTAAGGGGGATGGCTGCTAGTTTTCGAGATAAAGCGAATAAGGCTTTAAAAGAAAATAATTTTAAAGATGATGAATTAGGGGTGATTAATGCGTTACTCTTAGGACAGCGACAGGAGATTTCAAAAGAACTTTTAGAAGCCTATGCCAATGCAGGGGCGATTCATATTTTGGCAGTTTCTGGTTTACACGTCGGAATCGTCTTACTGATTTTAAATTTTCTCTTTAAGCCGCTGGAGGGTTTGAAAAATGGGAAAACGATTAAATTGATATTAGTTATCGGATTTCTATGGATTTTTGCGATTGTTGCTGGGTTATCAGCTTCCGTAGTGAGAGCCGTAACCATGTTTTCGGCAGTAGTTATTGGTGTGCAGGTGAATAGGCCAACAAATATATACAATACATTAGTTATGTCTATGTTTATTTTGTTGCTAATTCAACCTTATTTTTTGTTTGATGTTGGTTTTCAATTAAGTTATGTTGCGGTATTTTCCATTGTTTCGATACAGCCATTAATTTATAAAACATGGAGTCCCAAATTAAAAGTAATTGATTATTTCTGGAAACTATTCTCAGTGTCACTTGCCGCACAATTGGGAGTATTGCCGTTGAGTTTGTATTATTTTCATCAATTTCCTGGATTATTCTTTTTGTCTAATTTGGTCATCATTCCAATACTAGGGTTGATTTTAATGGTTGGAATTCTTGCAATTTTTCTCAGTTTATTAGATGTCCTTCCTGCGGTTTTAAGCGAATTATATTCAGAATTATTACAGTTGATGAATTCCTTTATTCGCTGGATTTCGTTACGAGAAGATTTTTTATTTGAAAATATATCCTTTTCATTTTTAATTCTTTTAGCATCTTATGGTTTACTCGTGTTTGGCGTTCGATTTATAGAAAATTTTAAAGCCAAACGAATGCTATGGTTCTTAAGTTTCGTATTATTTTTTCAAAGTGTTTTAATTTTCGAAAAAAGTGAAGTTAACCGTGGTAAAGAATTTGTTGTATTTCAAAAGTCAAGAAATTCTATTATTGGAGATCGTTTAGGAAAACAGATAACGGTATATCATAGTATGGATAGTTCACAGATCAATAATGAGCGAATACTTCAGAATTATCGGTTAGGTGTTGGTGAAATTGAAATTGTGAAAAGTGATACCATTCCAAGAATTCACCAGTTTGGTGAGCATATGATCCTTATTGTAGATAGTTTGGGGATCTATCAATTCCCTAAATTTAATCCAAGTGTTGTAGTTTTACGACAATCTCCAAAGTTGAATTTAGAAAGACTATTAGGAATACTAGATCCCGTAATTGTTGTCGTCGATGGTTCTAATTATAAAAGTTATGTGCAGCATTGGAAAGAGATATGTATGCAAAGAAAAACGCCCTTTCATGATACATCAAAAAAGGGAGCGTATATTTTAAAGTAGTAATTTCGGTATTGGGCTTTGATTGTTTTCGTTCTTTCTATCAACTAGCGAACCCCATGCATTAATTTCTTTAACAATGGATTTAGTGCCATCGAAATAAAACCTAAAATGATTGGAATTAAGGTAAAAATTAAGAAGAAAGTAGACATGGAATAGGTTGCTGTAATTTCATCAATCATACCTCCAAGTGAATGCGCCGTTTTGTTTCCAATAGCAATAGCGATATAAAACACACCAAACATTAATGCAATCATTCGCCTGGGTACTAATTTGCTGATATATGAAAGCCCAAGCGGTGATAAGCATAATTCTCCCAAAGTATGAAAAAGATATGCAAAAATTAACCAAACCATACTCACAGATGCAACTTTGGCACCTTGGTCAATGGTGGAAGAGCCATACACTAAAAAGGCAAACCCAAGTCCAAGAAGAATTAATCCGAATCCGTATTTCACTGCCGCACTCGGATTGTATTTACTTTCCCACCAACGAGAAAATAAAGGAGCAAATATGATAATAAATAAAGAGTTTAAAATGGCAAACCAAGTGGCTGGCACTTCTGTTCCTTGATCTGAGAATTCTCTATTTAGTTTGTAGATTACAATGCCCCATACAAATATAAAACTGATCCCAAGAATGATATTTGATAGCGTTATTTTCTTAATAGTTTTTGAAAATAAACTGTACAATACCCAGGTGATAATTAAAAGAGGTACGACGGTAACAATAGTATCCACAATTTTAAAAGTATAGGCATATCCACCGGTTAAAGTTCTTGCTGTATAATCACGAGCAAAAATTGCCAATGAACCCGCTGCTTGCTCAAAAGAAGCCCAAAAGAAAATAGTAAGAAATGAAAATATGGTAACAGCGATCATTCGATCTCTTACTAGCGTAGTATATCTAATAATTCTAGAAACGATTAGTATAAAAAAAGCAATAACAGCGATTATAATGGTAATGGTTGCTCCAGAAATTCCAAACGCTTCAAAAGTAATCAGTGGTGCGTTGCCAATTTTTGACATAGGGTCATTTAAAATCCATATAATAGCTAAGAATGAAAATAAGACCATTAAAATTTTATCGAAAAGGGTGAACGGATTTAGCTTATCACCTTCAGGTATTTCAATTTCTTCCATGGTTTTAGCTTTAGGAATTCCGCCAATACCTCCAAATATAGGTTTAGCATACCAAAATTGAAGCATTCCTAAAAACATAAAGATTCCTGCCAATCCAAAACCAAAACTCCATCCAACTTTTTCACCTAAATAACCGCACAGCATAATTCCCAAAAAGGCACCCGCGTTCACTCCCATATAATAAATGGTGTAAGCTCCATCTTTTTTATCATCATTGCCTTCATACATTTCAGAAATAATTGAAGTCATATTCGGTTTGAAAAATCCGTTTCCAAGAATTAGAAACGAAATTCCGATATACAAAAATAATGGTGTTTCAATTGCCATAGAGGCATGCCCAATAGTCATCAATAACGCCCCAATTGCAACAGCACATCGGTACCCTATTTTTCTATCGGCTAAATATCCACCTAAAATGGGCGTTAAATAAACCAGTAAAGCATAAGTTCCTAAAAGTGACAAGGCGTTTTCTCTTGCCCAACCCCATCCTGGATTGTCTCCTGTCGCCGCAGCCGTCAAAAAGATAACCAATATGGCACGCATTCCATAGTATGAAAAACGCTCCCACATTTCAGTAAAAAACAAGACAAATAAACCTGCTGGGTGTCCCAGTACTTTATTTTTAAATAATTGATCTGTTGAATTCATAAAGTGATATTTGAAATATTGAAAAAACTTTTCAATTGAAGTTAAAAGGTTTTGTTTGTTTTAGTTATTCATTGCTGTTTCATTATCCTCGGCACCATGTGTTAGTGCTTTCAATTTATTAAGGAAAACATAAATAAGTAATCCAAAGAGAATACAAAACAATGCGATTCCTGTAAAGATTGAAAGTTCTCCAAGTTTAGAGGCCGATTCTCCCAATAGTCCGGCAACTTTATTACCTAAGCCTGTAGTGGCAAAATACAATCCCATCATTAGAGATGCATATTTAGCCGGAGCTAACTTTGTGACAAATGACAACGAAACGGGAGATAAACTTAATTCTCCAATCGTGTGAAATAGATATGCTAATACCAACCAGTACATTGCAGATGATCCAGAATTTTGAAATTCGATGGATGCTGCAGACATAAATAAGAATCCCATTCCCATAATTATTAATCCGACAATCATCTTAAATAGTGAAGAGGCCTTTTTACTTTTTAATTTTCTTCTAGCCCAAAAAGCAGCAACAGAAGTTCCGAAAACGATGATAAAAAAAGCATTTAAAGATTGGAACCATGAGGCAGGAATTTCGGTTCCAAAAAACACTCTGTTTGTTTGGTTTTTGGCGTATAAGTTCATTAATCCACCTGCTTGCTCAAATGCTCCAAAGAATACAATGACCATTAAAAAAGAAAGAATCAATACAATTACGCGATCTTTTTCAATTTTAGAAAGAGGTTTGTTCAATAATTCTCGATCTTCTAAGTTTTTAGATTTTCCGAGATGATCACCTACGCCAACTAAATATTTTTGACCATAAATAAATTGTACCAATCCTACTAACATACAAATTCCAGCTAATCCAAATCCATAATGCCAACCATGAACTTCTCCAACATACCCGACGATTAAACTCGATAAAAAGGCACCTACATTTATTCCTATATAAAATATGGTAAATCCTTTATCTCTTCTAATATCACCTTTTTTGTATAATCCCCCAACCATGGTTGAAATATTAGGCTTTAACATTCCAACTCCAGAAATAATAAATCCTAATCCAGTATAAAATGCCCATATTTCTTCAATAGCCAAAATACTGTGTCCGATTACTAAAAGAATGGCACCTATAATTACAGCTTTTTTTTGCCCCAAAATTTTATCGGCAACAATCCCTCCAGGTATAGAAGCCACATAAACGAGCATTGTGTACCATCCGTAAAGGGCCAATGCTTCCATATTGGTCCAGCCAAGACCTGCATTTATATCTGTAGTCTTGGTTGTGAGATATAAAACAAGAATGGCTCGCATACCATAGTACGAAAAGCGTTCCCACATTTCGGTGAAAAATAATACATATAGCCCTATGGGATGTCCAAAAAGTTCTCTTTCATGTGGTTTTAAAACGCTATTTTCCATATTAATTTGGTGAGTTTGACAGTTAAAATGTATGATTTTATAAACCATAGAATACACGGTTTTTTTATAATGCGGATAAATGTAAGGATTTTTTAATAATTGGTTAATGCATTTTTTAAATGGGTTAATTGAATACTACATTTTTTTACGTGAAAATTCAATTATCTTTGTTGAGAATTATTTAGTTATACGTATGGAAAAAACCATTACTGGATTTTCGAAATTTTCGAAAGAAGAAAAAATAGATTGGGTTGTCAGCACCTTTTTTGATGATGCGGATAGTGCTAGAAAAACCTTAGGACAGTATTTGAATTCCAATCAAATTATTCAAGATGTACATGATGACTTTATAGAGAATACCATTTCAAATTTTTACTTACCGTATGGTGTCGCTCCAAATTTTGTGATAAACGGAAAAGAGTATACGATTCCCATGGTTATTGAAGAAAGTTCTGTGGTGGCTGCCGCTTCTTTAGTGGCGAAATTTTGGAGTACTAGAGGTGGGTTTAAAGCAACCGTTTTATCGACTACAAAAATAGGACAGGTGCATTTTATGTATGAGGGAGGTGTTCATGAACTGAAAGCATATTTTGAGGAAGCGAAAGATCAATTGATTGAAGTCACGGATGCGATCACAAAAAACATGCGCAAGCGTGGAGGAGGAATTTTAGATATAGAATTGAGAGATAAAACGGCCGAGTTAGCTAATTATTATCAATTGCACATCACTTTTGAAACGAAGAACTCTATGGGCGCCAATTTCATCAATTCTTGTTTGGAGGCGATTGCAGCTACATTTAGAAATGATTCCATTCAAATTGTGATGAGTATTTTATCTAATTACGTTCCAGAATGTTTGGTAAGAGCAGAGGTAAGTTGTCCTATCGATCGCTTGCATAAGGAAAATGCGGAACAATTTGCTCAAAAATTCCAACAGGCAGTTCAAATAGCCAATATTGAGCCTCATCGAGCAGTGACTCATAATAAAGGTATAATGAACGGAATTGATGCCGTAGTGATTGCTACAGGAAATGATTTTAGAGCCATCGAGTCTGGTGCGCACGCCTATGCAGCAAAAAGTGGAAAGTATAAAAGTTTATCTCAGTGTGAAGTAAAGGATGGCATTTTTAAATTTTGGATTGAAATTCCATTAGCACTTGGAACGGTGGGTGGATTGACTGCCTTGCATCCCTTGGCTAAACTGTCTTTAGAGATGCTACAGAATCCATCTGCTAGTGAGTTAATGGAGATTATTGCTGTGGCCGGATTGGCTCAAAATTTTGCTGCATTAAGAGCGTTGACAACTACTGGAATTCAACAGGGTCACATGAAAATGCATTTGTCAAATATTATCAAACAATTGGATGCTACAGAGGAAGAAAAGAATTATTTATTGAATTATTTTGCCAATAAGCAAGTATCCCATAGTGCCGTGGTGGCGGCATATCAAAAGATGAAAGAGTAGTGATTGGTATTTCCTACTCCTATCAGATAGCGAAAATTAGAGTAATAGTTTGATAGTTGAGCGGGGTCGAAACTGCTGAAACGAATTAAAACTAGTAGTTAGAAGTAATTTATAATACAAAAGTCAAATGTGGTGGGCGAGCGGAGTCGAAGTCAATAATAGGAGTTAACTCCGAAGTTGAGCGGCGTCAAATGTTTAAAAAGTAATATAAATCTGGTGGTTGAGCGGAGTCGAAACCACGTAATAATAAGAGAATGCCAAAAGGTTTTGTTTATATATTAGAATGTTCAGATGGTACGTTCTATTCTGGAAGTACTATTGATATTAAAGTTCGAATAAAACAGCATCAAGATGGTAGCGGAGCAAATTATACTAAAAAACGCTTGCCAGTTATATTAGTTTTTTTAGAGGAGTTTCAAAGAATAGATGATGCCTTTTATAGGGAAAAACAAATACAGGGATGGAGTCGAGAAAAAAAGGAAGCTTTAATAGAGAAAGAATATGATACCTTACCTAAACTTTCAGAATGCAGGAATGATAGTCACTGTAAAAATGTGGCTTCGACTCCGCTCAGTCACGGAAAAGAGAACTGTAACTCTGCAGTTGAGCGGAGTCGAAACTACAAAGGCAATGAAATGAGATTTTACAGCAACGGTAAACTACTCCTCTCGGGAGAATACTTGGTCTTAGGCGGCGCCAAGGCCTTAGCGATCCCTACAAAGTATGGACAAGACTTAATTGTGAGTGCAATTCAAGAGCCATCGTTGGTTTGGGAAAGTTTGGATGTAGATAATAATTATTGGTTTCAAGCAGAGTTTAGGATGTCTGATTTGCGAATTATAGACGAAACATTTGATGCAGAATCAGAAGATTCAAAAGAATCGATAGCAACAACCTTACAAACAATTTTACATACGGCTCAAAATATGAATCCTAAATTTTTGGTTTCAGAGACTGGCTTTCATGTAAAAACACAATTGACTTTTCCAAGAAAATGGGGATTGGGAACGTCGTCTACATTGATTAATAATATTGCCCAATGGGCGAAAGTGGACGCATTCGAGTTACTCCATAAATCTTTTGGAGGAAGCGGATATGATATTGCTTGTGCGCAAAATAATACACCTATTTATTATCAGATTGTTGATAATAATCCAATGGTGAAACCCGTTTATTTTCAGCCATCTTTCGCAGAGCAACTGTATTTTGTTTATTTAAATATTAAACAGGATAGTAAAAAAGGAATTCAAAGATATCAGGAAAATAAAAAAGGCAGGCAGTTAAATTTTGAGGCTATTTCTTTTATATCCGAACAAATGACTAAGTGTGAATCTATCCAAGAGTTTGAAAAATTAATTGAGACGCATGAACAGGAAGTCTCAAAAATTATAAAGAACAAGCCCATTAAAACTATTTTGTTTAATGATTATTTTGGGGCTGTTAAAAGTTTGGGAGCTTGGGGCGGTGATTTTGTATTGGTCACTGGTAATGAAAACACACCTGTCTACTTTAAAGAAAAGGGGTTTGAGGCAGTGATTCCTTTTAAGGATATGATTTTATAGTCATTTCGACTCCGCTCAATTCCCAGTGGAACTATAAATTGGTGATTGAGCGGAGTTAAAATCACCTCTAAGAAGAATGCTATATGATATAAAATCAGTCGAAATCACTATTGAAAAAAATTATCAAGTCGAGTGGCTTTCGACTTTTAGAGAAAATTATATTGAGAACATTTTAGTTGTTGAATTACTCTGGATATAAAATCTTTAGAATGAATTTGATCGGAACTGACGAAAGAAAAATACAAAATAAAAATCTGAAACAATATAGGGGTAAAGCATATGAACAAAATAATTATTATTGGTGGAGGAGCAGCTGGATTTTTTTCTGCAATTACCATTGCAGAAGCAAATCCAGCATTGGAAGTGATCATCCTAGAGAAAGGTAAAAATATATTACAAAAGGTGAAAATTTCTGGTGGAGGTCGTTGTAATGTTACACATGCCTGTTTTACGCCGAGAGACTTGGTTGAATATTATCCTAGAGGTAAAAAAGAGTTGTTGGGGCCATTTCATCAATTTATGACGGGAGACACCATGGAATGGTTTGCAAATAGGGGGGTAGAATTGAAAATTGAAAATGATAATCGAATTTTTCCAATTTCTAATTCTTCACAAACCATTATAGACTGTCTAACACAGAGTGCTAATAATGCGGGAGTCAAAGTGTTGTTGGGTCAGAATGTAAATACAGTGACTCCAAAAAAGAATGGATTTGTTGTCACTACCAATTTGGAAGAATTTACTGCCGCCAAGGTATTGATGGCGGCTGGTAGTAATCCGAAAATGTGGGATTTGGCAACTTCACTCGGACATACAATTGTAAAGCCAGTACCTTCGCTCTTTACGTTTAATATTAACGACAAAAGGCTGGAAGATTTGATGGGCGTTTCTGTTCCAAATGCCACTGTGAAAATAGTTAAAACAAAATTAGAATCTTCAGGGCCGTTATTAATTACTCATTGGGGTATGAGTGGACCTGCTGTTTTAAAATTGTCGGCTTTTGGAGCACGAATTTTAGCCGATAAAGATTACCAATATAATGTTGAGGTCAATTGGATGTCTGAGTCCAACGAAAGTGTACTGCAACAATTGAAGGTATTGAAAAACATACAACCGAAAAAAGTGGTGGTTTTAAAATCTCCATTTGCCAGTATTTCTAAACGATTGTGGGAACGCTTATTACTTGTAAGTGGTTTACAGCCTCAAATGAAATGGGCGGACTTAAGCAATAAATTAATACAAGAAATTGCCAATCAATTGACCAAAGGTATTTTTAATGCCAATGGTAAGAGCACATTTAAAGATGAATTCGTAACCTCTGGGGGTATAAAATTAAAAGAGATTGATTTTAAACGTTTTGAAAGTAGAATTCATAAAAACCTATTCTTTGCAGGCGAGATTTTAGACATAGATGCCGTAACAGGAGGATTCAATTTTCAAAATGCCTGGACTGGTGGTTTCATTGCTGGCAAGTCAATATCCGAATATTAAAAAAGGATAATTTACAGTTACCAGCAAAGTTCTTTATAATCTAACTCTGAGCCCGATTTAGTTGTTTTGCTATTTTTTTGATCGCTGATTCTATGGATTTTTCAGGTTCTATAATATTATATTCTCCCCAAAATTCCGGATCAGAAAACCCGGAAGCTTCATCAATTAAAATAATGGATGATTTTAAACTATTATCAGGTTTCCTATCTCCCGTAGCATTTACAATCCAGTCTGTGATTGCCATTTCAATATCCAATGTGTAAGTATTGCTGAAAATTTTGTTTTTCCATTTAACTTTAAAAGCGGCCTGTATATTGCTATAGCCATAATGCCATTTGCCGTTTTTAGTTTTATAATCTACTCTATAGGTTGCTTCGGTTGGCTCCACAGAAACTTTCGCAGGTTTCTTACGAATAAACATTTGGCTTGCTTCCTCTATGTTTTTAAGATTAAGACTATAGGCAGCACTAACTAGTGTAAAGGTCTCAGCATCTATGTATAATTTCCCATAGTACAATGGTGAGTTTTCAACTTCTATCTGTTTGAATCTTACAGTATAAACCTGACGATCATTAATTTCGGTTGATTTATCAAAATTAAACTCGTATTGTTGAAAGGTGTCTTCATTAAAGATATATTCTGGATATTTTACAATATCTGTATACAAGGTAGTAAATGGTCCGCCTTGAAGTTTTAGCGCAAGTGTATCAAGTCTTGAGTAATTGGTGTTTTTACGTGACTTAACCATATTGATTTGATCTTTTCTGAGAGCTTTATAAGGTTGCTTGTATATTTCCACTACAGCTTCAGATAGAGACGCATTTCTTTTACCCTTCCTAACGGCTTCTCTGTAAAATGCAGTCATAATTGCCTGTTTGTCGTAGTAGTTTTCATTTTTTCTACTTAGGGCCATTTTAACCAATGATAATGCATCATTAGGCATATTTATTTTAACCTGATTCAATTCGGTAATCGAAATATTAAGGCTAATGGTATTGATGTTGTTATGTAACTTATTAAGCCAAATTTCTATTGTTTCATACCCTAAATAAGAAACGGTGATCATTTTACCCAAAAAATTGTTGGGTACTTTGAGAAGAAATTCACCTTCCTTATTGGTAACAGTTCTAATATTTGTATTATTTATATTAATGTCAGCAAATACTAACGTCTTTTTCGTTTCACTGTCAATTATAATGCCCTTGTATTCAGTGAAAGACTGTGTGTTTTTTTGGCTATTTACTTGTACTAGTTTTGTTGCGTTGATATCATCTGAATATCCAACTAATAGGATAAAAGCCATCGAATAAATACCTAATGTAATTGGTTTAATCACTATTTTTCGTTTCATGGGTTAATTAATTATTTTTATAAGTTATGTATTTTGTCAATGATTATTTCCTAAAGTTAGAAAACATCAAGGTGTTTATTTTATTAATTAACAGTATAACCTGTTAAAGGTGAACTCGATTAGTTTGTTAAGTTACGAGATTTTTTTTATTAATTGGCTGTTTAATATTTTTTAACATACCAATATCTAACTCAATTTATTTTTTATTCTATACGTGTTTTTGAGGGTTTCGTGTCCCTTCGAAAAATAAAGAATTTGTTTGCGTTAGGTAAGATTCTATTCTGCTAATTAAATATGGGTTACTGCCTTTGCAGTAACCCATATTTTTATTTCTAGAAATAAGATTTTTTGATAAACTTTAATTTAAAATATCTTTCACCACATGCCCATGAACATCTGTCAATCTAAAACGTCGTCCTTGACTTTTAAAAGTTAACCGTTCGTGATCGATACCAAATAAATGTAATAAAGTGGCTTGGAAGTCATGCACATGCACAGGGTCTTTGGTAATATTATAACCAAAGTCATCGGTTTCACCATGTGAAAATCCTGCTTTGACACCTGCTCCTGCCATAAACATGGTAAACGCTTTTGGGTGATGATCCCGTCCGTAGTTGGTTTCTGTTAATTGCCCTTGAGAATATACAGTTCGACCAAATTCACCTCCCCAAACAACCAGTGTATCTTCCAACATTCCGCGTTGTTTAAGGTCTTTAATCAATGCTGCATTAGCCTGATCGGTCTTTTTACTTTGTGACTTTACACCGCCCGGACAGTTTCCATGTCCGTCCCAACCTTGATGGTATAGTTGTACAAATTTTACATCTTTTTCTAATAATTTCCGAGCCATTAAGCAGTTGGCAGCATAGGTGCCAGGATCACGGCTGTCTTCACCATACATTTCAAAGATATGTTCTGGTTCGTTAGAAATATCGGTCACTTCAGGAACCGAAGTTTGCATTTTAAAAGCCATTTCATATTGAGACATGCGTGCATTAATTTCTGGATCACCATAAGTATCAGTAGCGACATCATTTAATTTACCCAAATAATCGAGCATATTTCTTCGGTCGTTACCGTCATAATTTTCAGGATCACTTAAATACAATACAGGGTCTTTACCCGATCTAAATTGCACCCCTTGATGCTCTGTTGGTAAAAATCCATTTCCCCATAAACGTGAGTATAATGGTTGTCCACCTCCATTTTTAGAAACTAAGGAGATAAAAGTAGGCAAGTTGTCATTGTCTGACCCCAATCCGTAACTCAACCAAGAGCCGATAGAAGGTCGGCCTGGTAGTTGACTTCCCGTTTGAAAAAATGTAATGGCAGGATCGTGATTGATAGCATCTGTATGCATACTTTTGATAAAACACAAGTCATCAACTACTTCTGAGAGATAGGGCATTGCCTCACTAACCCATGCTCTAGATTCTCCATATTGTTTAAATCCTAGGGTAGAACCAGCAATGGGGAAAGCAGTTTGGCCGGCACTCATTCCTGTAAGTCGTTGACCCGCCCTTACGGAGTCTGGAAGGTCTTGCCCAAACATATCCGTTAATTTTGGTTTGTAGTCAAACAGATCTAGTTGAGAAGGACCGCCACTTTGAAACAAATAGACAATACGTTTTACTTTGGGCGAATGATGGGGTAAACCTAATTTATTGGGATTGATAGTATCTAGTAGCGAATTTTCTAGCGAAGAAGAGGTATTGGGAGTTCCCCAAACGTTATCAGCATTTAATAGAGAACCTAGCGCCAAGGCTCCTATTCCCATAGAGGTTTTCTTTAGGAACGTTCTTCGATCTAATTGCTTTTCAATTTCTTGTAAATCCTTATTCGATGATCTTAACGCTTTATGATGATTACACATAATCTTTAATTTAACTAATTAGTTATCGTTTAGTAATGGTTACATCAGAATTCATAATGGTACTCGCTACCACAGCATTGGCTGCAACTAAAGCGATATCGTCTGAACTATTCAATTTAAATTCCCCCGTGTTTATCCAACCTTTCGTCTTGTCTATATTCTTTTGAAACTTGTTATGCTCTTCTTTTTGAAGTGCAAGTAATATATCTAACTCCCTTGGCAGAATAACCTTTCCGGTCAAAAGTCTAAAGGTTGTTGCTATGGCTTCTTTTTGATTTGGAAACGCGAGCATTTTCATACCCAAAACGCGAGCGGCCTCAATATAGGTAGGGTCGTTCATTAAAACCAAGGCTTGTAAAGGTGTATTGGTTTCTTGTCTCCTTATGGTGCAAACACTTCTAGAAGGTGCATCAAAAGTAGCAATGGTTGGATGCGGAACTGAGCGCTTCCAAATGGTATACATACTTCTTCTGTATAATTTATCTCCCGTATCTTGTTCGTAAGTGGCATTATTTACTCTCCACAACCCCTCAGGTTGGTACGGTTTCACGCTCTCTCCACCAATAGTTCTATTCAATAACCCAGAACTTGCTAAGGCATTATTACGTAACATTTCTCCAGTTAAACGTTTGGAAGGCCCCCTTGCTAATAATCGATTTTCTTTATCTTTTTCTAACAACTCTTTACTAATATTTGACGACTGTTGATAGGTGTTAGACATTACAATCAATTTTTGCAAAGCCTTTACATCCCATCCAGTTTCCATAAAATGAAGTGAAAGCCAATCTAATAATTTTGGATGACTTGGCATTTCTCCCTGATTTCCGAAATCTTCACTCGTCTTTACCAATCCGTTGCCAAAATAATGTTGCCAATACCTGTTAACCGCAACTCTAGCTGTTAATGGATGGTCTTTATGAAATAGCCATTTTGACAAACCTAATCTGTTTTTAGGATAATCTTCTGGTATGGGTAAAATAGATTCCAAGATATCCGGATAGACTTTTTCTCTCTGGGCGGTGTAATCACCACGCTCTAATAAGAAGGATTGCACAGGTTCCTCGGTCTCCTTCATGACCATCACCTCTTGAATTGTTTCAACGCTATCTACATACGTTTTTTTCAACTTCGCCAACTCCTTATAGAGTCCATTCGCTTTGTTTGAAATACTGAGGGTATAATGGTTTTGTAATAATTCTTTTTCAGTTTGAGAAAGGGAAGAATAATTTTTAGAAGTTATAGTTTTGAGTTGTGCGTTTTTAGAAAGTTTTAATAATTCTAACGTTGATAATTCTCTATTAAAAACCTTAATTTCGTCTAAAACGCCGCCTTTAATTCCTTTGCCTCGCATTCGAGCACCCAATTGCAATCCAGGTTCATTTCCTCCAAATAAGATATCTTTGTATAAATCATCTACAGAGGTTGTCATTTCTTGTATTTCACCATTTACATATAATTTTACTCCCGATGCTTTACTTGAGCCGTTGTATGAAATTGCTAAATGAATCCATTTATCTCTTGGGAATTCTAACGTTGAAGTCTTGATAATAGCATTTCCCGGAGCAGTATTTGCCAGCATTACTTCTAATTTGTTATCTACAATTTTTAGGTGATAGCCGCGCCAATTGTATAAAATAGCACCTGATCCTTTATGAAAAATATTACCTTTCTCAAGATTCTGAGGGATGTTTGCCCATAGCCCTACAGTGAAAGAATTATCCCTGCCAAATACACCTGTATTTTTTAGATCTAACCAAATATCACCATTAAACTCAACTCCTTTCCCATATTTTCCTTCGGTAAGTTGCAGTAATTGATTGCCTCGAATTCCAACACCAATCATTTCACCTTTTATGGTTGGATCTAACAAGTTTTTAAGTTGGTTTTCATCCAAAGTAAAGTGAGATTCCAATCCTTTAATTCCTTTTGAAGTTGAAATAGTCTTGTAATTTTCGTTATGCAACCAGCTGTTAAAATCAGTTACAATCGCTGTCTCTTCAACTTTTTTGATTTTAGATTCGGAATCTTTGATGAGCCCTTGTAAATAATTCAAAGTTTTATCTTGTTCGTCTGTAGTTAAAAGCAACGTTGGCACAGGCATAGCGCTATTGTAAGAAATTTGACCAGATTCGTTAATATTGTTAAAATAACTGGTCATTTCATAAAAGTCTTTCTGAGAAATAGGATCGTATTTATGGTCGTGACATCTGGCGCATGCTACCGTTAGCCCCATAAATGCCTGACTTGTAGTTGAAGCTCGATCAACAGCATATTCTAACAAAAACTCTTCATTAATAATTCCACCTTCCATATTGTTCGGATGAATTCTGTTGAAGGCCGTGGCTAATTTCATTTCTTTGGTTGGGTTCTCTAGCAAGTCACCCGCCAATTGCCAAGTTACAAATTGGTCATAAGGCATATTTTTCTGAAAAGCCTTAATGACCCAATCTCGCCAAGGCGACATATCTCTATAGCGATCTACACTATAACCATGCGTGTCTGCAAATCGAGCTAAATCCATCCAGTCTAGCGCTATTTGTTCGGCATAATGGGGTGAAGCGATCAAACGATCTACTTGTTTTTCGAAAGCATTTGCACTCTTGTCATTGATAAATTCATCCAACTCTTCTAAAGTAGGAGGTAAACCCGTTAGATCAAAAGAAAGTCTTCTCAGTAAAATTTCTTTAGAGGCTTTTGGAGCAGGTTTTAGATTTTCTAAGCCCAAACGATCGAGGACAAAATTATCAATTGGATTTGTGCTTCTTTCGTTTTTGGGAATTTCTGTAGGTTTTGGTTTAATAAAAGCCCAATGATCTTGATATTCAGCTCCTTCATCAATCCATTTGATTAAAACTGCTTTTTCATAAGCTGTCAAGACCAAATGAGATTCTGGTTTTGGCATTATAAAACTAGGATCCTCTGTTAAAATGCGATCAACGAGTATACTTTTAGCAGGATTACCTGGTTTTATGGCAACTTTTCCAGGGTTGTTAGGTAATTCAGAATAAGCAGTTTCTGCCAAATGCAATTGGAGACCGGCATCAATTTTATTTTTATCAGGACCATGACACAAAAAACATTTGTCAGATAAAATGGGTTTTACATCTTGATTGAAATCTATTTTTTTAGAAAGTTTTTGATATTGTTCCGCTACAGATTCACTCATGTCGACACCTCCACAGGCAACTAATAACAGTATTGATGATAAGATACAAAAGCGTTTTATTTTCCTGTGTAAAGGCATAGTTTAAGAGTCAACAAATTAGGCATAGCAAGGTACATAAAAAAATAAAATTTAGTTGTGCAAATTTAAAAATTAAAGAACGTTTTTTAGGCTAATTGACCTCTATGGGGTTTTAATGCATCTCGATAAATTTTCATATCTTTTTCATCTATGACAATGAAAGACAAACAGTGGAGATCAGATAATTCCAACTGGTCGATTTCGTAAAAATTTAATTTCTCTATTTGCGCAAATTCCTTTAAATGTTTGCCGTGATGCTGAGCCGTTTTTAAACCATTCGGTCCTCTAAAGTCCCAAATTAATTTTATTTTTTTAGACATAGTTACGAAGTTATGTGGCAAATGTAATTAATCTTATCTTTACATAAATATTTTTAGCATTGACTGAACAAGATTTTATACCTCAGTACTACGATTCCTCTATATTGACTGAAGGAAGTTATACCTGGAAAACACCAAGTAATATTGCACTTGTGAAGTATTGGGGTAAGAAAGACCCCCAAATTCCTGAAAACACATCGATTAGTTTTACCTTGAATAATTGTCATACAATTACTTCGATGGAGTTTATAAAGCGGCGTTCCGAGTCTGATCATATATCGGATCAGGGTGAGACCCTGAAACAAGTTCAGCGTGACGAAATGAATTTTGAAATTTATTTTGAAGGAGAAAAAAAAGAAGCTTTTAAACCAAAGATTGCTTCTTTTTTTGAAAGAATAAAAAGGTATGCACCTTATTTAAATGATTATAATATAGTGATTAACTCTAAAAATTCATTTCCACATAGCAGTGGGATTGCTTCTTCTGCAAGCGGAATGTCGGCACTGGCGTTATGTATTATGAGTTTGGAAAAGGAATTTAACGTGTCAATGACGGATGATTATTTTTATAAAAAAGCTTCTTTTTTAGCAAGATTAGGATCTGGAAGTGCCTGTAGAAGTATCAAAGGCGAAATTGTTGTTTGGGGTAAACACGAATTAATTGCGGGGAGTTCTGATTTATATGGAGTGGAATTTGCTGATGAAGTTCATGAAAGTTTTAAAAATTATCAGGATACTATTTTGTTGGTCGATACGGGAGAGAAACAGGTGAGTAGTACGGTTGGTCACGGATTGATGCATGGACATCCATTTGCGAAAGAACGTTTTAAGCAAGCCGAAGAGAATATTTCAAAAATAAAAACTGTTTTGAAATCTGGTGATTTGAAAACATTTGTCAATTTAGTTGAAAGTGAGGCATTGACTTTACATAGCATGATGATGACTTCCAATCCATATTTTATTTTGATGAAACCGAATACTTTGAAAATAATTAATAAGATTTGGGAGTATCGAGCGACAACCAATTCCAACTTGTGCTTTACACTAGATGCCGGTGCGAATGTGCATTTATTATTTCCAGTCATTGAAAAAGAGAATGTTAGTAAGTTTGTTGAAAAAGAATTGGCACAGTACTGTCAAAATAATCAGTATATTTGCGATATTGTAGGCAACGGAGCAACGCTATTATAATTTATGAAAGGCCCTTTATTTTACGCTAAAATATTATTGTTTGGAGAATATGGAATTATCAAAGATTCTAAAGGCCTAGCAATTCCCTATAATTCTTATCAAGGAGGTTTAAAGATTTCGGAGAACTTGACGAATGAGGCGGGAGAATCAAATAAAAATCTTTGTAGATTCCATATATATTTAGCCAATTTGGAAGTTGATTTAGTTCATTTCAGGTTGGATGAATTTAAGGAGGATATTGATAGAGGAATGTATTTTGATTCAAGTATCCCTCAAGGTTATGGAGTGGGCAGTTCAGGCGCTTTAGTAGCCGCTATTTATGATAAGTATGTTGATGATAAAATTACCGTATTAGAAAGTTTAACGCGGGAGAAATTATTGAAGTTAAAGGCAATTTTTTCTTTGATGGAATCTTTTTTTCACGGTAAAAGTTCGGGTCTTGATCCATTAAATTCCTACTTAAGTTTACCTATTTTAATAAAATCTAAGGATAATTTAGAAGCCACAGGGATTCCTTCTCAAAAGGAAGGGAAAGGAGCGGTATTCTTACTAAATTCTGAAATTATTGGGAAGACAGCACCCATGATCAATATCTTTATGAACAAGATGAAGAATGAAGGGTTCCGTAAAATGTTAGATGAAGATTTTGCAAAATATACGGATGCTTGTATTGATGATTTTTTACATGGAAATGTGAAGTCATTATTCGGAAACGTAAAAAGTTTGTCAAAAGTAGTATTGTCAAATTTTAAACCAATGATTCCTCAGGCATTTCACACTATTTGGCAGCAAGGAATCGATTCAAATGCTTATTATTTAAAACTTTGTGGCTCTGGTGGTGGCGGGTATATCCTTGGATTTACCGAAGATTTCGAGAATGCTAAAAAAATATTGAGCAAGTACAAACTAGAATTGGTTTACCGATTTTAAAATATTCGGAATTCAAAGAGAGAGTTCAGAATATGACAAAAGAAAACATCAGTAAGCAGCATCTTTTTTATTCAATCCTTAGCCTTTTTTCGGTAGTGAGAGGTTACAACATCTTAACCTTGGTTATCGCCCAATATTTGGCGTCTATTTTTATTTTTTCGCCCCAACACTCTCTAAGAGTTGTACTGCTAGATTTTCATTTGTTTTTAGTCGTTATCTCTTCTACATGCGTAATTGCAGGCGGGTATATCATCAATAATTTTTACGATAGAGAAAAGGATAGAATCAACAGGCCTGTTAAATCGAGAATTGACAATTACGTAAGTCAAAAGATTCAACTGAGTTTGTATTTTGTTTTGAACTGTATTGGATTTTTATTAGGCTATTTGGTATCTTGGAGAGCCGCTTTATTTTTTGGAATGTATATTTTTTTAATTTGGTTTTACTCCCATAAGTTAAAAAAGTATCCTGTTATTGGTTTGGTGTCCGCTACGGTATTAACAATCCTACCGTTTTTTGTGGTATTCATTTATTTCAAAAACTTCTCCGTGATAATTTTTGTTCATGCAGTCTTTCTTTTTCTGCTATTGTTAATTAGAGAACTAATGAAAAACTTGGAAAATATGGATGGCGATATTTTGACAGGGCACGAAACGGTTCCAACCCGTTATGGAGAATTGTTTGTTAAAAAATTAAGTACACTGTTGTCTTTACTGATACTTATTCCAATTTATTTTTTATGGCAGTATCCAGAGATGGAATTGATGAAATTTTATTTTTACTTGGCGTGTATATCCTTGATTTCTTGCGTTTTTTTTATGTGGGGTTCAAAATCAAAACGCAGTTATATAGTGCTTCATAATTTATTGAAATTACTCATTATTGCAGGAATCTTTAGTTTGATGTTGATTGACACTTCTGTGATTATTGAACGGGTGTTGTGATTTTTTGAAGGAAATTTATTGTTTAAATGGGTAATCCCAAATTCGTAATTCATCAATCCTAATTCCGAAATAAGGCGTACCTTTGCGAAAATTATTTTTAAGATGGCAGCAAGAGAAAACTCGTCGCGAGGACGACACGCTAAAAAAAGCACTCCTCAAAAATCTACGGCTAAAAAGATGAAAACCAAGAATTTCCGTCCGAATCCGCAAAATGTCAAAACCTATAAAAGAAAACCAAACACAACTCCTAAAAAAGAAAATGTTGCGGATGGTGTACGTTTAAATAAATACATTGCTAATGCAGGCGTTTGCTCGCGTAGAGAGGCAGATGTTTATATTGCGGCAGGTAATGCAACTGTAAACGGAAAAATTATAACCGAAATGGGTTATAAAGTACAAGTTGACGATGTAGTTCGATTTGATGGAGCATTGTTGTCTATGGAGGAAAAGAAATATGTACTGTTAAATAAGCCAAAGAACATGATTACTACTATGGAAGATGATCGCGGTCGCATAACGGTGATGGATATTATTGATAAAGCAACAAAAGAACGTATCTACCCAGTTGGAAGATTGGACAGAAATACAACAGGTTTGTTGATGTTTACGAATGATGGTGAGTTGGCGAAAAAATTAACGCATCCTAAGCACAATGTAAAGAAATTGTACCATGCATCTTTAGATAAGAAATTATCAATGAAAGATATGCAGGCTATTTCGAACAATTTTATGTTAGAAGGTAAAATGGTATTTGTTGATGCAATTTCGTATGTAGAAGGTGAATCTAAAACGGAAGTAGGGATTGAAATTCATTCTGGAAGAAATAGAATTGTTCGTAAAATATTTGAACATTTCGGATATGCAGTAGTAAAATTAGATCGAGTACTTTTCGCAGGGTTGACAAAGAAAAACTTACCTAGAGGTCATTACCGTCCGCTTACAAATCAGGAAGTGATTAATTTGAATATGATATAGGTTATATAACTAATTGTGAGATGAAGTTATTGCAAATGAAATGAAGTGTGGCAATCTGTTATTTATAACAAGACTGTCACACTTTGCTATTTTAGTCAAAGTTTGAAGTGACGTTTTTATTTTGAGTTTATTCCGTTGGAAAATCCACCTCCACGCATTCCAAAGGATTATTACTTATGCATAAGGAAGCATTTGACAGCGAAAAGGGATGCCTAAAAGCTTCCCGAAGAATAAATAATAGACCAATACACAAAATAAAAACGGGAATTACCTTTTGTATTTTGATCGAATCGAAACGGAAAGTAATGCCAATTTAATTATTTAAAGGCGTATTTATTTTGTGTGTTTGGGAATGTGAAAAGTAAAAAAAATAACAATAAAAGAGAGCTATTCTGAACAGGTTTTTATTCTGAAAAAATAAATATTATATCGTGTTGAAAAACGAGTACTTCGGCGTAAGGAACTTCAAAAAAGTAAATTTAAAACTCGTGAAGATTTAGTAAGGTATTTAGATACAAACTTACGAACGTAAGAACGTTGGATTACATGATATATGTCAGGTAGCGTAGAGGAATTATTGAATGATAAACCCAAAAATAATCAAGTCAAGAGTCATTACTCCAGGGATTCATCAAGCATTGTCTCAATGTGTAAACTCAAGTGAGTACCCTTTTGAGGTTATTGGGATGCTGTGTAATGGGTTAAAAATAAATATAATGTTGATTTTAGTATTATAACCTGATAATATATTTGATTTAACATTTTAAGACGAAGTTTAAAAGTCTGAGAAAATCTGATTATAAGAAAGATGATAAGGCTGTAGAGGCCTTTTTAAAAACTCAATAATACATTGTAAGACATGAGGCTTCGTCTAAATAAAGATACGTATTCTACTGTGAATACATGCTTCTAAAGCGAAGTTAGATTTGGAATGGCGCATCTTGGAAGGTGCTTAACAGCTTCTGAGACAAAACCTATGGTCTCTTATTAGCATATTTTAAAACCACTCACGAATCAATGAAGATAGTTTAGTTTGGGAAATTAACTTTGTAGATAGAGTTATATTTGAGTCCTATCTCAATGAATTCTCGCAATATAAAACAGAGGAATATAGAATTATAGTCACAGGTAATACTGGTTTTCACTCAATAAAACATATAGAAATACCTGAAAATATTTTCTTATTAAGAATTCCTCCTAAACACCAGAACCGCGCTCTGACGAACAAGTTTGGCAATATATTAAAAATAGATATAAAAATTAACGATTTCAAACTATGGGAAAATTAACAGATTGGTATAAAAAATGGCAACTGCAAACTTTCTAAGTTGAGTAGTAATGGTAAAGATCAAATTGTACGTTTTTTAAAAGAGGGAGCATTGTTGGACTATCATTCTGTAATTGGCCAAGAAGCTGCAAGTTTAACAGTAACGGCTTTGGATGATATGCAGGCTTGCTTTATTTCAAAAAACAAAATTTTTGAAATGATAAAAAGTAACGCCAGTTTTTCACTAGATATTTTTAAGGCAGTATGCCATGATTTAAAAGAGGCGAATTCTGCAATTACAGATATGGTATAAAAATCTGCGGGTGAACGTTTGGTCGATACCTTACTGTTTTCAATGATATTTTTGTTACAGATAATGAAGAAAATATCTATATTCAATTATCTCGAGGAAATTGCGAATGTCATTGGAACTGCCACAGAATCTGCTATTCGATTATTATCTGAATTTAAGAAGGGAGAATTAATCCTTTTAAACGATAAAAGGATTAAGATTTTGGATAGTACAGGGTTGGAAAAAATTGCCCTTGGATTTTAAAATTAAGTATGCGCGTAATTTCTAATACGTATTGACTGTGACAATATATAAAAAAAACTACGAGTTTTCAATTCTATGAAAACGCGTAGTTTTTGTCATTAAGTAAATAAACTTAATGATTTAGTGCTTTTTCCATTTTCTTTTTAATCTCTTCTAAACACAAATTATTGATGCTTCCTTCGTGTGTATGATTCACTTGCTTATCTGGATTAAAATTGCCATCAGCAATATTTTTTCCAACAATTTTATAGGCGTCTCTAAAAGGAGTTCCGTTTTGAACTAACTTATTTACTTCTTCTACACTAAACAAATACAAATACTTGTCATCGTCCAAAATATTCTTGTTTACCTGAATTTGATCGAGAGAGAATGTAATCATTTCTAAACACGATTTTAATATTTGAATCGCAGGTACTATCCCTTCTTTTAAAAGTTGTAAGTCTCTATGATATCCACTCGGTAGATTATTAGAAATCAATGTTAATTCAACAGGCAGTGCTTGTAGTTTATTGCATTTACCCCTGATCAATTCGAATACATCAGGATTCTTTTTATGAGGCATAATACTTGAGCCTGTTGTTAATTCATCTGGAAAAGAAATGAAATTAAAATTTTGACTCATATACAGGCAAATGTCCATACTCATTTTAGACAATGTCCCTGCAACACTGCTCATGGCATAAGAAACAGATTTTTCTAATTTTCCTCTACCCATTTGTGCCGCAACTGAATTGAATTTAAGTGTCTCAAATTCTAACAATTCTGTTGTAAGTTTTCTGTTTATTGGAAAGGAACTTCCGTAACCAGCAGCAGATCCTAATGGATTTTGATCTGTGATCTTTTGAGCGGCATTTAAAAAATAGATATCGTCTATCAAGCTTTCTGCATAGGCAGAAAACCACATTCCAAAAGACGAAGGCATGGCAACTTGTAAATGCGTATAGCCAGGTAATAAAGCGGCTTTGTATGTGTTAGATAAATCTAATAGTAAATCAAAAAATCCTTTGGTTAATGCTTTTATTTCTTTCAATTCATCTTTTAGATACAAATGCATGTCGACTAAAACCTGATCATTTCTAGAACGAGCTGTATGGATTTTCTTTCCTGTATCTCCTAATTTTTCTGTTAAGATATGCTCCACTTTTGAATGTACATCTTCAAAAGAGTCTTCAATAGTAAACGTTCCTTCTTCTATCGTTTTTTGAATGGCGTTTAACTCTTTTTCCAATGATATAATTTCATCATCACTTAATACGCCAATTTGATGTAACATTTTAGCATGAGCGATATTCCCAATGACATCATACTTTGCAATAATGAGGTCTAATTCTCGATCGTTTCCAACAGTGAAAACATCTATTTTTTTATCTGTACTAAAGCCTTTATCCCAAAGTTTCATTTTTCAAAATGTTTATTTGTTTAACTGTTGAGTCATTTGATTGAGGTCATCAGTTCTAATCTTTTTTCATCATTTCACTAGAAATGACTAAACTATTTTTTCTAGTAATTCAATATATAATTCAATTCCTTCTTCAATTTCAGTGACAAAAATAAATTCATCTGCCGAGTGTGATCTTTTAGAATCACCAGGGCCTAATTTTAAAGATTGACAACTCAAAACAGCCTGATCTGATAGGGTAGGAGAACCATAGGTTTTTCTTCCCATCTCAATTCCTGCTTTTACAATTTCGTGATTTTCATCTATACACGATGAATTTAAGCGTAGAGATCGTGGCTTTACTTCACAAGGTGCATTTTCTTTTATAATATCGTAAACCTCTTGATTAGAGTATTTGTCGTTCACCCTGACATCAATTACGATATCTGTATGTCCAGGAACGACATTGTGCTGGGTTCCAGCATTAATTTGAGTAACAGTCATTTTCACTTCTCCTAATGCGCTAGACACTTTTTTAAATGTATAATCTCTAAACCACTCTAAACTTTGAATGGTTTTATAAATTGAATTATCTTCATTTGGATGCGCAGCATGACTAGGAGTTCCTTTTACCATGGCATCAAAAACGACCAAACCTTTTTCAGCAATAGCCAATTGCATCAACGTGGGTTCACCAACAATCGCAAAAGCAATTTCAGGTAATTGTGGTAAGGTACTGTTTAATCCGTTTCGCCCTGAATTTTCTTCTTCAGCAGAAGCAACAATTACAAAATTATATTTTAAATTCTCTCGCGCATAAAAATAAGTAAATGTTGCGAGAAGGGAGACTAGGCATCCTCCAGCGTCATTACTTCCTAATCCATATAGTTTTCCATCTTCTACGTGTGGATTAAAAGGATCTTTGGTATATGCCGAATTTGGTTTTACCGTATCGTGATGAGAATTTAATAGTATGGTTGGTTTGCGCTTGTCAAAATATTTATTGTAAGCAATAATGTTATTTTGAGATCTTTCAAATAGAATTTTTTCTGAATGGAACCAATTTTCAATTAATAAGACTGTTTGTCCTTCTTCTTGAGAAAAGGACTGAGTGCGGATTAATTTTTTTAATAACTCAATAGCATTTGTAGTAAGTTTCTCTTTCATAAAATTAATGTTGTAAATGATTGGTTTTTATCTCTAATTACGCTTGGATTTCCAATGACTACTTTCTCGACCCCTTTCTCTAAAGCGTTAAAACAGTTTTCCATTTTAGGAAGCATACCATCTGTAATAATGCCCTCTAATTTTAACGTCTCATATTTTTTTGAATCAATATTCTCTATCACAGAATTTTTATCTTCAATAGATCTTAAGACACCATTCATTTCAAAGGTATAAATTAATGAAATATTGTATTGATTAGCCATTGCTATTGAAATTTCAGCGGCAATCGTGTCTGCGTTTGTATTCAATAATTGTCCGTTTTTGTCATGGGTAATAGCACAAAAAATAGGGGTCATTCCATTTTGAAGGAAAACATTTATATTGTTCGAATGAACGGTGTCAATGTCACCAGCAAATCCGTAATCGACGTCTTTCACAATTCTTTTATGTGCTAGAATACAATTGGCATCAGCTCCAGATAAACCCAATGCATTACAATTGTTTTGTTGTAATACTGCAGTAATATTTTTATTTAATAAACCTGCATATACCATCGTAACAATCTCCAAATTGGCTTTGTCTGTAATTCTTCGTCCATGTAATATTTTCGGCTCTAACCCAATAGAATTAGCTAATGAAGTTGCTTTTTTACCACCTCCATGAACTAAGATTTTCAGCCCTTCTAATTCAGAGAAATCTTTCAAAAAAGAACTCAATAATTCTGAGTTGTTGATGATATTCCCACCAATTTTTATAATAGATAACGATTGTTTAGCCATTTTTTTTTGATTGATAAATTAAATAGATTCCAAGAACTATCAAAAATATATTTGAAATTATTCCATAAAATGAATTTTGATTTAAATTGTTAAAATCTAATTGGTAAACATTTACAGCGAATAGTATAAATGATATAATTATTATAATGTATGGAATGATTTTTTTTTTCATCTTTTAATATTCAAGTCATTTCGAAGATAGGAGAATTCCCATATAATGAATCACGTGAGCAATATGATGTGATTTCTCCTAGCGTCGAAATGATAGATTAGTCTAATTTTTCTAATATTTTCTTCAGCACTATCTGGGCTGAATAAGTTCTGTTATTTGCTTGTTCAATTACTAATGAATTTTCAGAATCAATTACTTCGTCAGAAATAATAATATTTCTTCTTACAGGAAGACAATGCATGAATTTTCCGTTATTGGTCAACTTCATTTTATCTCCAGTAATCTGCCAATTTTCATCTTTAGAAACTACCTGGCCATATTGGTTATATGAACTCCAATTTTTCACATAAATAAAATCAGCATTTTTAAAAGCTTTATCTTGATCATATTCTACGGTTGAATCTTTTATAATTGTCGGATTTAAATCATAGCCTTCTGGATGCGTAATTACGAAATCAGCATCTTGCAATTGCATCATTTCAATGAATGAATTAGCAACTGCATGAGGCAATGCTTTTGGATGAGGAGCCCATGATAATACCACTTTTGGTTTGTGATCAACCTTATGTTCTTCTAAAGTAATGGCATCTGCCAATGCTTGCAATGGATGTCCTACAGAACTTTCCATATTTACCACAGGAACTGAAGCATATTTTATGAAACTATTGATAACCAATTCAGCCTCATCTTTTTCTTTATCATCTAAAGATGCAAAGGCACGTATAGCAACAATGTCACAGTATTGAGAAACTACTTTCGCCGCTTCTTTTACATGTTCAGATTTATTTTGATTCATAATCGTTCCATCGCCATATTCTAATTGCCACCCTTCACTACCAAAATTCATAACAATAGCATTTAGCCCCAAATTTTGAGCGGCTTTTTGTGTACTTAAACGTGTTCTTAGACTATTGTTGAAGAATAATAAACAAATCGTTTTTCCATCACCCAAGGCTTTATACTTTAGTGGATTTTTCTTAAGTGCAATAGCTTCTTGCACTGTTGTTTGTAAGTTGGTAAGATCGCTGATATTTGAATAATGTTTCATACTTACTTTGTAATTATTTTGGTAAAATCAACCGCTTCATTTATCGCATTTTCGATAAAATTATCTTTTAGGCCATTAACAATCCATATGTCAATTTTTGCTGCTTGAGCAATACTTGCTGCTTCTATTTTTGTTGTCATACCGCCAGTTCCATGTTTAGAAATAGAAGCAAAAATTTCATTTTCTAAATCAGTAATATCCTCAATTGACTTTATAGTTTCTTGACGGTTATTAGTAATAGAATCCTTGGTGTAAATTCCATCGGTATTCGTTGCAATTATAAATAAATCTGCTTTTAATAACACAGCCGTTAACCCACCTAATTTGTCGTTGTCTCCAAATTTTATTTCATCTGTGGCAACGGTATCATTTTCATTTATTATCGGAATGTAATCATTCTCAATTAAAACGTTCATCGTATTTAGAATATTCGTTTTTGATTGTTCCCTTTCAAAATCAGAATAAGACAATAGGCATTGTGATGTTAAAAGTCCCAATTCTCTAAAGCTTTCTTGAAAAATACGCATCAAATGAGGTTGTCCAATAGATGCCAAGGCTTGCTTAACAAACACTTCCTTTCCTTCTAAATGTACAAATTGTCTTGCAGCAGCAATTGCGCCAGAGCTAACAATTACAAACTCATATTCGTCCTTTAAATTGGCAATTTGACGTGCAATATCTTCAATCTTACCGCGTGAGATATGATCTGTTCCTTTGGTCAATACATTTGAACCAATTTTAAGTAATATTCTTTTTTTACCTGATTTGCCCATTTCCTTTTATATACCATTTATTAGTGACCAAATGGTGCAATCCCATTGGACCTCTGTGATGCAATTTGTCTGTACTAATTGCCAATTCTCCTCCAAGACCAAACTGACCTCCATCGGTGAATCGAGTAGAAGCATTTTGATACACAGCTCCAGAGTCTACACTGGACATAAAGTTATCGGCAGTGGCATCATCCTTCGTAATAATTACTGCAGAATGACCTCCGCTATACTTGTTGATTTTGGCAATAGCATCTTGCAATGAATCCACCAAAGCAATCACTATTTTATAATCTAAAAATTCTTTATACCAGATATCTTCAGATTCATATGGCTTCGTATTTTCAAAAGCAGTAATGGACTTGTCACCTAAAATTTCGATATTACTTTCTAAAAGTTTATCGATCAATTTTTGAATAAAGGCCTCTTTCTTTTTAAGTTTACTATTGATAATTACTTTGTCAATGGCATTACACGCAGATATTTTTGTTGTTTTTCCATTATTGATTACACTTAGGGCTAAATCTAAATCAGCTTCAGTATCCACATAAATAAAGTTATTTCCACGGCCACTGATAATTACAGGGCATTTGGCATTTTTCTTGACAAAAGCAATTAATTTTTCACCTCCACGAGGTACGATCAAATCAATCTTTTGAGTTGGGTTTTCTAAAAACGCCTGTGTTTCCGTCCTATTATAATTTAGGTATTCAACCCAATCTGTAGTGATGTTGTTTTGCTCCAGCGCTTGATGCCATAACTTCACTATTTCCAAATTAGAATTCAAAGATTCTTTTCCACCTTTTAATAATATTTTATTTCCTGATTTAAAGGCAATTCCAGCAGCTTCTACAGTTACGTCTGGTCTAGATTCATAAATAATCATTACCGTACCAAATGACGCTGTTTTATTCACAATTGTCATTCCATTATCATGAGTGAAATGATACAACTCTTTTCCAATTGGATCGCTATCGGCTATTAATTGTTCTAGTGATAAAATCATTCCATCAATCTTATCGGCATCAGCTTTTAAGCGATCATACATTGCGATATCAGCGCCGCTGTAGGCCTCTATATCTATTTTGTTGGCTGTAATAATAGCATCTCTTTCTTTGGCAATTAAAGTTGCCATAGATTGCAATACCGCGTTGCGTTGTGCTCCTGTTAGTGTTGTTCTCATGAGTTTAATATATCTTTTAAAGCCTTAATAAAACTATCAATATGCTCTTTTGTAACTGTTAATGGCGGAAGTATTCTTATTAAATTTTTGTTCATGGCTCCACCTGTAAAAATGTGATGGTCATAAATTAATTTTTTTCTTAACTCGCCCACTTCAAAATCAAATTCTATTCCAGCCATTAAGCCTCTTCCTTTTATGTTTTTAATCTGAGGAATTTTCCTTATTTCTTTATTGAAATAAGCGGAAACAATAGTTGCATTTGAAATTAAATGTTCCTTTTTAATAATCTCTAAAACTGAAATTGCAGCAGCACAAGCCAAGTGATTTCCTCCAAATGTAGTTCCTAATAATCCGAAACTGGCTTCAAATTTTGGAGAAATTAATACCCCGCCAATTGGGAACCCGTTCCCCATCCCTTTAGCAATTGTAATAATATCTGCTTTAATTCCATGGTGCTGATGTGCAAAAAACTTTCCAGTTCTTCCGTAACCTGATTGAATTTCATCCAAGATTAAAACGGTATTGTATTTTGTACATAGCGCTTCTAAGGTTTTAAAAAATTCAGTTGTTCCTTGATCTAATCCTCCAACCCCCTGAATACCTTCAATAATAACACAGCAAACATTACCTTTTTGTAATTCTTGCTCAACAGCATTAGCATCGTTTAGGGGTAAAAAAGTTGCCACTTGTTGTTTGTTAATTGGAGCATTTATTTTTTTATTGTCGGTAACGGCTACCGCTGCAGAAGTTCTACCGTGAAATGAATTCTTAAAAGAAATTACTCTCGAATTCCCTGTATGAAAAGAGGCTAGTTTTAAAGCATTCTCGTTGGCTTCCGCACCTGAACTGCATAAAAACAAGTCATAATCAGGATACCCAGAAAGACTTCCTAATTTTTTCGCCAATTCAACTTGCAATGGATTTTGAATTGCATTAGAGTAAAAGCCTAGATTGTCTAGTTGACTTTTTAATTTAGCCACATAGTCTGGGTGAGAATGCCCTACAGAAATAACTCCATGGCCACCATATAGATCTAAATATTGTTTGTTGTTGTTGTCCCATACAAAGCAGTCTTTCGCTTTTATAGGAGTCACATCATATAACGGATAAACATTGAATAGATTCATTTTCTAATATTTTATTTTCTTAGTTGAGCGGAGTCGAAACTACACTATATTTTTATTTTGTTCGGGGACTTCGATTCTGCTTAGTCACCAGCATAACTTTTAACTATTAGTCACTGAGCGCAGCTGCGATGAACCGAAGCTACTTTTTAATTCATTAATTTTTTCATAGGATTGTATCAATCCTTTAATAAAGGCTTTACTCATTCCTTTGTTTTCCATTTCATTTAAACCAGCAATAGTGCATCCTCCAGGTGTTGTTACTTTATGAAATTCTTGATCAGGATGCCCTTGAGATTTCATTAACAATGTTGCTGCTCCAAATGCTGTTTGCATTGACAGTTCTTGTGCAACATCCGCTTCAAATCCTAATTGTATAGCACCTTGTGCACTCGCTCTAATTAAACGCAGCCAAAAGGCGATACCGCTCGCGCAAATAACCGTTGCCGCTTGCATAAGGTGTTCTTCAATATACTTAGTACTGCCCAAGCAATTGAATATTGCTTTCGCAGAATCGATGTTTTTCTCACCCTTGGTATTGGCACTCAAACATGTCATTGATTGAGAAACAGAAATTGCGGTGTTAGGCATACTTCTGATTATTGCAACATTGGCAGGAAGACTTTTTTCAATCTGCTCAATAGAACGGCCTGCAATAACTGAAATGATAGTATGTCTTGATGGGTCAATTGCATCGTAAACAGTTTTTAGAATAGGTTCTAATTGACCAGGTTGAACAGCCAATATTACAATATCAGAATTTTTAACCGCTTCTTTGTTGTCACAAGTGATTGTAACTTTGGGGAAATTTTCAAAAGAATTCAATGTTTTTGTATTCCTTTTCGAAAGGTATAACGATTTAAAATTAATCTGACTTTCTCCTAAAACTCCAAGAGCAATTGAATACCCTAAATTACCAACTCCGATTATTGCTATTTTCATATGTTACATTTTGTTAATTGGTAGGCGCCCGGCGACTAAAAATAGGTAGACTTAAGGTTTAATCCTAAGTTTTCTTCCAATCCAAATACGAGATTCATATTCTGTATTGCTTGGCCGGAAGCACCTTTTAATAAATTATCAATAACACTTGTAATTAAAATTTTGTTTCCCTGTTTCTGAAGGTGAATAAATCCGTTATTTGTATTCACTATTTGTTTCAAATGAACAGGGTTCTTACTTACATGAGTAAATGCCGCATCCTCATAAAATTTTTCGTAGATTTCATATGCCTCTTCAATACTTCCATCAAAGTCTGTATATACTGATGCAAAAATGCCCCTACTAAAATTCCCTCTATTCGGAATGAAATATAATTCTTTATCAAAACCATTCTGAAGAGATCCTAAACTTTCGCCTATTTCGTCTAAATGCTGATGTGTAAAAGCTTTATAGATTGAAAAATTATTATCTCTCCAACTAAAATGTGTTGTTGCCGATGGAGAAACTCCAGCGCCTGTAGCACCTGTTGTTGCATTGATATGAATATCATTCTTTAACAAGATGTTTTTAGCAAGCGGTAATATTGCTATTTGAATTGCTGTAGCAAAACATCCTGGGTTTGCAATATATGATGCAGACTCAATTTTTTCTTTTTGCAATTCTGGTAAACCGTACACAAATTCTTTTCCTTCAAATAGCGCATCATCATGCAATCTAAAATCATTGCTCAAGTCAATGATTTTTGTATTATCAGAAAAAGTATTGTTCTTCAAAAAAGTAGTAGAGTTACCATGCCCTAAACATAAAAAAACAACATCCACATCTGGGTTGATGCTATCAGAAAATGCTTGCTCAGTTTGGCCTACTAAATCTTGATGAACGGCGTAAATTTTATTTCCCGCGTTTGACGTACTATATACAAAATTTATTTCTGCTGCAGGATGATTGATTAGTAGCCTAACCAATTCTCCTGCAGTATATCCTGCACCACCTATAATTCCTACCTTCAACATTACTGTTCGTTTACGTGATTAAATATTTTTCCTGAGTTCGATAAGATTTTAATAAATCCTTTTGCTTCATCTGCAGTCCAACCTTTATTCATTTCTCCATAACTTCCAAAAGAAGCATTCATTAAATCATGTTTAGACTCAATTCCTTCTACCACAAAACGATACGGGTAAAGACTAACGATAACGTCACCAGTTACTTGTTTTTGCGTGTCTTCTAGAAAGACTTCAATATTACGCATCACTTCGTCTAAGTATTGACCTTCGTGAAGCATCATTCCATACCAGTTGCCTAATTGTTCTTTCCAATGTTGTTGCCATTTTGTTTGCGTATGCTTTTCAAGTGTATGGTGTGCTTTGATGATTACTATAGGTGCGGCCGCTTCAAAACCAACTCTTCCTTTAATCCCGATAATGGTATCACCAACGTGCATACCTCTACCAATGGCATATTTTGACGTGATTTCTTCTAATTTTACGATATTGTTTACGGCTGTATCCTTCGTTCCGTTTAATGCAACTAATTGTCCTTTATCAAAAGATAAGATTACTTTTTCAGTTCCTTTTTTTTCTAATTGACTTGGATACGCTTCTTCTGGCAATGTTAAGTTGGAGGTCAGCGTTTCATCACCTCCAACACTTGTTCCCCATAACCCTCTGTTCACAGAGTATTTTGCTTTTTCCCAAGGCAAGTTCATTCCATTTTCTTTAAGATAGTTGATGGAGTATTCTCTCGATAGTCGATTGTCTCTAATCGGTGTAATAATTTCAATTTCTGGAGCGAGTGTTTGGAAAATTAAATCAAAACGAATTTGATCATTTCCTGCACCTGTGCTTCCATGAGCAATATATTTAGCATTTACACTTTTTGCATAATTAGCAATTTCTACTGCTTGTATGATTCTTTCAGCACTTACAGATAACGGATATGTATTATTTTTTAATACATTTCCATAAATAAGATATTTCACTACTTTTTCATAAAAAGTGGCTACAGCATCAATTGATTTGTACGAAGTAGCACCCAATTGGATTGCTTTTTCTTCAATATTTTTAATTTCTTTTTTTGAAAAGCCACCAGTGTTAACACTCACTGCATGTACTTCATATCCTTCTTCTTTCGATAAATATTTTGCGCAATATGACGTGTCAAGACCTCCGCTATAGGCTAAAACTAATTTTTTGCTCATTTCTTTTTATTTTTTAAAAATAATGTTTGTTTAACATTTTTTAATCGTCTCCATATTTTCTTGTTATATGGATATTCGTGTTCTTTTGCTTTGTTTTTGTCTTTTTTTGGATCGTGCAACATTCCTGTACACAGACACATTTTATATTCTTTTGATTTTAAAATCTCATAATTAGTGCAAGTTTGGCAACCCGCCCAGAAATTAGCGTCGTCTGTTAATTCCGAAAAAGGGACAGGTTTGTATCCCAATTCTGAATTGATTTTCATCACTGCCAATCCAGTTGTAATTCCAAAAATCTTAGCATCAGGGTATTTTTCTAAAGAATAATCAAATATTTTCTTTTTTATTTTTTTTGCGAGTCCTGATTTTCTGTAATCAGGATGCACAATTAAGCCTGAATGTGCTACGTATTTCCCATGCCCCCAACATTCTATATAACAAAACCCTGCAAAGGTATCACCATCTAAGGCAATTATTGCATTTTTGTTTTCTAATTTGGTAATAATATACTCTGGAGTTCTCTTTGCAATACCCGTTCCTCTCTCTTGAGCAGAGGTCTCAATGGTTTCGCAAATAATAGTTGCATATTTATTATGTGAACTATCAGCAATGATTATGTCCATTACAGATGAAATTTGATTTTAAAAATTGTGTTTGTGCGCTCGCTTGGAGATGCGGAATTGGACTCACCTAATCCCATAATATGATTGAACCCTTACGGGCGACGACGTAAGCGAACGAATAATGTGCGTGTATTGAATACTTCTAGTTTCACAATGCAATATTACAATAATAATTTTAATTGTCAAAAATTATTACTAATAATTGAATCTGTGTTTTAATGAGTTGAACTCGGGTCTAAAAGTGTAAAAAAATCCTATTAGAATTTGTCAAGATAAAATTATGATTTATATTTGTATCCTAATTCAAAAGAATATGAATTTTAATCGCAGACATCATCACCACTTTACCCTTACTTTTCAGGTGAGTTAAGATGTTATGGATTAAAATCTAAAATAAATATCAAAACCCGTCTGAATGTTTTCAGACGGGTTTTTTGATGAATCTAGCGAAAGCATTTAGATATAAATTAAAATTAAAATGAGTAAACTTAAAATCGCAGTTCAGAAGTCAGGCAGATTAAACGAAGATTCGTTAAAATTATTAAAGGATTGTGGGATTTTAATTGATAATGGTAAAGATCAATTAAGAGCTTCGGCTCGTAATTTTCCAGTTGAGGTGTTGTACTTGAGAAATGGTGATATTCCACAGTATTTACGTGACGGAGTAGTTGATGTAGCCATTTTAGGGGAGAATACTTTAGTGGAAAAAGGAGAGGATTTAGAAATTGTTGAACGTTTAGGGTTTTCTAAGTGTAGAGTTTCTTTAGCAATCCCCAAAGATGTTGAATATAGCGGAATTAGCGATTTTGAAGGTAAAAGAGTAGCAACCTCATATCCTAATACAGTTAAGAAATATTTGAAATCTCAAGGAATTGAAGCAGAGTTACACATTATTAATGGATCGGTAGAAATTGCGCCAAATATTGGCTTGGCAGATGCCATTTGCGATATCGTTTCAAGTGGAAGTACTTTATTTAAAAACGGTTTGAAAGAAGTAGAGAAAATGTCTACTAGTGAAGCCGTATTGACTGTTGCTCCAAATTTATCTTCAGAAAAAAAGAAAATACTAGATACGATTCAGTTTAGAATTCAATCTGTTTTAAGAGGGCAAAATTCAAAATATATTTTGATGAATGCTCCTAATGATAAAGTTGAAGGGATTTTAAAATTATTACCAGGAATGAGAAGTCCAACAGTTTTGCCATTGGCAGAAGAAGGATGGAGTTCAATACATACTGTTGTTTTAGGGAAACGAAAGTTTTGGGATATTATAGAAGGGTTAAAGGCAAAAGGAGCAGAAGGGATTTTAGTAGTTCCTATTGAGAAGATGGTGTTGTAATTTTTGAAAAATTTGAAGTGATGAACATTACTGTAAATCCAACTAGAGATAATTGGGCTAATTTAACGACCAGACCCGCAAAAGAAGCGGCTAATTTAAGTAAAACTATTTCAGATGTTTTTGATGAGGTACAAGTACATGGAGATAAGGCCTTGCTGCTGTATACTAAAAAGTTCGATAAGGTTGCTTTAAAAAACTTAAAAGTAAGCGAGGTAGAAATAGGGCAAGCACGTTCATTATTGTCTCAAGACTTGAAAGATGCCATTGCTTTGGCAAAAAAAAACATTGAAATTTTTCATAGTTCTCAGTTAATAGAAAAGCAAGTAGTTGAAACCACGAATGGAGTAGAGTGCTGGCAAGAGATGAGACCGATTGAAAAAGTAGGTTTGTATATTCCGGGAGGAACAGCACCACTATTTTCAACTATTTTAATGTTGGGGATTCCTGCGAAATTAGCAGGGTGTAAGGAGATTATTTTATGTACACCTCCGGATGTTTTTGGAAATATTAATCCGGCGATATTATATGCAGCCGAGTTGGTAGGAGTAACCACCATTTTTAAGTTGGGTGGAGTTCAGGCGATTGCTGCATTAACATTTGGAACTGAGTCAGTGCCGAATGTATATAAGATTTTTGGACCAGGAAACCAGTTTGTAACAGGTGCAAAACAATATGCGTTAACCAAAAGTGTAGCAATTGATATGCCTGCAGGGCCATCGGAATTGATGGTGGTTACAGATCAAAAAGCAAATGCTACTTTTGTAGCTTCAGATTTACTATCTCAGGCAGAACACGGACACGATAGTCAGGTGATTTGTGTGTCAGATTCTTTGGAGAAATTAAAAGAAATAGAAGCAGCGGTTGAAAAGCAATTAGCAGTTTTACCAAGAAGAGATATGGCAACAAGTGCTATTGAAAATTCGCAATTGATACTGATAGAAGATGTAAGCACTCAAATTGATTTTATAAACGAATATGCTCCCGAACATTTGATTTTAAATGTTGAGAATGAGGATGCGTATTTGGATAATATTATCAATTCTGGTTCGGTATTTATTGGGGCATACACTCCAGAAAGTGCAGGAGATTACGCTTCAGGAACAAATCACACATTACCTACAAATAGTTATGCAAGAATGTATAGCGGTGTAAATATGGATTCGTTTACGAAGAAGATTACTTTTCAAAAAATAACGAAGCAAGGGATTAAAAATATTGGACCTGCTATTGAATTGATGGCAGAAGCAGAAGGTTTAGAAGCGCACAAGAATGCAGTAACATTGCGTTTGGAAAGTTTAAAATAAAATTGGTGATGCGCGGATTTTCCATACTTGGAAAGTAGGAATCCATAGGAATTAAATAAGACCCTGAAACAAGTTCAGGGTGACGAAAATGAAAAATAAAGACTTTAACATAAATCGGGTTATTCGCCCAAATATTGCCAAATTAAAGGCGTATTCTTCGGCTAGAGATGAGTTTGAAGAAGCGACTGCTGATATGGTTTTTTTAGATGCCAATGAAAATCCATTTCAAAATGGAGTGAATAGATATCCAGATCCTAAACAGCAAAATGTCAAAGAATTATTGTCGGCTTTGAAAGGAATTCCAACAGAACAAATTTTGTTGGGGAATGGAAGTGATGAAGTCTTGGATTTAATATTTAGAGCCTTTTGTGAGCCAAAAGAGGATAATGTAATTTTTCTGCCACCAACATACGGTATGTATGGTGTTTTGGCAGGATTGAATAATATTGACACCAAAGAGGTTTTATTGTCTGAGACTTTTGATTTAAAAGTGAAAGAGACGCTAGGTGCAGTTGACAAGCATTCGAAAATCATATTTTTATGCTCTCCAAATAATCCTTCCGGTAATGCTTTTTCAGCAAAGAGTATTCAACGGATTGTTGAAGATTTTAAAGGGTTGGTTGTTATTGATGAGGCCTATATAGATTTTTCTTCTCAAGCCAGTTGGTTGGTACAATTGGATAAATACCCGAATTTGATTATCACTCAAACACTTTCAAAGGCGTTTGGAATGGCAGGGATTCGTTTAGGAATTTGTTATGGTTCAAAAGAGATTATTGAAATTTTAAACAGAATAAAACCGCCTTATAATGTAAATGAGTTGACGCAGCAAAGAGCAAAAGAGCGTCTGTTGAAAATGGATGAAGTATCTCAAGAGATTGAAAATATACTGAGTGAGCGTTCCAAGTTGGAAAAAAAACTAGAGGCTATTTCATATGTCGCAAAGATTTATCCTTCCGATGCAAATTTTATTTTGGTAAAGGTGGATGATGCGAATAAGCGTTATGATCAATTGATTGAAAAGAAAATAGTGATTCGTAATAGAACGGCGCAAGCCTTATGTGAGAACACATTGAGATTGACTGTAGGTACGAAAGAAGAGAATGAGAAATTATTGAAAGCGTTAAATGAGATTGAATAGTATCTAGTTACAAGTATCGAGTACTTTATTCACGATACCAATATACCTGATGCAAAATACTAAGTTTTATGAAAAAAGTACTATTTATAGATAGAGATGGAACTTTGGTAATTGAACCTCCAATAGATTATCAGTTAGATAGTCTAGAAAAATTGGAATTTTATCCAAAGGTATTTCAATACATGAGTAAAATTGCTACTGAGTTGAATTTCGAGTTAGTGATGGTGACAAATCAAGATGGTTTGGGAACAGCTTCTTTTCCAGAAGACACTTTTTGGCCTACTCAAAATAAAGTGATTCAGTCATTAGAAAATGAAGGGGTTGTATTTAAGGATATAATTATCGATAGAACTTTCCCGCATGAAAATGCTCCAACACGAAAACCTAGAACAGGATTGCTTACGAAGTATTTAAATGCTGGGGAATATGATTTAGAGAACTCATTTGTAATTGGTGATCGATTGACAGACATAGAGTTGGCAAAAAATTTGGGTGCAAAAGGAATTTACATGAACAATGTCGATGGTTTAGCAGATGAAGAATTGTTTGTTAAAAGAACGGAGTTAAACGACGTGATCGCCATTGAAACTTCTGATTGGAAACTGATTTACGAGTTTTTAAAGTTAGAAGATCGTACAGCAGAGATTACAAGAAATACTAATGAAACTAAAATTTTCATTAAAGTAAATTTAGATGGAACGGGCAAAAGTGATATCAGCACTGGAATTGATTTTTTTGATCACATGCTAGATCAAATAGCGAGACATGGAAATATGAATCTTACGATTCAGGTAAAAGGTGATTTAGAAGTAGATGAGCACCATACTATAGAAGATACGATGATTGCTTTAGGAGAAGTTTTTGCTGAAGCGCTTGGAAATAAATTAGGTATTGAACGTTACGGATTTTGTTTGCCAATGGATGATTGTTTGGCTCAGGTAGCAATTGATTTTGGTGGAAGAAATTGGTTAGTTTGGGATGCTGATTTTAAGAGAGAAATGATTGGTAAAATGCCTACAGAAATGTTTTTGCACTTGTTTAAGTCATTTACCGATGGAGCGCGATGTAATTTGAATGTGAAGGCAGAAGGAGATAATGAACACCACAAAATTGAAGGAATATTTAAGGCCTTTGCAAAGGCAATTAAAATGGCAGTGAAAAGAGATCCAGAGAAAATGATTTTGCCATCAACAAAAGGAATATTATAATGAGTAAGATAGTAATTATAGATTACGGAGCGGGTAATGTTCGCTCGGTTCAATTCGCAGTAGAAAGATTGGGTTATAAAGCCATTTGTTCTAATGATGCTGAGGTTATCAAGTCTGCAGATAAGGTTATTTTTCCAGGTGTTGGAGAAGCATCGAGTGCTATGGAGGAATTACGAAAACAAGGATTAGATTTGGTGATTCCTATGTTAATGCAACCCGTTTTGGGAATTTGCTTAGGAATGCAATTGATGTGTAGATTTTCCGAGGAAAACCATACAGATTGTTTAAATATATTTCCGATTGATGTTGTTAAGTTTAATGAAAAGTTAAAGGTACCTCAAATAGGCTGGAATGTTATAAATAACCTTAAAGATGAGTTGTTCAAAGGGATTGCAGAAAACTCGTATGTATATTATGTGCATAGTTATTATATTCCTGAGAATGAGTATGCTATTGCATTGACAGATTACGGAGTTCAATATGCAGGAGCGATCAAAAAAGACAACTTTTATGCGTGTCAGTTTCACCCTGAAAAGAGTAGTGATATTGGAGAGCAAATAGTAAAGAATTTCATAGCACTTTAGTGCTAATCCTGAATTTATTTAGGATCAATTAATTATAAATCAGAAGACCCTTAAATAAGTTTGGGGTTGATTATTAAAAAATAATCAATGAGAATAATACCTGCCATAGATATTATAGAAGGTAAATGTGTACGACTTTCAAAAGGAGATTATAACACAAAGATTATCTATAATGAAAATCCGCTTGAAGTTGCAAAAAAATTTCAAGATCACGGAATTGAATATTTGCATTTAGTTGATTTAGACGGCGCGAAAGCAAGTCATATAGTGAATCATAAAGTGTTAGAACAGATCGCGACTAAAACGGATTTAAAGATTGATTTTGGAGGAGGTTTAAAAACGAATGAGGATTTAAAAATCGCCTTTGAAAGTGGTGCGAATCAGATTACTGGTGGAAGCATTGCAGTAAAAAACCCAGCAACTTTTAAAAGTTGGTTAGTAAAATTCGGGAATGATAAAATCATCTTGGGAGCAGATGCTAATGACGAAAAGATTGCCGTGAGCGGATGGCAAGAAGAATCAGATCAAGAATTGATTCCGTTTGTAAAAGGATATCAAGTTGAGGGTGTGAGCTATGTTATTTGTACCGATATTTCAAAAGATGGAATGCTAGAAGGGCCTTCTTTTGATTTGTATAAAAAGATGTTAGAACAACTGTCAGGTATAAAGTTAATCGCGTCAGGAGGAATTTCAACATTTGATGAGTTACCTCGCTTGGCTGAACTAGGATGTGAAGGAACAATTATTGGAAAGGCTATTTATGAGAATAGAATTAGTCTGAAGCAGCTAGAGGATTATATAGTAGGTTAGCGCTGTGCTGAAGGAGCCTTGTCGGGAGACAGGCTTGATTCATAATCGCAGCCGTCTAAAGTATAATATTAATGAGACCCTGAAACAATTTCAGGGAAACGAAAAGTAATTATGTTAACAAAAAGAATCATACCCTGTTTAGACATTAAAGATGGTCGCACTGTTAAGGGCGTAAATTTTGTAGGTTTAAGAGATGCTGGAGATCCTGTTGAACTGGCTGACAGGTATTCAAAAGAAGGTGCCGATGAATTGGTGTTTTTAGATATCACAGCAACGAAAGAAAGAAGAAAAACGTTGATTGAAATGGTAGAGAAAGTGGCTAGGCGTGTAAACATTCCGTTTACTGTTGGAGGTGGAATTTCATCAATAGAAGATGTAAATATATTGTTACGTGCTGGTGCCGATAAAGTTTCGATAAACTCATCGGCGGTAAAAGATCCGCAATTAATTAATGATTTGGCTAATAAATTTGGGAGTCAGTGTGTCGTGTTGGCGGTAGATGCCAAATTAATAGGTGATGAGTGGAAAGTGTTTTTAGTAGGGGGCAGAGTTGAGACTGAACTAAATTTGTTTGATTGGGTAAAAGAAGGGGTAAAGCGCGGTGCAGGAGAGATTCTATTTACTTCAATGAATAACGATGGCACGAAAGATGGATTTGCGAATGACGCATTAAGAAGACTGTCTGAAGAAGTGAATGTACCAATCATTGCGAGCGGAGGAGCGGGAACCATTCAGCACTTTACAGATACTTTTATTGAGGGAAAATCTGATGCTGCTTTAGCGGCAAGTGTTTTCCACTTTAAAGAAATAGAAATTGTAGATTTGAAAAACGAATTGGCAGCGCAAGGAATAAAAATGAGATTGTAAAATATGTTGATGGTATTCGGTTGTTCGTTGGCAGTATTCCAACAACAATCAACCAACAACAATCAACTAAATGAAATGACTATAAATTTTGATAAAACTACAGGACTTGTTCCAGCAATAATTCAAGATGCACAAACAAAAAATGTGTTGATGTTGGGTTATATGAATCAAGAAGCATTTGATAAAACAGTTGCTATAAACAAGGTGACTTTTTATAGTAGGAGTAAGCAACGATTATGGACAAAAGGTGAAGAGAGTGGTAACTTCTTGGAGTTGGTAAGTGTAAAAAATGACTGTGATAAGGATACGTTGTTGATTCAAGTTGCACCTCAGGGACCTACTTGTCATAAGGGAACAGATACTTGTTGGAAAGGTGAGAACACCCAAGATTATGGATTCTTAACAACCTTAGAAGATGTGATATCTGAGCGCATAGCGAACAAGGATATACAAAAGTCTTATGTCGCTAGTTTGTTTTCAAAAGGAATTAATAAAGTAGCACAAAAAGTAGGTGAAGAAGCGGTGGAAACTGTTATTGAAGCCATGGATAATAATGATGATTTATTTTTATATGAATCAGCAGATTTATTATTTCATTATTTGATGCTTCTACAAGCAAAAGGCTTTAAATTGGAAGATATTATCCAAGAATTGAAAGGACGTCAAAAATAATTGATGGAAATGTCGAATTCTAATTTGAATACTTTTTCATTCAGCTTAACAGTTCAAGTTGAAGATATTGATGTGCTCAACCATGTTAATAATTTAGTGTATTTAAAATGGGTAAATGAAGCTTCTGAACGGCATTGGAAAGTGCTTTCTAATGATCAAATAAACACCAAATATTTTTGGTTTTGTATTCGTCATGAAATCGATTACAAAGGGGAAGCATTTTTAGGAGATAAAATAACTGTTCGCACATGGGTAGGCGAATCAAAAGGAGTAAAGTCGATTCGTCACGTAGCAATATATAAAGACGACAATCTCCTTGCTAAATCTGCTTCAACGTGGTGTCTAATTGACGCGAAGACTCAAAAGCCTACAAGAATTCGAGAAGATATTTTGGAACTATTATCAAATTCAATTTGAGATAAACTTTTTACTTATTTCAATTATGATTCTCTTTTCTTTTTTTGTTGCTTCTGAATAATTCCATTGATTTTTTCTGCTTCTTCGCGTGTAAATTTAGTCAATAATTTTTCAGTCATTGATTTATTTGATTTTGCAAAAATGACACTTTTTTCTTCTTCAGTTAAGTCCTTTTCTTTGATTTGCGCATAATTGTTTTCCTGACGTTCTAAAAGAAATGCGTAAATAAATTCTTTTTTCTCCTTATTTAAATCCATTTCATTGGCAATAGCCGTTGAACTTCTTTTTGCTCTTTTTTCAAAATTTGTTATCTGTTGCCCAGCACATGACATTAAAATGCAATTAATAACATAAATAATAATACTTTTTTCATCTTGATATTTTTACGTTAGCAAAGGTGATAAATATAGATTAATTTATATAATTAAACCTGATTAAATGATTTTATTGGTAATAGATACGCAATAGTTATAATTGATAAAATAGAAAATTAACGTTGGAAGTAGTTTGAATTCTTTATAAAAAAATTATCTTTTAAAGATATGGTGCATAGAATATTACGAGTCTTATTTTTATTTTCATCCTTGGGAGTTGTATTGATTTTTTGGATTTGGAATTCACTATTTAAAAAAAGGGAATCTAAGAAAGTCGAATTGTTAAAATTAAAATGACCAAACCTGCTATATTACATCATAGATGATGCAGTATTTAAAAATATGAGTGGTTGTAAATGTGTGAGTGTATGGTTAAACCAAATGCTAAGGGCGTACCTTCTTAATTTAGAGTAGTACCCTTTTGGGCACTTTGTTCTACAAGACCTTATAAACCAATTGTTCGATTTTTTTTTTGATTTTAATCACATGATTTATTCGAATTGACAAATTTGTTAAAAATGCTCAAGGGCTATTTTAATATACGAACAGTCTTATTTAAAAGGTACAATACGTTATTTACAATAGTCATACACCCTTTATGATTATTGAAGTAATTGTTAAAATTATAAAGTATTTGTTATAGCAAGATTCATGATGGACATATTATTCATAGAAATGGACGCACCGGTCATATCTTTAAAAATAGATTTTTACATTTTTAGATATCCTGGAGTCAAGAATGGAAATCTAAGTTTGGTAAATTGATTTCGCGTTTTTTTTAGTTTGCTCAGCATATCCATGTTTTAGAATATTTTGTCCATTCGTTAACAATTGTTTAGGTCTAGTTTAGCTGTCTAAACATAATTCTAAATAATTAAAAATGGAAAAACTAAAACTTTTATTGATGGCCTTTCTACTAGCCTTTTCATTTACTACATGGGCGCAAGAAGATGTGTCAGGTGTTGTAACTGATGTTCAGAACCTTCCAGTTCCGGGAGCAAATGTTATTATTAAGGGCACTTCGATTGGTGCTTCAACAGATTTTGATGGAAACTATCAAATCAAAGCCAATAGTGGCGATGTCATTGTGATTACGTATCTAGGATATAAAGCACAAGAGATTACCTATACAGGGCAATCTCCTTTAAATGTTCAACTAGAAGAAGATGCATCACAACTTGATGAAGCAGTGGTTATTGGATATGGTTCTGTAAAGAGAATAGATTTAACAGGGGCCGTAGAATCTTTAAGCGCCGATGATCTTACCGAGCAAAAGAAAACAGATATTGGGCAGGCATTACAAGGACGTGTTGCTGGTGTTGATGTTAGAATGCTGAGCAACAAACCAGGAGCGCCTATGTCAATTGATATTAGGGGTAATTCTGTTATTAATAATAACGATAGAGGTCGTGATGGTTTAAGTGATAACCCTGATAATGATCTTTCAAAACCATTATATGTGGTTGATGGAGTGTTCTTTGATAACATTAACATTTTAAACCCGGCGGATATTCAGCAAATGGATATTCTAAAAGATGCTTCTGCAACAGCAATTTATGGTGCTAGAGGAGCAAATGGTGTAGTGCTTATTACTACTAAAAGTGGGATAGAAGGAAAAACAGTATTTTCTTACGAGGGAACTTTAGGGACTCGTTCAGTTACTAATGCTCCAGATTTTTTTAATGGGGATGAATATGTTGACTTTGTAGGTAAAGTAGTAAGAAGTAGAGAATGGGGAAGACTTTTTAATGGAGGAGGAACTGGAACAGTGGATGATTATAATAACCTTATTCTTGATCTCTCAGGTGAATTAAGAACCCAGAATGAAGAGGCTGATAATGTTGCCAATCGTAGGTATACAGATTGGATAGGTGATTATCAAAAAACGGGTCTTCAAACCAGTCATAACTTGGCCATGTCTGGTGGTTCAAATGGTGTTGTTTATAATGCCTCTTTAGGTTACTTAAAAGATGAAGGTGTTATAGGTATTGAAGCGTATGATCGATACAATTTGAGTGCGGCAATAACTAAGAAAGTGTCTGATAAGTTTAGTGCTGGTGTTAAAGCTTATTTAGCCATGTCTGAGAGAGAAACGGGAAGTAATGAGTTATTTAGAACTACTTTACGTTTACCTCCAACTGTTAATTCTCACGATTCTGATGGAAGCGTTATATTATTTCCAGACGATCAAGATGGACGTTTTTTGACTCCGTACTACGAAGCAAATTCACCGAGTTCTTGGACCACCAATACAAAAACTTTAAATGTTATTGCAAATGTGTTTTTAAATTATAAACCAACTGAATGGCTTAGTTTTAAAACTCAATTTTCGCCAAATATAGAGACCGAAAGATATGGGTCACAATTTGGATTATTAACAAAATCAGCAAGAAACGCGCCGTCTAGAACACGTGTTTATTATGATACAGGATATAAAACAGCGTACACTTGGGATAACATTGTAGATTTAAATTTTGATCTTACAGAAGATCAAAATTTAAAAGCTACTTTAATATCGTCGGTTTATCGCAACCAAATGGAAGGAAGTAATATTCATACTAGAAATTTTGATACTGATGCGTATGGTATTTATAACGCACAAGCAGGGTTAGATGTAAGAAATTATGGCACGTCATTTTACAAGGAAACATTGGTGTCATACGCAGGACGTTTAAATTATAATCTTTTAGGTAAATATTTATTTACGGCTACGGGTAGATATGATGGTTCATCAAAATTGGCTGTAGATCATAAATGGGCATTTTTTCCTTCTGCTGCTTTCGCTTGGAAAGCTAGTGAAGAAGAATTTTTACAAAATGAAGATTGGTTGAGTAATTTAAAGTTAAGATTAAGTTATGGAGAATCGGGTAATGATAGTCCAGTAAGTGCATATAGTTCTTTAGCGTTCTTATCGTCTGCTAATTATCCTTTTGGAAGTACTCATTCTAATGGTGTACAAGTATCAGGATTGCCTAACTATGATTTAACTTGGGAACGTTCAAAAGAGGTGAACTTTGGTATTGATTTAGGTATACTCGATAATAGAGTTCGATTTAGTATGGAAATTTATAGAAAAGAGACAGTTGATGCCTTGTTAAACAAGACCTTATCAGATATAACGGGTTATGGGTCTTCTACTGGAAATTATGGTTCAGTTGAAAACAAAGGTATTGAGGTTACATTAAATACGGTTAATGTTCAAACGAATAAATTTAGTTGGTCTACTAACTTAAATTTTGCTAAGAATAAGAATGAAATTTTAAGATTAGATGGTGATCTAGATAAAATAGTTAATCAAAGAAATCATCAGGTATTAGAAGTTGGTCAGCCTGTAGATGCCATCTATAACTATGAGGTTGAAGGTATTTGGCAAATAGATGAGGCCGCAGAAGCAATGGCTTTTGATGGAAGTCGTCCGGGTAACTACAAGTATAGAGATATAAATAACAGTGGAACGAGAGATGAAGGTGATAAAAAGGTTTTAGGTTCAATATCACCAGATTGGATTGGGGGTATGACCAATACTTTTACATATAAAAATTTCGATTTGTCTGTAAATATGTATACAAGACAAGGGTCGTATGGTCACTCTGAGTTTTATGGTCACTTTGCTCCTCATAGTGGAGATGATGCTAAGTTCAATGGCTTTGATTTAGATTATTGGACACCAAACAATCAAGATGCCAAATACCCTGCTTTAGAATATGGAGCGCCAGGAGAATGGTATTACGAAGACTTTAGTTTTGTAAAGGTGGGTAATATTGGTTTGGGCTATAATGCGGCACCAGGCTTATTGGAAACATTAAAGATGTCTAGTTTAAGACTGACTTTAAATGTTCAAAATCCTTTTACGTTTACTGATTATAAAGGGCCAGATCCTGAAACAGGATTAATGAATTCTTATAGGGGGGGGTATATGAATAAAACGGTATTATTTGGACTTAAGTTGTCTTATTAATTTTTAAACTATATTAAAGATGAAAACAATAAAAAACATAAAACAAATTATAGTCTTACTTGTGACTGCACTATTTTTAAGTGCCTGTAACGACTTTATAGAAGAAGAGATTTATAGTGATATTACCGCTGAAAGTTTCCTTGATGAGAGTAATGCGGATCAACTAATACTAGGTCTATATAATGCGACGAGAGGAGTTTATAAAAATTATAATTATAAATTCGAGGGAACTGATATTTTTACAAGTCAGAATGAGGTGACTTCAACATCAAGTGGTAATGATTATAATGGCTTTAATGCACCACAAACCAGTGGGCTATGGTCCGCTAATTATGGTGTAATATCGAAAGCAAATACAGCGATTAATAGATATGAAACTCAAATTGCATGGAGTGAGGCAAAATTAGGCGAAAAAGCTTATGGCATTGCTCAGGCAAGAAGTTTAAGAGCTTTAGCATTTTTTAATTTAGCACAGCAATATGGTGGTGTGGTATTAGATTTAGAAGAACCACAAAGTATAAGTAATGATTATACACGTTCAACTGAGGAACAGACATACACCTTAATTATAAGTGAATTAGAAGCTGCTATTTCAAATTTAGAGGATGATCCTCAAACAGGGAGGCTTTCTAAAAGAGCTGCGCAACATGTGTTGGCTGAGGTTTATTTAACTAGAGCATACACATCTTTTGCTGGAGGTTCAGACTTTGCAACTGCGGCTTCTTTGGCAGAATCTGCTATAGGAGGGTATGACATTAGAAGTCAGTCATTTGCTCAGATATTTGCATATGACAATCAGGAGAACGATGAAATTCTTTTTGCTGGGCAATGGGATGATGGATTTGCAGAAGATTCGAACAATAACAAGCACTCCCTTTTTATGTTTGGAATAAATTCAACACCTGGTGTAACCAGAAATAATCAGTATGGAAAAAAAGGGAACAGTTTAATGCCAACACCATATTTTTATTCATTGTTCGCAGCTAACGATTCTAGAGACGATGTAACCCTACATAGAACAATAATTGCTGATGAGGCGAGTAGTTTGGGCGATGATATTATTAATGTTGGTGATACCATAATTTATTTTCCTAAAGTAGCATTGAGTATTGCAGAACTTACAGTTAAATTGGATGATTATTGGGTATATCAACCAGATGAATATTTATATGGAAGACCTGCACCGATAGCAGATGTTAACTATCAATATGTGTTAAGTCCTTCATTTACGAATTTTCCAATTATGAAAAAATTTGAGGATGAAGTCTTCCAAGAAGAAGGTGGTGGAGCTCGTGATACGTTTATTTTTAGAGTTGCAGGGTCACATTTATTAGCTGCTGAAGCTCATTTAGGTGCAGGAACATCAGCATCGGCTCTAATGCATTTAAACATAGTTAGAGAGAGAGCTACGGGTGTAGTAGATCATTATGCTTCCGCAAGTTTAGATAACATTCTTGAGGAGCGTGCATTAGAATTAATAGGTGAGTCAAATAGATGGACTGTATTAAAACGTATGGGGAAATTAGAAGAAAGAATAAACCTTTATAATCCACACGTTGTAGATCATGGTGCCTTTGATTCAACCAAACACTTATTACGTCCTATTCCAATCAAGGAATTAGAACTTTCTCCAGATACCATGGTGCAAAACCCTAAGTATTAATGTGTCCTTTGGATATTATTATTATAGATTAGAAATTTTAGTTAGTTTTGTTAATAAAGGCAGACCAATTTTAGTCTGCCTTTTTTTAAATTTTTAAGTAATTAAAAGACCATTTTTATTCTTGTATTGCAAAAAATAAACGTTGTTAGTGCCTTGTAATTAAAAGGAATATACTGGCGAACGAATGATTAATATTTAATTTAAACTAACGGACATAAAGCCGGAATTCTAGAAATTAATAAAATAAAAGTTGTTGGAATATAGTTTAGTTTAAAATTTAAAAAAAAGTGAAGTAAATGAATTTAAAACAAATTTTTACAAGTGAAATTGCTATAATTAGTACAGCACTTGTTTTTTTGATATCATGTAATAAAGAACTTGATACAGTGGTGCGTAAAGAACACCACAACTTAGTAGACAAAGTTTTTCCATTACTTGATACTGAAAATTCAAGATGGTTTTACTTTTCTTCAGCGAGTCGACCTTTTGGAATGGTAAATTTAAGTCCCGATACAGAAATAGCTGGTGCTTGGGGAAGTGGTTATCAATATAAAATAGATACTATAAAAGGTTTTAGCCATATTCATGCTTGGCAAATATCAGGCTTGTCTGTAATGCCGGTAGTACTATCAAAAGAAAATAAAAAAAATATTTATAAAGATTTTTACTCAAAATTTAGTCATGAAAAAGAATTGATAAAACCAGGGTATCATTATCTAGAATTAGATAGATATAATATTAAAGCGTCGTTGACAAGTACAACACGTGTAGGCCTTCATAAGTATGAGTTTCCAAAAAATGAAAGCGGAGCGATTTTATTCAATTTAAATACTCCATTAGGACCTTGTAAAAATATAGATGGGAAATTGCAAAAAACAAGTGATCATGAACTATCTGGTACTTTCATTGCAACTCCAACCCGCCGAAGACCAAAACTATTGACAATATATTTTAAAATTCATTTGGACACTAAAGTTGAATCAGTTGAATTGGATGAAGAAACGGGGAATTATTTAATAAAATTAGAAAAAACAGACAAACCTGTTTTAATGAAAGCAGGTATTTCATACACATCTATTGAAAATGCTTCTACTAACATTGAAGAAGAACTTCCAAAATGGGATTTTGACAAAACAGTAAATGAATCAAAAACAGCGTGGGAACGTTTATTAGGAAGAGTTATTGTTGACGGAGGTACAGAAAAAGGCCAGAGAAGATTTTACACAGACTTATGGCACGCACTCCAAGGTCGAAGAATTATAAGTGATGTTAATGGTGCATATCCAGATAATACTGGAGAAATATTTAGAGTTGGACAATTACCGATGGATGACAGCGGTAAACCAAAATTTAATCATTATAATTCTGATTCTTTTTGGGGGGCACAATGGACCATCAATACCTTATGGGGTCTAGTATATCCAGAAATTAAAAAAGAATTTGTACAATCGCTATTACAATATCAAAAAGATGGAGGTCTTGTCCCAAGAGGCCCATCAGGAGGTAATTATACAAATGTTATGACGGGAGCGTCAAGTACGCCTTTTATTGTTAGTGCTATTCAAGAAGGTTTAATTACAGAAGATTTAGAGTCTATTTATCAAGTGCTCAAGAAAAATCATATGCCAGGTGGTATAATGGCAAAAGCTGGTTATGAACACAAAACATTTATTGGTGGAGGTCTCGAACACTATATAGAAAATGGATATGTGCCATATCCGATTCCTGAAGGTAATTTTGGTATCCATCAAGATGGTGCTAGTCAAACTTTGGAATATGCATATCAAGATTGGACATTGGCGCAACTCGCAAAAAAAATAGGACATACAGACGATTATAATTATTTTTTAGAAAGATCTAAGAATTATAAAAATATTTTTGATGAAACTCAGGGTTGGATTCGGCCTAAAAATATTGATGGTGATTGGTATGAAGATTTTGATCCATATGAAGTAGAACATGGATTTATAGAATCTAATGGTGCGCAATCTACTTGGTTCGTGCAACATGATTTAAAAGGACTAGCAACTTTAATGGGAGGAGATGACAAAGCAGTACAAAAATTAAATAATCAATTTGAAACCGCTCAGAAATTAAATTTTACTGCAGGAAATTCACATGCATTAGAAAGTCATCCAGAGTATAGTAGAATACCAATTAATTTTGGAAATCAGCCATCAATACAAACATCACATATTTTTAATCATATAGGAAGACCAGACTTAGCGCAATACTGGACCCGAAACGTGGTTGAAAAAACATTTAGTGGATTATCTCCATCAACAGGTTTTAACGGAGATGAAGATCAAGGGTTAATGGGGAGTTTAGCGGTATTAATGAAAATAGGTTTGTTTCAAATGAATGGAGGTACAGAAGATAATCCTGAATATCAAGTAACAAGTCCTGTTTTTGATAAGATATCAATCAAATTAAATAAAGATTATTATCCTGGCGAGATGTTTGAAATACAAACTGTAAATAATAGCCCAGAAAACGTATATGTGAATAAAATGCAATTTAACGGTAAATCTTTAAAAGTTAATGCAATTAAACAAAGCGATATCATTAAGGGAGGTGTACTGCTATTAAATATGGAGCCAAATAGCGTCAAGAATTAATTTCTAGCATTCAGAAATTAAAGATAAAGATTAATTTAAAGATGAGTTTTTTTACGTATCCTTAGTTTAGTTAATTTATCTGCGAGTAGTCAACTTAAGAATGACCCAAAGTCTGAATAAGAATTTATAGACTTAAGCTTTGGCACTTTTTTAATTCAATATGTATTTTATCGAATCAAAATAGATAACGAGTTATTTTGCCATAGTATAATCGTTATCAATAGATTATAGCCAAGTATGACATCGGTAATGTTTTTTAAAAAGTATTGGAAATAATTTTAGAGAAAACGAAGAATAGCGCTTTTGCTTAAATTGATAAAAATTAGATCAATTTCAATAAAATCTTTAAAATGAGTTATATTAGTTGATTCATAAAATAATTATCTGGTGCGATTAAATTTAAGTAATATAATAAAATTATTATTTTCGATTATTTTTTTGATGTCAAATATCTTAAATGCTCAACATTTAAAATTTGAGCATTATAATGATAAAGATGGTCTGTCTCATAACTCTGTGCGGCAAATAGTACAAGATAAACAAGGATTTTTGTGGTTAGGGACGTTTTCAGGATTAAATCGTTTCGATGGATTTCAATTTAGATCGTACTTAAGTAATACAGGCACAAAGAACACCCTATTTAATGATGATATTACCGTATTAAAATTAGATGAAGCGAAAAACAGTTTATGGATTGGAACAAGAAAGGGACTAACCCGTTTGAATTTAGAAACTCATGTTTTTACTACTTTTTTACCAGATGACAATAACCCAAGTAGCATTCCAGATGAAGAAATAAGATCTATACATATAGATAAATTTGACCGAATTTGGGTAGGGACCAAGAACGCGGGTGTGGGTTTTTTTGAACCGGGTATTAATAAATTCACAAAAGTACCTTTGGAGAATTTTAAATATATCAAAGAAATAGTTGAAGATATAAACGGAAACATTTGGATTGGGAGTTATGAAATGGTTTCTATTGCAAAAATTAAACTTGGAAATACTGGAGTAATTTCAGAAATAGAATATTATACGCTAGACATACCGAACTCTATTGAGAAAAATCCTTATATAAATTTTATTTATGAAGATGGCAATCGAGATATTTTTATTGGTACACGCGAAGGTCTTTTTAAATTGGATTTGGTTAAAAATGTATTTGTAAATCTTAGCCTTAAAGATGAGGATGTTAATGACAAATTAGGACCATATTTTTTATCGGTAGCTAGGGCTCCTGATGGAAAATATTGGGTAGGTACGTTAGGGGGGTTGCTAGTTTGTAATGAACTAGAAGATATTAGTAAAGGTGATTTTCGTTGGTATTTTTCTGATCTTTCAGATAATACGTCACTTGTTGATAATTTAATTTCTTCATTATATTTTGATGCCTCTGGAACCCTCTGGATTGGTACCGAAGATGGTTTAGACAAATATGATCCTTATGAGAATCAGTTTAAAATAAGCAAAGATATTTCGCAATATATTAATAATCAGTTGCCAAGGATTAGAGGTTTTACAAAAACCTATAAAGATGAGGTAGTTGTTGCAACCAGGCATAATGGCCTTTTTATTTCTAAAGGAGGAGATTTTGTCCCATTATTTAATAATAACAGTGATATTGCCAGTATCTATTCTAAAAATGGAAATATTCTTTATTGCGGTTTATGGGATGGGAGAATTCTACGCTATAATTACGATGAACATAGTTCAGAAACTATAGATGTTGGTTTTGAAAACACGCCAGTTTTGAATTTTATAGAGTATGATGATAATTTAGTTGTTTGCTCCTTTGGAGAGGGAGCTAAGATTTTTGACAAAACAACATTAAATTCTGCTGTTCACATATTACCCAATTATAACATTAACAAGGTTACCATAGATTTTGATAGGATCTTATGGTTTGCTACAGAAGTTGGGGTAGTGAAATATGATCTTGTTAATAGAAAATCGTCTATTTATGAGCGAGGCTTAAATGCTAATGAGGGGCTTCCTCATGATAATGTAAGTGATATTCTAGTTAATTCTAGGGGGCAAATTTGGGCTGCTACAAGAAAAGGAATAAGTGTTTATAATCCAGATATAGACTCGTTTGAAAGAACTGATGAGATTAAGGAATTAGATGGTAAATGGGTTACTAATTTGGTTGATGATGCCAATGGTTATTTATGGTTAAACATGAATAATAGTATTGCCAAATATAATATAGAAAGCAACTTAGTTAATATTTATAATATTGACAGTGGTAATCGGCTGGATGTGTTTAGTTCTAGTGGATTTTATAATTTTGAGAATTCCAAAATTTATCTAGGAGGAAAAAATGGTATTCTTTACTTTTCTCCTTTTGATTTAAAAGAAAATAAATGGTCGCCAAGACCTGTGATAACCGAGTTTAAAGTTAATAATATTCCAGTTTTACCTGGATTGAAATTGAATGGACAGATACCTTTAACTAGGGATATTAATTATTCTAAAGAAGAGGTGCTAAGTTTTAATAATAGAAATTTTTCTCTTCAGTTTTCAAATCCGTCATTTACTAATGAAGGATTGAATAAGTATCAATATATATTGGATGGTTTTGATAAGACTTGGATAGAAACAGGAAGTAATTCAAGAACAGTTCAATATACTAATTTGTCTTCCGGTACGTATTATTTTAAAATTCGTTCTAGCAACAGTGATGGCATTTGGAGTGATGAAGTATCTTATAAGATAAAAATAAATTTGCCTTTTTGGTTTAGTTGGCAAGCAATTGCATTGGGTTTAATCATTATATTTATTATTACCTACTTTGTTAGAAGAGAAATTAAAGACAGAATTAGGTTAAAACAAGAATTAATAACGGAGAAGGTAAATAGAGAACGAGATATAAAACTAAACAATGAAAAACTTCGATTTTTTACGAATATTTCTCATGAATTAAGAACTCCTTTAACACTGATTTTAGGGCCTGCGAAACAACTTTTAGAAGAGAGAAAAGAGAGTGTTACAGACTATCAACGCAGTAAATATAATCTTATTTATCAAAACGCCAGTAGATTGTTTGAACTTGTAAATCAGGTATTAGACTTTAGAAAAGCACAAACGGGAGAACTAAAGTTAAAGGTGTCGGAAACAGATGTTTTACAATATTCTAAAAATATTTTCGAATCATTTAAAGAACTTGCTTTTAATAAGAAAATAAATTTGAGTTTTGATCATGAAGATGTTTCAATAAATGGTTGGATAGATAGAGATAAGTATGATAAAGTTTTATACAATCTTTTATCGAATGCCATAAAATTTACCAATGAATATGGAGAAGTTGGTCTTTTTATCCACTTAAAAGATTCATTGGAGGACTATCTTGTTATTGAAGTGAGTGATAATGGAATAGGAATACCGCTTAAAAGTCAAGACAAGATTTTTAAACGATTTTATCAAGTTTCTAACAGCAAAGATTACAATACTGGGTCTGGAATTGGTTTGTCGTTGGTTAAATCATTGGTAAAACTTCACAAGGGATCTATAAAGGTACAAAGTGTACCAAATAAAGGAAGTGTTTTTACTGTAGAACTCCCTATAAATAAAGAGTATTTTGATAAAAAAGAGGTGTTTGATATCGAAACAAAGCAAACGGAGAATGAATCATTAAAAATTGTCAATGCAAAGAAAATAATTCAGAACACAGAGTTAAAAGAAAAGATCGTTGTCATTGAAGACAATGTAGAGTTAAGAAAGTATTTGGCAGATTATTTATCAGATTACTATAAAGTCTATGAAGCAGAAAATGGGCAGGAGGGCTTAAAATTATGCAGACAGATTAAACCAGTTTTATGTGTATCGGATGTTATGATGCCTGTTATGGACGGACTTGAATTTTGTAAAGAACTTAAAAATGATGAATTTATTAGTCACACTCCCGTTATATTGTTAACCGCACTTTCAGATAATGAAGACAAGTTGAAAGGGTATGATTTAGGAGCAGACGGGTATTTAGTAAAACCATTTGAACCTTCATTGCTGCGAACAATGATTTCAAATGTTATAAAAACACGCTTAAAGTTAAAAACAAAATTTTCTGGAGAAGTAGAAAGCGATTTAAGTTTACTAACACATTCACCAATTGATAAAGAATTTTTGAAGAATGTGACTGATTTAATAGAATTTAATTTGAGTGAGGAATATTTAACAACGGCTTTTCTATGTCAAGAATTAGGGATGAGTTCCTCAAAGTTATACAGGAAAATAAAAGAATTGACAGATTTAGCGCCAAATGAATTTATCAGGACTATAAGGCTTAAGAAATCGGCAGTTTTGTTAAAATCTAAAAAATATAATGTTTCGGAGGTCACAACTTTAATAGGGTTTAAAGATCCTTATTATTTCAGTCGACGTTTTAAAACGCAATTTGGTTTTCCTCCTAGTAAACTTCTCAAATAATATCTTTTGCGATGAAGTTATATTTTGAAAGAGGTCGATAACTAAATTAATTCTTAGATTCGTTAAAATTATTCTAGTGAAAACTTAAATTTAAAGATATGTTTCGAAGAACATTACAAGTCGCGATTTTATATTCAATCTTGGGAGTTATAGTCACTTTTTGGAGTTGTAATTCATCATTTCAAAAAACGGAGTCTAAGGAAGTTGAATTGTCAATATTACAAAGACCAAACATATTATTTTGCATCGCAGATGATGCAACCTTTAAGCATATGAGTGCTTACGGTTGTGAGTTTGTAAATACACCAAATTTTGATCAAGTGGCAGAAGAAGGATTGTTGTTTTTAAACGCTTATACACCAAATGCTAAGTGTGCGCCTTCTAGATCTATATTGTTAACCGGAAGGAATTCATGGCAATTGGAAGAAGCAGGAAATCACTGGAGTTATTTTCCTCAAAAATTTAAAACGTATGCAGAAAGTCTTGGCGAAAATGGTTATCATGTAGGATATACAGCCAAAGGATTAGCTCCCGTTGTTGCGTTGACCGAGAATGGGGAAAGAAGGCCCATATTAGGAAAATCATATAATGACAAACGAGTGATACCGCCTACAAAGGCTATATCCAATATTGATTATGCTGCAAATTTTTCACAGTTTTTATCTGAAAAGCCAAAAGACCAACCTTTTTCATTTTGGTACGGAGGAATTGAACCTCATAGAGCATACGAATATGGGAGTGGGGTTAAAAAAGGAAATAAAAATATTGAGGATATTGATGCCGTGTTCTCATTCTGGCCAGATACGGAGGAGGTAAGGAATGATATGTTAGATTATGCATTTGAAATAGAATACTTTGATAGTCATCTAGGGAAAATGTTAAAGACGCTTGAAGCGTCGGGAGAATTAGAAAACACCTTGATTGTCGTGACTTCAGATAATGGAATGCCTTTTCCAAGAATTAAGGGTCAAGCCTATGAGTATTCCAATCATTTGCCCTTAGCAATAATGTGGAAAGGACAAATTTTAAATCCAGGACGAGTCATTGATGATTTTGTAAATTTCACGGATATTGCGCCAACATTTTTAGAAGTAGCAGGCATTGACCAAGAGAAGTCAGGAATGGAAGCAATACAAGGGAAAAGTTTAACAGATATTTTGTTTTCAGAAAAGGAGGGTGTTGTTGCTGAGACGAGAGATCATGTGTTGATTGGTAAAGAAAGGCATGATGTTGGGCGTCCAAATGATCAGGGATACCCCATAAGAGGAATTAGAAAAGGAGATTACTTATTTGTTATAAATTATAAAAATGACCGTTGGCCTGCTGGAAATCCGATAACGGGCTATTTAAATACGGATGGCGGAGCCACCAAGACCAAAATTTTGAATGATCGTCGAAGTGGCGTAAATTCTGCACATTGGCAATTGAATTTTGGAAAACGACAGTCATTTGAACTATACAATATCAATGAAGATCCCGATTGTATATTTAATTTGGTTCAGAACAAGAAGTATGAAAAAATTGGAGAGCAACTTCAAAAACAATTAGAGAAAGAATTAAAAGAGCAAGGAGATCCTAGAATGTTTGGGCAAGGAGCTATTTTTGAAAGTTATCAATATGCCAATAAAAAGGATCGTGGTTTTTACGAAAGACATTTAAAAGGAGAAAATATAAAGGCCGGATGGGTGAATGAAACAGATTTTGAAGAAACAGATAATTAGTCTAATAGCATCATATTAAATGAAAAGTATCAATATTAAATCAATAGAGTACATTTTAAGGGTAGCCGTTTTTCTAACATTTTTTGGACACGGCTATTTAGCGTTGATCGGAAATGTAAGTTGGTTGGTTTATCTAGAAACAGTAGGATTTTCTATCGAAACCGGTATGAAGATTATGCCAGTAATTGGCGTTTTAGATATTTTGATTGCAATGGTCGTATTATTTAAACCATATAAGTACATTGTTATTTGGATGGTTTTTTGGGCTTTTTCCACGGCATTGGTTAGGCCTCTTTCTGGTGAACCAATATGGTCTTTTATTGAAAGAGGAGCGAATTGGGGAGCACCATTGGCATTATTATTTATATTAAAATTAAAAACAAGTTTAAATGAAAGTTAAGGCCATGGTTATTTCGTTTTTAATGTTATTTATATCATTTCAAAGTGATACCGTTTTCGCTCAAGATCAGGTAAAAGAAATCTCTAGATTAACAATGGCGAATAGTTGGGTGTATAATAATCCAGAGGAAACGAGAACTATTGTTGCAGAAAAAAGGAATTGAAAATTGAGAAGCTACTGATACAAAAATTCGAACCTATTTTAAATCGGAAAATACGGGGATGTTGAAAATTAGTTTAGTAGCTAAGAATTCAAATAATTCTTCGGTTAAAGCAACCTTAAACGGAAAGTCTGAAGAGGTGCGTATCTCTACTGTCGATTTTTCATCAACACATGTTGACACCTTTAAAATTGATAAACTAGGGTATCATTTTATAGAACTTCAAGGTGTTCGTAAAAATGGTGATCATTTTGGAGAGGTTTCAGAAATTGTTATCGAGGGTGAAGCAACAAAGGGAAATATATACTATGTAAAAGAATATTTTTACTGGGGACGTAGGGGCCATCGGTTCATTTGAGTTACGAAGTATCTTCGGAAGCAGGAGATATTAAATATTTTTATAATGAAATGACCGTTCCAAAAGGTAGTGATCTACTAGGATCTTATTTTATGGCAAATGGATTTGCAGAAGGATATTTTGGCATTCAAGTAAATTCTGAGACGGAGCGTATAATTTTATTCTCTCTTTGGAGTCCTTTTAAAACTGACGACCCTACAAGTATACCTGAAGATCAGAAAATAAAATTATTGAAAAAGGGAGACGATGTGATTTCGAATGATTTTGGGAATGAAGGTTCTGGAGGTCAAAGTCGAAAAGTATTTCACTGGAAGTCTGATATAACGTATGAATTTTTGATTAGAGCAGAACCATCTGTAAATAATTCTACAGATTATACAGCGTATTTTTCTGCTCCAGAAACTGGAGAATGGGAATTGATAGCGTCTTTTAGAAGACCTAAAACCTCAACATACATGAAGCGACCACATTCTTTTTTAGAGAATTTTATTCCGAATATGGGAGATCAAACTCTTAGAGTATATTGTAATAATGAGTGGCTGATAGATACAAATGGCACATGGTATGAGGTAAATAGAATGAAATTTACGGAGATGCAACGGCTAGAAAAGAGTCTCGATTAGACTATGTTGGTGGTGTTCAAAATAATACTTTTTATCTTCAGAATTACCGATTTTTTGATGGGACAATACCCATGAACACTTTATTCTCAAAGTCTATTAAAAATGGAAAACCACCCGTTATAGATTTTAAGAAATCACCCTAATTTTTTGATTTTATAATCCAGGATTTTTTGAAAATTAAATATGGAATTCCGTTGTATGGAACATTTCCTTTAAGACAAAATAACTTTCTAAGACGCCTATTTTTTCGATTTTAGAGAGTTTAGATCTTACAAATTCATGGTACTCCGCGATGCTCTGTAAGTTTAATTTTAAAAAAAAATCTACTTTTCCCGCCATATGATAACATTCTTGAATTTCATCTAATGCTTTGATTTGAGTCTCAAATTTGTCAATAAATCCTTCATGATGATAGCGGAGTGAAACCATACAAATAGCAGTTGCTGATCGTTGAATTAATTTATTATCTAATAAGGAAACGTATTTTTTGATATACCCTTTTTTTCTAATTTTCTGGTCCGTTCATATATGGGCGAAGCAGTTAAGTTTAGTATTTCGGCAATTTCCTTCGTTTTTTTTTGAATCTGCTTATAGAATTCGCAGTATTCCAAGTCCTATAGCGGTCTATGGAGACGATGTCCCAAAAATAAAGACACCGCAAGATTATGCCAGGGCACCCACTACTGTTTATGGTATTAGTAAGATAGCTGGAGAAAATTGGGCGCAATATTATTTTCAGAAATATGAACTAGATGTTCGTTCTATAAGATACCTAGGGGTTATTGGTTATCAATCTTTGCCAGGAGGCGGAACTACAGATTATGCGGTGGATATTTATCATAAAGCGATACATAATCAAAATTTTGAATGTTTTTTTAGTGCTAATATTGCATTGCCAATTATTTATATGGATGATGCTATTCGAGCAACAACAGAAATAATGGATGCTCCTGTCGAAAATATTACAATTAGAACTTCTTATAATTTATCTGGAATGAGTTTTTCTCCTGAAGAATTAGCGAAATCTATTCAGAATATTTATCCTAATTCTCGAACGATTTACAAACCAGATTTTAGACAAGATATTGCAGCTAATTGGCCTTCAAGTATTGATGATTCATTTGCAAGGAATGATTGGAATTGGAAGCCTACTTATGATATTGATGATATGACCATTATTATGATTCAAGTATTGAGAAAAAAGAAATTACCTGAACTATAAAATATTTAAAAGATGTATGGAAAATTAAGAAGCAGTTTGCAAAATGATTTAGATGCTATAAAATCTAGTGGGCTTTATAAAGAGGAAAAGGGTATAACATCTAGCCAAGGAGCAGAGATAAGCACTATAAATCAAAGTGAAGTTTTAAATTTTTGCGCAAATAATTAGTTAAGTTTGGCTTCTGATGAACGTGTAAAGCAAGCAGGAATAGATACTATTAAATCACATGGATTTGGACTTTCTTCAGTTCGATTTATTTGTGGTACGCAAGATATCCATAAGCAATTAGAAAAAAAGACCGCAGAATTTTTGGGGATGGAAGATTGTATCCTTTATGCGGCGGCATTTGATGCAAACGGAGGTCTATTTGAACCATTGTTAAATTCTGAAGATACAATTATTACAGATGAACTAAATCACGCATCCATAATTGATGGAATACGTCTTTGTAAAGCAAAGCGATTTAGATATACGCATAATAACATGTCAGAATTGGAGAATCAGTTAAAATTAACGAGTTCTTGTAGACGCGTTTTAATTGTTATAGACGGTTCCTTTTCTATGGATGAAACCCTTGCTCAGTTAGATGAAATTTGTAATTTAGCGGACAAGTATAATGCACTTGTTATGATTGACGAATGTCATTCAACAGGTTTTATTGGGAAAAAGGGAAGAGGATCGCATGAGAATCATAATGTAATGGATCGAATAGATATTATTACAGGTACTTACGGTAAAGCTTTGGGAGGAGCCTCTGGTGGTTTTACGGCTGCTCGAAAAGAAATTGTTGATATTTTAAGACAGCATTCGAGACCTTATTTATTTTCAAATTCAGTTGCCCCAGCTATTGTTGGTGCTACATTGGAGGTATTAAATATACTATCATCTTCAACTGATTTAAGAGATAAATTAGAGGAGAATACAGAATATTTTCGATCTGAAATGACTGCTTCGGGATTTGATATTGTGAAAGGTTTTCATCCTATTGTTCCCATTATGTTGCACGATGCCGCGATTGCTCAGAAATTTGCAAAGTTATTGTTGGAGGAAGGTATCTATGTTGTTGGATTTTTCTTTCCAGTTGTTCCTAAAGGAAAAGCAAGAATTAGAGTACAATTATCTGCGGTACATGAAAGAGCGCATATTGACAAGGCTGTTGAGGCTTTTGTGAAAATTGGAAAACAATTAAAAGTAATAGATTAATATGAATAATTTAAATTAATAATGAGTTCAAACAAACCAACCCTTGTAATCTTGGCAGCTGGAATGGGAAGCCGCTATGGAGGATTAAAACAAATAGATTCCTTTACACCAGAAGGAGATACAATAATAGATTTCTCAATTTATGACGCGTTACAAGCAGGTTTTGGCAAATTTGTATTTATTATTAGAAAGAGTTTTGAGACGGAATTTAAAGAAATATTAGATAAGAAACTAGGGGGTAAAGCTGAGGCCATTTATGTATTTCAGGAACTTGAGGATGTTCCAGAAAAGTATCAGAATGATGAAAGAATAAAGCCTTGGGGAACAGGACATGCTCTTTTGATGGCCAAAGACGCCATTCAAGAAAATTTTGCAGTGATTAATGCTGATGATTTTTATGGAAAAGAAGCTTTTGAAATGATGGCGAAGTCCCTTTCTGAAATGGACGAAGAGTCATATGATTTTAATATGATGGCGTATCTATTAAAAAATACAGTATCTGATTATGGATTTGTTTCTAGAGGTGAATGTGAAGTAAATGAGGAAGGATATTTAACAGACATAACAGAGCGAACTCATATTGAAAAAATTGAAGGTAAGCTAGTGAGAAAAGATGATAATGGTAAATTTATTCCAATTGATGAAAATACGGTAGTTTCAATGAATTTTTGGGGCTTTACTCCAAGGTATTTTGAATTTGGTGAGCAATTATTTCTAGATTTTCTTGAGAATAATAAAGAGAATTTAAAAGCGGAATTTTTTATTCCGTATATCGTGAATGAAATATTATCTTCTGGCGTGGCTTCTGTAGAAGTGCTGAAATCAAATGCAAAATGGTTTGGCGTCACCTACAAGAAAGATAAAGAAATCGTACAAAAGGCTATAGAAAGGCTAAAGAATGATAATGTGTATCCGACAAACCTTTGGTAATATGCTAATAGATCAATTAAAATCCGTTTTCAGTCAGTTTGCCCATAGGTCAGAATTTGAATCTTTTAAAGAATTAGCTTCCGGTCATATAAATGATACGTATCTAATTAAAACTTCAGAAAAGCCATTTTTTGTATTGCAACGTATCAATCATGGCGTTTTTAAAAATGTTCCTGGTCTTATAAATAATAAAGTTTCGGTAAGTCTTCATATTCAAAAAAAGATGGGTCATCTTTCACAGGAAGAATTGAGCAGGAGAGCGATTTCATTTGTACCCACTAATGATGGGGCTTATTATTTTAAAGATGAAGATGGAAATTTCTGGAATGTAATGGTGTTTATAGCTGAAAGTTTCACGCATTTAACGGTTCAGGATGAAGAAATAGCCTATGAAGGTGGAAAGTTATTTGGTGAGTTTTTAAACTTAGCAAGTGATTTTGATGCATCTCTATTAATGGATGTGATACCGAATTTTCACAATATGGCGTTTCGATATTCTCAGTTCGAAGATTCTTTAAAGCTTGCCTCAGAGGAGCGGTTGGAACGTGCAAAAGAGTATATTCAGATTGTCCAAGATTCGAAAGAAGAAATGCATATTCTTCAAAAACTGAAAGATTCGGGAGAAATTAAATTACGGGTTACGCATAATGACACCAAAATTTCAAACGCTTTATTTGATAAGAATAATAAGGGAATGTGTGTTATAGATACAGATACTGTAATGCCAGGAATTGTGCATTATGATTTTGGTGATGCTATTCGAACAATATGCAATACGGCGGCAGAAGATGAATCGAATCTGGATCTAGTTTCTTTTAATTTGGACTATTATAAGGCGTATGTAAAAGGATTCTTAGAGGAGATGGAAGGAGATTTATCTCCTATTGAATTGAAATATTTGCCTCTTGGAGCTAAAACTATGATTTTTATTATGGCACTTCGATTTTTAACGGACTTTTTAAGCAACGACATTTATTATAAAACAGCGTATCCTGAGCATAATTTAGATAGATCAAAGAATCAGTTTAAATTAATTCAAAGTCTTACGGAACAATTCGACGAAATGTAGTCATTAAGAAAAGTTATACGCATAATTTACGTAATGATATTATAGCCCTGTGAGAACTTAAATGTACTTGCAGGTTTTTTGTTATTTGCATTTATTGATAAATATACAAAGCATGAGTGTATACTATCTCAATTTTGCTAGTTTCATCTAATTAATTATATTTGCATACCAGAACAGAACAGTATAGTCTTGAAAACTGATTTTTCATTTTCCATTCAGCACGATAATGAAGTGCCAAAATATCAACAATTGGTAAATACTATCAATGATAGTATTGCTAATAATCTCATTGCTATTGGAGATGCGTTGCCCTCTGTAAATAACATTTGTAAAGAACATAAACTATCGAGGGATACTGTTTTTAAAGCATATTCTATATTAAAAGAACAAGGAATCGTGGATTCCATTCCAACCAAAGGGTATTATGTCGCAAGTCCTATTAGAAAAGTGCTTTTGGTGTTAGATACTTTTAAAGCATATAAGGAAGTATTGTATCATTCATTTGTACATAATTTACCTAAAAATATTATTACCGATGTTCAGTTTCACCATTATAATATTGAAAATTTTAAAACAATTTTAAATAATAGTAAGGGCAAATATTATAAATATGTGGTGATGAATTTTGACCATAAAGAAGTGCCTAAAACGGTAGCTGAAATTGAAAATGACAAGTTATTACTCATAGATTGGGATATTCATTCTAATGGTGTAAATAATTTTGTGTATCAAGATTTCGGAAAAGCGTTTTATAAGGGATTGGTGGATGCTGTTGACTTATTAAAAAAGTATAAAGCGGTTCAATTTATATATCCAACTTTTACAAATCACCCGATAGAAACGGTGAAGTACTTTAGTAAATTCTGTAAAAAAGAGAATATTAATCACAGCGTTTTAACGAATCCAACGGAATTTGAAATCAAAGAGAATCACGCCTACATTAGTGTAAGTGATCGAATTTTAGGTGCTTTTTTAGAACAATGTAGAACTAGGAAATTTGAACCAGGAGTAGATATTGGATTTTTATCTTACAATGAAACACCCATGAAAAAGTTCATTTACAAAGGCATTTCAGTTATTTCAACAGATTTTAAAGAATTAGGTACAAAGGCGGCGGAATTTATCACCAATGATACTTCGATGCAATGTTATATACCAACAAAATTAATTATTAGAGAATCATTATAAATTATGTATTACTTAGGATTTGATATAGGAAGTTCATCTGTAAAAGTTGCGCTAGTTGATGCGAATACAGGTAAAAATATATGCAGTTTACATGAACCATCAGAAGAAATGGTTATTGAAGCCATACAATCTGATTGGGCAGAGCAAGACCCAGAATTGTGGTGGGAGTATCTGTGCACTGCTACAAAAAGAGTATTGGAAACAGCTAATATTGATAGTTCAAAAATTGCTGGAATTGGTATTTCATATCAAATGCATGGTTTAGTGGTTGTAGATAAAGAAGGGAAGTCTTTACGAAATTCAATTATCTGGTGCGATAGTCGTGCCGTTGAGATTGGAAATAAAGCTTTTGATGAATTAGGGAATGATAAATGCGCGAACCAATTGTTAAATTCTCCAGGAAATTTTACAGCTTCTAAATTGAAGTGGGTAAAAGAAAATGAACCTGAACTATTTGCTAAAGTAGATAAGTACATGCTACCAGGCGATTATATTGCCCTAAAATTGACAGGGAAAATGAACACTACGAAAAACGGACTATCTGAAGGTATACTTTGGGATTATCAGAATGATACTGTTGCTAATTGGTTATTAGAATACTATGGAATTGATCCGTCTTTAACTCCTGAAATCGTAACCAATTTTACGAATCAAAGTGAGGTGAATCAAAAAGGATCTGAAGAAACTGGAATTCCTGTTGGAGTTCCTATTTTATATCGAGCCGGTGACCAACCAAACAACGCACTTTCATTGAATATTTTTAATCATGGTGAAGTTGCGGCTACAGGAGGAACATCTGGAGTAATTTATGCGGTTACCAATCAATTAAAGTCGAAAGAATCATCGCGTATCAATCATTTTGCGCATGTAAATTACTCCAAAGAAAGCACCAATATTGGGAAGTTATTATGTATTAACGGAGCTGGAATCATGTATCGTTGGTTGCGGACCAATGTAGGAATTGATTCCTATGAAGAAATGAATGCGAAGGCGTCTAAGGTGTCTGTAGGCTCTGATGGTGTTGTCATTATACCTTTTGGAAACGGGGCAGAACGTATGCTAAATAATAAAAATATTGGAACTCACTTTTCTAATTTGAATTTGAATCAGCATGACAACGGACATTTATGTCGGGCTGCTCTAGAAGGAATTGCTTTTTCTTTTGTATATGGAATGGAAATTTTAAAAAATGACAATGCTGAGGTGAATGTTATGAGAGCGGGAAATGACAATTTATTTCGCTCGGAGATATTTGCAAGCACCATTTCAACATTAATAGGCTACGATATTGAAATATACAATACAACAGGTTCTGTAGGTGCTGCACGTGCTTGTGGTTTGACGGATGGTGATTATAAAAAGTTTGGTGAGAACATTACTAAAAATGATCACGTTATGACGTTTAAACCTTTGGAAGACAAGAAACCGTATGAAAAGGCATATCAACAGTGGAAAAACGAGTTGGAAATTAGATTAAAAAATTAATAACAGTTACATATTAAATTATATTAAAATGGCAATTATAGGGAACAAAGAATACTTTAAAGGTATTGGCGAAATTAAATTTGAAGGAAAAGAATCTGACGATCCGTTAGCATTCAAATATTACAATCCAGAACAGGTTGTTGCTGGAAAAACCATGCGTGAGCATTTTAGATTTGCAATTGCATATTGGCATACATTCTGTGGACAAGGTGGAGATCCATTTGGACCAGGGACTCAAAATTTTGGCTGGGATCAGTCTTCTGACCCAATGCAAGCAGCAAAAGACAAAGCGGATGCAGCTTTTGAATTTATTAGTAAAATGGGCTTCGATTATTTTTGTTTTCACGATAATGATTTGATTCAAGAAGGAGCAACTTTTGCGGAGTCTGAATCTAGATTAGCGGCTATTACGGAGTACTTAAAAGAGAAGAAAGCGGCTTCAGGAATTAAATTATTATGGGGAACGGCTAACTGTTTTTCAAATCCAAGATACATGAATGGTGCTGCTACCAATCCAGATTTTGATGTAGTAGCGCGTGCAGGTGGACAAATAAAATTAGCGCTAGATGCTACGATTGCTTTAGACGGAGAAAATTATGTTTTCTGGGGAGGCCGTGAAGGATATATGTCTTTGTTAAATACTGATATGGGAAGAGAATTAGACCACATGGGACAGTTCTTAACGATGGCAAGAGATTACGCAAGAGGTCAAGGATTTAAGGGGAATTTCTTTATTGAACCGAAACCAATGGAGCCGATGAAACATCAATATGATTTTGATTCTGCAACGGCGATAGGATTCTTAAAAGAATATGGATTGGATAAAGATTTCAAAATAAATATTGAAGTAAATCATGCTACCTTAGCACAACACACTTTTCAGCATGAGATCGAAACTGCGGCAAAAGCAGGGATGTTAGGGAGTTTAGATGCGAACAGAGGAGATTACCAAAATGGTTGGGATACAGATCAGTTTCCAAACAATATTCAAGAAACTACAGAAGCAATGTTAGTATTCCTAAAAGCAGGAGGACTTCAAGGTGGAGGAGTGAATTTTGACGCGAAATTAAGAAGAAACTCTACAGATATGGAAGACATATTCCATGCACATATTGGAGGTGCTGACACGTTTGCTAGAGCTTTGTTGATTGCAGATAAAATCATAGGTTCTTCTCCTTATGAAAAATTAAGAAAGGATCGTTACAGTTCTTTTGATGCTGGAAATGGAAAAGCTTTTGAAGAAGGAAAATTATCAATGCAGGATTTGTACAAAATTGCACAGAATAATGGAGAACTATCATTAAAGAGTGGTAAACAAGAATTGTTCGAAAACATACTGAATCAATACATATAATATAAGAGATGAATTCAGTGTTAGAAAGTTTAGATTGGGTTGTTTTAGGAGTGTATTTTTTAGTTTTGATTGGTGTGGCAGTTTGGGTCATACTCCAAAAAAATAGAAATACGGAAGATTACTTTCTAGCGGGACGCAATGTTGGATGGTTCGTTATCGGAGCATCCATCTTTGCTTCCAATATTGGTTCAGAGCATGTAGTAGGTTTGGCTGGAACTGGTGCCGAATCAGGTATGCCAATGGCACATTATGAATTGCATGCTTGGATTGTTTTATTATTAGGTTGGCTGTTTTTACCTTTTTATATTCGGAGTAAAGCGTTTACCATGCCCGAATTTTTAGAGAAACGGTTTGACGCAAGATCACGATGGTTTTTATCTATTTTTTCTCTAGCGGGTTATGTAGTCACTAAAGTTTCTGTAACCATTTATGCGGGTGGAATTGTAGTTTCTGAATTGTTGGGAATTCCATTTTGGTATGGTGCTATTGGTATTGTAATATTTACCGGGATATATACCATTGTTGGAGGAATGAAAGCCGTGATTTATACGGAAACTCTTCAAACCATAATCTTGATTGCAGGTTCTATTACTATAACCTATTTAGGATTGCAAGAAGTTGGAGGATGGACAGAACTGCGCGCTACCGTTGGGCCAGATCACTTTAATATGTGGAGACCTATGTCTGACCCCGATTATCCTTGGACAGGTTTACTTTTTGGAGGAACTATAGTAGGTGTTTGGTATTGGTGTACGGATCAATATATAGTTCAGCGGACGTTGGCAGCAAATAATATTAAAATTGGGAGAAGAGGCGCCATATTTGGTGCTTATTTAAAAATATTACCGATTTTTATTTTCTTAATACCTGGTATTATCGCCTTTGCATTGGCCAAGAAAGGCGTGTTGACTTATGATAAACCAGATGAGGTTTTTCCGATTTTGGTAACTACATTATTGCCAGTTGGCCTAAAAGGATTGGTTGCCGGTGGATTGATGGCTGCACTAATGAGTTCGTTAGCCTCTGTATTTAATTCGTGTTCTACTATATTTACGATAGATATATACAAAAAATTAAAACCAAACATGCCTGAAAATAAATTGCTAAATGTGGGTAGAATTGCCACAGGGATAGTTGTTGTTTTGGGAATCATCTGGATTCCAATTATGGAGAAAATAGGAGGGGGGACTTTGTACAAGTATTTGCAAAGTGTTCAGTCTTATATTGCGCCACCTATAACTGCGGTATTTGTTTTAGGAATTTTATGGAAGCGTGTAAATGCAAAAGCGGCTATCGTAACATTATTATCAGGCTTAGCGGTTGCTGCGCTAAGAATTACTGCAGAAATCAATATAGATAGTTTGTCCGGAATAGCCTATTCTTTTGCAGCGATCAATTTTGCGCATATGGCCATATTTATGTTTGTGTTTTCTTCGATTGTATGCGTTACAGTGAGTTTAGTTACTGTTGCTCCTAATTATGAACTAATTAAAGGCTTGGCTTTTGGAACGTTGACTGAAGAACAAAAGCAAGCCAACAAAGATAGTTTCGACACTATTGATGTTGTACTTTCAATAGTATTGGTACTGTTAGTTATTGGCGTGCTTACTTATTTTGTGGGATAAGAACTATAGTATTATTTGGTAGGGAAACTTATTTACCGCCATACAATTTATACACTTCAGAACCTGCACTTAAAAATGCTCCAGTTCCATAAACTTCAGTCTTGTCTGGCGAAGCATTTCCTGGTTTAGCACCAATAGGTTGAACATAACCTAACATACCATCTTCAGTAACATGACCAGTCATAGCATTCCATCCTTTTGAAACTGCATTGAGATAGGTTTCTTTTGATAATATACCCTTGTTAATGCCCCATGCTAATCCATATGTAAAAAATGAAGAACCGCTAGTCTCAGGTGTTGGGTAAAATTCTTGTCCTAATAAACTCATGGCCCAATGTCCTTCAGGCGTCTGAATGTCGAGTAGTTTCTTAGCCATTTTATTGTAGATCTTTAGGAAGTATTTGTATTCCTTACTTTCAGGTTGTAATTCATTCATAATATTGGTAAGTCCGGCAAATACCCAGCCGTTTCCTCTTGACCAAAATATTTTGGTACCATTGTCCAATTCTCCCATGTATCTTTCGTCTCTATAATACAAGTGTTCCTTTTTATCAAATAAAAATTCGGTAGCAGCTTTAAACTCTTCCATCATAAAATCAAGATACTTTTGATCCCCTGTTAAATTGTACAGTTGAGCCCATACTGGTGGAGACATAAATAAGGCGTCACACCAATTCCAACGATCTTGATGATACGGTGTTTTCCAGTTGAAAACGGATTGTGATGGATGCATTCTGATAAAATTGAATTGCTCTTTTGTAGGTGCAATCATTTTTTCATCATTGTATTTTCTATACAATTCAATATACATTTGACCAACAGTATGATCATCTGCATGATATTTACGTTTGTGTAATTTCCATTCGTGTTCCTCTCCAATATCTTTCAACCACTCATAGTATTTTTCACTATCAGCCATGGCCGCCCATTTTACCATGCCCACATACAAGGCTCCATTAGTCCAATCCAAAGGATGATGAGGTTTTTTACGCGAGTAAGAATCTCTAAAATGATCTATTTGCCAATCGGCAACTTTTTCCATGATCTCTTTAACTTCTTGCAGTTTTACTTCTTGAGCAATTGAAGTATTTAAAAATGCAAATATTACGGTAAGTACTAAAATTATTTTTTTCATGTGTCTTTCTTTATTTTTTTTCAGAGGTCACATGCTGTTCGCTATTAATCATTCCTTTAGTTGATATGGGTTTTAGCATGCTCGGTTCATATTAATTTGATTTATTGAAAACTGTTATTCTATTAATTTCAGGATCAAAGGGTTATTTATTTTATCTGAAAAAAGACTTAAGTAGTTTTCCCAATCTTGTTGGTTTTTAAACACTCCACTTTCTTTCCATCCAAAGCCAGCATAGTAAACTACCTTGTTATCTATTAGTTTAAGAGCTGCGTAAGCATTACTTAAATCTTTTTCATCGGTGTCGTATTTCTCATAACCTAAAAAAGTATTGGTAGATGCTACAATACCTGAACCCAATTCAGAATCTTCATGAGGTTGCCAATAGCTAACCCAGCCTTTTTCTTTGTTTCCTATAACAACGCCATCTTTTTCATGCAGTGTTAAGCCTGCAGAAATAGTGCTGATACCATGCAAGTTTATAGAGAATTTTGATAAATTATTCCCTAAATCTAAACTGATCATCTGAGACTCTTCCACTATATTTCCACCTGCTTCCCAATTCGCATATTTTAAAACGAAACTGGTTCGAATAGGACCAGTAGTAATTGTTTTCCATTCGGTAAAATTCTTAGAAAAGTAGTAGTTGTTATTTACTTTTGCAGCGATTCCTCCAACACCTCTGCTTGCGCCTACGTGAAAATTATCTAGACCTTCACCCGTATCTTTATGGTAACTACCTTTGCCAGACAAATCTTCTTTGTACCACTTATTAATAATAGGGTAATCTACTTTTTTTAGCCAAGCATCAATGCCACTTGTTAAAGTACCTCCCTTTATATTGTCTTCCTTCATTTTTTGGGCGATAGGACCAAACGTTCTAAAGGCTACTTTATCGTTTTCCCAGGCATAATCATCGGTGCGTTCAGGAACAAATCGAGCATAACATATCACCTCGGTTGATGGTTGTTCTTCTTTATTGATTTGAACAATTTCGTAATCCTTTTCAGACGATGCTCCTAATATCGGTTGAAATAATAATTCGTCATAAGTTCCATCACTATTGTTGTCTACTAACTGCGTTACTTGCAGTTTCCCAGATTTGAATTCTCGAATACCAATGGATGATAAATCCTGCACCTGTAAGAATTCTGCAGACAACTCAACCGTTTCAAAAGATCTTTCAATAGTCAACGTATTTTTTACGTTTAGCAATTTTATATCCGGTTCTTCAGCGCAGGAAATTAAAACGGAAATACAGAAAATTAGCAGTGTTGAATTTATAAATTTCATAATATTATTGGAATAAGTATTTGTCTATTTAGTCTTCGTTAGCGGGCTTTCCAATGGTTGCAAGTATACCTCCATCAACATAAATTACTTGACCATTAACAAAATTACTGGCATTAGAACTTAAAAAAATAGCCGCACCCTGCAAATCATCGGGATCACCCCAACATCCTGCTGGAGTTCGTCCAATAATAAAATCATTGAATGGGTTTCCCGCTACGCGGATTGGCGCTGTCTGACTAGTGGCGAAATACCCAGGGCCAATTCCATTTGTCTGAATATTAAATTTTGCCCATTCTGTAGCCATATTTTGAGTAAGCATTTTTAATCCACCTTTAGCTGCGGCATAGGCACCAACTGAATTCCTTCCTAATTCGCTCATCATTGAGCAAATATTAATAATTTTTCCTGCACCGCGTTGGATCATCCCTTTTACGACATACTTTGAAACTATAAATGGCGAAACCAAATCGACTTTTATAACTTCTTCAAAATCAGACACCTCCATATCAACTAATGGGGTTCTTTTGATGATTCCGGCGTTATTTATCAAAATGTCAATGGGACCGACTTCAGACTCTATATTTTCGATATTTGTTTTAACTGACTTCTCATCAGTAACATCAAATAAATATCCATGAGCATTCAGACCTAGTGATTTGTAAGTAACTACTGCTTCATCTAATTTTGTCTGAGAAGAATTTCCAGTAACAACAATTGTTGCACCTGCATGTCCTAAACCTTTGGCCATCGCCATTCCCAAACCGTGAGTAGCACCAGTTATTAAGGCTACCTTTCCTGTTAAGTCAAATAAGTGTATAGACATGTGCTTATCTTAATTCGTTTGTTTTGCAGTGATCCATATCTCCATAATCTAGATTCTCACCAGCCATACCCCAAATAAATGTGTAGTCACTAGTTCCAGATCCTGCGTGAATAGACCAAGGAGGTGAAATAACCGCCTGATTATTTGCCATCCAAATATGTCTTGTTTCCTGAGGTTCTCCCATAAAGTGACAAACGGCCTGATCTTCTGAAACTTCAAAATAGAAATATACTTCCATTCTTCTATCATGAACATGTGCGGGCATAGTATTCCAACTACTTCCAGGTTTTATCGTAGTCATGCCCATTTGTAACTGACAAACATCAACAACACTATTTACAATATACTTTCTTAAAGTTCGAGCATTTGCAGTTTCTGGCGCTCCTAATTCAATAGTTTCAACATCGTTGATTCCAATTTTTTTGATAGGATAGGAGGTATGTGCAGGAGTCGAATTTAAATAGAATTGCGCAGGACTGTCTGAAGAAGTACTTGAGAATTGCACATCTTTATTTCCTTTCCCAACGTACAAAGCCTCCTTACTGCCTAAAACATAAGAAGTTCCATCTACCGTTACAGTTCCTTCGTTTCCTATATTTATAATTCCAAGTTCTCTTCTGTCAAGAAAATTCTCAGATTTTAAGGCATCTATACTTTCAAGTGATATACTGGTATTTACAGGTACTACTCCGCCTGTTATAAATCTATCATAATGAGAATAAACGAGGTTAATAGCGTCTTGCGTCATAATATTTTTAATTAAAAACGCATTACGCAATTCTTCTGTATTCATACATTTTACTTCTCTAGGGGAAGAGGCGTATCTGACTTCGCTTTGATTATTCATTATTTTAGTCTCTTAAATTTTGTGTGAAGATAGTAATTTTTATTTAAAATACAATCGATTGTATTTAAATTATATATTTGTAGATGTATATTTGAAGTAATTATATAAATTTGAATTAAATTTATTGTAGGAATGAAAAAAGGGAAACCAACAATACATGATATCGCTAGATCTTTGGAGATTGATAGTTCAACTGTTTCTAGGGCCTTGAGCGATAGTGCTCGTGTTTCGAAAAAGACGAAAGTACGAATAGTAGAAAAGGCTAAAGAACTCGGGTATCAAAGAAACATGATCGCTTCTAATTTGCGCACCAATAAATCCAATACAATAGGTGTTATAGTACCAAGAATATCGAGGCAATTCTTTTCGAGAGTCATTTCTGGCATTGAAGAAACAGCCTACAAAGGCGGTTATGATGTGGTGATAGGTCAATCTTTAGATACGATAGAAAGAGAAAAGAATTTATTACAAACTTTTTATTCCAGTAGGGTTGATGGTGTTTTGATTTCAATTTCTATGGAAACCACGAGTTTTGAGCACCTAGAGGCGTATAAGAATCATGGGTTTCCAATTATATTTTTTGATAGACCTTGCAATGTGGCTGGCTGTACAAATGTGCTTATTGATGATTTTAAAGCAAGTTTTGATTCAACAGAACATTTAATAAATGAAGGATGTAAGGATATAGTTCATTTTTCTGGACCTCAAAATTTAGAATTGTATCGCCAACGTGCCAAAGGATATATGGAAGCTTTAAAGAAGTATGGTATTGAAATTCGTGACCACTATATTTTCGAATCGAATTTAATGCAAGAAGACGGAGAAGCATCAGCAAAAAAACTACTCAAACTTGCAAACGTTGACGGCGTATTTTCTGCAAATGACGTTGCTGCTATAGGCGCAATGAAATATTTAAAAAGCAAGGGTATTAGAATACCGGACGATATCGCTTTTGCAGGTTTTAGTAATGAGCTGATTTCTGAGGTTATTGAACCGTCCCTTACTACGGTAAATCAACGCGACGTTGAAATGGGGATCGCTGCAACGTCTTTACTATTTGAGCAAATAAAGAATAAGTCTGGTAAGATTCAACAAAAAGAGATGCTTGATCCAGAATTAATTATTCGGAATTCTTCTAAAAGAAAATCAACGATTTAGCTTCTTACATACTAAAGTGTTGAGTTGAAACTCACCTGTTTTAGTCTCACTGCATATTCAAGTAATTTATAGCTATAACACTTTATGTAGCAATAATTTTTAGAGGGCTCTTTTAATATCTTCTTATGAAGGTTATCTATGCACTATTTTAGTGATTGCATATTGCGTCATGTACGTTTTCGATTTGCAGAGGTGGTTTTGTAGTGCAAAAAAGTATCATCTAAAAATTGGTAATAACTTTTGCCATCAATTGAATTAAAAAACCCACAAATAAATTTGCGGGTTCTTTTTGTGACCTTGACTGGATTCAAACCAGTAACCTCTTGAGCCGTAATCAAGTGCGCTATTCAGTTGCGCCACAAGGCCATTTTTGAGTGTGCAAATATACACTTATTTATGTATTTACAAACTATTTTTCGTAACAAAATAACGCCATCCAATAATAGCCATTTGCCATTTTTTTGCGTTGGCTAGATCAACACCTCTTTTCGAGAGAGAAGGGATAAACACTTTATTTGTTTTTGCTAAAATTTTAAAAAGTTGTTTTTTCATTTGTTTATTTTAGAGACTTTAGGGTTCATGTAATTTGTAAAATTCACATGCAAGTTGCAGTCGGTTAAAATGTTACTTCGATAATTTCAATGTAAAAATACACAAAAGCATCTAAAGAATCATATTCTATAGTATGCTTTTTAATTAATTAATGGGAGTGGTTTACTTCTTTTTCAATGTAATTTCAATGACTCCATCATTGCCCTTGTCTCCATATTTATCTTGAGCTATTTTTCCTTTTATCACTGATATGCTGTATAAATTATTTTATCCGAATCCTCAATTGTTAGAGAACTAATTTTGCCATCTATAAGTATGAGCGGTTTTTTAGTTTGATAAATAATAGTGTCCCTAGTATATTTGATTTTGTTAGTTTCTTTTTTGAGTGCAACATTGATTGAACTGTCCTTGCTACGTGCTATTTTATGCGGAATCAATCCCGTTTTATTATAAACAAAATTAAGAGTGCCCTTTTTTGGATTTTTTTTATTGGTGGTATTTCCATTTTCGATAGGTGACTGTGAAGCATGACCTGCATGCGCGTATCTTTTTACTTTTGGTTCATTCTTTTTATTAAGAGTAACTTTTGCTGGATTTAATGTATCACGTAATAAATCGTTATTTATTTGAGAGTTATTGTTTTTACTTGAGTCCTTTTTTTTAGAAAAAATTTGAATTGCTTGAAGTAAATTCTACGGATTGGAATTTTTAGTAATAATTTCTTCTTGAATAACGAAAGGTTTTTCAATATAAGAGGTTTTAGTATTAAACTTGTTAAAAAAAGCACTAAGAAGGGTGTTATTAATATAATTTTTAATTAATTTATTTTTCTTGATTGATTTGAGTGTAGTATAGTAATTCTTTTTTTAATTAGTGAATTTTAAAATTTATTGGTTAATGAAAATCCGTAATTTGGAATACATGTTTTTAGTAACAAATGTTGATAGTTATCGCAGTTTTTTAGTTGTTCTGTAGAATTTGAATCGGCGATATATTCTAAATTTTGCTGCACCTCTTTTTTATACAACCATATAAACGGATTAAACAAAAAATAATATTTATAATTTCTGTTATAAAAACATCTAGAGAATGCTTTTGCTGTACATGAATTTTTTCGTATATAATTTTTTGTTGTTGTTCGCTTTCAGTGAACAAGTCTGGATTGTAAACAATAGTATTAAAGATTGAAAAAGGAGAATTAGTGCTATTCGTTTCAATAAAATTAATGCCGTTATTTCTCCAAACTTTCGAACTTTATAGCATCAATTTTAAGAGAGAGGAAATTGAGATAAGGTAATTTGAAACTAAATAGTATAACACCAACTAGATAGAGGAATGTGCTTATTTGATATCAATCAAATGAATTTTCTTAAACTACAGTCGTTGTAGCAGCAGTAAAGTCGAGATTGGTAAAGTTAGTTACTGGTATTTCAACATACTTGGGTATTACAATCAAAGGCAGAATTACAGCATTCATGTGTCCTCCAAGTAGAAAAATACGATTCAACTGAAAAAAGTTTCCTTTTATAATAACAATTTATAGAAAAAAATAAATAAGGTTAAAAGAGCCGAGGATTTGATGAAATATTCCATAAGTATTACTTTTTATTTTCAATAAGTTTGATATTTTTTTTAATTGATCTACGCTAATTTTCTCTTCCTTAGCAAAAAGGGAAAACACGTTTTGTAGGAGTCTTCAAAATAATTATGAATTGTTTTATTCATAAACCCTTTTCTATATTCTTCTTTAGAAATGACGGGGTAGTATCCACGCGTTTTACCATAGGCGATATGTTTTACATACTTCTTGTCTTCCATTTTGCGAATGGTTGTAGAAATTGTATTGTAACTTAGTATATTGGGCTGAAGCGGCATTACATCTTTTACAAAACCCTTTTTTAATTGCCACACTGCATACATTATTTCTTCTTTTTTGTTTGTGAGTTTTTCCATATATTTTCAATTTAGTTCAGGATCTGTTTTTAAATACCACTGTTGGTAATTTGATGCTGAATATATTATACAACTACATTTACAGTTTTAAAAAAAATTAAGTTATTTAGGATTCAAAGATGGGGTAGAAAAACAAGTATATTTGACGAAAATTATAATTGATGGATTTCATATATATCGCGGTAGGATTACTATTATTAATTGTTGGAGGGAATTCGTTGTTAAAGGCAGCTGTTGGTTTTTCCTTACGCTTACAGATTCCGAAAATTGTGATTGGAATGACCGTGGTCTCTTTTGCAACATCGGCTCCAGAATTGATAGTGAGTTTAAAATCGGCACTAGAAGGTCATGCAGATTTGGCGCTAGGGAACGTAATCGGTTCTAATATTGCTAATTTGGGGTTGGTCTTAGGAATTACTATTATTATTTCTACAATTTCGGTTGAGAAAAGTTTTTATAAAACAGATTGGCCTGTAATGATGTTATCTTCTTTAGCACTTTATGGTATGATTGCTTTTGATGGAGAGATTCAGCGTTATGAAGGAGTTGTATTATTCGTATTGCTTATTGTTTTTTTAGTTTATTTATTGCGTTTTCAAAAAATCGCCGTTATAGATGAAATGTCTGAAGATGATGAAGAGTTACCTTTGTATAAAGATGTCCTCTTTTTGGCCATTGGTGGTTTGGCTCTTTGGGGAGGATCTGAATTGTTAATTGATGGTTCAGTTTCCTTAGCGAAAGCATTTGGAATAAGTGAACGTATTATAGGTATTACGATAGTTTCTGTAGGGACAAGTATACCAGAGTTAGCGGCTTCTGTAATTGCCGTATTAAAAAAGGAAAAGGCGATTTCTTTGGGAAACTTATTAGGATCAAATATTTTCAATGTATTGGCAGTATTAGGAATAACCTCCATGGTAACTCCTGTAAGTATTACTGATATGCGGCTTTTAACAAATGATATATTTTGGATGCTTGGCTTTGCATTATTGGTTTTTCCTTTAGTGTTTTTTCCAGTACGAATGAAATTAAGTTGGAAGGAAGGGGTGATACTTTTGGCGTTGTATGCTGTGTTTATTTATAAAATGGTGGCTTAACTGAATAATTTAAAGAATATGAAGAGATTTTGCAGTTTAACAAAAGTGATTGTATCGCTTATCGTAATTATTACGTTGTACGCATGTGAAAAGAACTCAAAACTCGACTTTTCTATAGGTCTTATAGCAGATTGCCAATATTGTAAGGTAGAGGGAGAAGGCATACGAAAATATTCGAAATCGAATGGTAAGTTGAAGCAATGTGTTGCTCATTTTAATACATTGGATTTGGAGTACACTATCCATCTTGGGGACTTCATTGATCGAGATTGGCGTAGTTTTGATTCCGTAATTCCTACGTATAATAAATTACAGAGTAAAAAATATCATGTGCTAGGGAATCATGATTTTTCTGTAGACGATGCTAAGAAAAAGTTAGTTTCAAAAAGAATGGGATTACCTTCAGACTATTACGATTTTGAAGTTAAAGGATGGCGTTTTATCGTTTTGAACGGAAATGATGTTAGTTTTCACGCGCATGCTAAAGACAGTAAGGAGTATAATTTTGCGGGTGTTTATTACGAAGAGCATAAAATTACATCGCCAAAATGGAACGGGGCCATAGGTGAATCACAATTAAACTGGTTAAAAATTACATTGGCTAAAGCCAAAGAGAATAGTGAAAAAGTGATATTATATTGTCACTTTCCTATTTTTCCTAAAAATGTACATAACCTCTGGAATGCAGAAGAAGTTATTGAGATTATTGAAAATTATTCAAATGTACAGGCATATATAAACGGACATAATCATGAAGGAAATTACGCCGTTAAAAATGGAATCCATTACCTTACTATGAAAGGAATGGTTGATACAGAAGTTAGTTCATACGGTATTTTGTCTGTAACTACTGACTCGCTTTTTATAGAGGGTCATGGCCGTGAAGTGGATCGCAGCCTAGTAATTAGAAAATAATATGTTGCGATTTCTTTTAGTCAAGACTCTTAAATATTCATAAAATAGTAGTGCAAAAAAAAGAGACATACATTAGTATGGCTCTTTTAAAGTTATAAATAATTTTGTAAAACTGCTTTAACCGTTTTATTTTTTTGATTTATTTAATTGGCTTAACCGTTTTAATAATTCTCGCAGCAATTTTATATGGGTCTCCGTTTGAAGATGGACGACGGTCTTCTAACCATCCCTTGTATCCATTTTCTACAACGATAATTGGAATACGGATTGAAGCACCTCTATCTGAAATTCCCCAAGAGAAATCAGTAATAGCAGCAGTCTCGTGCTTACCAGTTAAACGTTGTTCGTTATGTTCTCCATAAACTTCGATGTGCTCTTTTACAAAAGGACGGAAAGACTCACATATCTCAATATATTTATCTTTAGAACCACAAGTTCTTAAGATAGTATTTGAAAAGTTCGCGTGCATTCCAGATCCATTCCAGTCAGTGTCTCCTAACGGTTTTGGATGGTATTCAATGTACATTCCACGACCTTCAGTCAAACGATCTAATAAATATCTAGAAATCCAGATTTCATCTCCTGCTTTTTTAGCTCCTTTTGCAAATAATTGGTATTCCCATTGTCCAGATGCAACCTCTTGGTTGATTCCTTCAAAGTTCAATCCAGCTTCAATACATAAATCAGCATGCTCTTCAACTAAATCACGTCCATGGGTATGTTTTCCACCAACTGAACAGTAGTACATTCCTTGCGGCGCTGGGTAACCACCTCTCGGGAATCCTAATGGTAATTCAGTGTCAGAATCCATAATAAAGTATTCTTGCTCAAATCCGAACCAGAAATCATTATCATCATCTTCAATCGTAGCACGTCCATTAGATTTATGTGCAGTTCCATCAGCATTCAATACCTCGGTCATTACTAACCATCCGTTGATACGTGCTGGATCTGGATAAATTGCAACTGGTTTTAAAAGACAGTCAGATGCTCCCCCAGAAGCTTGTTGCGTAGAAGATCCATCAAAAGACCAGTTTCCCAATTCTTCAACTGTTCCTTGAAAGTCTTCATGCTCTTCTACTTTTGTTTTACTTCTTAGGTTTTGTGTTGGCTTGTAACCATCTAACCATATGTACTCTAATTTTATTTTAGCCATAATGATATTTAGTTTGTGAATAAAAAATTTCTACACAAATATACTTCAAAAGAATAATACTCATAAATTTTAGGGGTGATTTTAACATTGCTCCAACTATTTTTACGGATCCCCTATTTTTATAGGGGTTAACTTTTTAAAATGCAATGTTATAATGTTTTAATCGTTATCTTCGCAAAATAAAATTTAGCTACTATGTCAAAATCACGGTTTTATGCACTTGAGAAAGCTTTAAGTAGAGAGCCAATAAAAATTATTGAGGATAAAAAGCGGTCAGAAATTTTTGGAGCCAACGTTTTTAATACGCCCAAAATGAGACAATACCTTTCTAAAGAGGCATATAATAGTGTGTTGAATGCTGTTGAAAAAGGAAGTAAAATCGACAGGAAATCTGCGAGTACGATTGCATCAGGAATGAAGGATTGGGCCTTGTCTAAGGGAGCAACGCACTATACGCATTGGTTTCAACCATTGACTGGTTCAACCGCTGAAAAACACGATGCCTTTTTTGAAACGATTGATGCAGATACTGCAATTGAAAGATTTGGAGGAAGTAAGTTAGTTCAACAAGAACCAGATGCTTCTAGTTTTCCACATGGAGGAATTAGAAATATGTTTGAAGCGCGAGGGTATACAGCCTGGGATCCAACTTCGCCTGCATTTGTATATGGAACAACGCTATATATTCCCACGATATTCGTTTCTTATACAGGAGAAGCATTAGATTATAAGACGCCGTTACTGAGATCGCTTAGTGCAATAGATTCGGCAGCTTCTGCAATTTGTAAATATTTTGATAAAAATGTAAAAAAGGTACAGACTTCTTTGGGATGGGAGCAGGAATACTTTTTAATTGACAGTGCACTAGCCTCTTCAAGACCAGATATTATGTTAACGGGTAGAACTTTGTTGGGGCATTCATCGGCGAAGGGACAACAACTAGATGATCATTATTTTGGTACGATTCCTACAAGAGCTATGGCATTTATGCGTGATTTAGAATATGAGTGCATATTGTTGGGGATTCCAGTGAAAACGAGACATAATGAGGTGGCTCCTAATCAGTTTGAACTGGCACCTATTTATGAGGAGGCAAATTTGGCAGTAGATCATAATTCGCTGTTGATGGACGTGATGCCAAGGGTCGCAAAGAGACATCATTTTAGAGTTTTGATGCATGAAAAACCTTTTGCTAATGTAAATGGGTCTGGAAAGCACAATAATTGGTCTTTGTCAACAGATTCGGGTATTAATTTACTGAGTCCGGGTAAAACACCAATGAGTAATTTACAATTTTTAGCCTTTTTTATTGCAACTATAAAAGCAGTAAATGATAATGAGGAATTATTAAGAGCTGCTATAGCAAGTGCTGGAAATGATCATAGGCTAGGCGCAAATGAAGCGCCACCAGCAGTAATGTCTGTTTTTATTGGAAATCAATTGACGTATGTTTTAAAGGAACTGGAAAAGGTGACCATTGGAAAATTATCACCTGAAGAAAAAACAGATTTAAAATTAAATGTGGTTGGTAAAATCCCAGAGATTTTATTAGACAATACAGACAGAAATAGAACCGCGCCATTCGCATTTACAGGTGATAAATTTGAGTTTAGAGCAGTAGGGTCAATGGCAAATTGTGCGAATCCAATGACGGTTTTAAATACGATTGTTGCAAAGCAATTAAAAGACTTTAAAAATGAAGTTGATTTGTTGGTAGATAAAAAGGATATGAAAAAGGATGATGCTATTTTTAATGTCATCAGAGAGTATATTAAAACTTCAAAGAATGTGCTTTTTGAAGGAAACGGATATGGACCAGAATGGGAGAAAGAAGCCAAGAAACGAGGACTGAGTAATAATAAGACAACGCCTTTGGCGCTAAGAGCAAAGATTTCTGAACAATCGCTAGAAATTTTTAAAGAAACAGGCGTAATGAATGAAGTAGAAGTCCGAGCTAGATATGATATTGAAGTTGATGAATATGCACTTAGAATTCAAATTGAATCTCGTGTATTGGGAGATATCGCAAGAAATCATATAGTACCGACTGCAATCAAATATCAAAATACTTTAATCGAAAATGTAAAAGGGCTAAAAGAAATTTTTGGAAGTGACTTTGAAATCCATGCCAAAGAGCAGTTGAAGTTAATTAAATCAATATCAATTTTAATGGAAGGTGTAAATTCTAAAATTGATTTAATGATTGAAGAACGTAAAAAAGTAAATAAATTAACCAATGCAGAGAAGAAAGCCTTGCGTTATTGTAATAACGTAAAACCTTATTTAGATTTGATTCGATATGACTGCGATAAATTGGAGATGCTTATTGATGATGAATTATGGCCGTTAGTAAAGTATCGTGAAATGCTTTTTATACGGTAACTCTTTTAATTTATAGGCTTTTACTTTTATGTTAGAATCACGCTACTTGGCATGAAAATTGGTAATTGTTAGAAGTCATTTCGACTTTTTTGTTGTCTGAATATTCAAGAAAAATAGTTTGTTATTGTTTTTTGATGAGTATTTTTGCAGTTCATTAAAATCAAATATTTTATGAGTTCAGAAGTTAGTAAAAGGTATAGTCAACGTGGTGTTTCTGCTTCTAAAGAGGATGTTCACAATGCCATTAAGAATGTAGACAAAGGATTATTCCCACAAGCTTTCTGTAAGATTGTTCCAGATTATTTAACAAACGATGAAGATTATTGTTTAATCATGCATGCCGATGGTGCTGGGACCAAAAGTTCGTTAGCTTATATGTACTGGAGGGAAACCGGCGACATTTCTGTTTGGAAAGGGATTGCACAAGATGCTTTGATTATGAATATTGATGATTTACTTTGCGTGGGCGCAACAGATAATATTTTACTTTCTTCAACGATAGGGAGAAATAAAAATTTGATTACTGGTGAAGTGATTTCTGCAATCATTAATGGTACCGAGGAGTTGATTTCTGATTTAAAAGGATTTGGTGTTGAGATTCATTCAACTGGTGGTGAAACCGCTGATGTTGGTGATTTAGTAAGAACGATTATTGTAGATTCAACAGTTACTGCTCGTATGAAGCGCAGTAATGTAATTGATAATGCTAATATTAAAGAAGGTGATGTTATTGTAGGTTTAGAGTCATTTGGACAGGCTAGCTATGAAACAGAGTACAATGGGGGTATGGGAAGTAACGGATTGACTTCTGCAAGACATGATGTGTTTCATAAATATTTAGCCGAGAAATTCCCAGAAAGTTTCGATTCGGCTGTTCCTGAAGATCTAATCTATTCAGGAAACGTAAAGCTTACGGATGCTGTGGCGGGTTCTCCTATAAATGCAGGTAAATTAGTTTTATCGCCAACACGTACATATGCCCCAATTATAAAATCAATTTTAGATAAATACAATGCCAATGATATTCACGGTATGGTGCATTGCAGTGGAGGCGCTCAAACTAAGATTTTACATTTTGTAGAAGGTTTACATATTGTAAAAGATAATATGTTTGATATTCCGCCGTTATTTAAACTGATTCAAGGTCAATCCAATACAGATTGGAAAGAAATGTATCAAGTTTTTAATTGTGGTCATCGTATGGAGATCTATGTAAATCCTAAAATCGCAAATGATATTATAGAGATTTCAAAATCTTTTAATGTGGATGCCAAAATTATTGGGCATGTAAAAAGTTCTAAAAAGAAAAGATTGACGATTAAGAGTGAGTTTGGGAAATTTGAATATTAAAAAATAAAAATCATAATACCTTCAATGAGAAAAATAGGATCCCTTACACTGTTGATATTTTGTTGTTTTATACTTCAGGCTCAGAAAGACGAGTATATCACTGTTAAAGATATAGAGACTGATAGTGTGTATAGACTAAAATTGAAAGATGTAGTTTCTGGGTTTGAAAATGTAAAGGAGAAGAAGAATGTAGACCTTATTTATTGGAAAAAAGTAAATAAAATTGGTTTAAATATTAGTGAGGTAGCATTTGTAAACTGGAATAGTGGTGGTACGAATGCGATCTCTGGATTAATGAGTGCAGAATTTGTTAGGAATTTTAAGAAGGATTTTACTGTTTGGAATAATAGATTTGTAACCCGATTTGGTATAAGTAGGCAATCCGATTTAGGAGTTCGAAAAACAACTGATTTAATAGATTTCAACTCTACTTTTGGGTATAGAAAGACGACAGTGTCTAGCTGGTATACATCGGGTAACATAAGTTTTCAAACCCAATTTGATCATGGTTATATTTATAGAGGGGATGAAAGGACAATCATATCCTCCTTTATGGCTCCTGCATATTTATTGGTTGGGATTGGTACTATTTATAGTGATGAGGTTGAGAGTTTCACCGCTTATATTTCTCCATTAACCCTCAAGTCAACCTTTGTTCTGAATCAGCGTTTAGCTAATTTAGGGGCTTATGGTGTTGAACCCGCAAATTATGATGCTGACGGAAATCTAATAACAGAAGGTAAACGAGCTCGTAAGGAGGTTGGTGCTTTGTTCAAAAGTACATTTAAAAAAGAGATTTATAAAAATGTTACCTTTGAAAATATCATGAGTTTCTATTCGGATTATATCAATAAATTTGGAAATGTTGATGTAGATTGGGAGTTTGAACTTGATTTTAAGGTCAATAATTTTATAACTGCCAATGTTGGATCACATCTTAAATATGATGATGATATTAAAATTACGAAGAAAATTGATGGTGTAACGACTCAGATTTCGGGAGCCAAAGTACAGTGGAAACAACTTTTAGGAGTTGGAGTAGTCTATGATTTTTAAATTCTTCTCATCGTTTTTAATTTCTTCATGTAAATTCAACAACATTTAGCGACTTCTATAGTTATATACTCAAAATCTATTTGTTTATGAAAAAGCCACTAATAACTTTAGCCTTGTTTCTTTTAATGTGTCAGTTCTCATTTTCACAAAACTGGCTAACAGATTTTTCCAAGGCCAAGGAAATATCTAAAAAAGAACAAAAGAAAATTGTACTTGTATTTTCTGGTTCTGATTGGTGCGGACCTTGTATTAAATTAGATGCTTATATTTGGAAAAACACAGAATTTAAAGAATATGCCAATGAAAATTTGGTCATGCTTAAAGCAGATTTTCCAAGAAAAAAGAAAAATAAATTATCCGCGGAACAACAAGTGCATAATGATAAATTGGCAGAAAAGTATCAAGCGCAATTTCCGCTGGTCGCAGTTTTGAATTTTGAGGGAAAAGTTTTAGGGCGTATCGGGTTTAAAAAGAAGTATACTCCGGAAGATTACATTAATTTTATTGCCGCTTTAAAGTAATATGAAGAACATGCTCGTTTTATTGTTACTTATTAGTTCTGCTCAATTACTTGCTCAAGAGAAATATAAGAAATCATTAATACTCATGGGAAGTCGTTTTGATATTTCTGTGGTAGCAAATTCGAAAGAGAAAGGAAAAAAATATATTCAGATTGCAATTGATGAGATTTCTAGAATTGAAAGAATAATATCATCATGGGATTCTAATTCTCAAACTTCATTAATTAATAGGAATGCTGGAGTGCAGCCGGTAGTAGTTGATTTTGAATTATTTGATTTAATAGAACGGAGTATATCAATATCGAAATTAACAGGGGGGGCTTTTGATATTTCTTATGCATCGATGGATACTCTTTGGAAGTTTGATGATTCTTTGAAAATAATGCCCTCGGAAGAAGTGGTAAAACATTCTGTCGCTAAAGTTGGATTCGAAAATATTATTTTGAATACATCTTCTCGGACAATTTTTTTAAAATTGAAAGGAATGAAAATTGGTTTTGGAGCTATAGGAAAAGGCTATGCAGCAGACCGTGCTAAAAAAATATTAAAAGATCAAGGAGTATGTGCAGGTATTATAAATGCCTCTGGGGATTTGAATACTTGGGGAACTCAAGTTGATGGAAGTGATTGGAAGGTGGGCATTAAAAACCCGTTGAATAAAAATAAAATTTTTGCTATGATGCCTGTTTCGAACGGAGCAGTAGTGACTTCAGGAAATTATGAAAAGTATGTACAATTAGATGGGAAAAGGTATTCGCATATAATCAATCCAAAAACAGGATACCCAAGTTCAGGCATCGTGAGTGCTAGTGTGTTTGCTTCAAAAGCCGAATTGGCAGATGCTTTAGCAACATCCGTTTTCGTTATGGGTGTTGATGTTGGATTGGATTTTATTGAGCAATTGAAGGGTGTAGAATGTATTTTGGTAGATGATAGCGGGAAAATACATACTTCAAAAGGGATTGAAATAAATAATTAGAAATTATATGAAACGGGCATGTTAAAATGTTTATCAGACAATCAAATGATTCATAGCGAATAGCATCTAAAAAAAACAAAAAATAAATATAGACAAATGAAACAAGTAGTTCTTTTTTGTGGAATTCTATTATTGTGTAGTTCCTGTGTTGCTGTAAAAGAGTATCAGAAAGTGAACTTGAATGATCCTGATATGGGATTAACGACAACTAAAATAGAAAAATTCGAAACTAATTTTCAAATGTATCGCGAAGGAGCCTCTGGAGCAAATGGAGGTAAGAGTGGTGGAGGTTGTGGCTGTAATTAATCAGATTGATATGAGAAAGTATATAGCTATAGGTGTTCTTTTTTTGGGTGCTGTAGTATTCGCACAAGAAAAAAGTTCAGAGACAGCCGGTGTTTTTAAAAAACGAGTTTTGGAATCTATAGAGGTTGATTTTTTGATGAGTTATTATAGCCAAGATGGAGATCATGCTTCCGTAACAGGAGGGATAGGAACTGAAGAACTTACAGATATTACGCCTACATTTATTGTTTCATTACCTTTAAATGATGATGACGTGTTAACTATAGAGGCGGGAATATCGGCCTATACATCGGCATCTTCTGGTAATCTAGACCCTTTCGATAGTCTATCTGGGGCTTCGCAGGGAGGTGATGATGATGATGACAATTTCAGTATTGGATCTTCAGGAGGTAGTCCATGGATTGAATCGTCTGGAGCATCTAATAAAGATACATGGGTGAACGGGAATGTAAGTTATGCTCATAGTTCTGATGATCGAAATAGTATTTGGACTGCCAATGTCAATTTTGCAGCAGAATACGATTATACGTCTATTGGTTTTGGCGGTGGTTATACGAAATTGTTTAACCAGAAAAATACAGAATTGGGAATTAAAGGTCAGGTGTATTTAGATACTTGGCAACCAAGATATCCAACAGAGCTAGATTCTTATTTGGAAGCGGGAAAGGATTTGAATAATGGTTTTTTTGGAGGGGTAGATATTTTAGATGAAGGAGGACGTGCGATTGATAAAAACGGCTTTTTTGTTTGGAAACCGATTTTTGAATATATGAATGATAAAAGTAGAAATACATATTCTATATCTCTTAGTTTTTCTCAAATCTTGAGTAAAAATGCTCAATTTTCTCTTTTTTTGGATGTTGTACAGCAATCTGGTTGGCTTTCAAATCCGATGCAACGGGTTTATTTTTCGGATACACAAAATTACTTTATTGGAGAATCTGAGGGTATTCCTGTTTATGACACTCGGGCGAATACAAGTGTTTTTCAATTGGCAGATGATATTGAGAAACTTCCAAGCACGAGATTTAAAATTCCGATTGGAATACGTTTTAATTATTATATCAATGAAATCACATCATTGCGAACGTACTATCGTTACTATTATGACGATTGGGGAATTGAAGGGCATACAGTAAATTTTGAGTTGCCAATTAAAATAGGAGGTATGTTTACGGTTTATCCGAATTACAGATATTATAAACAGACTGCAGTAGATTATTTTGCACCTTTTAAAGAACACTTTTCTACAGATGAATTCTATACTTCAGATTATGATTTATCAGGGTTTGATAGCCATCAATTTGGATTAGGAATTAAATACACAGATATTTTGGCTAAAAGTAAATTATATGGTTTTGGATTAAAAACGATCGATTTACGATATAGCAGTTACGATCGTAGTGACGGACTTACAGCCGGAATTATTTCTTTCGGAATTAAGTTTGTGCAATAAACCAATGGATTCAATGTAATTTTCGTTTCAATTCTTGCGTAATCGGTAATTTATTTAATGATTAGAAAACAATATAAAAGTCGTAATTTTGCCAATTCAAAGAAAAGAACATGTTAGATAAGTTGCATATAGTAAAACAGCGATTTGATGAAGTTTCAGACTTGATTATTCAGCCTGATATTATCATGGATCAAAAGCGTTATGTTAGACTCAATAAAGAGTATAAGGACTTAAACGCTATGGTTATTAAAATCAAAGAATACGAGGTTTTATTAAACAATATAGAAGAGGCTAAGGAAATTATTGCTGATGGATCTGATGTAGAGATGACCGAAATGGCAAAAATGGAAATGGATGAAGCGAATGAAGGGATTCCGAAGCTAGAGGAGGAAATTAAATTTATGTTGATTCCAAAGGACCCTGAAGATACTAAGAACGTTATCGTTGAGATTCGTGCGGGAACTGGTGGAGATGAAGCGAGTATTTTTGCAGGTGACATATATAGAATGTATACCAAGTATGCTTCTGATAAAGGATGGAAAACAGAAGTTGAGGATATTAGTGAAGGAACTGCAGGAGGATTTAAAGAAATCGTATTTAGTATTTCCGGAACGGATGTGTATGGTGATATGAAATTTGAGTCTGGAGTGCATCGCGTTCAGCGTGTTCCTCAAACGGAAACACAAGGTCGTGTACATACAAGTGCGGCAACCGTGATGGTATTGCCAGAAGCAGAAGAGTTTGATATTGATTTAAAGCAAAGTGATATTCGTGTAGATTATTTTTGTTCTTCCGGGCCTGGTGGACAATCGGTAAACACCACCTATTCTGCGGTACGTTTAACGCACGTTCCTACTGGAATTGTGGCACAGTGTCAAGATCAGAAATCACAGCATAAAAATAAAGATAAGGCCATGAAAGTATTGCGTTCTCGTATTTACGAAATGGAATTGGCAAAGAAATTAGCAGCAGATGCTGTTAAAAGAAATACGTTGGTTTCTAGTGGTGATCGTTCTGCAAAGATTAGAACCTATAACTATTCACAAGGCCGCGTTACAGAGCACAGAATTGGATTGACTATTTACGATTTACAAAATGTAATTAATGGTGATATTCACAAAATTGTGGAAGAATTGAAGTTGCATGAAAATACTGAGAAATTAAAAGAATTAGGAGAGGTTCTTTGAGTTGCTCTGTCATAATGATTACGGACATTGAGCGCAGTCGAAATGGAGAAACCTATAAAAAAACAAAAAATTCTGAATTAATAGTTTGAGATTTTTTATTTTTAACTACTACTTCTTATACCAATCCCGCAATCTCACATCAATTTTTAAATCGCCTTTGTTCACTAGGTCTTTAAATTTTTTAGTATCAGAAAAATCCGGTTTACCTCTATAATGGTAGGGATACACAATCTTAGGTTTAAATTCTAAAACAGCACTAGCCGCTTGATAGACATCCATGGTGTAAGGTAGGTTCATACATACAAATGCAACGTCTATATTATGTAAGTTACGCATTTCAACAATATCTTCGGTGTCTCCTGAAATATAGATGTTCTTACCACCCATATTTATAATATATCCATTTCCTCTACCTTTGGTATGTTTGGCGTCAAGTGCGTCAGGTAGATTATACATGGGTACTGCTGTAATATAGAATTCCATTCTATGAATACTTTGCCCGTTTCCTAAAATGGTTAATTTGTCTTTATACTTTTCAGGTAGTTGGTCAGCCACGGCCTGAGGAACGATAAACTGCGTACCTATTGTGTCTAAGCCATCTAAGGTATTGGCATTTAAATGATCTCCGTGGATATCCGTTATTAGAATAAAATCAGGCTTCTTGATGTCCTTAAATCCCTCGGAACCACCATAAGGATCAATATAAATTGTTTTATTGTTGTAAGTTAAAACGAGCGTTCCGTGCGTAATAGGCTGAATAGTAATATCGCCAATTTTGGTTTTTATAATATCTTGAGCAGAGCTCTGCAAGGCAAAAACGAATGACAAGGTTATCAGTAAAAAAGAAAATTTCATAATAGCAGTTTTTTTTATCTTTTCAAAGTTAGACGAAAACTTGTCATAAAACAAAAAGTCTCGAACTTTCGTTCGAGACTTTCATTATAAGCAAGGTAATTAACTATCTATTTTACTTTATCAACTATTGCCTTAAATGCTTCTGGGTGGTTCATCGCTAAATCTGCAAGAACCTTACGGTTCAATTCAATCTGGTTAGCTTTGATTTTCCCCATAAACTGAGAATAAGACATTCCGAATTGGCGTGCTCCAGCGTTGATACGTTGAATCCACAATCCGCGGAAGTTTCTTTTGTTGTTTTTACGGTCTCTATAAGAATATAACATTCCTTTTTCAACCGCATTCTTTGCTACCGTATAAACGTTTTTTCTACGTCCAAAGTAACCTTTTGCTTGCTTCAATATCTTTTTTCTTCTAGCTCTTGAAGCAACTGAATTTACTGATCTTGGCATGATTCGATGTTTTTGTTTTATAATGGGCGGTCTAAAACTATTTTAGACACTTATTTGAGCACCATTACATGGTTAAACTAATTCCTAACTTCTATTTCAAAGTTAATTGTTGTAAGATATTACTATGATCTGATTTGTGTACCAAACCATCATGAGTAAGTCTTAACTTACGCTTTTTAGATTTTTTTGTCAAAATGTGACTCTTAAAAGCATGCTTTCTTTTGATTTTTCCAGTTCCAGTCAACTTAAAACGTTTCTTGGCACTAGATTTTGTTTTCATTTTAGGCATTTCTCTTCGTTTTTATCTTGCTTAATACTATTGTGCTGAACTTCTTTTCAGCATCTATTTTGTCAATGTCATTCTGAGGAAATCAAAGTAGCTATATGATATTTCGATTTTGCTCAACAGACATATCTAATTATTTTTTCCGAGGCGATAGATACATAATCATACGCTTACCTTCTAATTTCGGCATTTGTTCAACCTTACCGTAATCTTCAAGTTCTTGTGCTAACTTTAATAATAAAATTTGCCCTTGGTCTTTGTATATAATAGAACGTCCTTTAAAGAATACAAATGCTTTTAATTTAGCTCCTTCTTCTAAAAACTTAATTGCATGTTTCTTCTTAAACTCGTAATCATGTTCGTCGGTTTGTGGGCCAAATCGAATTTCTTTAACGATTACTTTAGTTGCTTTAGACTTTTGAACTTTCTCACGCTTTTTCTGTTCGTATAAAAACTTTTTATAGTCTATAACTTTACATACAGGTGGTTTGGCTTTAGGAGAAATTTCAACTAAATCCAATTCTTGTTCTCCTGCAATCGCTTTCGCTTTTGCTAAGGCGTAAACACCTATTTCAACATTTTCGCCTACTAAGCGAACTTCGTCAACAAATTTAATGTGTTCATTAATTCTGTGTTGATCTTCTTTGACGACTCTCCAAGGCTTTCTAGGTCCCTTTCTTCTACGTATTGCTATGACTTAAAAATTTAAATTAAACTTTAAAATTGCTCTAATGTACTCTTTATTTCTTTTTTCATTAAAGATATAAAATCTTGTAATGTATAAGATCCTTTGTCTCCTTCACTATGTTTCCTTACAGAAACAGTCTCGCTTCCTTCTTCATTCCCACCAACGATTATCATGTAAGGGATTTTACTCAATTCGGCATCGCGAATTTTTCTACCCGTTTTTTCATTTCGGCTGTCAATTAGGGCGCGAATTTCGGAATTTTCTAAGACATCTGAAACTTTTTTGGCATATATTTGATATTTCTCACTGATAGGTAATATAATAACTTGCTCAGGCGTGAGCCATAAAGGGAAATTACCTCCTGTATTTTCTAATAAAATAGCAATAAATCTTTCCATAGAACCAAAAGGTGCACGGTGAATCATTACAGGTCTATGAAGTTGATTATCAGATCCTTTATATTGAAGGTCAAAGCGTTCTGGTAGGTTGTAGTCAACTTGAATAGTACCAAGTTGCCAACTTCTACCTAAAACATCCTTCACCATAAAGTCTAATTTAGGGCCATAAAAGGCTGCTTCACCATATTCTGTAATTGTCTTTAATCCTTTTTCTTTGACTGCATTTATGATTGCACTTTCTGCTTTTTCCCAATTTTCATCTGAACCAATATATTTTTGCTTGTCCTTGGGGTCTCTTAATGAGATTTGAGCAGTAAAGTCTTCGAATCCCAAAGCGCTAAATACATATAATACCAAATCGATTACGCTCATAAACTCGTCATGTAATTGGTCTGGAGTACAGAAAATATGCGCATCGTCTTGGGTAAAACAACGTACACGCGTTAATCCGTGTAATTCTCCACTCTGTTCATATCTGTAAACGGTTCCAAACTCTGCAAATCGTTTTGGTAAATCTTTGTACGAATGTGGGTTTACTCTATAAATTTCACAGTGATGCGGACAGTTCATTGGTTTTAATAAAAACTCTTCACTGTCCTTAGGAGTTTTAATCGGTTGAAAGCTGTCTTCACCATATTTCTCGTAATGTCCAGAAGTAACATATAATTCTTTCTGACCAATATGCGGTGTAATAACCATTTCATATCCCGCTTTTTTCTGGGCTACTTTTAAGAAGTTTTCTAAACGATCTCTCAAAGCAGCACCTTTTGGAAGCCATAAAGGTAATCCTTGACCTACTCTTGCCGAAAAAGCATACAATCCAAGTTCTTTACCAAGTTTTCTATGGTCTCTTAGTTTTGCCTCTTCAAGCATTTGAACATATTCAGTAAGTAGTTTTTGCTTTGGAAAAGAGATGCCGTAGATACGTGTTAATTGCGTATTCTTTTCATCACCTCTCCAATAAGCACCGGCAGCGCTCATAACTTTTATAGCTTTAATAATTCCAGTATTTGGAATATGGCCACCACGACATAAATCTGTAAAATCAGCATGGTCGCAAAAAGTAATTTCACCATCTGTTAAGTTTTCAATCAGCTCAACTTTATATTCGTTATTTTCTTTTTTATAATAATCTAAAGCATCTGCCTTAGAAATTGAGCGCAGTTTAAATTGATGTTTTCCACGGGCAAATTCAATGAATTTATCTTCTATTTTTTTGAAATCTTTTTCAGAAATAGTTTCTTCGCCTAAATCTAAGTCATAGTAAAATCCGCTATCAATAGCAGGACCAATAGTCAACTTAGCATTTGGGTGAAAAAATAAAATAGCCTGCGCCAGAACGTGGGCAGACGAATGCCAAAAGGCTTTCTTTCCTTCGTCACTATCAAAAGTATAAAGAACTAAATCGCCATCTGTGGTTAAAGGAGTTACAGTTTCAACAGTTTCATTGTTGAATTTTGCCGAAATCACTGCTCGGGCTAAACCGCTACTTATACTCATGGCTACATCGAAAGGAGTGCTACCATTTTCAAATTCTTTTACCGAACCATCTGGTAATGTAATTTTTATCATTTTTTTTAAATTAAGGGTGCAAAGATATTGTAAAACCTATCGTTATACAACATTGATGTTATTAAAAGTTTCTTAGGCAATCGGGGCGTTAATGGTGATCTTGGTTCCTTGCCCTTTTTCAGAATTTATAAATAATCGACCATCAATATATTTAATGCGTTCTTCCATAAAAACCAGACCCATTCCTTTCGAATTTCTCTGCGAAATTTCTTTGAGGTCAAACCCCTTACCATCATCTTCGATAGATATACTTAAAATGGTCTCACTATGATTTATTTTTAAAAAAATAAAATTTGAATGTGCATATTTAATGGCATTGTTTACCGCTTCTTGAGTAATCCTGTAAAGGTTTATTTCAACCAAAGAGTCGAAACGGCCCTGAAATTCGGATGTGTTCTCGAATAAGATACTTTTTCCAGTCAAGAGTGCTAACTTCTGAGTGAGTGTTTGCAGGGCAGAAGCGATACCGTGATCTGTTAATTCAGGAGGTGTTAAATTAAAAGTAGCCATTCGGACTCCTTGAATCAATTCTTTAGAAAGATCTTTTAAATCGTCAATTTTTTTTGTGAAGGTTTCTGGTTTGTTGGGATTAATACCTTCTATATTAAATTTTAAAGCAGTGAGCATTTGTCCAATACCATCGTGAATATCTTTTGCAATACGTTTCCGTTCCTCTTCTTGCGCTTCAATAATTTTACTAGAGATAGTTTGTTGCAACAGAATTTCTTCTTCGTATTTTTCTTTTGAAATTCTTTCGAGTGTTATCTCATTCTCTTTTCTTTGGGTAATGTCGGTACAAAGAATTAAGGCTTTTTGTTTTAGGCTAATTCTACTTAGAGGTATTAAAGAAATTTGAAGCCATAATTTTTTATTTTTGCTCGTTGTAATTTCGATTTCTTCAGTGGTAATTTTTTTTCTTGTTTTAATAAGTTCTTTTAAATAGATACGCTGTCCTTCGTCAATAGTTAATAATTCTTCAGCGGGGCCGCTGATGTTCATGGGTGATAAGTCTAAAAGCGTTTGAAATTTTTTGCTCATATACATCGCGTGCCCTTCCGAATTTGTACTTGCAAATAAAGCTGTATTATCTATGGCATAATTTAATTCTTTCAATTCCTGAAGAGACTCCTCTTTTGAAATATACATTTCGTTAAGTTCGTTTGCTTTTTCTGTCGCCTCTTGATTCGCATTTATTAACTCTTTGATTACCGAGCGAATTCGAATAGATATAGGTCTAAAGAGAAATAGAATTTCAAGTCCTAGAATAATAAGGGAAACGATAAGTAAAAAGGTCTCTAAAAATTTAAGCGTTTTTATTTTCTCGTAACTAATATTATCATAGGCAAAAACGATGGCGTTCATTTTATTCAGAAAAAAAGGCTCGTTTTCTAGAACAGTCTGAATTTCTAGGGAAATATCTCGGTCAGAGGTCTTTGATTTAATGATAATATCGTTAATAGCCGTTTTTATAGTGTTAAAAACGGGATCCATTGCATCGAACATGGCTAGAATCTCCAGATTTTTTTCAATGGGTAAACTTAATTGGCTGTTTCCATTGAGTAGGTTTTTATGCGATTCTATCCATAACGAAAAAGTTTTGTTGAGATTCGTGCTTATTTCGGTTTTTTGAATAGGTGCTGAGACTTCTTTTAAAAGTAAAATCTCTTTAACCAATTTTTGGCTAAGCATACGCTGTCGGCCGGCAATATTAATAACACGACTATCATTTGTTTGATCATTAATATGATCTTGAATTAAGAGTTGAGAAAAAATAATAGTGATGGCAATAGCCAAAAAAGCAAGCAGATAATACCTTCGAAGTTTTTCAAAAATATCGTTATGAACTGCTATATTTTTAAGCGATTTGTTCATCTAATAAATTATGAAAGCGCTTTTTTAATAAGTTGACTTGTACCTGCTGAAAAAACGAGTTGAAGCGCAAAATCATGGCCTTTTTCTGACATTTTAGCCCAGGTCTTTTGAACGATGTCTAAAAGCTTTTCTTCAGAATATTTTTTTGAAAATTTCTCAAAATAGTAATTTAGAAAAACCAAGCAAATGACATCTTCTAGCAACTGGGTATCCTCATTTTTTTTCAGTTGTTTTTTTTGAAGTAAAAACGCTACTTTTTCAATGGCTTCTGATTCGTATCCAACTTCCGATAATATTTCTCCAGCCTTTTTAGCATGAAATTTATACAAATCTTTACGCCAAGTTAAATATCCTATACGATTCATTTCGTATGAATCTCTTGGGATTTCCCATCGGCAAATATGTTGGCAGCGAACGGCCAATTGTACGGATTCACAAGCGTTTGGTTCAAAAGTGTTTAACTGCTCACTCATTCGTTGAGCATACAGCAATTCTTTCGGGTGTTTAATTCCGTCAACGATTTCTTCAAAAGGATCTTTTGTATTTGCAGCGTCAAATAATTGAATTGCTTTTCGGAATTTAGTGGTCATTAGGTGTGGTTTAGTAAAACTCAAAATTAATCAGAAAACACTAGATACACAATTATAAGATGTTTTTATATGGATTTCATTAGTCATTTTGAACGCGGTGGGAGACCAAACACCATAAAGAAAATCACATAATTAATAGGATGTAATTTCTCTTGTCGTCGAAATGACTTGTGGTTTATGATTCAAAGCCCACAAATACAAACCCATCTTCAATCTTTACAGGATACGTTGCGATCGCTTCTAAATCTCCGTTTAAGTTCTCTCCATTTTCTAAAGAAAAAGTTTTTTTATGCATTGGACAAGCCACTTTTGGAATTCCACTTGCATCGCCAATCATTCCCCGAGAAAGAACCATTTCCATTTTATGTGGACAAAGATTCTGACAGGCGTACCATTTATTTTCACGTTTAAAATTAAAAACAGCTATTTGTTTGTCTTGATATTTAATACAAGAGCCTCCGTTTTCTGAAAAATCAGAGGTTTTACCTACTTTAAACCAAAGGGTTACTTCATGAAGTACTATTGCTTTATAAGTATCTAATAATGTTTTCATATGCTTGATGTTCGAGTTAGGTTTCGTTAAAAATTCCAGTGTTTTGGCATGTTTTGATCTCTCATTGGAACAAATACAATGTTGTCATCCGTTTCTTCAGAGTTCACATAATGCTTGAATCTTTTTTGAGATTCTTCGTTTTCAATTATTTGTTTCCATTCACATTCGTAAGCGTTCACAAGAGATTGCATTTCGTTTTCTAAATCAGTAGCTAAACTTAAACTGTCTTCAACAACTATTTTCTTTAATTGATCAATTCCGCCTTCTAATTTGTCTAACCAGGCTGCGGTTCTTTGAAGAGGTGCTGCCGTTCTTATGTAGTACATTAAAAAACGGTCTAAATATTTAATACACGTTTCGTTGTCAACTTGCTCTACTAGTAATAAAGCATGTTTGGGTGTTGCTCCGCCGTTTCCAGCCACATATAAATTCCAACCACCTTCAACAGCAATAACTCCAAAATCTTTTCCTCTCGCTTCTGCACATTCGCGAATACACCCAGATACTCCCCCTTTTAATTTGTGGGGAGAACGCAATCCTTTATATCTGTCTTCTAACTCAATGGCGAAACTTACACTTTCGTCCATTCCATATCGACACCATGTAGATCCTACACAGCTTTTTACAGTTCTTAAAGATTTTCCATATGCGTGCCCACTTTCAAATCCGGCATCAATTAATTCTTTCCAAATAGCAGGGAGGTCATTTAAATGAGCGCCAAATAAATCGATACGCTGACCACCTGTAATTTTTGTGTATAATTTATATTTTTTTCCAACTTCACCAATAACAATTAATTTCTCTGGTGTAATTTCTCCACCTGGAATTCTTGGGACAACAGAATAAGTTCCATTACGCTGAATATTCGCTAAGAATTTATCATTTGTATCCTGAATTACTTCTTCTTTGTTTGGAGTGTCATTATATAAACTTGCGAAAATTGATCCTAATAAAGGTTTGCAAGTTTCACAACCATGCCCTTTTCCATATTGGTCAAGAACTTCATTAAATGAGCGCAATTCTTTAACTTTAATAACTCCAAATAATTCTTGTCTGCTGTAATCAAAGTGTTCACAAATAGTATCTTTTACTTCTTTTCCTAAAGATTTTAAAGAAGCGTTTACTAATTCAGTTACCATTGGCTTGCATCCACCACAACCAGTTCCTGCTTTCGTGCACTTTACGACATCACCTATGTTTGAGGAAGATTCGTCAAGTATAGGATTACAAATAGCTCCTTTAGAAACACTTTCGCAAGAACAAATTTGAGCGGTATCTGGTAAGTCCATTGCGCTACCAAAAGAAGATCCTTCTTCTCCTCGAGATCCTAAAATCAATTCTTCAGGATTCTCTGGAATAGCCATTCCGTTTAAGTAGATTTGATGCAGCATATTATAATCGCTAGCATCACCGACTAAGATACCTCCTAGAAGTTTTTTACCATCTAGACTTATATTAATTCTTTTATATAAACTTTTTGTTTTATCTTCGAATAAAATGGAATGCCCATTGCTTGCTGGCATAAACGGTTCTCCAAAACTCGCGACGTCGACGCCTATCAATTTAAGTTTTGTGGACATATCAATTCCTTCAGGCATCAGCATCTCTTCGTTTCCAATAATTTGCGCTACGGCAATACCCGCCATATCATATCCGGGAGCAACTAAGCCATAAATCATTTGATTGTATAAAGCGACTTCGCCAATTGCAAATATATCTGGGTCAGAAGTTTGCATTTTATTGTTTACTACAATTCCTCCTCTTGCCCCCATTTCAAGGTCACAAGTCTTTGCTAATTCGTCTCTTGGTCGAATACCGGCCGAAATCACAAGCATTTCAACATCTAAAACATCATCTTCGCCAAATTCCATTCCGGTAATACTTCCGTTACCCAAAATTTGATTTGTTGCTTTACTGAGGTGAATGTTAATACCTATAGACTCTAATTTAAGTTGAAGTACCTGACTACTTCTTGAGTCAAGTTGTCTTGGCATAAGTTTAGGGGCAAACTCTACTACGTGAGGTTCGAGTCCCATATCCATAACCGCTTTGCCGGCTTCCAAACCTAAAAGCCCTCCTCCTAAAACAGCAGCACGCGCATTTGGGTTTTTTTGTTTAATTTTCTTCGCATAGGATAGCATATCTTCAAGATCTTCAATGGTTCTATAAACAAAAACACCTTCTTTTTCTACTCCTTTAATAGGTGGAACAAATGGGGATGAGCCGGTGGCTAAAACCAAATAGTCGTAATTATACTGTTTGTCGCTTAGCGTGGTGATTTTTTTACTTGATCGATGAATGTCTGTAATTCTTTCGTTAGAAATTAATTCAATATTATTATCTGAATACCAATTAGGAGGGGCCAATTCAAGTGCTTTTGCATCTTGATTTTCAAAAAACTCACTTAGGTGCACTCTATCGTATGCTGGACGCGGTTCTTCTCCAAATACAATGATATTATATGCGTCATTTTTGGTTTGGGCTATAAATTTCTCACAAAATTTGTATCCTACCATTCCGTTTCCTACTATTATAATTGTTTTCATAATCTTATTTATACGTAGCAAAATTACGTATTTATACGTATTAAAATAATTTTTATGTTATTCTTTTTGAAATATTACGTATTTTTGTCAAATATTAAATTATTGCATACAGAAATAATCAGAAATGAAAAATAGCGTTGTAAATCCGAAAGTTATATTAGTTGGTGCCGGTCCCGGTGATCCAGATTTGATTACAGTTAAAGGATTGAATGCCATAAAAAATGCGGATATCGTTTTGTATGATGCGCTCGTAAATAAAGATTTGTTACAGTATGCCAGCGATAATGTACAATGTATATATGTAGGCAAAAGATTTAATCAGCATAAGTTTTCTCAAGATCAAATCAATCAGTTATTAGTGGATTATGCTAATGAATACGGTACTGTAGTGCGATTGAAAGGAGGAGACTCTTTTGTTTTTGGTCGTGGTTCTGAAGAAATTAATTTCGTTGAGAGTAAAGGAGTAGAGGCAGAAGTTATTCCAGGAATAAGTAGTGCTTTATCTGTCCCTGCAAATCAAGGTATACCTTTAACGAAGCGCAATGTAAATGAAAGCTTTTGGGTAATAACAGGTACTACTTCTAATGGAAATATTTCAAAAGATATTGTTCAAGGAGCACAATCTAAGGCTACTTTAGTTGTCTTAATGGGCTTGCGTAATTTCTCTTTAATTATGGAGGAAGTCAAAAGATACCGTCATAAACATACCCCAATTGCAATTATTCAGAACGGAACACTACCTAATGAAACCATAGCGATTGATACTGTCGGTAATTATAAAAATATGATTGATAGCATTGATTATTCTTCTCCAGGTATTATTGTTGTTGGTGATGTTGTTGCAGAGCACCCTTCTTTTCTCGAAGAAGAGATCCAACGTGTGTTAGAATTTAGTTTCTAATTCTACGTAGTTCTATCTTTTTTTTTAATAGTGTAAAAATTCAACTTCTAAATTGTGTTATTTTTTAAAATGACACATGAAAATTACGAGGTGCGTAATACTTGTGTCTAATACGTAGTTTTGTTATTTTATAATTGCGTATATATACGTAGTTTTATATTTTTGTCCTATAATCTTTAGTACAAAAGAATAATTATGGACACATTAAAGAACTTCAAGTCAACAAAATTAGAATTATTAAATTTTAAAAGTATTTCTACGAGAACTTTTTGGATTACCTCTTTCGCATTTTTCTTATGCTTTTTTGCCTGGTTCGGAATTGTTCCATTTATGCCAGATGTTATTAAAGATTTGGGTTTAACTCCAGATCAAAAATGGAATTCTATTATTCTTGCAGTTTCAGGTACTGTATTCGCGCGGCTACTAATTGGTAAGTTATGCGATAAATATGGACCTCGTTTATGCTATACATGGATGTTAATGTTAGGTGCAATTCCTGTAATATTATTGGGGTTTGTTGAGACTCCAATGCAATTTTTAGTATGCCGTTTTTTTATTGGATTTATAGGAGCATCGTTTGTAATTACCCAAGTACATACTTCTATAATGTTTGCACCTAATATTGTAGGAACTGCAAATGCAACTTCAGCAGGATGGGGAAATCTTGGTGGAGGAGCAAACCGATTAGGGATGCCCATTATTGCCGCTGTAGTGGTTAGTTTAGGATTAGCAGAGTCTGTTGATGCATGGAGATACTCAATGATTATTGCCGGTTCTATTTGTTTCTTAATGGGTATTGTCTATTTCTTTTTTACGCAAGATACTCCAAATGGAAACTTTAAAGAGTTAAAAAAAACAGGAGAGATGTTTCAATCTAAAAAAGATCAAATTGGTTTTTTAAAGGTTTTAAAAGATTATAGAGTTTGGATTTTATTTTTTGTGTATGCTGCTTGTTTCGGGATCGAGTTAACAGTCTACGGTACAATGGATGATTATCTTCAGAATACCTTTCAACTAACAAGGGGTGAAGCGGGTAATATTGTATTATCATTTGCACTCATGAATATTTTCGCAAGAACATTGGGTGGCGTATGTGGAGATAAATTTGGAAAACGAAAAGGTTTACGCGGTCGAGTACTGTTTTTGACATTAATTCTTATAGTTGAAGGTTTAATGCTAGGAATTTTTTCATCAATTACATTTTTACCACTTGCAATTGTGTTTTTAATATTATTTAGTTTGTCGGTTCAAATGGCAGAAGGAGCAACCTTCTCGGTAGTACCTTTTATTAATAAAAAAGCCATTGGTTCTATTTCTGGAATTGTAGGAGCGGGAGGGAATGTTGGCGCATTCTTAGCAGCGATGTTGTTAAAGTCGAAATCTGCCGTTGCAGAAAAAGCCGCAATTCTAGCAAATGAAGGAGCGACTCAAGAAATTATTGCCGCTGCACAGGCTTCTGTATCTTCATCGGCAGTATCTAGCGGATATTTAGTAATAAGTATTTTGATTGTCGCAACTGCAGCGGTCTCTCTAGCGATAAAATTTTCTACAAGTGATGAGAAGGAAGTGGCGGTTGAAATAAATTCAGCAATGAAACTAGCGTTGGATAAATAAGATTTAATTATGGTAGTTGCACAAATTGATTACGTAAAATGTTTAAAGGAAATATCTTTAATAAAAGATAATGTATCCGCAGACTATCTTGATGATATACTAAATTTTATCAATATTTTTAGTTGTAAAAAAGGACAGCAATTTATTATGGAAGGTGCTCCAGTAAATGGATTATTTTTTATATGTAAGGGCAAAGCCAAGGTTTTGAAGACAGGAATATATGGTAAAGAGCAAATTTTGCGTCTTGTTGGAGATGGCGAAATTGTTGGCCATCGAGGGTTTGGGACAAGAGAGAAATACGGTATTAGCGCTTTTGCTCTAGAAGATACATTACTTTGTAATCTCTCAAATGAAGTGATGAAGAAAATGCTACTTGATATTCCGAGTTTAACGTATGATTTAATGCTTTTTTATGCTCAAGAATTAAATAGATCAGAAACTAAGGTTAAAGCTTTGGCTCAAATGAATGTTAGAGAGAAGGTAATCGACACTTTGTTATTTGTTGACCGCAAGTTTGGAAGAAATTTAAAAGGCTTTTTTGACGTTCAATTGAGTAGGAAGGAAATCGCAGATTATGCTGGTACCACCCAACAACAAGTTATTAGAGTTATTTCTGTGTTAAAAAAAGAAAAGCAGTTGTTTGTTTCGGGTAAGCAAATAGGAATAGTGAATAGAAATAATTTAAAGAAAGATATATCAGAACATAATTACTTTTTAGACTGTTAAGCAGTTTTGTCAATTCATAGTATAAATACTTAGATTCTAAAAAGGTCTAAGTATTTTTTTTATTCTATTTAGTGCTGCTAATAAATTGATTAACTCATTAATATGTTTTTACGCAGTTTTTTAACTACTAAAAAAACTGTAGTAACCTTTCTTCTGTCATATTTTGATTTTATAACTACTTATATATTTGCCGTAAATACGTATTAATACGTAATTAATAATAAGTAAAATATATATTTATGAAATCAAAAGTATTTAAAGTATTAGCATTTAGTGCACTTGTTTTTTTAGTGTCTTGCGGAAGTGATACAAAAAAGAAAGTAACGGGATCAAAATCAGAAACCACAATCTCTAAAGAAGCGGGTAAAACAAAACAGTTAGAAATTGAAAAGCCACAATTAACTTTTGGATTTATTAAGTTAACAGATATGGCGCCTTTGGCAATTGCTAAAGAAAAAGGATTTTTTGAAGATGAAGGATTGTTTGTTTCTGTTGAAGCACAATCAAATTGGAAAAATATTTTAGACCGTGTTATTGATGGTCAGTTAGACGGTTCTCATATGTTGGCGGGTCAGCCCATTGCTGCTGGAGCAGGGTTTGGTCGTCAAGCAGCTTTAGTGACTCCTTTTTCTATGGATTTAAATGGAAATGGAATTACAGTTTCTAACGATGTTTGGTCTAAAATGAAACCAAATGTACCTGCAGATGCAGAAGGAAAACCGATTCACCCAATTACTGCAGAATCATTAAAGCCAGTAATTACAGAGTATAGGAATTCTGGGAAAGCGTTTAAAATGGGAATGGTATTCCCTGTATCAACACACAATTATGAAATTAGATATTGGCTAGCAGCTGCCGGAATTCATCCAGGTATGTATACTGCAGATAATATTCAAGGACAAATTGATGCAGAAGTATTGTTATCTGTAACCCCTCCGCCACAAATGCCTGCAACTCTTGAAGCAGGAACCATTTATGGATATTGTGTTGGTGAGCCTTGGAATCAGCAAGCAGTATTTAAAGGAATTGGAGTTCCCGTAATCACAAACTACGATATCTGGAAAAACAACCCTGAGAAAGTATTTGTAATGACTAAGAAATTTGTTGAGGAAAATCCGAACACAGCAACAGCAGTTACAAAAGCACTTATTAGAGCAGGGAAATGGTTAGATACTCCGGGAAATAGAATTGAAGCAGTAAAGATTCTTTCGATGCCTCAATATGTAGGTGCAGATGAGGTAGTACTTGCAAATTCAATGACAGGGACTTTCGAATTCGAAAAAGGAGATAAGCGCGAAATGCCAGATTTTAACGTGTTCTTTAGATATCACGCAACCTATCCTTTTTACTCTGATGGGGTATGGTTCTTAACGCAAATGAGGCGTTGGGGGCAAATTCCAGAAGCGAAATCTGCTGACTGGTATGGTAAAAAAATCAAAGAAATTTACCGTCCTGATATTTGGAAAATTGCTGCAGATCTATTGCTAGAAGAAGGGTATTTGACTTCAGAAGAAGTTCCAACTACAGATGGTTATAAAGAATTAACGACAGAATTTATAGATGGAAATGCGTTTAATGCAAAAGATCCAATCGGGTACATCAATAGTTTTGAAATTGGAAATAAGGACTAATTAATTCAAATACTACTTGCTTTAATCTATGTAAAATTGCTAAAATAAATTCATAATACAAGAATAATGAGTGATAAATTAATAAAAACAATGCGGTTTATTGGGTTGGGATTTCTAGAGCCAATAATTAGACTAACAAAAGGAGAAGAGCCAAATAAGAATTTAATTTTGATCTTGAAAAAAATCGTGGCTCCAATAGCTTCAGTATTTTTATTTCTGTTGATTTGGCAATCGAGTTCATCTGCACTCTTTAATATAGAGGCAACGTATAGAATCGAAAAGGCTATGAATGAGCAAGGGAAGGAAGCTGCATATGCAATGAAACTTTGTATTGCTTCTGGAGCTGTTAGTTGTCAGCCAAATACCTTACCATCACCCTCTCAGGTTAAAGTATCTTTTTATAAATTATTAGAAGATCATAAAATTATAAATGCCGATAAAAAAGCATTTAAAGAGAAAACGGCAGAACTTAATGAGAAAAGAGAAGCAGAAGGAAAGGATGCTATCGTTTACACTGGACGCCCATCATTTGTCGATCAGATTATAACAAGTATTAAAACAGTTTTTGCTGGATTCTTATTAGCAATTTTTATCGCAGTTCCAATTGGAGTCATTATAGGATTAAGCGATACTTTAAGAAGTTCATTTAATTGGTTGATTCAAATTTTAAAGCCTGTTTCGCCCGTAGTTTGGTTATTGCTGGTCTTTATGATTGTAAAGACACTAACAAAAGATTCGGATACCGACAGTGCATTCATTATTTCATTTATAAGTGTAGGTCTTTGTTCGATGTGGGCAACACTAGTTAACACAGCTATGGGAGTTTCTACAGTAGATCAAGATTTTATAAATGTTGCTAAGGTGCTAAAATTAGGGCCAATTCAAAAAGTGTTTAAAGTGATTTTACCATCGTCTTTACCATTAATATTTACAGGATTAAGAATTACACTTTCTGTGGCATGGATGGTATTGATCGCAATTGAATTGTTAGCGCAGAGTCCGGGTTTAGGTTCTTTTGTTTGGGAAGAATTCCAAAATGGCGCAAATGATTCGAATTCAAAAATTATTGTCGCCATGTTTGTTATCGGTATCATAGGTTTCTTGTTAGATCGAATTATGCTGACGATTCAAAAGTTTGTGTCATTCAATAAAAACGAAGGAAGTTAAAAAGAAGAGTTATGGCGTATTTAGAATTAAAAAATATAAGTAAAACATACGGGCAAGATGCAAACACTACTGAAGTTCTTTCAGATATCAATTTGAATATTGAAGAAGGCGAGTTCGTTGCGATTGTTGGTTTCTCTGGAAGTGGTAAAACGACTTTGGTCAATCTTATTAACGGCTTGTTAAGTCCAACAAGTGGCGAAGTTCTTTTTAAAGGTCAGCCGGTAGTGGGAACAAGTCATGAAAGAGGTGTTATTTTTCAGAATTACTCATTATTACCTTGGTTAACTGTTTATCAAAATGTCGCAATTGCTGTTAAGGAGGCGTTTCCAAAAGAAGGTAAAAGGTTTAGAGATACTCTTGTAAGAGAATATATAGAAATGGTAAATCTTACACGGGCTCTCAATAAACGTCCGAAAGAATTATCTGGAGGAATGAAACAACGGGTAGCGGTGGCTAGATCTTTAGCGATGAATCCAGAAATGATAATTATGGATGAGCCTTTAGGCGCATTGGATGCTTTAACAAGAGGGAACCTACAAGACGAAATCTTAAATATTTGGAATAAAAGTAGACGTACAGCTTTGTTAATCACCAATGATGTTGATGAAGGGATTTATATGGCAGATCGGATTATTCCATTGCGACCAGGTCCAAACGCCACTTTGGGTCCAGAATTTAGAATTGATATTGAAAGACCAAGAGATAAAACGGCTCTAAATGACAACCCAGAATTTATGAAAACGCGCAATAGCATTATTGAATATTTAATGGATATCGGATCTGAGAGAGCAGCAAACTCAGATGTTATTTATGAATTACCAGAGTTGGAGCCAAAGGATTTAAGATGGGATTTTAAAAGATAAATTTTTTAAAGATGATTACAGAAACAATTAAAAGGCAGGAAATATTTTCGCCATCAGAGGTAATGTTGGATTTGCGTGATTTGAAAAAAGTCTATCCAACACTAACCGGAGATTATGTGGTGCTAGAGAACCTAAACCTGCAGGTAAAAAAAGAGGAGTTTATGACCATAATTGGTCACTCGGGTTGTGGTAAAACAACGATGCTTTCAATGATAGCCGGATTAAATCCAATTTCTGGCGGTAAGATATCAGTTTTAGGATCTTCAATAAAAGGTCCAGGTCCAGATAGAGGGGTAATTTTTCAATCTCCTAGTTTAATGCCTTGGCTAACAACATTAGAAAATGTAATGCTAGGTGTAAAAAAGGTGTTTCCGCATGCTACAAAGAAGCAAAAAGACGATATCTGTAAATACTATTTGTGTAAAGTTGGCCTAGATGGATCTTTTAATAAAAGAGCAAGCGAGCTGTCTCAAGGAATGCAGCAGCGCGTTGGAATCGCCAGGGCATTTGCTATAAAACCAAAAGTATTGTTGCTTGATGAACCTTTTGGAATGCTTGATTCTTTGACAAGAGGAGAACTACAAGATGTACTTATCGAAATATGGAATAAAGAAAAAATCACTGCAGTTATGATTACCCACGATGTTGATGAGGCTATTTTTTTAGCCGACAGAGTTGTGATGATGACAAGTGGTCCAAGGGCAAAAATAGGGGATGTATTGTCAATTGATTTTGAGCGACCAAGAACTCGAAAATCAGTTATAGATCATCCCGATTATTATAAATACAGAAAGCACCTAATAGACTTTCTAGAACATTAAAACAAAAACAAATTTTAACTAAAATTAGAAAAGATGAAAATAAAAATCACATTATTTGCAGCAGCCTTATTTGTTTCGGCAGTATCGATGGCTCAATTTACAGCAGATGCTGAGTTTAGGCCAAGAACAGAATATAGAAATGGTTTCGGGAGTTTAATCGCAGACGATGCAGAACCAGGAATTGGTATTTCAACACGTGGAAGATTGAATTTTGGATATAAAGCAGCGGGATACACATTCTATATGAGCTTACAAGATGTTATGGTTTGGGGAGAAAATAGACAGATTCTTTCAAAGGACTTAAATAATTCTTTTTCTGTTTTTCAGGCTTGGGCACGTTTAAAATTAAGCGAACAATGGTCAACAAAAATAGGTAGACAAACACTTGTCTATGACGATCAAAGAATTATGGGTGGATTAGACTGGGCGCAGCAAGCTCGTAATCATGATGCTATTTTGGTAAAGTATAAAAAAGAGAAAGTTTCTTTTGACTTAGGATTGGCTTTTAATCAAGATTATGACAATGTTTCAGGATTTCAATCAGTTGGAAACGGATATAATACAACGGGGTTCTTTTCTTATAAAACAATGCAATATGGACATTTAGAGAAATCTTGGAATAATTTAACAGGAAGTTTATTGATTATGAATAACGGATTTCAAGAATATGAAGTTGATGGTGTAACTCAAGATGGGATAAGTAACCTTCAAACCCTCGGAACACATTTAAAATATGCTAAAGGTAAGTTTGGAGCAGCAGCTAATCTTTATATTCAAACTGGTGATCGTCAGGGAGAAGTTACTGTAGAAGGCGCTTATTTGGCAGGTTTGGAATTAAACTATAAAATTTCTGATAAAATTAGTTTAGGATTTGGTACAGAGATTATTAGTGGTAATGATGCGGATGCTGGATCGACAGGAGCATTCTTTCCTCTATATGGAACCAATCATAAGTTTAACGGATTTATGGATTATTTCTACGTCGGTAATCATGCGAACTCAATTGGTTTATTCGATATCCATGCAAGTGCTAATTTTAAATTGGGAGAAAAGTCAAGTTTGTTAGTAAAAGTCTTAAACTTCTCTGGTGAAAAAGAATTACCAAGCGGTGAAAAAGTATTAGGTACAGAGTTGGATTTGGTTTACGCTAAAAGTTTCAATGGATTCGCTATAAAAGCAGGTTACTCTCAAATGTTTGAGTCAGACGGCATGTATGAGTTAAAAGGATTGGATAAAACTTTAGCTACAGGTTCTCAAAATTGGGCCTGGTTAATGCTCGTCATAAAACCTAAATTTCTTTAAGAATATTGGTTAAATTTTAAAAAAGGTGCTCTTTTTTAAGGGTACTTTTTTTATTTAAAAAAACAAGTATAAATACGTACATTTGTTTTAACTACTTAAATAAATATAAATTGAATAATCAAATTAGAATAGCACTGGTAGACGATCATAAATTGGTTAGAAACGGCATTAAGTCTTTGTTAGAAGAAGAGACAGATTTAGAAGTTGTTGCTGAAGGGGCTAATGGGTTAGAGGCTTTAGAAATTGTAAAAGATTTGAATCCAGATTTGTTAATTATTGATGTTCGAATGCCAGAAATGAATGGTATTGAAGCTGTTGGAAAATTGAAGAGTTATAAATCAACAACAAAGGCTATAGTGCTCTCTATGCACGATTCTGAAGATTATATCATTCAGTCAATTAATGCAGGCGCAAGTGGTTATCTTTTGAAAGATACAGACAAAAAAGAATTTATAAAAGCCATTCATGCAGTGTATAATGGGGGTAAATATTTTAGTGGAGACATTTCTAATGTCATCGTATCTAATTTCCTTCGAAGTTCAGGTGGGCAAAAGGTGGTTGAGAATGTGGTAAAAGAGTCAGACCCTTTTGGGCTTACTAAAAAAGAGAGGCAAATTCTATCTTTGGTTCTTAAAGGCAAAACAAATACAGAGATTGCAGAAAACCTTCAAAACAGCAAAAGAACTGTTGAAACACATCGTTTTAACCTTATGAAAAAAATGAATGTAAAGAATTTGATGGAACTTTCTTCTTTGGCTACAAATTACAATCTCAACTAATAGTGTACACTTTTATTTGTTTATTCGGCAGTTAAAGATTCCAAAACTAGGAATCCCACAAAATTAAGCAGTATTTTTTACTATAAAAAATCTACGTATTAATACGTAATTCTGTATTTTTGTAAATACAAAATGAATACGTATGTCATCAAATAAATCTTATAAAACAATTTGCTCTTATTGTGGAGTTGGTTGCGGTATAATAGTAAATAAAGATCCTAAAGGAAATTTGAAAGTAATTGGAGATCCAGATTACCCGGTAAATAAAGGGATGCTTTGTTCTAAGGGTATGAATTTAAATTACGTAGTTCAAAATACTTCTGATCGAATTTTAAAACCTCAAATGCGTTGGTCAAGAAACCATCCAATGGCTGATGTTACTTGGGACAGCGCTATGGAGCGGGCAGCAGCAGTTTTTAAATCTATTATTAAAAATCATGGTCCAGATAGTGTTGGGTTTTATGTGTCGGGTCAATGTCTTACAGAAGAGTATTATATAATCAATAAATTAGCGAAAGGCTTTATAGGAACGAATAATATTGATACAAACTCTCGTTTGTGCATGAGTTCTGCCGTTGCTGGGTATAAGAAAACTGTTGGTGAAGATTCTGTTCCTATTGCGTATGAAGATATTGAATTAGCAGATTGTTTTATGATTGCGGGTGCGAATCCTGCTTGGTGTCATCCTATATTGTTTAGAAGATTGGAAAAACATAAAGAGGAAAATCCAAATGTAAAAATTATCGTTGTAGACCCTCGAAAAACACAATCTTGTGCAATTGCAGATTTACACTTGCAAATTATTCCAGGTACAGATGTTGTGCTTTATAATGCGATAGCACGGAGGCTTATAGAAAAAAATAAAATAGACAAGAAATTTATAAAGAATTACACCTCTAATTACGAAGCAATTAGAGCGTTGGTTTTTGAAACCTCATTGAGCAAGGCTGCAGCTATTTGCGGTGTTTCGGTAAATGATATTAAAAAGGCAGCCCAATATATTGGTGTCTCGATGGGCTTTTTGTCCATGTGGACAATGGGTCTTAATCAAAGTGTAATAGGAGTTGATAAAAATGTATCGCTTATAAATTTATCGCTTTTAACAGGTCAGATTGGTAAACCTGGAGCAGGTCCCTTTTCATTGACAGGTCAGCCTAATGCAATGGGTGGTCGTGAAGTTGGAGGAATGGCAAATTTATTAGCCGCTCATAAAGATTTGGGGAATCCAGATCACAGAAAAGAAGTATCAAATTTTTGGGGTGGTAAGGAGATTTCTGGAAGTCCAGGTCTAACCGCAACAGAAATGTTTGACGGATTGAATTCAGGGAAATTAAAAGCGATTTGGATTGTTTGTACAAATCCAGTTGTGAGCTTGCCAGATTCACATAAAATTGAAGCTGCTCTTGAAAAAGCAAATTTTGTAATCGTTCAAGATATTTCGCATAATTCTGAAACAACCAAATATGCTGATTTGTTATTACCTGCAGCAGGATGGTTAGAAAAAGAAGGTACAATGACAAATTCTGAACGGAGGATTAGTTATTTAGAAAAAGGAGTTGAGCCTCCAGGAGAAGCATTACCAGATGCAGATATATTCAAGATGTTTGCAAAAAAAATGGATTTTCAAGGTTTTGATTATGAAAATGCAAGTGAAATTTTTGATGAGCATTGTTTACTAACCAAAGGTACAAATATTGATATTTCTGGACTTTCATATGATCGGTTAAAAAATGAGGGAAGCATGCAATGGCCGGTTCCAACAGAAGATCATAAGGGTACGACTAGATTGTTTACCGATAATAAATACCATACTGCAAATGGTAAAGCCTCATTTAATGTGCCTTCAAAAATATTGAACGAATCAGAGAAAACATCACAAGAGTTTCCTTTGATATTGACAACGGGGAGGGTTAGAGATCAATGGCATACAAGAACGAGAACAGGAAAAGTAAATAGATTAGATACTCATATTCCTTCACCTTATTTAGAAATTAATAGTGTCGATGCTTTTGAGAGAAATATTAAAGAAGGCGATGTCGCGATCGTTAAAAGCAAAAGGGGAGAGGTTCGTGTTCAAGTAAAACTTGGGTATGATATTAGACGAGGTGTTGTTTTTATGCCTATGCATTGGGGTAAAATATTAGACAATGATTTTGGTAGAGCAAATAATCTAACCAATAACTTAGTAGATCCAGTTTCAAAAGAGCCAGATTTTAAATATAGTGCCGTAGAGGTTACGAGATTTAAGAAGAAAGTACAAAAAGTTTGCGTCGTTGGCGCTGGTGCTGCCGCATATAGATTCGTTCAAAGTTATAGAGATAGAAATGAAGATGATGAGATTTTAGTTTTCTCTAAAGAGAAAGATCCTTTTTATAATAGGGTGTTGCTTCCAGAATATGTTAGTGATGAGTTGGAGTGGGAGCAATTAGAGAAGTTAAAGAAAGGAGAAGTTGAAAAATTAAAAGTAGCGCTTCATACAGGTGTTTATATTAAACATATAGACAAGGTAAATAAAGTAATTATAGATAATAATAATAAAGAGCATTCTTATGATTTACTCATTATGGCAACCGGTAGTCGGGCTTTTGTTCCTAATAATGCGCAACTCGAGATGCCAGGAAGGTTTACACTGAGGACTAGAGTCGATGCAGAAAGATTAAAAGGGCACCTTGACAATACGTGTCTTCCAGAAAAAGAGCAGCACGTTATTATTATAGGAGGAGGTCTATTGGGTTTAGAATTGGCAGCAACTCTAAATAAGAAGAATATTCAAATTACAATTGTCCAAAGAGCTTCTAGACTAATGGAGCGTCAATTAGATTTGATTGCAAGCAGATTATTGGCAGAAGATGTTAAAGAACGCGGAATCCAAATTTATTTTGATAATGAAGTAAGTACCGTTTTTGAAGATGCGAACGATCCAAATACACTAGCGTTAACCTTAAAGACAGGTAAGACTATTTATGGAAATGCCGTTGTTTATGCAATAGGTACCATTCCTAATATTGAAATTGCACGAGGAGCAAAATTAGATTGTAGAAGAGGTGTAAGTGTCAATCAGCATTTACAAACTAGCGACCCTTCAATATTTGCGTTGGGAGAAATCGCAGAATTCAATAACTTCTTGTACGGAATTACATCAGCTGCAGAGCAGCAAGCCGATGTTGCTGTAAAATATATTCTTGGTGATTTAAGCAGTATCTATAGAGGTTCTGTTTTAATGAACATATTGAAGTTTGAGGATTTGGATTTATGCAGTGTTGGTACGGTTCAGTTTTCTGAAAAAGATGCTTCTTATGAAGAGGTAATCTTTATGGATATGAATCGGCGCTACTATAAGAGATGTATCATAAAAGACGATCGCTTAATTGGTGCCGTATTGATGGGAGATAAAAGTGATTTTGCTGAATTTAAAACGCTCATTGAAGACGAAATTGAATTGGCAGATAAAAGAGAAGAGATTTTAAGGTCAAATATTCCATCTGTTCCGGTTAAGGGAAAATTGGTATGTTCTTGCAGTCAAGTCGGAGTTGGTAATTTAAAAGAAGTCATTGATGGAGGTTGTACTAATTTAGTAGATCTCTGTAAATCTACTGGTGCTGGTTTAGGGTGCGGAAGTTGTAAGCCGGAAGTTAAAGATATATTATTGTTGAACTCACAAAAAAGATTGGTAAACGCCTAAAACGAGACAATGAAAAATTTAAAAAGAATGTTCATTAAGGGAGGTATCTTATCTCCCAGTGAATTGAAACAGATCGTTATTTATGCGGAGTCTTTAGGTTTAGACGCATTGCATTTTGGATCGCGTCAAGATATTATTTTTCCTACGCATGCCGATAATTTGGAGTTAAACCCCGATGATACAAAATTAGGAGCGAGTGTTGTTTCAGATATAAAGTATCAAAATATCGTGAGTTCATACGTGTCTTCAGATATATTTCCGTCAACGACATGGTTGAGTAGTGCAACCTACTTATATATAATGGAGAGTTTTAAATTTAGTCCGTTGCTTAAAATTAATATTGTGGATCCAAAACAGCAATTGGTTCCATTGTTTAGTGGTCAGGTTAATTTTATAGCGTCAAACCACGAAGATTATTGGTATCTAAATTTAAGATTACCGCATTGGAAAGAAGCAGTATATTATCCGGTCCTAATATATAGTTGGGATATTGTAAAAGTTGTAGAGATAATCGAAGAGATATATTCTGATGCAGATGATGTTGATGAGTTATTTATGCTGATCAACGATCGTATAGAAACAAACTCAAGAACTATTGAGACCAAATTAAAAGTGCCTTTTAAGCCGTTCCCTTATTATGAAGGAATGAATAAGATGGGAATTAATCAATATTGGTTGGGTTTATATTGGAGGAATAACAGGTATTACCTGAAATTTTTAAGAGAATTTTGCGATTTCTGTTTAGAAAATAGAATAGGTAAAATATGTATTACACCTTGGAAGTCTTTTATAGTAAAAGGAATTCCAAAGGAAAGTAAGTTAATGCTTGAAAAGTTATTGGGTAAATCAGGTATCAATATTCGTCATTCGTTGTTAGAATTAAATTGGCATTTACCAGTTCATGATGAAGAGGCGCTACAATTAAAGCAGTATTTGGTGCGTAATTTTGATCAGAACGATATGAGTACCTATGGATTGACTTTTGCTTTGGCAAATAGAGATACATCTAATATTTATTTCGCATCCATTGTTATTGAAAAAAATAATGTTCCTAATTTAGTTAAAGAGTATCAAGTGCGTGCAACCTATAATGTTCTCTATAGTGAGAATTTTAACCCTAACAGTCAGAAATACAATGTATATGCTCAAGATGTAGATAAGATAGAATTATCTGGATTGCTTATGGAGTTGAGTAAAATGTATTTTGATCAATTCGGAAATGAAGTTATTGAAGATGAAGATTCAGAAAACAACAAAAAAATACCACAAGAATTAGAAGTATTTCAATGTCAAGATTGCTTAACAATCTATGATCAGAATTTAGGTAACGAAGGGTCTGATATAGAGGTTGGTACTTCGTTCAAAAGTTTACCTATGGAATATGTATGTGACGTTTGCGGAGGAATGAAAGAAAACTTCAAGGCGGTAAAACTACAGTATTAGATAAAAATTTCAATTTTTTTCAAAAGCTATCTGTTGATTTACAGTATGTTATAATTTATTTTAAAACAAATTACAATTTTCTGTAAATAAACATTGTATGAAAGGAAATACCTTGTACATTTGCACCCGCTAACGCAGGTATGTATATTGAGTTAGAGAGT